>Ga0153915_10000301_pt1 | contig 44903 bp, 39 predicted proteins | sample Opewatmetagenome_2_FD_107003 | JGI IMG/M metagenome (GOLD analysis project Ga0153915, IMG submission 107003) | Freshwater wetland microbial communities from Ohio, USA - Open water 3 Core 3 Depth 3 metaG | ecosystem: Environmental > Aquatic > Freshwater > Wetlands | place: USA: Ohio, Lake Erie...
ACTGGCGCCGAACAGCAGGACCACGGTACGGCCCGTTTCCGGGGAACCGAGGCCGTCGATGAACCGTCCCAGGAGGTTCACGGGCCGGAGGGAGGCGATTTCCTGGAGGACGGTGACGGCCACGATGGCCAGGCTGAGCCAGCGGAACTCGAGGATCATCTGCCCGATGTCCGACGCGAACCGTCCGCTGGGACTCTCCCGCACGGCGTGCGGACGCCGCCTCAGGTTCCGAAGCATTCCCGCGTATCCATGCCTTCGCCTGCGGCGTGTCAAGAACGGATCCGGACGGTCCCTCCGGGTTCCGCGGCCAGGCGCTCCGGTTCCCCGGCCCCGGGCCGGAACGCGCGGACCTCCGTGGACGCGTACGGGAACGGAAAATCCCCCGAGACGGTCCAGGATAGGGTGCGTTCCCCGTTTCCCGAAGGGCCCAGGAGGAACCGGTCCGTCCGGCCCGGCCCGTAGCCTTCCCCCGCGTCCGAGTAAAGGACCCCGTCGCCTGCGCCATCCTCTTCCGGCATGTAGACCTTCAGGCATAGCCGATCCCCCGAACGCTCCGGAACGACGGCCCCAGCGCGCGCGAACACGGGCAGCGCGTCCAGGCCGGCCTCCACGCGGACCTTGCCCGGCCCCCTGAAGAACCGGCCGGAGGCCGTTTCATACCAGCCGCCCTCGGGCAGCGTCACCTCGCGCTCCCGCGCCCCTTCGCGCAGGACGGGGGCGGCAAGCAGGCCGCGCCCGAGGAGGAACTGGTCCTCCACGCCGCGCAGGACGGGATCCCGGAAGTCCTCCCAGAACATGGGCCGCACCAGGGGACAACCCGTGTCGGAGGCCTCCCGGGCCAGGGTGTACAGGTACGGCAGGAGCCGTTCCCGCGCCTGGAGGCGCGACCGGACGGCCTCCAGCACCTCGGGCCCGAAGCTCCAGGGCTCCCTGCGCGGCAGGTAGAAGGCGCAGTGCGTGCGGAAGAAGGGAAGGAGCGAGGCGAGCTGGAACCACCGCAGGAAAAGCTCCGGGGAGGGGGCGCCCGAGAACCCTCCGATGTCCGGCCCCGCGTAGGGTACCCCGGAGAGACCCAGGTGCAGCACCTCGGCCAATGTGGCCCGCAGGGCCGCCCAGGAGGTCTCCACGTCCCCGGTCCACGTCCAGGCCCACCGCTGCATGCCGGCCCATCCGGAACGGGACAGGAGGAACGGCCGGCGCTCCGGCCGCAGGGCGCGCAGGCCCTCGTAGCCCGCGCGGTCCATCAGCATGCCGTACACGTTGTGCGCCTCCCGGTGGTCCCCGCCGCGGCCCTCCAGCGCGTGGCGGACGCACAGCGGGAAGGTGGGTTCCCCGGAGGACGCGAAGCAGGCGGGCTCGTTCATGTCGTGCCAGAACCCCGCGACCCCGTCGTCCAGGTCGGCGGCGTACTGCCGCCCCCACCAGGCGCGCGCCCGCGGGTCCGTGAAATCAGGGAACGCGGCGCGGCCCGGCCACGCCACCCCTTCAAACACCCGTTTGTCGGGCAGGCGGCAGAAGGCGCCCTCCGCAAGGCCCGTGCCGTAGGGACCGTAGCCCGGATCCCTCTTCACGCCGGGGTCCACGATGGCCACCAGGCGCGTTCCGGCCGCCTCCAGCTCCCGGCAGAAGGCCGGAAGGTCCGGGTACCGCCTCCCGTCCGTCGTGAAGACGCGGAACCCGCGCATGTGGTCGATGTCCATGACCATGGCCCCGAGGGGAAGGCCACGCTCCCGGAAGCCGCGGAAGATGCGCCGCATCTCCCTCAGGCTGCCGTAACCCCACTGGGACTGCTGGTAGCGCAGCGCCCAGAGGGGCGGCAGGGGCGGCCTCCCCGTGAGCTCCGTGAACCGCGAGAGGACGGAGGCGGGCGAGCCCGCCGCCACGTAGGCGCGGCAGGGACCGTCGGTGAACGCGACTTCCAGGCGCGGCCCGACGGAGACCGTACCGTCGAACGTATCGTCGTGGAAGACGAGATGGCAGCCCGTCCCGTCGATCGTCAGGAGGACGGGCATGGAGATGTAGAGGGGGTCCGCGCCCGGACCGAAGGCCCCGCCGGGATCCCGGTTCCAGAGCCTGTAGGTTCGGGGCCCGGCGGACGGGGCGCTTCCATCGGGAGGACGGCGCAGATCCAGGGGCGCGGCGCGGTTTCCCAGGCCCGAGACCCGAGCCTCCACGGGAAGCGGGGAAGAGAGGGACCAGCCGCGGCCGCGCCACGCGGGCGGGTCCTGTTCCCGGATGGAATGGCCTTCGGCGTCCAGGATCCGGATTCCCCCATCCTCCGCCACCAGGACGTCGAGGCTGCCGCTTCCTACCCGCCAGGCTCCCGGCCTCCTTTCGCATGAAGTCGTGACGGGAGACCAATCCGGCTTCTCGACTGCATATGAAGGAAGAATCCCGGCGTCATCCCAGGAAAGGAACACCATGTCCGGTGCAAGAAAGCGCACTTCCAGGCTGGTGTTCTCGAACCTGAGCAGGAGGCCGCTTTGCGACGGTTCCGTGGAAAGCAGCTTCCCGGGCACCCGAAGCGCCCCGTCCGGGGAGACGGGGACATGAAGGGCGTCCAGCCTGCGCCGCCAGGCCTCATAGCGCAATGCCCGCAGGCTGTTTGGGAGACCCGCGAGCCTGAGACCGAGAAGAGCCTTGCCAAGCGTACCCATGGGGACCGATTCTATTCCAGACAGGACCGGGTAGCAATTCATGCGTCGTTCCGCTCATGCAGGTCATCTCGCCGCGCCGAAACGGGGGCCATCCGGACGATTCCGGCCTTGACACCCCCGGCCCACGCGGCCAACATCGGATCCATGGAAACCATGGACGTCATCGCCTCCAGGCGGAACATCCGCCGATTCCGCGACGCCCCCGTGCAGCGGGAACCGGTCGAAAAGGTCCTTGCCGCGTCCGTGCTGGCCCCGTCCGCAAAGAACCGCCGGCCCTGGCGGTTCGTCGTGCTGCAGGGCACGGCCCGGGAGAAGCCGGCGGCGAGGCCCCGGACGGCATGGGGCGGGATCACCGGGTGGCGGGAGGAATGAACATGGCAATCTCAGAAAAATGGCTTTCCGGGGCGCGGGCGATCGCGGGGGACAGGGTCATCACGGATCCCGAGGCCATGGAGCCCTACGGGCACGACGAGTTCGCGATGGACGGATTCCGCCGCCTTCCGGAGGCGGTGGTGAAGCCCGCCGACGAGGGGGAAACGGCGGCCATCGTCAGACTGTGCCATAAGTACGGGGTCCCCGTAACGGCGCGCGGCGGCGGAACGGGACTCTCCGCGGGCTGCGTGCCCTCACCCGGAGGCGTCGTGCTGTCGCTGGAACTGCTGAACCGCGTGGTCGAGGCGGACGCCGCGGACCGGACCATCACGGTCCAGGCGGGCCTCACCCTGAAGAGGCTCTACGAGGCCGTGGGGGAGATGGGGCTCTACTTCCCGCCGCACCCCGGGGACGAGGGGGCCTTCGCGGGCGGCGCCGTGGCCGCCAACGCCGGCGGGGCGCGCGCCGTGAAGTACGGCACGGTACGCCGGTTCGTCCTGGGCCTGCAGGTGGTCCTCGCCGACGGCCGCGTCCTGGAGCTGGGGGGCCGGTTCATCAAGTCCAGCTCCGGCTACGACCTCCTGGACCTGATGATCGGCTCCGAGGGCACGCTGGGCATCGTCACGCGGGTGACCTTCGGCCTCCTGCCGCCCGTGGGGTCCGTGCAGACCCTGATCGCCCCCTTCCAGGACGTGCAGAAGGCCATCGAGGCGGTGCCGGCCATGATGGGCCGCGGGATCATCCCCTGCGCCGTGGAGTTCGTGGAACACTCCGTCGTGCGGTGCGCGGAACGCCTGTTGAAGAAGACGTGGCCCGCCACGGGCGGGACCGCCTCCCTCATGATCATCCTGGACGGAAGAAACGAGGACGACACGATGGGCCAGGCGGAGGCCGTGGGCGGCTCCCTGGAGGAGTCGGGGGCCCTGGACGTGCTCCTCACGGACGACAAGGCGAAGCAGGCGGAAATCCTGGAGCTGCGCAGCATGCTCTACGAATCGCTGCGGCCCGCCACGGCGGAACTGCTGGACATCTGCGTCCCGCGCTCCCGCATCGCGCCCCACGTGGGCTTCCTCCACGAGCTGGAAGGCCGCCTGGGCGTCCCATTGCCCACCTACGGGCACGCGGCGGACGGCAACGTGCACACCCACCTCCTGCGCGCCTCCGTGGAGGACGGCGTGGTGGGCAAGGAGATCCCCGGCTGGCAGGAGAGGCACCGCGAGGCCAGGGACGCCATCTACGCGGACGTCATCTCCCGGGGCGGGGTGATTTCCGGGGAGCACGGGATAGGCCTCGTGAAGAGGGAATCGCTTCCCGCCAACCTGGGGGCGGAGCACATCGCCGTCATGAGGTCCATCAAGAAGGCGCTGGACCCGGATGGGATCCTCAATCCCGGAAAGATCTTCGCATGAAAATCCTGATCCTGAGCGGAAGCCCGAACCGCGACGGACTCACGGCCGCCTGCGTCCAGGCCGCCATGGAGGGCGCCGCCCGCGGGGGCGCCGGGTCGTCCGGGATCCGGCTGCACGGCGCGGGCATCGGCCTGTGCCACGCGTGCGGAAACGGATGGGGACCCTGCCGGACGGAACACCGCTGCCGGGTGGAGGACGGCTTCCAGGCGGTTCATGCCGCGTGCGCCGCGGCGGACGGCCTGGTCCTGATCACGCCCGTCTACTGGGGCGACATGAGCGAGGCGGTCAAGGCCTTCACGGACAGGCTGCGTCGCTGCGAGGCGTCCGCCGGGGAAAACAGCCGCATGGCCGGCAAGCCGGTATTGGCTGTCGCGGCGGCCGGAGGCACGGGGGGAGGCTTGGTCAGCTGCCTGGGAAACATGGAACGGCTGATCCAGCACCTGCGGGCAAGGCAGTTCGACCTGGTTTCCGTCAACCGGTGGAACAGGGAGTTCAAGCTCCGCGCCATCGGGGATTCGACGGCCGCCATGGCCGCCGGGGCGGGAACCGACTCCACGCCGCGCTGATCCGCCGCGGGGATCAGCCGGCCCGGCGCGTCCTGACGGGCTTCCGCAGGCCCAGGGACAGGAGCAGGCTTCCCAAGCCGGCCGCCGCGGCCAGGATGAACAGCGGCCCGAAGGAGACCGCCTCCAGGAGCAGCCCCGCCAGGGGCGGCACCACCATGAGGGCCCCGGCTACCGTGTTGAACATCCCGATGTACTCGGTCCTCCGGTCCCGCGGCGCGGTTTCCATGAGGTAGTTCATGAACCCGATCAGGTTGGTGGAGGACACGAACCCCATGATGACGAACAGGACAACGCCGGGTGCGAGGAGCGTCACGGAAGGCACGGAGCCGCAGAGGATCATCAGGAGCCCGAGTCCGGGGATGGCAACCCCGATCACGGAGCTCACCCGGATCACGGTCCTCGTGCCCAGGCGGTCCGCGATCCAACCGATGATGAGGCCGCCGGCCAGGCCGCCGAAGACCTGGGCGGAGGTGAACAGGCCCAGGGTCTCGGCGCTGACGGAGAGGGTCCGGTCCATGAACAGGATGTAGAACGGGAAGACCGCCATGGCGGTGCCGAACAGCAGCCGCACCGCGATGAGGCGCAGGAAGTTCCCGTCCTCCCGCACGGCGCGCAGCAGCGCGGAGGCGAAGCCCGGCCGCTTCGGCGCGTCGGACGCCGGCGCGGTGTTCTCCGCGGCTTCCGGCGCGCCCACGGCGGCATGCACCGGCTCCTTCATGAACAGGAACGGCAGGACGTTCAGCAGGAAGATCCCGCTCGCCACGGCGAACAACAGGCCGTAGTTGGACGGAAACGGAAGGGAGGGATCGGCGAGGACCACGGCCACCACGGCCCCGACGCCCATGCCGGCCAGGCCGCCGCCGATCTGGGCGATGCCGAACATCCGCCCGCGCCGGTCCGGCGGGACCGCCTTGGCGACGAGCTCGAACCACGGCACGCTGGCAAGGCCGTCTGTGGCGTAGAAGACCAGCAGCGCCCCGTAGAGCGCCGCCAGGAGCAGGCCCGGATGCGCGGCGCCCAGAAGGAGGGCCAATCCGGCCAGGACCAGGTACGCCGGCCGGCCGACGAGGATGGGGATCAGCAGGTAGCGCATGATGCGGGGCTTTCCCGCGCAGATGCGCGCGCCCACCAGCTGGGGCAGCAGCCAGCCCGCGTTCTGGCAGGTCGCGATCAGACCGACGAGGAACGCGGAACCGCCCAGCCGCGTGACGAAGGTGGGCAGGACCGTGCTCGTGTTCACGAAGGCGATCGCCGCGACGAAGACGGAATTCTCCAGGGCGAGCATGCCCGCATTGCGGAGGAAATGCCGCCGGGCGAACTCGTCGTGGCCGTCTCCCACGGCCACCGGGCCCCGATCACTCATGGGAATCCACAGCCGATCGCATCATGGGTGGACGGATCGTACCCTCCTTTCCCGGCGTTGGGCAAGGCACCTTGCCCAGCGCCGGTCCGAGTGGTATAGACTACCGGCATATGGACACAACGAGGATCGATCTGCACACGCGCTTCCATGTCGGCCCCGTGGATCCGCGCGTATTCGGCGGATTCCTGGAACACATCGGCCGGGCGGTCTACGAGGGGGTCTATGAGCCGGCAAGCCGGCATGCCGACGCGGACGGATGCCGTTCCGACGTGCTTGCGGCGATGCGGCGGCTGCGCTTCACGGCCATGAGGTATCCGGGCGGGAACTTCGCCTCGGGCTACCACTGGATGGACGGCGTCGGCCCCGCCGAGAAGCGGCCCGTCGTGCGGGAACTCGCCTGGCAGAGCGTGGAGACCAACAGGTTCGGCACGGAGGAGTACCTCCGCCTGTGCCGCAAGATGGACTGGACCCCCATGATCACTGTGAACCTCGGCACGGGCACCCCCGAGGAGGCGGGCAACTGGGTGGAGTACTGCAACGCCCCGGCCGGCACGCGTTACGCGGACATGCGCGCGGCCTCCGGCAGCCGGGATCCGCACGGGGTGAAGCTCTGGTGCCTGGGCAATGAGATGTACGGCCCCTGGCAGCTGGGCCACGTGCCGGCGGATCAGTACGCCATCCGCGCCCAGCAGGCGGCCAAGATCATGAAGGACGCGGACAGCTCGATCGAGCTGGTCGCCTGCGGCAGCTGCACCACGAGCCTTCCCACCTACATGGACTGGGACCGCGAGGTCCTGGAATACCTGGGCGACGCGGCGGACTACATCAGCCTGCACCGCTACGTGGGGGACGCGGCGAAGGACACGGAGGACTTCCTGGCCGTGACGCAGTCCGTCGACAGGCAGATCCGGGAGATGGACGCCGTGTGCCGCTACGTGCAGGCCAGACGGAAAAGCGCCAAACGGGCGTTCCTCTGCTTTGACGAATGGAACGTCTGGTACAAGAACCGGCTGGGGGACGGCCGGGGCAGGATCGCGCCCCACCTGAGCGAGGAGGTCTACGACCTGCAGGACGCCCTGGTGGTCGCCGGGTTCCTCAATGCGTTCCTCCGCCACGCGGACGTCGTGAAGATCGCCAACATCGCGCAGATCGTCAACGTGATCGCCCCCCTCCTCACGGACGGGGACAGGCTCCTCGTCCAGTCGACCTTCCACCCCTTCGAGATGTACGCCAAGCGCCGCGAGGGGACCGCGCTGCAGGCCCTCACGGAAGGCCCGACTTTCCAGGGCCGCACCAACGGCACGGCGCCCCTCATCGACGCGTCCGCCGTCCTCAATGGGGAAGAGCTTTCGGTCTTCCTGGTCAACCGCAGCCCGTCCAAGGCGGCTCCCGTCGTGGTGGACCTGGCGGACCGCCGCATCGAGGCCGTGAAGGACGCGGAGTCGCTCACCGGCCCCGATGCCAGGGCGGCCAACAGCTTCGAGGAGCCGGAAAAGATCTCCCCGCGCCCCTTCGACGGGTGGTCCGTCCGCGCGGGACGCGCCTCGGCCAAACTGCCGCCGCTCTCCGTGACGGCATCCACCTTCCGCCTGGCCTAGGGGCGGGATGAAAAACGGGAAGCCCGACATGCGCCGGATCACTCTCGAGGCGGCGCGGCGGGGCATCGTAGGCATCGACCGGACGTTCGAGGCGCCCTACGGCCGCGTCCCCCTTGTCTACATGGACTGGACCGCGAGCGGCCGCCTCTATGGCCCCATCGAGGACCGCATCCGCGACGACGTCGGCCCTCTGGTCGGCAACACGCACTCCGAGGCGAGCGTCACGGGCATGGCCATGACGGAGGCCTACCGCCTGGCGCGGGACCGGATCAAGGCCCACGTCGGCGCGGGAGCGGGGGACGCCATCCTCTGCTGCGGCTCCGGCATGACCTCCGCCGTGAGCAAGCTGCAGCGCCTCCTCGGGCTCAAGGTCCCGGAACAGGTGGCGGGCCGCCTGCGGCTGGAGGCTGCGGAGCGGCCCGTGGTCTTCCTCACGCACATGGAGCACCACTCCAACCACACCACCTGGCTGGAGACCATCGCGGACACGGTGGTCGTGCCCCCGGACCCGGATGGCCTGGTGGATCCCGCGCGGCTGGAGGAGGCGCTGAAGCCCTACGGGGACAGGCCCCTGAAGATCGGGGCCTTCACCGCGTGCTCCAACGTCACGGGCATCCGCACCCCCTACCGGGACCTGGCGCGCGTGATGCACCGCCACGGGGGCTGGTGCTTCGTCGACTTCGCAGCCTCGGCCCCCTATGAACCCGTCACGATGCGGACCGCGGACCCGGCGGACAAGCTGGACGCCCTCTACTTCTCCCCGCACAAATTCCTCGGCGGACCCGGGTCCTGCGGCATCCTGGTGTTCGACGCCGGGCTCTACCGCCTGCGGGTGCCCGACCAGCCCGGGGGCGGGACCGTCCGCTGGACGGACCCCTGGGGCGGCCACAGCTTCATCCCCGACATCGAGGTGCGGGAGGACGGCGGCACGCCCGCCTTCCTGCAGGCGATGCGCGCCGCCCTGGCCGTGGACCTGAAGGAGGCCGTCGGGACCGACGCCATCCACGAGCGGGAGGCGGCGCTGGGCCGCCGGCTCCTGGAGGGCCTGGCCTCCATCGACGGCCTGCACGTGCTGGCGGAGCACGCGAAGGACCGTCTGGGCATCGTCTCCTTCTACGCGGAGGACGTCCACTACAACCTGTTCGTCACGCTTCTCAACGACCGATTCGGGGTGCAGGCGCGCGGCGGCTGCTCCTGCGCGGGCACCTACGGCCACTACCTGCTGCACGTGGACCCGCGCCGTTCCCGGCGCATCACGGAGAAGATCGACCGCGGGGACCTTTCCGAGAAGCCCGGCTGGGTGCGCCTGTCCGTGCACCCCACCACGACGGACGCGGAGCTCGAGTACGTGCTGGATGCCGCCCGGCGGATCGCGCGCCATGCGAAGGAGTGGGAAGGGGACTACCGCTACTCGCCGGCCACCAATGAGTTCACGCACAGGGAGGGCAATCCCGCCTCCCGCCTCGGCGTGCCGGAGTGGCTGCGGGTGCCGCGGCCATAGGGAAGGCTTCCCGCGGCCGGCTCCTACGAGTGGAAGCCGGCGCTCACGGTTTCCCGCGCGCGCCAAAGGTCGTAGGCCTCCGGATCGAAGGGATAATCCCAGCAGCCCTGCCGGTGGACCAGGCGGCCGCCGAACCCGGTCTTGAAGCGCCAGAGCCCGTGGAGGGGATGCTCGGGATCGGGACGCGGCGCGCAGCCGAACAGGTCATATTCCACGGCCCCCGCCGCCCTGGCCAGGCGCATCGCCGCCCACTGGAGCGCGTAGCTGGGCATCGCATCGCGGCCGCGGTCCGAGGAAGCGCCGTACAGGTAGGTGGCGCGGGGCCCCGCGACGGCGAGGATCATGCCGGCCAGGATCTCCCCGTCCCTGGAGGCGAGGAGCAGATGCGCCCGGGCGGCGCCGCCGCTTTCCGCGAGCACGGCGGCGAACTGGTCGATGCCGTGGAGGACGAACCCGTTGCGCTTCGCGGTCTCTGCATAGAGCGCATACCAGGCCGGAAGCCCCGCCTCACCCGCCTCGCACACGCGGATCCCCCTGCGCCCGGCTAGGCCGATGTTGTAGCGGGTCTTCGGCTTCATGCGCCCCAGGATCTCCTTCTCGTCTGGCGCGAGGTCCACGACGACGGTGTCGGGAGGCATGATGTCGGTCGGGGCCTTGCGCAGGGTCCTCCGCTCGGTACCGCAATTCATCCGCAGCTCCCGGATCGCTGGGTCGGGGGCGCCCATCCAGTTGCCCTCCGCGTCGAAACGTCCCGGATCCCGCGCATACGGGGATTCCCAGGGCAGGTCGAATCGCAGGAAGATGCAGTCCTTCGGCAGGAGCGGCCTGAGGTCCTCGCTGATCCCCTCGAGGAGCACCCCGCGTTCCCCTTCGTCCGGCAGGTACTCGGGACCGAAGGGAGCGTAGGCCACGGAGGCTTCCCCGCCGACGCGGCGGCGGACAATGAGCATGTCCGCGGGCGCATCCCCGCGGCGGCCGGCGAGGATGTCGAAGGCCTCGGGCGCCCATCCGAGGCGCGCCTTGACCCTGCTCCAGAATGCCGTCTGCTGGACGATTCCCGTGGGCAGGAGAGCTTCCGTCGGTTTGGGTTTCACCTCAACGCGCATGGCGCCCTCCATCCTTGCAGGAAAGGTTTGAAGGGTCAACCGCGCCTCGCGCTGCCCGGCATGGAGCCGCCGTCCCCCCATTGAGCCGGGGGATCGAACCGGTTGCATGCCTGCCGCCCGTTGGGGCAACATGGGGACTGGAGGACGTTCGTGCGCGAGATTCCGCTGGATCAGGGTTTTTTCGAAGGCACCGTTTCCGTGGAACAAGGGGACGGATGGCTGCGGCCTTGGAGGCTGCCCGTGGAAAAATGGGCGCTTTTCCCGTCTCCTGAGGACCACCTCATGGAGGTTGCGGGCATGGCGAGCGGCGCGCGCCTGCGCCTCCGCACGGACGCCCGCAACCTGCGGTTGGAGTTCCTGCCGCTGCCCGCGGTCCTGCCACAATGTCTGCGGCCCACCTTCTTCCTGGACCTGACGTGCGGGGAGGAAGTGCTGCAGAGCGTTCCCGTGGCCGAAGGCGGCGAAAGCGTGGATTTCCGCGACCTGCCTTCCGGGGCCAAGGACCTGGAGCTGTGGCTGCCCCCCGACGCGCCGATCCGCATCCGCAGGCTCCTTGTGGACGACGGCGCCTCGTGCGGGACCGCCGCCGACACGCGGCCGCGGTGGCTCACCTACGGAAGCTCCATCACGCACAGCGTCCGCGCCCACAGTCCGGCACGGAACTGGCCGGCCATCGTGGCCCGTCGGCACGGGTTCAACCTGACGAGCCTCGGATTCAGCGCCGAATGCCACATCGACCCGATGGTGGCCCTGGTCCTGCGGGACATCCCGGCGGACCTCATCACCCTGAAGCTCGGGATCAACGTCATGGGAGGGGGAAGCCTGAGCCCGCGCACCTTCCCGGGCGCCGTCATCGGCCTCGTGCGCATGATCCGTGAGAAGCAGCCTGACGCGCCGATCGGGCTCATCTCCCCAATCGCGAGCCCTCCGCGGGAGACCACGCCCAATGCCGTCGGCTTCACCCTGCAGATGATGCGCGAGGCCATCCGGGACGCGCACCGGCGCCTCGTGGAGGCCGGGGACCGGAACCTGTCGTACTACGACGGGTTGGAGTTGTTCGGCGCGGACCGGATGGCCATCCATTCCAAGGACCAGCTCCACCCCGACGCCGACGGCATCGAGGCGCTGGCGGAGAGGTTCGACGCCCTCGTCATGACGGACCTGGTGGGGAGGATGCGAAGGTAGGATGCAATACGCGATCCATCGCCTTGACCTACGGAACTTAGCCAACTAAACCAAGCAGCAGGCCGGGGGAAAACATGGACCGCGTCAATGTTCACGAGGCGAAGACAAGACTTTCCGCCCTCCTTGCGGAAGTGGAGGGAGGGAAAAAGATCCTCATCTGCCGCAATGGCAAACCGGTTGCGGAGCTCCTTCCATATAGAAGGAAGTCCCGCACGACCCAGCATCCGGTATTGAGCAGGATCAGGATTTCGTTCGATCCCACCGAGGACCTGGGCGACGGGGAATGGGGACCCGTCGAATGATCCTTCTGGACACGTGTGCGCTGCTTTGGCTGGCCCACGAAAAAGAGAACCTCAGCGAAGAAACGCTCTCGCGGATCGATGCATCCCCTTCGGTCTCCATATCGGGCGTCACGGGTTACGAGATCGGCCTGAAATGCAGGTCGGGAAAATTGGTCCTCCCCTTGCCGCCGGAAGGATGGAGAAGGTCCTCAATCACCATGGCATCGACGTGATCGATCTGGACCTGGCCATCTGCATGAAAGCGGCGGCCCTGCCTCCGATCCACAAGGATCCCTGCGACCGTTTCATCATCGCCACCGCCCTCCTGCGCGGGCTCCCCGTGGTCACGGCGGACACGCGTTTCACGGGATACGGGATCACGGTCCTGATCTGAGGAGGGGCGCCGGGGATGGCGCGGATGACGACATGGAACGCGTCCATGGCCCGTCCATCATCGACACCATTGACACCGCGGGGAACCGGCACTATACAGGGAAGCATGCACAGCCAACTCGTCCATCTTCTCGACGCGCTCCTCACCACACACAGTCCGGGCGGGTGCGAGGGGGAGATCGACGCGGTCATAGGGAAACACCTGGACGGCCTCCCGGGCCGGACGGAGAAGGATCCCTTCGGGAACATCCTCCACGCCGTCGCCGGGAAGGAAGGCGGTCCGCTCACCGTCGTGGCCGCGCACAAGGACGAGCTTTTCGCCATGGTGAGGAAAGTGGACCCGGACGGAAAGCTGTGGCTGGAGAACCTGAACCGCCCGACCTCCATGATGAAGTACGGCGAGGGGCCCTTCGACCTGCTCACCGCCTCCGGAATCCTGGAAGGGGTGCTTTCGATCGGTTCCGTGCACACCTCGGACCTCTCCCCCCGCGTCCACAAGGCGAAAAGCGAGGCGCTCACGTGGGACATGGTGTACCTGGACTGCAAGATGGACGCGGAGGCCCTGGCGGCCCGCGGCGCCGGCATCGGGGACCGGGCCCTGATCGGCAGGCGGCGCAAGGCGCCCCTCTACCTTGGGGACGGATACGTCGGCGGCTACGCCCTGGACGACAAGGCGGGCGTGGCGGCGCTCCTGCTTCTGGCCCGGGCCCTGGCGGAACGTCCGCCCGCGCACGACGTCTGCCTCGCCTTCACCTCCGCGGAGGAGACCGGGGCCGTCGGGGCCTCCTTCCTGAACGGCCGCCTCAGGCCTTCCCTGTTCGTGGCGCTGGACGTGGCTCCCGTGGCCGACGAGTATCCCATCCGCATGGGGCCGCAGCCGGTGGTCATCCACAAGGACGGCGTGCATTGCTACAGCCTGGAGGCAAGCCGCGCCCTGGAACGCGCCGGGGTGGATGCGGGGCTGCGTCTCCAGCAGGCGGTGCTGCGCAGCTTCGGCAGCGACGCGAGCATCGGATTCAAGGCGGGCCTGCTGCCCGCCGCGGCCTGTCTCGCCTTTCCCACGGAGAACACGCACGGCTACGAGGTGGCCCCCCTGGAGGCCATCTCGAACTGCGCCGTGGTCCTGGAAGAGTTCCTGAAGAAGCGATAGGCAGGACTTCGCCCTACTTCAGCCCGGAGAGCAGCCCGATCTCGCGGAGCCTGGTCGGGGTGGTTCCCTCGTATTTCTTGAAGAGGCGTATGAACGTGGTCCGGCTCGGCAGGCCGACGCTGTTCTGGATGTCCCCGACGCTCATGTTGGAATGCAGGACCAGGTCCTTGGCCCGCATGACCCGCATCATGTTGATGTAGTCGGAAAGGTTGAAGCCCGTGTGGGCCTTGAAAAGGTGCGAGATGTATTTGGGGGAGTAGTTCGTCTTGTCGGCGATCGTCTGGAGATAGATGTTTTCCGTGAAATGCCCGTCGATATACCTGCGGATGGCGGCGACGATGAGGCTTTCCCCGTCGCGCAGCGGCATCATCCTGTCGATCAGGCGGTGGAAGAAATCCAGAAGGATGTCCACCTGCTCGTCCAGGCCGCTGGTGAGGCCGGGGCCGTCGTAGCCCGCGTCGTCCTCCGCGGCCAGGACCCGCTGCCCCGTGTAGTGGAGGGCGGTGATCAGGCGGTGCATGCCGATCCACGACACGGGCTGGTCCGCATTGCCGTCCACGATCCGCCGGACCGCCTCGCTCACCCCCTTCCCGTCCCCGGACTTCAGGAGGTTCACGATGCCCGTCTCCTCCTCCAGCGGGTACTGGAAGTTCCGCGCGATGCCCAGGGAATCCGCCCTGACGACGTCGGCCCCATCGTGGCGCTCCGGCCAGACGGCGGCCGTCATGGCATCGTCAAAGGAGTCGACGATTTCCCGGATGTTTTCCGTGACGCGGCCGATGCCCGCATGGACCTTGATCCGTCCATTGCGATGGCGGAAGGATTCCAGGAGCTGCCGCAGCGGCGTTTCCAGGACCCCGGGATCCTCCCTGCGCGGCATGTTCAGGACCGCGATGAAGCAACCCACGGAGGTTTCCAGCGTGTAGGCGGCGAAGAGGGCGGAGAGCTTCTCCTGGATCAGCAGCTTGCAGTACCTGCGGAAATCTTCCCCTTCGCTTTCCGCAGGGTCCCCCGCATACGGGTCGGGCAGGCGGAAACGGACCGCGATGCACGTGAAGAACGGGTGGTGGAACGAATAGTGCTCCCGGAACCTCACCAGCAGCGTGTCCGTCTCCCCCGGGGACCGGCTCTGCAGGAGATGGAGGAACAGCGACGAGTTCATGCTGCTCATCGAGGCCTCCATGTCCGCGAGGCGGCAGGACAGGGCGTCGATGTCCGTCCGCAGGTCCCCGAAAAAATCCGCCCCGCTCGCGGGCGCCCGCGGATCCCTCCTGGCGTTCTCCGCCAGCGCGTCCCGGATGCCTCGCAGCGGATCGTAGAGCGCGGAGGTGAACCGGAAGGCCAGGATGAGGCCGATGACCGTGAGGGAGATGCTGGTGAGCACGGTGTAGACGATGATCCCGTTCAGGCTGCTCTGGAACTCGCTCATGGGCGTGAAATAGCGGAGGCGCCAGCGGCTGTAGTCGGAGACCACGGTCGAGGCGAAATGGTCCTTTCCGCCGATGCGCACGCGCTCCGCGCCGGCCGCCTTCCCGACGGCGGAAAGGTCCGCCGCGGAACGGACAGCGTCCGAACTGGAGCAGATGACACGGCCGCTTCCGTCGTACAACACGTAGCCGGTGGTCGTATAGATCAGGTTGTCCCGGATCGCCGCCTGCAGGACGTCCGTCCGGAGGTTGGTCACCGCTACGGTGTTGGTTCCGTTGATGAAGGCCGTCGAGACGACGGGGATGACCATGGTGGAGCTGTTGCCCTCGAACGGATGGGACGCCAGGACCGGAGCCATGGTCCGGAACGAATCGCCGCTTTCCAGGATGCCGGCCCAGAACCGGGCGGGCAGCCCCTCATAGGTATACAGCGAGGAGAAGTAGGTGGTGAAGTCGCTGATCCCATTGGCGGTGAAGACCGTGTCCGTGTCGTCGTAGAGGAAGATCTCGTCGACCAGCTTGTCCACGATGTTCCTGTTGTTCAGGATGACCATGGGGATGGAGTTCAGGACGAGCCTCTCCTCCGGCGGGACGCCGTGGTAGGGCTTCATGTGGCGGGAGACGTAGAAATTGCCCAGGACGTTCACGCTGGTCTCGAAGGCGGACTGCGCGAAGAAGTCCAGCGTATTGGCCGTGGCGCGCTGGTTGCGCTCGATCCTCTTCCTGAACTCGCCGATGTCCCGCCTGTGGGAGAAGACGAACTGGACGCAGCAGGTGATCAGCACGAGGATGACCAGGTAGAGGAAATAGGAGAGGATCTTGAAATACAGCTTCTCCGGAGGGAAAAGCCTCGCTTTCAGGCCGGTACCCCGCATCCCTTGGGAATATAGCCGAGAAACCGTTCCTTGTCTTGGAAGGCCGCCGTCCCGCCCTCTCGGGCGGGACGACGGACCGGATGGGCCTTCCTTACTTGTACTTCTTGTTCGCCTTGTTGTAGATGGCCTCGATCTCCGCCGCGCCGGCGTCGCGGGCCTTCTGGATCACCTTGTCGTAGTTGGCGATCGGCTCCAGTCCCATGATGTACTTGTCCCACTCCTGCATGAGGATGTTCTCCACGGCCGACTGCAGCGTCTTCACCCTGGCCGCGTCGGCGCTGGAAATCGGCGGATTGATGACGGGCTCCCTCATGCCGGGATCGTTCTCGATGGAGCTCCACAGCGCGATGTAGGCGTCGCGCTTCGCTCCCTCCTGCATGTAGAGGGTCATCTGATACCCGGCGCCCTGGTCGATGTAGGGGGCGAAGCTGAGGTAGCCGACGCCGAGGGCCGACTGGATTTCGTAGGAGGGCGAGTTGGTCTTCGCGTTCTTGTACTTCTCCAGCACCGCATCGAGGATCCGGGGCTTCCCGTCCACGATCTGGTAGGTCTCCCCAAGGACGCCGAATCCCGTGGTGTTGCACCCCTCCTCGCTGAAGCACCAGTCCATCAGCTTGATCGCGACGTCCTTGTTCTTGCTACGGTCGCTGATGACGTAGGCCGACTCGGGCCAATGCTTGTCGTAGAACCAGTTGCGCGTCTGGCCCAGGGAGTTCTTCAGCGAGAGGATGGGCTGCATGGACGCGCCCGGTTGTACGGCGTTCAGGGCGAGGTTGAAGTCCTCGGCGAAGCCCGCATTGTCGAAGAAGGACAGGGCCTTGCCGGAGCTCATCTTCTCCTTCCAGAGGTCCACGGTGTTGGTGGCGTAGTCCTTGTCCATGAGGCCGTCCTTGTAGAGGCCGTTCAGGTAGGTGAGGACCGCCTTGAACTGCTGGGTGGCGGGCCCGAAGAGGAACGTCCCCCCGTCCACGTCATGGTCGTAATACAGCTTGGAGCCGGATCCCAGCGGATAGGCCATGCAGTCCAACACCTTCTGGGTCCCGGACGTGCTGCCGCCCTTCCGGTTCGTCATGGGAATCTTGTCCGGCTCGTTCTTCTTGAAGACCGCCAGCATGGCGCGGAACTCGTCGAAGGTCTTGGGCACCGCGATGCCGTACTTCTTCAGCAGGTCCTGGCGGACCACGGGCAGCTGGCCGCCGCGCGTCTGCCACCGGCAGATGAGGGGGAAGCCGAGGATCTTGTCGTCGATCTGGAGCTTGCGCATCTCCGGATACTTGGCGTACACCGCCTTGAAGTTGGGCATCTGATCCAGGTAGCCGCTGATGTTCAGGAACACGCCGCTCGCGCTGAAGTCCATGATGTCCTTCTGGGTCACCAGGGAGATGTCGGGCAGCTTGTCTGTGGCGATGAGCAGCTTCTTCTTCTCCGCATAGGAGGCGGCGGGCGTCGCCTCGATCTTCACGCGGATGTTCAGCTTCTTCTCCAGATACTGGAGAACCAGGCTGTCCTGGCGCAGGGGCTGGGAGGCCGGGTCATCCCGCATCAGGGTCAGGGTGACCAGGTCCTTCGACAGCGCACCCGTTCCGGCGTCCGCCTTCTTCGCCTCGGGCTGCCCCTTGGCGAAGACGGGGACGGCCAGGACCAGCAGGAACAGGGCCGCCGCGCCCCAGCCTTTACGATAAGTCTTCATGCATCCATCCTCCTCTACCAAAACGTATATAGATCCTGTGACGACAGGATGCTATCCCTTGAGGGATCCGATCATGACGCCCTTCACGAAGTACTTCTGCACGAACGGATAGACCAGCAGGATGGGAATGGTGGCGAAGATGATCGTGGCGGAACGCAGCGTGAAGTCCGTGACCTTGAACCCCGAGGCCCCTCCCATTTTGCCCACGTCGTCTGAGAACAGCCCGCTCACCACGATATTCCTCAAGATGATCTGCAGCGGGTAGCGGCTCTTCTGGTTGAGGTAGAGCATGGCGGAGAAGAAGCTGTTCCAGTGGGAGACGGAGTAGAACAGGACCATCGTGGCGAGCACCGCCTTGCTCAGGGGGATCACGACGCGGCCCAGGATGTAGAAGTCATTGGCCCCATCCATCTTCGAGGACTCGATGAGGGACTCCGGAACCGCGGCGAAGGAGGTGCGGATGATGATCATGTTGTAGGTGTTGATCGCCACGGGCAGGACGATGGCCCACATCGTGTCGATGATGCCCAGCGAGTCGACTGTCAGGTACAGGGGGATCATCCCGCCGGAAAAAAGCATGGTGAAGATCACGAGCTTGGAGAGGAACTTCCGGCCCGAGAAGGACTTGCGGGACAGGGGATATGCGCACAGGCAGGACATGACCAGGTTGATCAGGGTGCCGGAGACCGTGTAGAGGACCGAGTTCTTCAGGGAGACCCAGATATCCCGGTTGGCGAAGATGACGCGGAAGGAATCCAGCGTCAGGTCCTTGGGCAGCAGGGTGACCTCCCCGCGCATGACGGCCATGCCTCCGCTGATCGAGGTGATGAGCACGTAATAGAGCGGATACAGCGTGACCGCGACGACCAGGAGCATCGCCGCGACATTGAAGACGTCGAAGATCCGCGATCCGATCCCCCCATTGCGCCTCACCATAGCGAGGTCTCCCCGATCTTCCTGCTGATGGCGTTGGTGACGACGACGAACAGGACGGAAATGACGGATTGGAACAGGCCCACCCCGGTGGAATAGCTGAAGTCCGCGCCCAGGATGCCCTGCCGGTACACGTAGGTCGAGATCACGTCCGCGACGGGCATGATGGGTCCGTTCAACAGGAGCAGGATCTTCTGGAAGGACACGGTCATCATCTGGCCCGTCTGCAGGATGAACATGATGGAGATGGTGGGCGCGATGCCCGAAAGCGTGATGTGGACGAGCTGCCGGAACCGGCCCGCCCCGTCCACGGTCGCGGCTTCGTAGAGCTGCACGTCGACGGCGGACAGGGCGGACAGGTAGATGATGGAACTCCATCCGGCCGTCTGCCATATCTCGGAGACGATGTACAGGGACCGGAAGTAGCGGATCTCCGTCAGGAACTGGAAGGGTCCGAGGTTCAGATGCCCGAGGAGCCTGTTGACGAGGCCGTCGGTGGACAGGAAGTTCACGAGCATCCCCACGACGACCACCGTGGAGATGAAGTGCGGCAGGTAGCTGATGGTCTGGACCGCCTTCTTGAACCCCGGGAACTTCAGCTCGTTCATCAACAGGGCGAGGAGGATGGGGATCGGAAAGCTCCAGATCATGTTGAAGACATTGAGAACGATCGTGTTCTTGAAGACCGTCCAAAAATACGGATCCTGAAGGAACTGCCTCACGTACATCAGGCCCGCCCAGGGACTGCCCAGGATTCCCTTGCGGGGACTGAAGTCCTTGAACGCCAGGGTCAAGCCGTACATGGGGTAATAATGGAAGATCAGGTAATACGCGAGCGGCAGGGCGAACATCAGGTACAGATATTTGTCATTGCGCAGCGTATCCATGAATGTTTTCCGCCGGACGCCGAGCGGCGGCCGCGGTCGTGGACTGTCCATAACGCGAAGACTCTACGGGCCGTTTCTCAATGCGGTCAACGACCAATTGGGCATTCCTTGTGCCAGATTTCCCGCTTCCTGGAAATCGGGCCTTCTGGCGCATTTCTGGAAAAATGGAACAGGCACGGATGCCGCATGGAACAGATGGCCGAAAATGGTCCTTGAACCGGGACGAAACCGCCATGAAGATCGAATGGAAAGGACGGCACCTCATGGAGAGGATCATCACCAATAACTACGACATCGCGCATAAAAGGCCCAAGCTCTGCACGGAAACAAGGACCATCTGGGAACCCGTGAAGGGCTGGTCCTTCTCCCACTCCCCGGAAATCACGTGGTTCAAGGGCCGCTTCTACCTCATGTGGAACAACGGCCACGTGAACGAGGACGACGTGGGCCAAAGGGTGCTGTACTCCTTCTCGCAGGACTACGAAACATGGTCCGAACCCCGGGAGCTGGTGCCCCCCAGGATGGGCGACACGCACGAGGTGGTCTACGGCGGGGGCGGATTCCACGTCGCGGGCGACGTCATGGTCGCCTACTTCGGCCAGTACGAATACGTCGACGAATGGATCGAGGACGGCCACAGGAAGCCGGGAAACTCCGGCCACAAGAACCACGCGGTACACTACAGGACCACGACGGACGGGGAGAACTGGAGCGAGCCCGTGTTCATCGCGCGCAACATCGGGGTCAACCACGCGCCCAAGCCCCTGCGTTCCGGCCGCCTCCTCATCAGCGGAAGCAACTACTACCCCTACAGCGACGAGCCCGACGGCATCCACGGCTGGAAGATGGCCGGCATCTATCCCGAGGGCTTCGATACGGAGACTGTCGCCGACGACTCCGAGGGCATCGAACGGATCACGAAGCTCCTGAACCGCCCCGTCACCCTCTGCGAAGGCTCGTTCTACCAGCTGGACGACGGGACCATCCACATGATGCTGAGGAGCGGGACCGATTTCCTGTGGTGCACGAAGAGCCGCGACAATGGGGGGAGCTGGAGCGACCCGCAGCCGACGAAGTTCACGGACAACCGCACCAAGTTCCAGTTCGACAGGCTGCCGAACGGCAGGTTCTACTACGTGGGAACCCCGGATCCCTTTCCTCCCAGGACCCGGCACGTGCTCGTCCTTTCCACCTCGGACGACGGCTACAGCTTCGACAGGCACTATCTCCTGCAGGACGCGCAGTTCAAGCAGAAGTTCATCGGGCTGGACAAGAACGGGATCTACGGGTACCCGAGCACGGTCGTCCACAAGGGATGCCTGTACGTCACGGTCTCCGTGTGCAAGGAGCGGATCATCGTGATGCGCGTGCCCTGCGACACGCTGTAGGGGCTATCCCGCGAGTCCCCACAGGATCAGGGCGGCGACGATGGACAGGTGGGAGAGGAAGTAGAGCGGCAGGATGAGCCGTTTTGCTTTCTTGTAGCCCAGGAACTCCCGCAGCCCGATGCAGGTGTCGGAAATCATGATCAGCACGATGCCGGCCACGAAAAGCCCCTTGGGAAGCACGGGCAGGGCCAGGCCGCAGGCCGCGGAGAACGAGAGGCACGAAGCCATCATGTAGGCGAGCACCGCCGCGGAGAACGCGCGGTGCGGGTTCCGCGGCCGGATGCCGAAGAAGTGGAACGCCGCGTACGCTCCGGCGGACACGGCGAAAACAGGCCAGACCACGCGTCCGTTCAGCACGGAGAAGGCCAGGAAGCCGAGGTGGGCCAGGAGGAAGGCGGCGATTCCCGCGATGAACCGGTTCACCCGCTTGCCCCGGGTCGCCAGGAAGTAGTCTCCCACAGCCGACACCGCAAGGGCTGCCGCCACGATCAGGGTCGAGGCGTGCGGCGCCGGAAGGAGGAAGAGGCACAGTACCACGATCAGCGCGTTGGAAAGCGCCACGCTCACCTTGAAAAAAACCGAACGGGTCCGCAGCGTCAGGAGCGCCAGGAGCAGGGGGACCGCCAGGAGCAGCAATTGCATGGCGCAAACCATAGCGTGGGAGAAGCGTGGGAGGCAAGTCGGTAGGCCGGAGCTTTTCCGCCTGACGATCACCTCACGGGGGCCCGTCAAGCTCCCCCGCTCAGCCTTTTGCGGCGTTCCTTCCATTCCGGCAGGAACCGGTCCATGAGGGAACGGAAGCGCGGGCCGTGCGAGGGCTCCAGGAGATGCACCAGCTCATGGACGAGGACGTACTCGAGGCACTCGCGGGGCATCCTTGCCAGTTCCGTGTTGAGCCGGATGCAGGCGGCGCGGCAGTTGCAGCTGCCCCACTTGGTCTTCATCCGCCGCGCGTCGAGGCGCTTCGCCTTCACGCCGATCCGCGGCTCCCAGAGTTCCAGAAGGGGGGGCGCGGCCTCCTTCAGGAGTCCGCCATACCATCGGTCCATGATGGCCCTTCGGCGCGCCGTGTCCGTGCCCGGCCGGACCTGGAGCACGAGGACATCCTGCCGCAGTTCCACCCTCGGCGCCGCATCGCGTTCCACCACCTTCAGGAGGCGGCGGGTTCCCCAGACGGGATGGTTTTCCCGATCGACGAACTCACGGGGAGGTTCCCGCACCTCGGCACGAATCCTCCACTGATGCCGACGGATCCAGTCCAGCTTGGAAACCGCGAACGCCCTGATGACATCGGGATCCATCCGCAGGGGCGCGGAGAGACGCACCGTCCCGTCGGGCGGATGGACGCTCAGGCGGATGGTCCGGATGTCCTTTCGGACCACGTCGATCTCGATTCCGTCGAGCTCCATGATCTCCCCCTCATGCCAGCTTGAACACCCGGGCGGCGACGACCCCGCCGTCCACCTCCGCCAGGGCCAGGCTCACGGGCAGCCCGTGGCGGCCGGGGCCGGCGCTGCCGGGATTCACGTAGAGGATCCCGCCGCGCGCCTCCACCGCGGGACGATGGGTGTGGCCGGTCACCACGACGCGGATGCCCGCGGCAACGGGATCCAGGTCCAGGCCCTCCAGATCGTGGCGGACATGCCAGAGCATCCCCCCGATCTCCACGGTCTCCGCTTTCCGCAGCCGGGAGGCCAGGACGTCCCTGTCCACGTTGCCCCGCACGGCGAACACGGTCGCCAGGCGACCCAGTTCCCCGAGAATCTCCGCAGATCCGACGTCCCCGGCATGGAGGATGAACGCGCAGCCCCGCAGCGCCCGCAGCGCCTCGGGCCTCAGCAGTCCATGGGTATCGGAGATCAGTCCTACGCGGAGGACGGGCATCCGCCGAGAATAGCGAATTCCGGCTCCCGCGGCATCCCCCCCCCTGATTGACCGCCTTCCCGACACGGCCTATCTTCGATGGATCATGACGGTCGCCATCGTCACCATCGGTTCCCAGGGGGACATCGTCCCGTTCCTCGCGCTGGCCCTGGGCCTGAAGCGGCACGGCCATGAGGTGCGGATCGCCGCGTTCGACAGGTTCCGCAGCGTCGTGGAACGCCACGGCTTCGCCTTCAGTCCCCTGAGCGGCGACGCGGACGAGGTCATCCGCACGCTCATCGGCATGAACGTGGGACCCGTGCGCTATTTCCGCGGTCTGGACCGCATGATGGAGACGTGGGGGGACCGGCTTTTGCGGGACGTAAGCGCGGCATGCGGGAACGCCGACGCCGTGGTCTATTCGCTGCTGGGCAGCGTCGCCTGGCACATGGCGGAAAAGGCCGGCATCCGGGCATTCCGCGCCTTTCCCTGCCCGTTGGATCCCACCCCGACGTTCCCCGCGATGACCGCACCCCGCCTGCCCCTGGGCGGCCCGTACAACCTGCTCACCTACGGGGCGGGAGACCTGCTCTGGGGACGGGCGACGAAGAAGCATCTTGCGGGTTGGCGCGCTTCCATGGGACTGCCGGCGCTCCGCGGAACCGGCTTCCCCTACCGCAGCCTGCGCGGGAAACCGGTGCCCACGCTGTACATGTTCAGCCCGTCCGTCCTCCCCGCCCCCGCCGGTTGGCAACCGCACCACCACGTCACGGGCTATTGGTTCCTCGACGAATCGGGGGGATGGCGGGCCCCGGCCGGACTTCAGGGGTTCCTGGAAAAGGGCGAACCGCCGCTGTACGTCGGTTTCGGCAGCATGCTGGGCGGCTCGTTCCGCCAGGCGCTGGAAACGATCGTCTCCAGCCTGAAGCGCACGGGCCGGCGCGCCGTGCTCTCCTCGGGATGGGGCAACCTGGCGCAGGCGGACCTGCCCGACTTCGTCCATAAGGCCGACTACGTGCCCCATGACTGGCTCTTCCCGAGGGTGTCCGCGGTGATCCACCACGGCGGGGCGGGCACCACGGCCGCGGGCCTGCGGGCGGGACGCCCCACGCTCGTCGTTCCTTTCGGGGGGGACCAGCCGTTCTGGGGCTCCGTCGTGCACGGCCTGGGCGTCGGCCCCAGGCCCATCTCCAGGAGCCGCCTTTCCGTGGAACGGCTCTCCGACGCGATCGCCGTCATGACGGGGGACGCGGGGATGTCCGCCCGCGCAGCGGAACTGGCGGCGCGCATCGGAGGCGAGGACGGCGTGGGAAACGCGGTGAGGATCATCGAGGCGGGCACGCCGTGAGGGACCGCCGGGGGCTCCTTGAACCGGGTATCATCTTCCATCAGAATCCAGGGCAAGGAGCGCGTCCATGAAACCGCATGTCTTTCACGTGGCAAGGGAATGCAGCGAGATCGTCTCCAGCGGAGGCCTGGGGGACGTCGTGCTCCAGCTGGCCGCGCGGTGCGCCGCGGAGGGGTTCCCCACCACCGTGATCCTTCCCCGCTACGGCGGGATGTCCCGGGAGTTTCAGGACCGGACGGAGCCCGTCCCGGATCCCGTGGCCATCCCCATGAGCTACGGGCCGGATCCCTCCCGGACGGAACCCGTGGTCTTCCGCACCATGGGGCACAGGGGCTTCGAGGTCTGCCTCGTCGATTCGCCCCGGTTCCGCGGCAAGCTCCACCCCTACGTCTACGACGAGGAGGAGGCCGCCGCGTTCCAGGCCCTCCCGCGGGAGGAACGCCTGTTCTGCGGCGCGGAGCGGCCCTTCCCCGGCTTCGAGGTCCGCGCGGGAACGGGGCACTTCGACTACTTCGCCATGAACCTATTGCTGCAGAAGGCGGCCCTGGCCTACGTGCGCCTGCGCGCGCCCGAAAGGGCCGTGATCCACGGCCATGACGCCCACGCGGCGGTCCTCCCCCTCCTGGCACTCGGCAGGCCGTGGCGGGACCCGACGGACCGGCCGCGCACCATCGTCACGTCCCACAACTTCGGGGAGCAGTACAGGCAGCGCTGCGGCGACCGGGGCTTCGTGCACTCCGTCACGGGCTGCGACGCGGCGTCGGTGGACCGCTGCTGGGTGGACGGCGCCTTCGACCCGTTCGCCGCCGCGGCCCTCTACGCGGACCGCCTCACCACCGTGAGCGACGGGTACGCCTGGGAGGTGCTGCAGGCCGCCTCCGGGCAATGCCCGCCCGACTACGGCGGGGATCTCCGCGGCTTCTCCCGGTTCCTCTCCGCCGGCGGCCGCGACCTGCTCGGCATCACCAATGGGATCGACCCCGCCTTGAAGGGCCCGGAGGCCCTTCCGCCCGCCCTGAAGCCGGAGCGTTCCGAGGCCGGCGCCTTCCTGTGGAAGAAGGCGGCCAAGACGAGGCTGCTTTCCAGGATCCGGCAGAACGTCCCCGCGTGGGGCATCGCGAGGGAGAGGATCCTCGGCGGACTCGACGGGATGCGCGATCTCGACTGCCTCTTCACGTCCGTCGGACGCCTGGTGGAGCAGAAGGCGCCCGACGTCATGGCCCAGGCGGCCGCGGAAGTCCTCTCCTACCACGGGAACGCGGGCCTGGCCGTCCTGGGGGACAGCGACAACGCGCGGATCGTGAAGGGCCTGGAATCCCTCGCGCGGCGGTTCCCGGGCCGCGTCGTCGTCATCCGGGGATTCAGCGACCTTCTTTCCCGGGAAATCTACGCGGGCGGGGATTTCCTGCTCGTCCCGTCCCGATGCGAGCCCTGCGGCCTGGTGGACCTGATCGCGCAGATCAACGGGAACATCCCGATCGCCAACCAGGTCGGAGGCCTCGCCAAGGTCGTTGACGGCGGCACCGGGATCGGCTACTTCGCCTTGAGCGACAGGGAAAACCTGAGGGGCCTCGTCTCCGGCATGCACCGCGCCATGACGCTGTTCGCCGGGCATGAGGAACTGCGGGAGATGCGGGAAAGGGCGGACCGCCACGTGCGCTCCCGCTACTCCTGGGAGGCCGTGTTCCCGAAATACCGCTCGCTCTACGAGGACTGAGGCCGCGTGGCCTCCTCCAGCGCCGCGAGTCCCGCCATGGCCTCCCCGGCGTGCCTTCCGCACATGGAGACGCAGGGGCGCAGGGAGGAACAGAAGGCGGGACGATCGGGTTTCCCGAACAGGAGGCAGAGTCCGGCCGGCGTGAGCTGGACGCAGCGGACCCCGGCCGGTTTTCCATGGGGCATGCCGGGAATGGGGGACGTGATGGACGGCGCGATGCAGCAGGCCGCGCAGCCGGGCCGGCACTTCATGGGGATCAAGGTGACATGGATCCGCCCTCCAGGGCTTCGAACGTATATCGTCCCCTGTCCTTCGTGGCGTTTCCGTTCTGGATGGCCCTTGTCGGGCAGCGGTGGATGCAGGCCATGCATTGGACGCAGTGGTCCGACCATGCCGGACGGCGGTCTTTCAATGCGATGTTCCCCACGGGGCAGGCCTTCACGCAAAGCCCGCAGGAATTGCAGCCGTCCCCGGCGGTGAATCCTTTCGCGCTGAGGGCAAATCTGGCGAACAGCGGATTGACGACATGGGTTTTCAGGCGGGGGAATCTCCCCTCCCGTACATCCCAGACGGATTTCCGCCCGAGGACGGCGGCGCAGATATCCGGGATGCGCGCTTTCGCCGCTTCGACCTTTCCATGGGCGAGGTCCGCGTCATCCAGATCGAACATGAGGATGTAGTTGTTCGGCATGACGATCGACCAGGCGCCGGATAGGGGAAAGACCCTGGCGAGACGCTCCATTCCCCTGCCCGCCTCGTCCCCGCAGGTGCAGACCGCGAAACGGTACGCGCCCTCCGCAGAGTCCAGACCTTCGGCAAACCGGAGGACAGGCATCGGAGCGCCCCATGCGTGTATGGGAAACACCAATCCCATGGTTTCGCTGGATCCCCCGCTTGCGTCCATGTTTCCCGTCTTGACGTACTCCGCGATGGGTGAAGCCTTGTCGCCCGTCCCGGCCGCGATCTGCCGCGCCACCCACTCCGAGTTTCCTGTGCCCGAAAAGTAATAGATCATCCCGCGCCTCGCTTTCCATCAATCCAGGGGAATGAGCCACGTCGGCCGGCGTGGGAACAACGCCTCGAGCAATGGCCGAGCCTCGTCGGCCGCCCTCACTTCCGGATACGCATCCAGAAGCTCCGTCAGGCTCTGGTGGCCGAACACGAGCCTGAGGAACAAGGACGGGGGAAAACCGGCCTGGGCGCGCGGTCCCCAGGAATGGTCTTCCTTCCAGTCCCCCGCGGAAACGAGAAGGCCATGATCGAAGACGAGGCGCAATCCGCTCCCGTAGAAGCTCAAGCGCAGCTCCCCCGTGTGGCCCGCGAGCGGGGAAGCGGATAGGCGCGCCTCGAGCACGCCGTGGATGCGCATGAGGAATCCTGCCAGGTCTGGCACCCTGAGGTACCAGGCGTACGGACGGAACCGGCCGGCCGCCATCCCCACGGCGAGCAGGGAGTAGACGGGATGCTCGCGCCACAGGGCGAACAGCACCCTCGCCGGGGCCGGCAGATCCGCCTTCCGCGGTACCGGCTCACGGGAGATCGATTCCAGCCCGCGGAGCACCGAGGGCAGCACGGCGGATAGGCTCTGCCCCGCACGGACGCCGAGTCCGAGGACCTTGATCTCGTCCTTATGGCGGTCGCGGGCCGTGAGCAGGTAGCCCACCGGCGCGCCGTCCGCATCCACGATGAACCGCGTGACCCAGCCTTCCCCGGACTCGGGGTTCTGTCCCGAGGAGATCCATCTCCAGTATTCGTCCCCGATCGGCGTGGACAGCGCATAGCGTCCGCGGTCCTGATCGTAGAGGGCCCCGGCCGTGGCAAGCTCCGAAGGGACCGCGGTGCGCAGCCGGTACGGCTCCGCCTCGCCCGGGGAAAGGCGCGGGATGGCGGCGAAGAACACGGAGAGCTCCCCGCCGAGATCCGCGGCGTACTCGTAGCCGAAAAGCTTGTAGAAGTAGGGGATGCCCGTGATGCCCTGCACGAGGTGGCCCATCGCGGCGCTGCGCGCGTGCACCATCTCGAAGAGGGCGCGCACGAGCCCGCGGTTGCGGTAGTCGGGATGGGTCAGCACCGCCTCGGGCCGGCCGAAAGGGATCCGGAGCCCCTCGAACTCGATCGCGTAGGAGATCAGGCACACACCGGAAACGATCCTGCGCGAGGCGGTGTCCTCGACCACGGCGTAGTCCCCCGGTCCGATGTGGGGATGACGCCCGCCCATCATGTCCCGTACCCATGCCATGACCCACCGGTTGGGCGGCTCGTCCGCCTTAGGGCGGAACACGTAGCCGCACAGCTCCGCGATGCCGTCGGCGTCCGCCTCGGTGGACCACCGCGCGACGAGGCCGCCGCCAAGCTCCCTCCGGGTTCCCGGCCCGCTCATGTCTTCCATGGTTCCCCCCGGCGCATGATAGCAGGAACGGTGGAACAGGGATATGACTGCGGAAATGCCCTGATCACCTACACAAGACATGTGTCATAATCGTTCTCCGGAAGCCTTGTCCCGATCCGGTTCCATCCCGGATGGCTCTCCAGGTCGTCCGGTCTGTCGCCGTTCCGGTTCTCCTACCACGTCCCTTTGTCGTTCTTCCAGGGAAAAGCTCCCGTGGTCCGGATTCCGATCTCTGTTTCCGGCCCGCCGGGCGCGACGGTTGCCGTGGAGCGAGGTAGCGAGCATCTTCGGATCGACGTTGCAAGCGACATGTGCAAGCCCGTGATCTGTGGAGACGGGAATTCCAGCCGATCCTGAAGCTGCCTGAATGCCAGGCGGTTGTCACTCACCAAGAGAGCCGGGCGCCATGGGAACTACTCCTCCACCGCGCGCAGGCTGTCCATCACTTCCAGCGCCGAACCCGCAGGGATGGACATGACATACGTGGTATCGTCGAACTTCCTGATGCGCGCGTTCTTCATCTGGGAATCCCATGCACCGACCTTCCCGATGTGGTGGACGACGTATCCGTAGGACCCCGCCGGCTTCACTTCCTCATAACGCTGGCCGTCCCTCGTGATGACGCGGCCGGTGTACAGGTACGCCTTCACGACGTATTCGATGAACGAGACGGTCTTGGACGCATTCCGGATGTAAGGGAGCGTCTGTTCCAGGTATGGCAGCTGCGCCACGCGCTGGACGGCCCCTTTCAGCTCGATGGCCGGCCCAGTCCTGATGACCGTCTCCACGCGGGAGAGAGGGGAAGCCGCGGTGCCCTTTGCCAGGGGGTGCGCGCCAGGCAGGCGCACGCGCACCTCCGTCTCCGGCTTCACGATCTGGGGTGGGATCCTCCCCGGCAGCACGATGGGATCCGTCAGCACGATATGCCCGGGCTCCGGTGCGCCTCCTGGCCCCGTCGGCACAGTGATCACAGTGGGCCCCGGAAGCAGGACATCCCCTACCGGCGGGATGCGTCCCGGCGGCAGGGCCCTCTGGATCGCCAGCAGCGAATCCAGGATCTTCCGACCGACGCTCGCGAGGTCGCCCGGATCGGACGCCCATTTCCGGGTGAAGACTCGCAGCAGGTACCTGCATTCCTTCTCCTTTCCGGTCAGGCCGGAGTACCCAAGCGCGCTGATCTGCGCCATGCGGCTGAAAGGTGCCGCGTCGTTCTGCGCCTCGAAGTCCATGTTGCGGCAGACGCTCTTCGTGACGACATTGACCGCGCCCGAGGCGTCTCCGGTGGCATTGGCCCCGACCTCGATCTCCGCGAGCATGCATTGGTGCTTTTCATTGACGCCGTCCTGGTCCGTGAGGTCGGGAGTGTACTTGCCGATCTGGTCCGCGGTCAGGACCCAGTTCAGGACGAAGTCCCGCGTTCCCGGCGTGATGGCCCATCCGCCGCCCGTGGCGAAATAGCGGTTCTCGTCGGTCATGGGCAGGAAACCGCCCCCCGTGAATCCGAAGGAAAGCTGGTTGCCGTTCTGGCTGAAGGCTGGGCTGGAAAGAGAAAACGTCAGGACGACCGCGAAGGCCACTTTCTTGATTTACGTGGGCATGTTAATACCCCGATCGACAATTTATATCACAGTCAATCGTGATTGTACAATCGACATGTTTTCATGTTTTTATCCGGACATTCTTCCGGGCACCCGCATCTACGATAAGGAGGTCCGGCAGGGCTTGAGCCAGGTCATCGTGCGGGCACCGCTGACCATGCAGAGCCTCAGCTGGAGCAACCACTCGGCTATGCGATCCGCCGCGCGGGGACGACAAGAGGGACCATTCGACGGACCGCCGGGGACGGGAGGGCCGGTGAAAGACGCTCCGTCACACCCGTACCCACGTCCGGCTGTCCCTGCTCTGGAGGATCCTCTCGCAGAGGACGAGCTCCCGAAAGCCGTCCGCGAACGTCGGGAAGGATGGCGCCCCACCGGAGGCTCCCCCGGCAATCCGCGCGTATACCTCGCGGAACAGCTGTTTGGACGTGTCGGGGAACCCCTCGGCATGGCCGCCCGGGAAACCCATGAGCGCGCGGGCCTGCGGATGCGCGAGCGGGGGATCCTTCAGCAGGAGTCCGTTGGCCTCGTCACGCCTCCCGATCCAGAGGGCATTGGGGCACTCGGAGTCCCAGGCGACCGCCTCACGGGAGCCGTCGATTTCCAGGCTGATCCTGTTCTTTCGGCCCGCCGCGACCTGGCTCACCGTGAGGGCGCCGTGCGCCCCATTGTCGAAATGGAAGAGCACCGTGGCGTAGTCCTCCGTCTCGATGGGCACCTCCCGGGTGTCCGTGGACGCATCGCCCCTTCCCGAGTAGGTCTCCGCGGATCTCACGGGCCTGCGGCGCACGGGATGGAACGTCGCGAAGTCGGCCATCACCTCCGTGATCCTGAGGCCCGAGACGTGCTCGACGAGGTCCATCCAATGGGAGCCGATGTCGGCGACCGCCCGCGAGCGGCCCGACAGGCCCGGTTCCAGGCGCCAGTTCCAGTCCGTGTCTCGGAAGAGCCAGTCCTGCAGGTAGGAGCCGTGGATGGAGAAGACGTTCCCGAGCTCTCCGCTCTCCCTCATGAGCCTCACCTGGCGCATGAGGGGGTAGTAGCGAACATTGAAGTGAACGGCGTTCACGAGGCCCGTCCGGGCCGCCAGTTCGACGAGGGCCGCGGCCTCCCCCACGTCGACCGCCAGCGGCTTCTCGCAGACGACGTGCTTGCCCGCGTTCAAGGCATCGGTGGCCATGCGCGCATGGAGGTGGTTCGGGGTGCAGATGTGCACGGCCTCGATGTCGGGACAGGAGAGAAGCGCGTGGTAGTCCCCGAAGGCGGCCGGCACTCCCAGCGCATCCGCCTTTCCCCGCGCGGCGGCCTCGTCGATGTCGGCGAGCCCCACGACGTCGACGTTCGGCAGGCGCCGCAGCGCATCGACGTGCGCCGGGCCGATGAAGCCGGTCCCGATGATTCCCACCCGAATCCTTCTCATTCCGCGATTCCCCCCGTCCGGGCCTGACGGGTTCAGGCGTCCCCGCTCCTCCGGTCCCCCACGAACAGGGGACTACGCAGCACGTGATCGTGCGACTTGTCGCTCGGGAACAGCTCGATGCCCACGCTGCCGGCGTACCCCAGGTCCTCGATCGTCCGCAACACATTGAAGTAGTTGATCTCGCCCGTCCCGATCTCGTGGCGGCCCGGTGCGTCGGCTACGTGGAAGTGGCGGATGAGGGGGAAATAATCCGTGATGGTGTTGATGAGGTTTCCCTCGGTGATCTGCTGGTGGTAGACGTCATACAGGATCCCGACGTGCTTCGAGCCGACCGCGTTCACGATCTCGGCCGCCTCGTCCATGCGCGCCAGGAAATATCCCTTGTGGTCGTAGCGCGTGTTGAGGGGCTCGATGGCGAGGGTCACGGCGGTGTCCTCCAACAGCTCCGCCGCCGCGGCGAGGCCGTCCACGATGCTTCCCTTCTGCTCCGCCCGGGGGACCCCCGTCAGCTCGTTTCCCACCTGGCTGATGATGATCGGCGTCCCCGTTGCCGTCGCGATGGCGATCGTCTCCCGCAGGCCGTCGATGTAGGCGGCGCGCTCCGAGGAGGCCGTAAGGCTCACGAACCTCGTGCACATCGCGGCGCACCCAATCCGGCTTTCGGCGATCGCCTTTTTCAGCGTTTCGACGTCCTTGTCCCACCAGGTCCAGAACTCGAAGGCCGAATAGCCGAGCCGGGCGGTCTTTTCGATGCGCCGCTCGAACGGCATGTTCTTGAAGAATATGTCGAGACAGGGCGAAAAACGCAGCATGGTGTTCCTTCCTCCGTTCAATAATCCACGATGACCGCGTTGCATGCCGAGGGATGCTCGTCGATCAGGGCGAGCATGTCGGGCAGGTCCTCGAACGCGACACGGTGCGACACGAGAGGCTCCAGGCTCATCCTCTCGACGAGGGAGACCGCCGTGGCCAGGCGCCGCCGGGGGCTCCATGTCGGGGAGAGCAGCGGGTTGATCGCGCCGATCTGGGAGGAGACGAGCCGCGTGCGCTTGTGATGGAACTCCCTTCCCATGTACAGGGAGGCCGAGGCCGCCTGATAGAAGGAAACGACGATCACCGTCCCGTTGTAGGAGGCCATGCGGATGGCGTTGCCAAGCGCGCCTTCGCTGCCAGACACCTCGAAGACGGCGTCGGCGCCCCTCCCGTCCGTCTCGCGGTACACGCGCGCGGCCGGCTCCTCGCGCGTGAAGTCCAGGACGATGTCCGCCGCCTGGCTGCTGGCGAGGGAGAGCCGGTTCTCAAGGCGGTCCACGCCGATGGTCCGGCACCCGCTCGCGCGCGCCATCTGCAGGAGGAGCTGCCCCAACGTGCCGAGCCCCGAGACCGCGACCGTGCCGCCGAGCACCAGACCGGCGTCCAGCACAGCGTTGAGCGCGATCTCCACGAGCGCCGTCAGCGCGAAGGGCGCGGGGGAGCCGGAGGGCGTCACCTTCAGCGCGGCATCCTCGTTCAGGAGCTGATGCGTCTTGTGCCCGCTCTTTGAAAAAACGATGTCGCCCTTCCGCAGCTTCCTCGCCTCGGGTCCCGTCTCGACGACCTCGGCGACGTTGGAGTAGCCCATCCACCAGACTCCCGGACCGTCGGAGCGCATGGGATAGCCGATTGCCCCCCTCTTCTCCTCGAAGTTGAACGTCCCCTCCATCACGAGGTCGAGCTGCGGGGCGGTGCCTCGATAGAATCCCATCTCGGTCCCCGCGCTGACGGAGCAGTGCAGGCTCCGCGCGAGCACTTGGCTGCCCGTGGGACGCGGCGTGGGCGCCTCGATGATTTCCGCCTTCCGTGGAGCCGTATAACGCAGTACCTTCATCCTCTCATCCCTTCATCAAGCATGGCGTTTCATGCGCAAGGATATTCGCGGGAGCGCGGCGCGGAAATGGACGAAACGGCGGAAAAGCGGGACGAAACGGTTCCGCGGCCACGACCGCCGTTTAGTGCATGGAAAACTCCGGAACGGGCATTCCGCGGGCCCCTTCTCATGGGCTACGTTTTTATACGGGCATCACACCGGAAGGATGGTGGCGGCCATTGGAGGCGGACACGGCTTCTGCTATCCTGGCGCCGGGAAGTGCGGCAGGAGCGCGATGCAGCTGGTCTTTTTCGTCATCAACGACCTCAAGGCCGATTTCTGGTGTGACGTGCACGTCCACGCCTGCTGGGAGATCGTCTACAACGTCTCCGCACCGGGCACTGTGGTCATCGGGGACCGGGAGATCGAGTACAAGCCGCGGCAGATCCTCGTCCACAGGCCCGGGAGCCCCCACAACTGCTACAACAAGGATTCGACGGTGCACTACTGCCTCGGCGCGCTGGGCGACGAGATCGAGGGGCTGGAGGAGGGCGTCTTCGACGGTGGAGGCGGGATCGCCGAGATCGTCGGACAGCTCGCCGCCGAGACGAGCACCCGCGGCGCCTACTACAAGGAGCTCATCGAGCTGAAGGCTCGGGAGGTCATCCTCCTGCTGCGGCGGCTGCAGCTGGGTGATACCGGACTGGACGGCCGGGGAATCCCCATGAGAATCCGGGACATGAAGGGCATCCTGGACCGGGAGTACCAGAAAAAGATCGACCTCACCTTCCTCTCGAACGAGGTCCTGCTGAGCGTCGACTACATCCGCCACGAGTTCAAGAAGCATTACGGCGTGAGTCCTCTCCAGTACCTCATCAAAAAACGCGTCGACTACGCAAAACACCTGCTCATCACCTCGCCGATGAGCATCAAGCAGGTCGCCTACCAGTGCGGCTTCGAAAACGAGTACTACTTCAGCCGGCTGTTCAAGAAGCTGACGGGCATCTCCCCGCGCCAGTACCGGCTCTCCGACGAGGCCCCCCGGACCCGATGGGACTAGGCGCGGGCCGGCGGGAGGCAGCCTCCTTGCGTCCCCGCCGGGTTGCCGGACCGGTACGGCAGCCGGACCGTGACGGTGGTGCCTTCCTCGAGGCGGCTCTCGATGGCCAGGCCGAACTCGGGGCCGTAGCGGGCGCGGACCCTCCTGTGGATGTTCAGCAGCCCCAGGCTGCGCCGGTCCCGCCCCGTCGGGAGGTCCAGGGAGGAGGGCCGGTCCCCCAGGGAGAGGAAGGCCGTCCGCAGGTCCGCCAGCGCCTCCGTGGGGATGCCCCTGCCGTCGTCGCGCACCGTGAACAGGAGCCGCTCCCCCTGGCGGCGGCACTGCACGGAAAGGTTCCCGCGCCTGCGGTTCTCCAGGCCGTGGAACACCGCGTTCTCCACGATGGGCTGCAGGATCATCTTCACCACCGTGGCGGACCGGATCTCCTCCTGCGCCTCGACGCGGAACGCGTAGCGGTCGCCGTAGCGCAGCCGCAGGATCTCCACGTACTCCTCCACGATGCGGATCTCCTCCGCGAGGGCCACCTCCCGGTCCCCCCGCAGGCAGTAGCGCAGGATGTCCGCGAGGGCCGTGGAGACGCGCACGATCTCCGGCGAGCCGTAGTCCATGCCGAGGCTGCGCACGCACTCCAGCGTGTTGTACAGGAAGTGGGGGTTGATCTGCGCCTGCAGGGCCAGAAGCTCCGCCTCCTTGGTGGCGAGCTCCATGTCGTGGATCGTCCGCTGGTCCTCGAGGCCGCGCTCCGTCATCTCGTGGATCTTGTCGAGCATCCGGTTCACGCTGGACCCGATGGTGCCGAGCTCGTTGGCCGGAATGTCGTGGATCCGCAGGGCCGGATCCGATCCGTCGATGGCGGCCAGCTGGCCAAGCAGGCGGTCGAGCGGCGCGCTGAACCCCTGGCCGAAGCGCATGGCGATCAGGATGGTGGTGGCAAGCAGGATGCCGACCAGAAGGAGGGAGAGAAGCAGGTACCCGCGCTGCCGGGCGGTGACGTCGCGACGCGGGACGAAGCTGTAGAGCGTGTAGCCGATCTCAGGGATCACGCGGCTGCTCACGAGGTAGCGCCGCGGTTGGGAGGCGAGGGCGGAGACGTCGGGCACGGTACGGGGATCCGGCCCCGCATGGGCCACGAGGCGGCCCGATCCGTCCACGACGGCCACGATGCCGTGACGCAGCGCCGACACCCTGAGGAAGTACGTCCCGATCCTGGCCGTGGAGAAGCTGGTGAGGCAATAGCCGATCTCCCGGCTGGTGTCCATGGTGGGGCCGAAAGCATGGAGCGGAAGGACCCAGCAGAAGTAGAGCTCCCCGGTCTCCCCGTCCACGGCCGTGAACAGGCCCGCGGTACGCGGCGTGCGGTCCAGGAAACCGAGCAGGCCCTCCTTGTACTCGCTATAGGTCAGGTTGGCCGAGATGTTGCGGAACACGCCGAGGTCCCCCGTGAACAGGGCCACGTCGTCGATGAACTCGTTGGTGTTCTTCGTCATCTCCGCGATCTGGTAGAAGTCCCGCGCCAGCTCCGCCATCCGGGGGACGTCCGGCTCGAAAAGACTGCGCTGCACCGAGTAGTTGTAGCCGATGGTATAGGCGAAGGTCCGGATCTCCCGCGTCCCCTTCTCGATGCCTTCGATGATCAGGGCGAGCACGGTCTCGTTGGCCTGCAGCGTCTCCCGTTCCACGAACCGGATGCTGAAGAGGAAGAACACGACGAGGGCCGCGACCGTGAGGCCAAGGGCCCCGAGCATGAGGCGGATGGGATCATGGCGCAGGTCCGTCGGTCTGCGCAGGGGCCCTCCTTCAGCGACCCGGCTCCCGCCGGATCCCGCCCGCGTGGCGGAACTGGGAGGGGCTCGATCCCGTCCTGCGCGTGAAGGTCTTGATGAAATGGTAGTAGTCGTATCCCACCGCCTCGGCGACCTCCCCGATGGTGAGGGCGGTGTCCCGCAGGAGGCTCACGGACCTCTGGATGCGCGCCCGCGTCACGTATTCGCTGAAGGAGACGCCCGCCACGTTCTTGAAGAGGGCGCTTCCGTAGCTGGGGTGGACGTGGAACTCCGCGGCGATGCGCCGCAGGGAAAGTTCCTCCCCCAGGTGGGCATGGATGTGGCTCAGGATGGCGGTCACCCTGGCGTTGCCGCGCGCGTTGTGGAAGGCGCGGAATCCCGTCGCGGCCCCGTCGTCCGCGCACAGGCGCGCGAGGCCGGCGCAGAAGTCCTCCAGGCCGCGGAAGGCGTTGCGGATCGCGGGCCGTGGAGGGTCCCCCGCGCCGCCCCCGGGGGCGGACATGGCGGCGGCGATGCGGCCGTAGAGGTGATCCAGGTCCCCCATCGACAGGTCCCGTTCCCGGACCTTGGCCGGCAGGCATGCGCAGGCCGCCTCCAGGCCGCCAAGGTCCCCCTCCGCCACCTTGGCCAGGAGGGAGCCGACGATCTCCTCCGTGCACTCGGTGCGCGGAGGCTTGAAGGCGAACCAGGACCGGCCGGGATGGATGAAGGCGTCGAGCAGGGCTCGGCGGGCCTGCCCGATCGATTCCGCGAGGTCCGCGAGGTCCCGGTAGGGGCCGCCGATCCCAGCCCGCGTCCCGCAGGCGAGAACGGCGGCCGGGAGCGGGACCTCGCGCAGGTCGGCTTCCAGGTTCAGCACGAACAGGGCCTCCCGCCCGGAAGCAGCGCGGAAGCTCCGCGTCCCCGGCGGCAGCCCGTCCAGGACCGCGGGCGGCGCATCGTTGCCGCCGTCCGTCGTGGCGACCACGGCCTGGAAGAAAGGCAGGGGGTCCGGGAACCTCCCGGCCAGGGACTGCGGGTCTCCTTCGACGTCCGCGGGAAGCGGCTCCGTGCGCCCATGCGCCGTGACGCGCAGCCTCTCCGCGGCCTTCCGCAGGATATCCTCCGCCGCCTCCGCCTTGATGGGCTTCAGGCAGTAGTCGAGGACCCCCTGGCGAAGGGCATCCCGGGCGAACTCGAACTCCGCATAGCCGCTCACGAGCACGAACTCCGTCCTCAACCCCTCCGTCCGCGCGGCACGGATGAGCTCCAAGCCCGACATCTCCGGCATCCTGATGTCCACGAAGGCGAGGTCGAATCCGCCCCGACGCAGGGCGCGCAGGGCCTCCGCGGGATCCGTGGTCTCCAGGGCCACCCGGAAACCGTGCGGTTCCCAGGGGAAGGTGCGTCGGATGCCGGAAAGCGCCCGCGGCTCGTCGTCGACCAGGAGTACGGAATACACGCCACGCATTGCGCGCGGGAACGGGGTCCCTGTCAAGGGTTGCGGCCCCGACCGCGATCCCGGACCTTGCGATCCGACAAAAACACCTTATCCCGCGCCATTTACCGCTCCCGTACCTCCGGGCGATACTGCGCGCCGTGATGGGCCATCGATTCCCCATGCTTCATGCGCAGTGGAGGCTCGCCAACCGGCACCGGTCGCTCTATCTGCTCGTGCTTCCCGGCATCGCCTTCTTCGTGATCTTCAAGTACCTGCCCATCTACGGCATCCAGCTCGCGTTCCGCGAGTTCCGGATGAACACGCCATACCTGGAGATGCCGTGGATCGGCCTCGTGAAGTTCCGCGAGCTTTTCGCGGAGGACGAGTTCTGGAGGGCCTTCCGCAACACGCTGGTCATCTCCTGCTACCAGATCGTGGTCGGGTTCCCCATTCCCATCCTCCTCGCCATCCTGTTCAGCGAGATCCGCATCCCGGCGCTCAAGCGCTTCAGCCAGACGGTGCTCACCTTCCCGCATTTCCTCTCCTGGGTCGTCCTGGCGGGGCTCTTCTTCAACGTGCTCGCCAGCAATGGGGCGGTGAACAACCTGCTGGCCGCCGTGGGACTCGGGCGCGTGAACTTCCTCATGAATCCCCGTTCCTTCCGGGGCCTCCTGGTATGGACCAACGTGTGGAAGGAGGCCGGGTGGGACAGCATCATCTACCTGGCGGCCATCATGGGCATCGACCAGTGCCTCTACGAGGCCGCGGAGATCGACGGAGCCTCGAGGTTCCGGCAGACGCTCCACGTGACCATCCCGTCCATCCTGGGCATAGTGGTGGTCATGTTCATCCTGCGCATCGGAAGCATCGTGGACTACAACTTCATGCAGGTCTTCATGCTCTATAGCCCCCCCGTCTATCCCCAGGGCGACGTGCTGGAGACCTACATCTACCGGATCACCTTCCAGCGGCCTCCGGACTATTCCTTCTCCACCGCCGTGGGGCTGTTCAAGGGGGTGATCAACCTGTGCATGCTCGTGGCCGCCAATGCCCTGGCCAAGCGCCTCGGCCACCGCGGGATCTACTAGGAGGCACGGATGAGGCGGCGCATCGGGGTCGGGGACATTCTCATGGCGGCGGCGCTGCTCCTGTGGTCCCTGAGCGTGCTGTTCCCCGTCTACAACCTGCTCGTGATCTCCCTGACCACGGAGAATGCGGTCATCCGCTCGCCCGTGCTCCTGTTCCCCAAGCCCCTGATCCTGAACTCCTACGAGATGGTCTTCTCCAACAACATGCTGTTCCGGGGAGCCTGGGTGACGCTGCTCCTGATCCTGATCGGCGTGCCGTACGCCATGTTCCTCAACACAAGCCTGGCCTACGCCCTCTCCAAGAACCTCCCCGGCATGAAGCTGGTGGGCATCCTGCTGGTGGTGACCCTGTACTTCGGGGGCGGCCTGATCCCGTTCTACCTGCTGGTGCGCAGCCTGGGCCTGGTGAACAGCATCTTCTCCATGATCCTGCCCCAGGGCGCGATGGTCTTCTACGTCATCATCCTGCGCAACTTCTTCCAGGGCCTGCCGCCCGACGTGGAGGAGTCGGCCCGCATCGACGGGGCGCACGACCTGCGGATCTACGCGCAGATCGTGCTGCCCATGTCCATGCCGATCATCGTGACCATCGCGCTGTTCGTGGCCGTGCAGTACTGGAACGAATGGTGGCACTGCCTCCTGTTCGTGTCCGTGCCGGAGAACCAGTCCCTGCAGTACGTGCTGCGCGGCATCATCATGGAGGTTTCCACGATGCGGGGCAACATACCGCCCGAGTACGACCAGAGCCTGCTGTACAATGAGGGGATCAAGGCCGCCGTGGTCATCATCACCACGCTGCCCATCGCGGTGCTCTACCCGTTCCTCCAGAAGTACTTCGTGCGCGGGCTCACGGCGGGTGCGGTGAAATTCTAGGGGGAAAGGAGGGCAGGCTTCGGACCTGGGCCGCGGGTTTCCATGCCGCGGCGGATCATTCGACGAAAGGAGAATTCGCAATGAGACGGTTCCTTGTTTGCATGCTGCTCCTCGCGGCCGCGGCCTGCGCCTTCGCCAAGGGCGGGGCGGAATCCGCGGGCGCCCCGGGCAAAGAGAAGATCACGATCAGCACCAACATCTACAACACGAACCTGGACTACGAGAAGGACGAGACGTTCCGCTGGGTGAAGCAGAGCTTCAACGTGGATTTCCGCTTCCTCCAGCTCGCGCAGGCCGACAATGCGGAGAAGGTCCAGATCTGGATGGCTTCCGGCGACATGCCGGACGTCCTGAACTGGGAGATCAAGTACTTCCACATGCCGCAGTTCAACCAGTGGGTGAAGGCGGGCGCGGTGCGCGCCCTGCCGACCGACCTGTCCAAGTATCCCAACTTCACCAAGCGGTTCCTGGACCAGATGAGCGCCGACGAGCTCTTCATGGTGGACGGGAAGCGCTTCGCGCTCCCCAAGGGCCGCAGCTACACCTACATGCCCTCTGAACAGTACCAGTACCTCTGGGAGGTCGGCCACACGGTGTACCGACGCGACTGGGCGAAGAAGCTGGGCCTGTACAAGGAAGGGGACGTCTACACGTGGGACGAGGCCATGGCCATGGCCAAGGCGTTCGTGGACAAGGACCCGGGCGGCCTGGGCCCCGGAAAGACCATCGGCTACGTGATGCCCGAGTACGGGTTCACGCAGGGCTTCACGGGGCTCCTCCAGTTCTCCGGCGACTACCCCGGCTACCGCGAGGGCTACGTGTTGAAGAACGGGAAGTACGTCTGGGCGGCCAGCCTCACCGAGCTGGTGGACGGGATCAAGGCGTTCCGCAGGATCGTAAAGGACGGAGTCCTCTACAAGGACATGCCCGCGGCCAAGGGAAACGTCGCGATGGACCGCTACTACGCGGGTGAAGCGGGCATGGCCATGATCTACACCTCCATGGGCCAGATCAAGACCTACCGGACCAAGATGATGGACCTGCTGAAGATGAACGTGGAGCAGGCACGGGAGGCTTCCGCCCTGATGCACATCCGTCTTGCCAACGGGAGCCTGTTCGCCCTACCCGTGGACGACTACTTCAGCGTCTCGCTGTTCAACCCCAAGATGAGCGATGCCAAGATGGACCGCTACCTGCAGGTCATGGACTGGGCCTGCACGACCGAGGGCGCCCTATCGGCCAACTACGGCCCCAAGGGCAAGGGATGGAGCATCGACGAGAAGGGCAATGTGAAGCTGCTGTGGAACTACGACGAGAAGGCGAAGAAGTTCCTCACGCCGGACTACGTCGTGAACGGTTGGACCAATTACTGGACCTTCAACCACGATGACAACTATACGCTGCCCCGCGCCTTCGACAAGGTCCTCACCGAGACCAAGTCCATCGAAGACGGCATGGCCTTCCTGGACAAGTACAAGGGCCGGATCTACGGCAACACGGTGCCGGACAACTACGTGAAGTACTTCTCCGGAACCAACTACAACAAGTACGGGAACTTCGCCGCGGCGGTCCACGAGAAGATCGTGCAGATCGTCTACAGCGACATCCCCGACGACAGGATCGCGGACGCCTGGGCCGAGTGGGTGAAGGGGAAGATGTCCCAGGTTCAGCCCATCCTGGACGAGTTGAACGCGGGCCTGAAGAAGTAGTCCCCGTCCGGTCCGTAGCGTGTCATGCTCCGCCGAAGCCTTCGGCGGAGCTTTTTTATGGAGGTACCCGATGACCCACAGCAGGATTTATGGCCGCCGCGGCGAGTACTGCGCCTGGCCGAGCATCGTCCGGGCGGCCGACGGCTCCCTGGTGATCCACTTCTGCAGCACGGAGGAGCACCTCGGGCCCACGGGCAAGGCCCTTTCCATGCGGTCCCGCGACGGGCTCGCATGGGATCCTCCCGTGACCGTGCGCGACTCCCCCCTGGACGACAGGGACTGCGGCCTCACGGCGCTGCGGGACGGCCGGGTCCTGGCGCACGTGTACTCGAACTTCTGGACCTCGAACGCCTACCACGGCCTGCCCCCGTTCGCCTACAGGAACGACGTGCTGACCCGCTGGATTTCCCACGTGGAGACCCCCGCCTACCGCGGCGCCAAGGCGGAGGCCGGCGGCTGGTGCTACTGTTCGACGGACGGGGGCCGCAGCTGGAGCCTGGAAGGCCGCGGCCCGGATTCCGTGCACGGCGGCACGGAACTCCTGGACGGCTCCGTGCTGGTGGCCTCCTATCGGGATGCGTGTCCCGGCCGCATCGGCATCTGGGTGGGCCGGGGAAGGCCCTTCTCCTGGGAGCGCGTCTGCCTCTACGAGCCTCCGCGGCCTGCCCACATGGGATTCGGGGAGCCCCACGTGGCCGCGCTGCCCTCAGGCCGCGTGCTCATGATGCTCCGCGGCACCCTGGACCCCTACGACGACAAGGACGGCCTCAACGGCATGTGGATCACGTACTCCGACGACGCGGGCCGCACCTGGGCCGAAGCCCGCGAGATCCCGATCTGGGGCTTCCCGCCCCATCTGCTCCTCCTGTCCGACGGCCGCCTGCTTTGCTCCTACGGCCACCGCCGCCGGCCCTTCGGCCAGCGCGCCTGCACGAGCGAGGACGGCCTCGCGTGGCGGCCCGAGGACGAGGTGGTATTGCGCGCGGACGCCAACCTCGGCGACCTGGGCTATCCGGCATCCGCGGAGCTTTCCCCGGGAAGGATCCTCACCGTATATTACCAGCCGGAGGCGGAGGAGCCTCCCGCCTTCCTGCGGCCGCCGGATCCGGAGCGCAGCAAGCCGGCCATCTGGAGCACGACATGGACGCTGAAGAGCTGACGGCACGGGGAAAACCCTGACGCGATCCCCTGGATCAACGCGGGCACGGTGGACCTCGTCACCGGGGTGATCCCGGGCCGGGAGAGCCGGAGCTCCGGCTGATCGCCCATCTGTACGAGCCGATGCCGGACGACAATGCGGCGGGCCTGGTCTGCGCCGTGAAGGTGGCCGCCTGCTCCGCCTCCTGGTCGCCAAGGGCCGGGTGCCAGCGACGAAGATCTGGCCACTGCACATCCCTCCGCGGGGCAGGTGGGGCCGGAGTGCGGACCAGAATCCCGACTCCATGGCCGCCCCCAAAGCTCAGGAGGTTGGGCGGGCGTAATGGCTGGACGCTTGGGCACGGTTGATGGCCAGGGATGGGAACAGGATCTCCGGGCCTGTCCATCCTGCGGGGCCGCCGAAGGAGACACTTGCAGGCGTGATGGGGAGCATCGGTCGAGGCATGGATTTGGATTCCTGGTCCCGCGATGATCCGTAGGGGAATGGCGGGAAAGAAGGCCTGTTTCATGCCATGCCTCGCTCCGGTTTTTCGAATGGATTTTTATGTTATATTTCCGTCCATCGTACAATGGGTCAGGATGCAAGGCCGGCACGAACGCCATACCGCCGGAACAAAGGAGACTGTCATGACAAAGGACGAGTACGCGAAGTTCGCGAGGGGCGTCGTGAAGGCCACGCGCGGGCTCATCGCCAAGGTGCCCGCGGACAGGCTGGACTGGCGGCCCGACCCTTCGTTCCTGACGATGGGTTCGGTTGTCCGCCACGTGGCGGAGACAGTGGGAGAAGGCTTGAAGGCCGTGATGGACGGCGGCTGGGGGATTCACTTCGAGGGCGGAGGCGGCGGTCTTCCTCCGGCGGAGGCCTTCCCGTCCGTGAGGAGCGTGCAGGAGGGGCTGGACCTCATTGACGCGGACTGGAAGCTCTTTGAAGAACGATTCGCGAAAGTGGACGAGAAGACGCTCAACGCCCAGGTGGTGAAGATCCCCTGGATGGCGCCGGAAACCACGCTTGCGGAGTACATGCTCCACACGGTGGAGCACCTGTCCAACCACCGCATGCAGCTCTTCCTGTACCTGCGCCTGATAGGGCTGAAGGTGAACACGGCCACGCTGTACGGGGGAGGAGACTAGGAGCGTCTGGCGCCGTCCACCGCCGTGATGCTCCCGTACCGCTTGACCAGGTCCCGCACTTTCACGAAGCCCATGCTGGTCTCCTTCCGCTCCTATACGGGCACGAATATGCCTCCGTAGGGCCGCATGGGATCCATGCCGAAAGTCATGAAGAAGTCATGATGACGATCGGTGAAAGGCGCGAGCCGGGACCGGCCTCTTTAGTCAGGATGGAGTACCCCACCGCGCGCGGCCTGGTCGTCGTAGAGCGCAAGCCCATCCCCCACGAAACCGTACCCCGAGGCCAGGACGTCGAGACCCTTCGGATAAAAGTTCAACAACCGCGCATCCCCTCCGTCAATTCGTGAGCGCCAACCTTATGGCGGTCCAGTCCGTGAGGCTGGTGATGGTGATGCCCTTGAGGGTGGCGATCTCATAGACCGTCAGGTCGCTGGTGGTGAAGGTCGTGCCAACGGTACCGAGACCCACGGCAACCATGTGCGCATCAGTTCCGTCTGAATAGAGGACCAGGAGAAGGCTGTTTTTACTGCATGCGGAGGAGAGTATCACCGCGTTCGTCCCGCCGGTGGCCAGGCGGGTTAAGAGGGCTGAGGAACTGGCGATTGTACCCGTGATGACGCTCAGAACCGCGGATGTGCTGGCACTCCCCGTGAGCGTGCTGTTCCCCATAGTATAATAGACGGAAGAAGAGGCAGTGACAGTGGTGCCGGCCAGGGTGATGATGCTGATCCCGGAGGTGAGGAGGCTGACCCCGGAGACGCTGAATGTCAGGGTATCCGCCGAATAGGTGAAGCCCGAAATGCCGTCCGTGCCGGTGAGGGAATTGAAGACCAGCGTGTCTGCTCCCGAGCCCAGGGTGATCGTGTCGATCCCGGGTCCCCCGCAGATCCAGTTCGTTCCGCTGCCGGCAACGATGGTGTCGGCTCCCGAGCCGCCGGTGATGGTCGCGTTGCTGCTTCCCGCCTTAATGGAGTACTTGTCATCCGACTCGGAGGCACCGTTCCAGGTGAAAGTGTTGCTGCCCGTGAGAGCCGTGGCGTCGACGCTCAGAGTCTTCCCAGAGGCGACCAGGGAGTCCACCGTCGTGATTGAGACCGCGGCCTGGTTCGCGAAGGAGATGGACTCTACGTTGGCGACGTTGTTGAACGCGGTGGTGGCCGTGACCGTGCCGATCTTCATGATGTCGCTCCCCGCGCCGCCGTTCACTGTGTCCGCGCTGGAGAAGACCACGCCGCTCACCGTGAAGTCGAAGGTGTCCGCGCAGGCGCCGCCCGTGAGGGTTGAGGCGCTGCTTCCCGCCACGATGGAGAACGCGCCGTCCGTTTCCGCGGCCCCGTTCCAGGTGAGGGTGTTGGTGTCGGTGAGTGCCGAAGCGTCGACGCTCAGGGTCTCACCCGCGGCGACAACGGAGTCCGCGATTTTGACTGAGATGGAAGCCGTACCATCGTAGGTGACGGTGCCTGATATGATGGTTCCTCCGATGTCGGTGGTTATCTTGGAATCGACACGACAGTCCGGCAGAAGCTGACACAGATCAGTGCGGCCACCATTGACCGTATGCTGGCGCCCGAGCGTAAGAAGCTGCAGCTCAAAGGGCGCAGCTACACGCGCGTAGGCACACTGCTGAAGCATCAGATTCCTATCCGCACCTTCTTTGACTGGGACGAAAGAAAGCCCGGTTTCTTCGAGGCTGACACAGTGGCTCACGATGGGGGTAA
>Ga0153915_10000302_pt1 | contig 44894 bp, 43 predicted proteins | sample Opewatmetagenome_2_FD_107003 | JGI IMG/M metagenome (GOLD analysis project Ga0153915, IMG submission 107003) | Freshwater wetland microbial communities from Ohio, USA - Open water 3 Core 3 Depth 3 metaG | ecosystem: Environmental > Aquatic > Freshwater > Wetlands | place: USA: Ohio, Lake Erie...
CATATATGTCAAGCAATATTGTTATATTATAATATATTTTAGTGACTACATTTTTGGTTCAATATTCCATCCTTATTCAGTAATATCAATTAGTTGAATTTTTTCAGCCTGGAACATCCGTTATAGAATAGTCCCTGCCAGATATGAAAAAAACAAGGCCCGTTCGGCGACCGGGCATTACAAACTAAATTAGTTTCAAGAGTTCTGGGATTGGGATTAAGGGTTTATTGTTTTAACTTGAACTCTGACGGCAATTCCATTAAAAAGAGTTTCACCACAGAGCCACAGAGGACACAGAGTAAAAAACTTTATCAGAATTTCTGAGAGGGGAATTCTGATAAAACTGTCTGTCATAAGAAAACATCTTATTATTATGCCCGAAGGGCTTGTACCATAGTCTTTTCTCCCTTTCTCAGGGGAAATTCTTGAAAAACTCTGTGATCTCAGTGTCTCTAGTGAGTGAAAGCGAACGGGTGGTGAATCAATATCTGTTTTGGACAATAATAGGAGGAGGATAATATGAGGCTGGAATTTATTGAGGCTCGCGATCTGCCGGACGCTTGGTTTCAATGTGTTTACCGGATTTTGGAGGTAGGACGTGAATACGTTATCCAGCGTGGCAGCTTTGAGGGACAGAAGAGGCTGGAGTTTGATTATATCACTGTCCATATCAAACACCCTGAAGTAAGGCCATTGATCCCTGACATCCCTCCCGGTCTCGGCATCCCCAACCCGGTTGCTGACGGCTATCTTGAAGAATACATCCCCTACCTGATGACGTCGGCTAAAAAAGAAGGCGAGGACTATACCTATGGCCAGTACCTTGAAAAACAGATCGATGAGGTCATACGCATGTACAAGGATGACGGCCATAATACCAATCAGGCATACATGACTGTGGGCGAGCCGGCGGCGTTATTTTTAAAAGACCCGCCATGCCTGAGGGGCATTGATACAAGGATAAGGGACGGCAAACTCCATTTCATGGTCTATTTCAGATCATGGGACCTGTGGAACGGTTTCCCGGCCAACCTCGGCGCGATTCAGCTTTTAAAGGAATACATGGCATCGTCCATCGGCGTGGAGGATGGAGAGATAATCGCATCAAGCAAGGGCCTTCATATCTATGATTATGCCTGGGAACTGGCACGGCTCAGGACAATGAAGGAAGGGACGACAGCCAGGGGCAAGGGCAATGAAGACTGATCTTAAGGGATTGAACAGCGCCGAGACCGAGGCATGGGTAAAAGAATTCGGTATGGAGAAGTACAGGGCGAGGCAGATAAGGCATTGGATTTTTGTAAGACTTATCTCATCTTTTAATGAGATGACAAATGTCTCAGCCCCGGTAAAAAAACTCCTTAGCGAGAAGGCGAACCTCGATCACCTGGAGACGGTCAGGACACAGGTATCCAAAGACACCACAAAAAAATTTCTTTTCCGGCTCCATGACGGACAATGCATAGAGACGGTCCTAATCCCTGAAAAGGATCACTTCACACTCTGCATCTCTTCCCAGGTGGGTTGCGCCATGGGTTGCAGGTTTTGTCTTACAGGCACACAGGGATTTACCAGGAACCTGACATGCGCTGAGATTATCGATCAGATAATCCAGGTCAAAAGGGCAATGGAAGAACCGGATCGTCTTACAAATTTCGTTTTCATGGGAATGGGTGAACCCCTTGCGAATTATCTAGGCGTGACAGGGGCGTTAGACAATCTGCTCTCAAGCGACGGCATGAATCATTCTCACCGCAAGGTGACGCTTTCCACATGCGGCATTGTGCCCATGATCCGCAGGCTGGGCACGGACACCAAGGTGAGTCTCGCAGTATCCCTTAACGCGGCTGATGACAAGACCCGCGATTTTCTGATGCCGGTCAACAGGACATACAACCTTAAGAGCCTGATATCGGCATGTATGGATTTTCCGCTTTCCAGTCGAAAGATGATCACCTTTGAGTATATACTGATTAAAGGTGTGAACGACCGGCCTGAAGACGCGAAAAAGCTTACACGCCTGCTCGCAGGGATCAGGGCTAAGATCAATCTTATCCCCTTCAATCCATGTCCTGGTCTTGACCTGGAAACGCCCTCCATGGAAAGTATCCTCGCCTTTGAGGATATCCTGGTGAATAAAAATTTCACCGCAATTATCAGGAAGAGCAAGGGGAGAGACATCTCCGCCGCTTGCGGTCAGTTGAGAGGGGAGGGGTCTTGAAGTTACTGGCCTATAATTTGACTTGCTTTAAGAAATCAATATGTTATGTTGCATTAAAACATCCGGATAAAAGATCCGGTCCTAAGGGGCGAGTGTTCGAGTGAATCCTTTTTTGATTTTTTCCCTTGAACCCTAAGGATCATTGATGACTTCGCCTAAAGGCGGGGGCTCCCACACTCCGGAGTGAATAAATATAAAAGGAAAGGTTAAAAATGATTGAATTGGATTTTTCAAAGGGAAGCGGTTTGATACCGGCCATTGCCCAGGACTATAAGTCGGGCAAGGTGCTGATGATGGCATACATAAATAAAGAGTCCTGGGACAAGAGCCTTGAGACGGGCGAGGTCCATTACTGGAGCAGGTCGCGCCAGGAACTCTGGCACAAGGGAGTGCAATCGGGAAATGTCCAGAAGATAAAAGATGTCTTTGTGGACTGTGATAATGATACGGTCCTTTTCAAGGTGGAACAGATAGGCGGGGCGGCATGCCACACCGGCTTTGAGAGCTGTTTCTACAGGAAGGTGGATAAGAACGGCGGGTTTACAACAGAGGGTGAGAGGTTATTTGACCCCGACAAGGTTTATGGAAAAAAGTGAGGTAATGTTATGAGTGTATTAAAATTGGGCATTCCAAAGGGCAGTCTGGAAAAGTCGACCATAGCCCTTTTTGAGAAATCAGGATGGAAGATAAGCGTTAACAGCAGGAGCTATTTCCCTGATATTAATGATAAGAGCATCGAATGCAGCCTGTGCAGGGCGCAGGAAATGTCGCGTTATGTTGAAAACGGCACCCTTGATGTGGGCCTGACAGGCAAGGATTGGATACATGAGAACGAATCTGACGTTGTAGTCGTGGATGACCTGATCTATTCCAAGGTCAGCCAGAACCCGGCCAAATGGGTGTTGGCCGTTCCGGCGGATTCACCCATAAAAGAGCTTAAGGACCTTCAGGGCAAAAAAATTGCAACTGAGCTCGTTAACTTTACAGTCAAATATTTTAAGGAAAGGAATATTGATGTAAAGGTCGAGTTTTCATGGGGCGCCACTGAAGGAAAGGTAGTTTCAGGTCTTGCCGACGCCATTGTTGAGGTTACTGAGACCGGAAGCACCATCAAGGCGCACGGGCTTAAGATCATCCATGAACTAATGCAGTCCAATACACAGTTGATAGCCAACAGGGAATCCTACAAGGACGAATGGAAGAGGGAGAAGATTGGACAGATCGCGCTTCTCCTGAAGGGCGCGCTTAAGGCCGAAAATATGGTCGGACTCAAGATGAATGTCTCGGAAGAGAGGCTTGAGGCCGTTATCTCAATACTGCCCAGTCTTAACGCGCCTACTGTGGCAGGACTATATAAATCGAAATGGACATCGGTCGAGACCGTTGTGGACTCCCGGTCTGTCAGGGAACTGATCCCAAGGCTTATCAAGGCAGGCGCCGAAGGCATTATTGAATACTCCTTGAACAAGGTGATATAAAACCGGACTCACCGCTCGTTCGTTTCACTCACTAGAGACGTCCGCCGCCGCTGAAGCTATGGCTGGACAAGCAAAGGGTGCTGACCAGCCCTTCGTGCCAAAGCAAAAGATATTTTTTATAAAAGATAATTTTATCAGAATTCCCCTCCCTTCGAGGTCTGAGCCCTCAGAGTCGAAGACTCAGGAATTCTGATAAAATAAATTTCTTAGCGTTCTCTGCGGCTCTGCGGTGAAAATGTTTTTGGAAAAGAGTGATGAATCCAATATCTGAGATTTTCCTATGCCAATTCCCTGGAAAATATCAAGATCGGTCTTGACTGCATTGAAGAATTTGTCAGATCCATGAAATCTTCCCACATAAAGCTATCCTTTTAATTCGTCAGCAGCATCTCATCCTATTGCCGATTTCATCTTTTAAAAAAGGGCCTCCCATGCCTTGAGAATTCATTTATGCAAGATCCTAACCAGACATTGCTGTGCCGATTTATCATCGGTCAAACTCTTCGGCAATCGTTCTTTTTCTATGGCATGCAATTTGCAAAAACAATTTCATTAAATGTACAACATTGATGAAGGGGGTTTATTAAACGATGGAATCGAAATTCAAAATATTATTGATCAATGACAATTCGGAAGATGTTCAAAAAATTCAAAGTGTCCTTTGCGACCTGGCTAAAACACTGATAACCCTTGAGGTCGCTGAAACACCATTGGATGGATTAAAGCGCGCCTTAAAAGGAGGGATAGACCTCATTTTATTGGATCTGTCCAGGTCTGAGATTCAAGGATTTGAAGCCCTTAAAGAATTTCGGGCGCGATTAATCATACTGCCTGTAATAGTAATGATCGGGATTGATAACGAGGAGTTAGGCGTACTGGCAATGAAAGAAGGGGCGCAGGATTATCTGTGTAAAAACAATATAGATAGAGAGTCGCTCAGGCATTCTATCCGTTATGCTATGGAACGCTGTAAAATGGCAGAGGAGTTAAAAATCGCCAACCGGAAGATCCTTGAACAGCAGGAATCCGTTATTGAAGAGGCAAGTCTCAAGAGCCTTTTGGAACAGACACAATCAACAGCCCATGAACTAAATCAGCCCCTGACAGCCCTTCTTGGGACCATTTATTTGATGAAAATGAATCAGGATAACGCGGAAAATATTTCCCAGCACATGGAAAGAATTGAAAGTTCCGGTAAAAGAATATCCACGATTGTTCAAAAGATCCAGACAATATGCTATGAAAAAAAGAAACATTATCTAGGGGGCGCCTCTATTATAGAACCGGAACAAAAAGTTAAACATAATATAGAAGCCGCAGACAATAATTTTAAAAATCTCAATAACCTTTTCCGGATCATCCAATCACGTTATAACAGAACCGATGCCTGAAAAAATTTGACCAACGGCTTGTCTTAAAACCTTATAAAGCCTGATGCGACTTGGACCGCATCAGGCTTTATTATGTCTCAATCGACATTCTTGTCTTCCTCTTGCCCTCCTTAATCCTATGACAGACCAGCGTTGTCCGGTTGGAATCTCGCACGAAATAATTGACTAATTATCAGGGCATGGAAATCCTTCTTGACGGAATGAGCTTTTTTAGGGTTTAATCCCCATAGGGTTGCTGCATGTCGTCATGCATTTTATGCTTTTGATAATTTCAGATCATCTCCAAAGGACTTGGTCAATTATAAGGATTCAACAGAACATGGACGTCTCATTTATAAAAAGCTCATTTAAGGAAAGCCAATATCCCCCGGCGGACAAGCCGGAGATCGCCTTTGCCGGCAAGTCTAATGTGGGCAAGTCCTCGTTGCTTAACGTTCTTGTCAACAGGAAAAAGATGGCCAGGACAAGCTCAACGCCAGGGAGGACGCAGTCACTGAATTTTTTTGAAATCATAGATAAAAGCATGTACATGGTCGATCTGCCGGGATATGGCTTTGCCAGCGTACCCCTTCAGGTCAAGAGATCATGGGGGAACATGGTTGAAACATACTTGAGGGTTCGCCCGAATTTAAAGGCAGTCGTGGTTATCCTTGATATCAGGAGAGAACCGGGAGAAGGGGATTTGGATCTCCTGAACTGGCTTAATCAATACGGGTTAAAGTCCATTCCCGTCCTTACAAAGGCTGATAAGCTCTCGCGGGCGCAGGGCATGGAGCGGGCGAGGTTGATAGGAAAAGAACTGGGAAAAGTGATATCCGCAACGCCTATAATATTTTCAGCAAAGACAAGGGAAGGAATGGATGAGATATGGGCTGAGATTGAAAAGGCTAGTGCATCTTGAAATCAAGGAGCCCGTAGACCTTTATTTTTTTATGAAGATTGCTCCTCTCAATGCCTATGGCCTCGGCAGTCTGGGATATATTCCCGTTGAACTCCTGCAGCTTCACAGCAATAAATGCCTTTTCAAATTGCGCCTTGGCCTCCCTGAAAGAATCGACCTCCATGTAGGAACCATATTCTTCTTTTGAATGACTTTTCTTATTGAAGGGGAAAGGTATGTCTTGAGCCCCAATTGTGTTGCCTCTGGACATAATCACCAGCCTTTCAACGACATTCTTTAATTCCCTTACATTGCCGGGCCAATGGTATCTTTTAAGTATCTCAATCGCCTCATCCGATATTTTTTTTTCTTCCATGTTTGCCTTGACATAGATATCCTTTAAAAAAGAATCCACAAGACAAGGGATATCTTCAAGACGTTCACGGAGAGGGGGCACATTGATCGGAACAACATTCAACCTGTAATAAAGGTCTTCCCTGAATTTGCCTGTCGCTATCTCGATTCCAAGATTTTTGTTAGTGGCCGCGATAACCCTGACATCGACATGGATCGTCTTTGTCCCCCCAACCCTCTCAAATTTTTGTTCCTGAAGTATCCTCAGTGTCTTTGACTGGGCCTTCAGGCTCATGTCTCCGATTTCATCGAGAAACAGGGCCCCCTCGTTGGCAAGATCAAATTTTCCTTTTTTCATGGAACCGGCGCCTGTAAAGGCTCCTTTTTCATGGCCGAACAGCTCGCTCTCTATAAGCTCTTCAGGTATGGCAGCGCAGTTTACCTCAATCATGGGCTTACGATTCCGCCTGCTTTTCCCGTGGATTGTATGCGCTACAAGTTCCTTGCCGGTCCCGTTCTCGCCTGAAATAAGCACCCAGGCATCCGTGGGAGCGACTATTTTTATCTGTTCCTTTAGATCCTTTATAATCTTGCTTTCGCCGGTTATCCTGTATCTGCTTTTTTCTTTTTCCCTGAATAGAGTTATTTCCTCTTCAAGCTGATAATACTGGAGGGCGTTATTGACGGACAGCAGGACCTTTTCAAGTGAAAGAGGTTTCTCAATAAAATCGTATGCCCCAAGTTTCACGGCCTTTACAGCGGTTTCGATAGTGCCGTGCCCTGACATCATAATCACCTGTAGTGTGGGATGGATCTCTTTTATCTTAACGAGGGTCTCAATCCCGTCAATTCCCGGCATCCATATATCAAGCAGCACCAGGTCGGGGATTGACTCTCCGATCCGTTCAAGCGCGGCGGTCCCGTTCAATTCGGATTGCACCTCAAACCCCTCATCGCTAAGGATGCCTCCAAGCGAACGAAGAATGCTTTTTTCATCGTCAACGATAAGGATAGTCTTTGACATTTTTTACCTCTATTATTGATGTGTAACCCTGAAGACCTCTTCGATAGTCGTAATCCCGTCCAATACCTTCTGCGCCCCGTTTCTTCGGAGAGTTGTCATGCCCTGTTCTATGGCCTTTTGTTTGATTGTATTAGCGTCGGAGGTCTTGAGTATCAGGCTCTGTATCGCCTCGTCCATCAACATAAGCTCAAAGATGCCTGTCCTTCCCCTGTATCCGGTGTTAAGACACTCCGGACAACCTTTTCCCCTGTACAACCTTTTCCCTTCAAGCATTTGAGGGGTGAGCCCGATATTCCGCAATGATTCTTCGTCAGGGGTATATTCCTCCTTGCAGTTGTCGCAAATCACCCTTACAAGACGCTGGGCAAGTATGGCGATAACGGAGGAGGTGACAAGGAAAGGTTCTATTCCCATATCCGTGAGTCGCGTTACCGCGCCGGCAGAGTCATTGGTATGCAGTGTTGAAAACACCAGGTGGCCGGTCAGCGCCGATTGAATGGCTATCTCCGCGGTCTCAAGGTCTCTTATCTCGCCTATGAGTATTACATCGGGGTCCTGTCTTACTATCGAACGAAGTCCGTTGGCAAAGGTGAGATCAATCTTGGGATTGACCTGGATTTGTCCTATCCCGTCTATCTGATATTCTATTGGGTCCTCGATGGTGATGATATTGATATCGGCTTTATGGATGGTTGAGAGCGCCGCGTAAAGGGTGGTGGTCTTTCCGCTTCCTGTCGGCCCTGTAACCAGGATAATCCCATGTGAATAATGTATTAGCCTGGTGAAATCTTTTACATAAGGCATGCCTAAGTCTGTGACGTTGAGCAGTATCCTGGTCTTGTCCAGCAACCTCAGAACGACTCGTTCTCCGAAGGCGATAGGAATGGTCGAAACGCGGATATCAATATTTTTATTGCCGATCCTGATCTCTATACGGCCATCCTGGGGGAGTCTCTTTTCCGCTATGTTCATGTCAGCCATAACCTTAATGCGTGATATAAGCGCGGACTGAATGTGCTTCGGGGGTGAGAGTTTGTCATATAATATTCCATCCACCCTGTACCGGATCTTTAGACCTGCCTGTGAAGGTTCAATATGGACATCGCTCGCACGGTCTTTTACAGCCTGTGAAAGAATGAGGTTGACAAGTTTAATGATAGGCGCGTCACTTGTGTCATCCAGGAGGTCGCTTGTGCCGGCGATAGCGGAGAAAATCAGCTCGCTGTCCTCGTCCTGCATATTCTCTATGACCTGCTCTGCTGAGTCACGACTCATGTCATAGGCGAAATTTATCGCTGAAAGGATAGAGGAATGGGGCGCCAGAAGCACTTCTGCGCTGTTCATGCCCATCAATAATTTCAGATCGTCGAGGGGTTGAAAAAGGAGCGGGTCATTGACGGCGATAAAGGCATTGTTAGATGTGATTACAGGCAGCATCCCATATTTTTTCAGGAACTGAATAGGGACTTTTTCGGTAAAGTCGATTTTAAAATCCTCAACAGGGATGGATGAAATAAAATTCATCCCGAATTGCGTTCCAAGGGCCTTTAAGAGATCGGTTTCCGATATCGCTTTTTGCCGGATTAATATCTCACCGATGAGTCCCCCTTTTTCTTCCTGTATCTTCAATCCCTGCGCAAGGATGTCCGGCGAAAGACCATGTTTATCGATTAATATTTGCCCAATCAATTTCATCTTTTTCACTTTATTTATTGGATTCTTCTACGTTCTTAAGGTTATCTTTGGCTATATCCGTCAGCTTTCGTCCGGTCTGCAGAGGATTTGTTGAAGTATAGGCCCTGGCATCAGGGTTCAGCGAGATAAGTCTTTCATACATTTCCACGGCCTTGCCATAATCTTTTTTCCTTTCGTAAATAACACCCATGTTAAGGAGGGCGAAGGGATTATCAGGATTGGTCTTAAGGGCCTTTTCATAGTATTCAGCCGCCTTGTCGTAATCCTTTATCTGAAGATAGCCGTAACCCAGATCGGAAAGACGCTCATCCTTTGTCTTTGAGCTTGTCCCATTATTCATGGCAATAACGCCTTCCTGAACCGTATCGATCTGGCCCATCTTGTTTTCGTAAACCGTTTTAGCTTCAGCAGGGTTTTCAATGATATGCGGTGTCAGGAATATAAAAAGGTTTTTTTTATCCGTTGACGCTGTCTTTGACTTGAAGAGATAACCAAGGATGGGTATGTCCCCCAGAATAGGCACCTTGTAATTGGTATTGCTCTTTGTCTCATCGATGAGCCCCCCGATAACTATTGTCTGCCCGTCCTTTATCACTACAGTTGTCTTGGCCTCACGTTTAAGGGTAGTAGGAAGGCCGACCGTATCCTGGGTAACAATCTGACTAACTGTCTGTGCTATCTTGAGTCTCACAAATCTTTCCTGGTTGATTTGTGGGGTTATTGTAAGGGTGACACCTACGTCCTTGAAGTCATAGTTGCTGTAATCATTGCCGCTTGTACTACTCGTATTTTTGCTTGTTAAATATGGAACATTATCAGCAACAGTAATCGAAGCCTCTTCATTGTCCAAGGTCATGACCTGGGGGGTCGAAAGTATATGGACATCTGAATTCGTGCCGTAGGCCCGCACAAAAGCGGATATGCTGGGAAAAGTAAGATCGCCGATTGTAATGGTATCGCCGAGGACTCCAAAACTAAGACCTGTTGGGAGGCTAATATTCCCATCAGAATCAATTAAGCTGGTGCCGGTGTTTGAACTTCCGAAGGCATAGACATCACTGCCGTCAAGTGAAGTGGCATTTTTTGCACCGTACCATTGGACGCCCAGATCGAATTCTTTTGTCATGCTCACTTCCATTATCAGGGCCTCTATATATACCATCTTTCTCGTTATATCGAGTTTCCGGATAATGTCTTCCAGCACAAGATAATCGTCCTTGCTGGCCGTGATTATTATAGAATTAGTTGCTTTGTCTGCAATGATCTGCACATCCTTGGATAATACGACGGCAGTATCCTTTGGAGCGGTTGATGCGGTTGACGAGGCTGTACTTGTCTTGCTGCCTGTCGGGATGGACGTAAGCACCTTGGCCAGGTCTTCGGCGTTGGCATTCTGGAGATAATAGACATGTATGTCCCCTTCGCCCTTAGGCGACTCCTTGTCCAGGAGCTTGATCAGTTCCTTTATCTTCAAGGTGTCGACCTCAGAGGCGAGGGTTAATATGGAATTTGTCCTGGTATCGGCCACGATAACAATAGAAGAGGAAGTGTCTTTGGCGCCCTTTGTCGTTGTGGTCTTAAAGACTGAAGTCAATGATTTGGACATGCTCTCGGCGCCGGCATATTCGAGAGGGAGCACGGAGATTATCTCGCCTGTGCCCTCAACGTCGATCTTCTCTATAATTTCCTGCAGGCGTTTGATATTGGATAATACGTCCGTGACAATAAGCATGCCGGTAGGGGTGTATGAGACCATTATGCTGTTTTTGGATATAAGCGGCGCTAAGACGGTCTTTATATCCTCCGGGCTTGCATACTTCAATGGTATAAGCTGTGTTACAACCCTGTCATCGGGATCGGTAGATTCCTGGCCGATTTTTGTATCGATGTCCTTGGACCTTGCCTCCGCCATTGGGACAATTTTTATTATGCTTCCTGACTGCACCGTTGTATAACCGTTTACCTCCAGTACCGATTCGAAGACCTTATATGCCTCTTCGATTGTGATCTTTGTGGGAGAGATAATGGTCACCTTGCCCTTGACGTTTGAATCAATAATGAAATTCTTGCCGGTCTCTTCGCTTATGAATTTAATAAATTCGGTTATATCCGCATTATAAAAATCAATGGTGACTGGACCATGCTGTTCTTTATTGGTTTTTACTGTACCGGTTGCTTTTGCAATATTTTTTGTTGGAGAATTTTTTACCTTTTCAGCAGCGGGTTTTTTAAAGACATTATCCTTAGCATCGGCAGCATCAGTCATTTCCCCTGGAGCGGGATCTGTGATGGCGGTGGTATCTATCTCATTATTCTCTGTATCGGTCTTTTCATCCGGAGCGGGAACTGCAACAGCAGAGGCAGCTTCAGGCGCTGACGGAGTAACTTTGTTGTCGCCTGCAACTCGCGCCCCCTGGGCGTGCTCGGTTGGGAGACAAAATAATGCCAGTGAGAAAAGAAGACAGAAAAGGAAAATTCTCTTTTGATATCGCATTGATTTACCCTTAATATAAATTTGTATTGTTGTCCCATTCAGAGAATGGGGTGTAAAATCCTTAATCCACAAGCCATCGGCATTACCGTGACATTATCTTATTAAATTCATCCGATCTTATGAGACCCTGAAGATCAGAGTCATTCTTTGCCCATTCCCTGACGCTCTTGTCCAGTGATATGGCTTTCTTTAGATATTCAACGCTTTGATCAATCTCGCCTTTAATGGCATAAAGACAGGCAAGGTTATAATAAGACTCCACATAGGTCGGATTCAACCTGACGGCCTTTTCAAGGATCTCTTTTGCCGCGTTAAAATCCTTATCATGGATGTATATGATGCCGAGGTTGTTTAAGGCTTCGATATAACCGGGATCCAACCCCACTACTGCCTCATATAATTTTTTTGCCTCTATGATCCTGCCTGCCTTGTAAAGACTCAATGCCTTATCGTAGAGTTCTTTCTTGCCTGAGGGACTGCCTTTGTCCTCTGTCGATCCCTGGTCTTTGGTTACGCTTATGCCTTCTCTTTTGCCATGTGAAGAATCCAGCCATAGATAACCGGAAAATACAAGAAAAATTAAAAGAATAACCGACATTGAATATAGAAACACCTTGATTCTGAAACGCCTGCTTCCTTTATTGATAGCTTCAGGGATATTATAATAAGTTGCGTAACCGGAGTCTTTCAACTCCTGGGCTTTTTTTAACGCTTCGTTTATATAGCTCATCCTATCTAACCATCTGATACAGCAAAGCCCTTGTCCTGGCGCCTGCGATGCCGTCGATCTTAAGCCCGAACTCCTTCTGAAATCTCATTATCTCCTGATATGTGAGCTGATCATAGACGCCTGTTGTTTTGACCATGTATCCTATGCTGTTGAGGGTCTTTTGAAGTTCAATAACATCAGGAGCGCTGACTCCCTTATTGAGCGCAACAGTTTCCCTTGATGGCGGATATACCCATGAAACATGATTGCCCCAATGAGCCATGATAAAATCCCTTTCAATAGCCCGTTCCTTTCCATCAGAATCTATGGCTATGGCGTCTTTTTCGCTTGTGCTCTTTATCACCATGTATTTTGACGCGGAATCAGGGTTTGTCAGGGAGACCCTGAAGGGTCTCTTCAGCGTCACATAATATTCGGGAGTCATATTGTAGGAAACCAGATTCAGATAAGCGCCTTCGGGCTTGTAATTGTCCGTGTCTGCTTCTTCATAAAACATAGAGAAAAGGGCGGATAGACTTTCCGATTCGTTAAGGAAGATGGGGGCTGTCTTAACCTTCATTTTAATATCCGCACCCTGAGTATCAACGGTTTTGGAAATCGGTTTAATATCCTCCACAGGACCAACAGCGAGCAGCCGCTCCTTGTATCTCCATCCGCCGTATCCGGCAGCAATAATAAGAATAAAAAGGAGAAAGGCGTATGAAGCGCGTTGTTTCCGACTCCCGCCCCATCCGGTTATAGGGTTGTTATTTCCGTATAATTCCCTGATCGACTTTTTAATAATGCCTCTTGATACATCGTGTCTTCCCAGTGCGTATGAGATTAAAAGAGCCCTGTCGCATACATTGTTGATGCGTCTTGGATTGCCCCTGGAATAGGAATAGATATCCCTGACAGCGCCTTTTGAAAAGCGCACATTGCCGTGTCCTCCGGCGACTACCATCCGATGTTCCATATATCCTCTGATATCCTTAAAGGCAAGGGGCCTCAGATCATAGCGCACCATAACCCGTTCATTAAGCTGGCGCAGGGAAGGCGCTGCAAGTACCGCCTGAAGCTCAGGCTGACCCGCCAGCACTATCTGGATAAGTTTTTCTTTTGCCGTCTCAAGATTGGACAGCATCCTTATCTGCTCAAGGACATCATGTGATAAGTTCTGGGCCTCGTCTATTATGAGGACCGCGTTTCCACCTTCAGCAAAGATATCAAGAAGAAACCGGTTCAAGGCATCTATATAATCCTTTTTTGTCGCAGCTTCGGGAGGCATATCGATTCCGAATTCCTGGTTGATGCTCTTCAAGAGTTCCATGTCCGAGATGAATGAGTTGAAAATCAAGGCGCTTTTAGTATCGGCGCCCAGATGATTCAGGAGCGTGCGGCAGAGCGTTGTCTTTCCGGTGCCGATGCCTCCAGTGATGACTATGAAACCCTTCCGTTCATTTATGCCGTACAGCAGATGTTCGATAGCCTCTTTATGATAGGCGCTCAAAAAAAGGTATCGAGGATCAGGTGTCAGATTGAACGGATTTTCAGAAAATCCGAAAAAGGAGTTGTACATATTGCTCACCACATTAATCGGTAAAACTATAATTCAGGCTTCTTTCCTGGCCTCTTCTCATTATCTGCAATGAAACATCCGGAGCGGATTTCAGATCATTGTACATGTTAATAAGATCTTCCGGAGATTTGATCGCGTCATTGTTTATAGCCTTTACAATATCGCCGTTTCTGAGCCCCATTTTTCTGAAGAGGGAACCTGCCTTGATGCCTGTGACAGTCAAACCATCCGCCTCGCCGTCGGTAGAATGGGGTTGGATGGATGCCTGTGACAATAGTTCATTGAGGTCCTTGAGAGAATCATTGATATCAGACCGTTTCATGGCAATGTTGCGATCAGTCGCAGCTTCGGCTGATGGAGCAGCTTCCGCGACTGTCTCTGCTTGAATAATATTTGATGCCTTCCCTGTTCCGGCGGATACGGGTTCTTCCATTGTGAGTACCTCATCCCTGTTGCCTATCTTCAATACTACCTTCCCCCTGACTATGGACTTTATGACAGCGTTTTGGACGCTGTCTCCTATCCTGTAAAGTCCCTGTGTCTTATTCCCTGTATCTTCAATAATGGCGGCTGAGGTCTTATTGTCGCCTGCAATAGTGCCTATGAGGGCTAATTTTAATGACGTGCGTTTTAATTCATCGATATCAACGTCACCATTTTTTGCAGCAGTTGGGCTTACCTTGCTGAATATGTTTCTGTCAATAATAGGCTGATAATCAGTCAGGCTGGACTTCACGGCCGGCGTCTCTTCCGGTGCGACCTTAGAATCGACCTTTTTAACATCGACCTGCGCAAATTGCATGCGGACTATCCTGTAAAATGTGTCGACCCCGAGATATGCAATTATGGTTATAGCGATAACGTTGAAAAGCATATAGTAGACTTTCGTCATGTGGCCGTTAACTATATTTAATTTATCATGGAAAAACATATCCGGCATCCATCTGTAAAGTAAATTGTCTTTATAATAATTGGTTAAATCTGAAATCCGGTTTTTCTATAGTCCCCTGAAGGGTGAATGATATCTTACCCTTTTTTGATGACTGTTTTAATAAAAGCACGGCATCATTGGCCTTCGTTGAATTCTGAATAAAAGCGGCGGTCGGCTCTATTGTGCCTTTAAGGCTAATGCTGCTCTTCTTCAAGGAATTTTTAAGGTTTATAGCGCCTGATGCCTGACCAAGGAAATCATCCCCCTTAAGGTTGATATTCGAGATATTTAAATTTTGCTCTTTAAGAGCTGCTTTGACCGAGACTTCTTTAAAGTCAATAACGTTTATGTTTAAAAAAGGTTTCGCAAATTTAAAAGAACCCTTTGACAGGGTTAAAGACGCCTCGCCCGTTCCATTGAGATCGTATAAATCACTTCCGCTGTATGTGATAGCGCCTTCCAGAACTCCACCTGTATAATCTTTTAAAAAGGCCGGAACCGGAGAATTGGCATCAATATGAATGTTATCAAATTTTGTTGACAAGTTAAACAGGGTCTCCTCGCCGTTTTTCCGGATGTTTATGCTCCCGCTTATGGTCCCGTCATAGGCTTGACAAGTGAAGCTATATTCGGGGGTTCTGCCGAAAAGCGACCAAATCACAGGTCTGACAAGGAGCTCCTTTGTCTTAAAAACGGTTTGTTCGGGATCTCCCTGGATGCGGCATTCTGCCCCGGCGAATTTCAGGCCAAAAGGAAAGGACGGAGACACCTTTTGAAAGGTGACAAGGAGATTCGGGGTTTTACTATGCGCTGTTGCCTGAACATAGTCTCTGAGCGCGTCCGATGGAAACCGATAGAATAGGAGCGCGAACGTCAGAAGAATGCCGTATATTGTATATCCTGTCCATTTTCTGTTTTTTACAAAAAATTGTTTCATGATTAATCCTGAGAACCTGTGCCGGCGCTTGTCTTCTGATAAGTCAAAACCTGTATGATGGAATCAAGATATCCTTCCTGTTTTTTATTGTCGGTGATAGAGATCCTCTTAATAAAGATAAGGTCCTTAGGGGCTTCGATCTTATATAGGTACTTGACTAATTGATCCGTGTTGATTCCCTCGAATTTTATCTCTACCACAGATTCTTCATAGGGGCCGCTTCCTTTAGATGATGACGGTTTCATATATTGGCTTTTTACATCCGATTCTCCCGCAGCCTTATCCAGATAGGACATCAATGTGAACCCATTGCCTCGCTTAGCGAGTAGCCTTGTCATGTCGCTGGAGCCTTTTTGATATTCCTGATAAACGGAGCTGAGTGCGGCTATTTCTTTTAATTCTCCTTCCTTTGCCGTTATGCCTTTCCTCAAGCGGTCTCTCTCTTTTAAAAAAGGGAGGATAAGAAAATTGATAATGAGAAACAGCCCGATCAGACATGCTGCCATGAGTACGATATATTTTTCCCTTTTCGCTAAATTAATTTTTAACATGGTTGCCCTATTTACTTCCTCTGAAGTTTTAACTCAAATTCCACTCTTTTCCCTGTCTTGTCAAGTTTGGCCGGCATGATTGTCACATCGGAAAAATAGGTGGAAGGCTCCAGTGCGCTTTTCAGATTATTGACGGTGTTGAATGAATCGGTTTGTCCGGAGATGCGAACAGTTTCAGTGTCTATAACCATATTTGCTACATCGATGTCATAGGTCTTGGTGATGCGTTGTGAGATGTCCTTAATAAGCTCAAGAACTTTCTGTTCCTTATTAATATCGCCCGGCAGCGTGACAGCAGATTTCTTCAATTCATCGATCTTCTGTTTCATCTGAATAAGGGGATATTTGACGTCTTTCATCTCAGGAAATGACTGACTGAAAAGCTCCGCGCATCGTCGCTCGGCTGCTTCATATCTTTTTTTTACAAGATAGTAATCAGCGCCAAGATCCAACAGGAGAAAGAGAAAGATGATTATAACGGCAATGCCTGCCTTTCGCAGCTCTTTTATTGTTTTTAAAAAATTCTTTTTTACCTCGAACTCGCCTTTTCGGAGATTAAACCCATGACCCTTTTTAATCTCCCTGACAGCAAGAGAGAGGGCGCCATCCATTAAAGCCGGGATCCACTGCCCGGCAATGTTGTCGTCCATACGGATGTTTTTATCCTTGCTGATATTGATCTGTTCAACGGGAATGCCGATCTGGTCTGTTAGGACATCAATAATCCCCGGATATTGTGAACCCATTCCGGTTATAAATGCCTTTTCAGGTTTTATATCCCTTTTCATCTGCATGCAAAAGGAACGCAGGGTATTTTTTACACAAAGTCGTAATGATTTTGAAATTGTCTCGAGCTTTTCCTTTGAAGGCGCTTCAATATTTTGTGTGAGAGATGTAGAATCAAGTTCATCCCCAATGGATGTGTTTCTGATCAGCGATATCCTCCTCTCAAGGAAAAGCACAATAGTAATTCTTTTTAGTCCTATATCGATCAAGAGTCCGTTATCGGGAGTTTCCGCCTGCGATAACAGCCGGAGGGCTATTGGAACAGGTCTGATATCAATCAGATTAGGATAGATGCCGAAGGGCTTCAAGGTTTCAAGGTATTCCGAGATCAGCGCCTTTTTTACCGATAAGGCAAGTATCTCGCTCTGATCAGAACTTTTTACTATATTGAAATCGATTATGACGTCATCGATAGGGAAGGGGACCAGTGTTTCCATTTCAAAGGGAAGGGTTTGTTTTATTTTTTTCGGATCTTTAAAGGGCATAATGAGATTTTGATAGGATATATTGCCTCCATTAATGGAGGCAATATAGGCGCCGCTTTTCAGATCCATCTTTTGAGAGAGTTCCTTCAACGCCTTGACAAGGTTGTTATCTTTATCAACCATAACGCTCAGGCATGATAAGACCTGAAATCCTTTCAGGCCGCCTACAATCTGTACCGCGCTGATGAAATCTTCGTTTATATCAATACCTAAAATCTTGCCTGGCATATATGCTCCTGTTTCGATGACAATGCCGAATCATACAAAAGAAAATCATGAAACTCAATAAACTATAACATTTTCCAGGAGAGTACGGTCAGGTTTTTACCGTTCCTTTGCACAATCCCAATGATCTCTTTGCTCCTGGAGTCCTTAATGCCTCTTGATCTTATCTCAAAATATGAGCTTTTAATTGTGATAAGGGTCGGAGGATCTATATAATCCTGTTTTGTTCCTATCGCGGATTTGTACCAATCCGGTTTATTCAGGTCATTTTTTTCATTGTTGCGATATGTCACCATCTCCTCAACCATAGTGCTGTCCAAATCATCTGAAAGGGCTTCCAACACAACGGGATCGGCAGTATTTATATTTACCGCTCCATCACCCTGAACCGTTAAATAGGCTGATATGCCCTGGGCTTCACCTGTTCCGTAAAAGAGTTCCGGCGTAATACCCTTTATAAGAAGCAATTCATCAAGGGACTCAAGAGGGGCGTTCCTGCATGAGTAAGGGTGGTCAAGGGACTGGTAATAGGAGTCCTCTGCCCCGCCGAATCCGGTTGCCTCATTATCATCATCAATCCAGTCTTTAATCGCGTCCAGGATTTCTTCGATCTTGTCCGATTCCAGATTGAAGGGGGGATTGCTCAATAACCTTGTAACCATCTTCTGCTGGTTTGTATTATAGTCGCCTTTCTGTTCGCCGGTCTGGTTGATCAACCGGTTAATCTGGATCTTTCCGGCAAGGTCTACAACCTCTGCCTCGAACCTTCCGTCATTATCAAAAAGCGAGGTGGAATAGGAAGAGTATTGATTTAAGAAGGCCCAATTGTCGCGCAATGAATCCACGTCATTGTCATCTTCATAAAGAGCCGCGAGGGCGCAGTTAAAACCTGATTTTGCTATAGCTTCCAGTTTAACTCCATCAGCAAAATTGGCCGTTTCATACAGTCCGGTTCGAATGGATTTGCTGAACTGAAGGGTCAGTATAACGATAAGCCCGATCAGGGTGATTGTGAGGATGAGGGCAACGCCCTTTTCATCCTTAGGAATTATTGCCATAGTTTCTCTTTGCCAAAGGAATAGCGACAGAGGTAGTGAATTTTATAGGCGATTCAGGATCGGATTTGTTCAGGAATTCCAGCTCAACAGATACCATCGTGGGCAGTTTCCCTTTAAATGGTTCGGAAGAAGAATCCCAATAATCATATGTGTCTCCGTTTTCATCCTGATAAGAGAAATTTATCGAATTAAGCCCCTCGCAGAGGACGAGTCCTCCTGTCTCATCTTCAGATTTATTTCCCAATTCCAGGTCATCCGATCTATATAGGGTAAATCCTTTCTCATCTTCATTTTGTTTTAAATAATATTTGATCAACCCTCTCCCTCTTGATTTATCGCCATTGAACGAAAGGTGACTTTCAGATACAAATTGGAGGTTATCGGCGTTTTCCCCATCTATCGCGGAATCCTTTCCTGAAAAAACCTGAGACTGGGCAATATCAGATGAATCATTATTTGTCTTGGGGATGCAGGCGCATTCCAGGTCCTCGGAAACCCTTTCCATGGTGATTCGCGCCATCCGGTAGATTGTGCCGTATGACTCGGTGATATCTATATTCCGGAAGGTGCCGATATATGCCGGGTACAGCATGGCCGTCAGGGCCGCAAAGAGCGCTATCGCGACAAGTATTTCCAGAAGGGTAAAACCTTTTTTATCGTTTATTCGCCTTCGCCAGAATACCCTGTGGCTTACCACAGGGATGATCAGACTTCGCCATAGGCTTCGTCCCGACAAGATGGCGAGGCGAACCGCGCCGAAGCTCATAGAGCGTAGGCGGGTTGGCTTCGGCGGAATTCCGCTTGATACCCCACCGCTTGCGGTGGGGAGCTTCATTTGTTTAAAGTTCATAAAGTCTATCAAAAATATGGTTGCTGTCCATGTGCGTGAGCCAGTGATTAACACCATCTGTCTAGGGAATAAATCTATAAAGCCTCAGGGCGTATTGATAATGCTTTTTCTCGCCCCTGTAAACGTTCACATCAATCTGCCTTAAATATTTTGTAAATTCTTCAGCCCCTGTTAATGATACATCCTGCACTTTAATCTCCCATAAATAATTCGGGAAATCATCTCCGAAGTCTCCGGAATCGGAAGTCAGGTCATCACCTTTTTTTGATTCAATCTCAGAGATCTTTTTTTGCGCCAGCAGGGCGGCGGTTGTGTTGAATTTTGTCTCGTCCTGAAGAGAAACGCTGCGACTTTGAGATACCAACAATGAAACGAGGACAATGGCAATTATTGAAAGCGCCACCATAACTTCAAGCAGGGTAAAACCGTTTCGTTTCGTTTTAGTAAAAGCGCTCATCTTAATATAATCTATTGTAGCCCTTCATAATCAGAGTTGTAATTATTAACTGTACAGTCCAAAGCTCTGTCATTCCAGCGAAGGCGGGAATCCATAACTTATTAATTTTCCTGGATTCCCGCCTTCGCGGGAATGACAGAAGTGGAGCGGGAATGACGGTTCAGGAAAATAAAATGTTATTTAAAATCAAAATGTTATAAAGAACTTTAGACTCTCAAGTTATTAAGTATTTTACTCGACCCCTTGAATCCTGGATCACTAAAGATAACGGTGTTAGCCGGTGGATGGTTACAATTTTGCATCCTCAATCGCAATATAATTTTCCAGGACATTAACGTTTCCAAGAAAAGGGCTTAGGACGAAAGTAAACTGTCTTCCGTCCTCCGAACCTAAATGTATAACGACCGGGCTGATGTATCCCTCCTTGCTGAAACCAATGCTTATTTCTCCTGAGGTCTTGTTTTCACCGCCTTTAAAACATATGTCAATCACTCGAATGTCGGAAGGAAGGGAAAAGGAATTCTTTTTTGCGGCAGTGCGCTCTTGCTCAGAGAGAGAGGATGAATCGGTCCAGAATTTTTTTGAACCAAAGTCAAATTTAAGAAAATATTCCTGATTATCTTTTATAGCCTGATATCTTACTTCATTGATTGTAGAGGTCATTGTCCGGACTGTGTTTTTCAGGGTATCGCTAAGTGCGACATCGTGTAATCTAGGCAAAGTTATTGACAACATAAAACCGATAAGGAGGATAACCATCGTCAGTTCAATAAGCGTGAATCCTCCCGGATGCGTTATCAATTGTTTATTGATCAAGTTCCCAGTTATTGACATCCGCATCTTTGCCCTCTCCTCCCTGGGCGCCGTCATCTCCGTATGAAGATATATCAAAATCACCATGAAGACCGGGCGAAAGGTAAATATACTCGTTTTTCCATGGGTCCACGGGGACCTTCCCTTTTTTCAGATACCCGCCCTCGCGCCATTTTCTTGGAAGAGTTCCGACTGTAGGTGTTTCTACAAGGGCAGTCAAACCCTGTTCGGTAGAAGGATAACTGCCGTTGTCGAGCTTGTATAGTTCAAGTGCGGTATCAAAACTTTCAATCTGAACCTTCGCCTGGGTGCGTCTGGCCTCTTCGGTCTGCCCTGTCAATTTTACGGCCACGAAACTGGCAAGTATGCCCAGAATAATAATAACCACCATTATCTCGATCAGAGTGAAGCCTCTTTCATTGGGGCTGCGTATCATTATAATAATCCTCCTGGTGAAATTATTGTTGATTGTCGGGTATTCGATTGTCGATTGTTGATAGTCGATTTTTGACTTAAACATAATCGCAAATCAACAATCGTCAATCGTACTCTTCAATCTTCAATAGTCAATCGCAAATCGTCAATCCTAATGCACTATCTGACTCATCTCAAGTATGGGAAGCACAATTGAAAAGGCTATAAATCCCACAATAACGGCCATGATCAGGATCATAACCGGTTCAAGCATTGAGGTCAACATGGTTATCCGGGTCTCCACTTCCCGTTCATAGATATCGGCTATCTTGTTGAGCATCTTCTCAAGATCGCCGCTGTGCTCGCCCACGCTTATCATCTGTATGACAACAGGGGGGATCCATTTGCTCCGGGAAAGGGGGGTCGCAAGGGCCTTGCCTGCCTGGATCTCATCTATGGCGTTATCGATAACATCAGCAAACAGGCTGTTGTTTGCAATGTTCCTTACAATCTCAAGGGATGAGATCAATGGAACTCCGCTTTGTGTCAGGCTTCCTAAGGTTCTTCCGAACCTGGCCATGGCCATTTTAATATTGATTGTCCCTATAACGGGTGCGCCGAGCATGATTCTGTCCCAAAGCCTGCTGCCTCTGGCGGTCCTTTTAAATTGTCTCAGGCCATAAATAAGGGCGATTATGAGAAGCAGGATGGCCCACCAGAAGGATTTCAACAATTTGCTCGCTCCGATGACAATTAAAGTGGGGATGGGCAAGGCATGTTCCATTTCGTTGAATACATCAACAAATTTCGGAATGACAAAGGTGACAAGCACCATAAGCGCAAGGACGCCGATTATGGACATTATAATGGGATAGGCCATGGCTGCCCTGATGCGGCCCTTTAATGCCTCCTGGTTTTCGCTGAAATCTGCAAGCCTTTCGAGCACCAGATCAAGGGAGCCTGATGCCTCGCCCGCATGCACCATGTTAATATATATCTGAGAAAAATATTTCGGATGTTTCGACAGGGAAAAGGAAAGTCCGTTCCCTTCATTGACGGATTCCTTGATCTCAGACAGAATTTTTTTAAGGAGGGGATTTGTTGCCTGGGCGATTAATGCCTCCAGGGATGAGACAAGGGTTATCCCGGCGTCTAACAGGGTGGCAAGCTGCCGAGTCAGGGATGAGATCTCTCCGGGTGTGACCCTGTGAAAAAGGGATGAAAAGGATATATGGCCTGAAGGCAGGTTCCTGGGTTGTGCAAAGGTCTCCTTCAACTCGATTGGAAAAATCTCCGAAGTCCTTAATTTTTGTCGGGCGGTCTGGGGATTGTCGGCGTCAACAATACCTTTAATGTTCTTGCCTGCCCTGTCAAGCGCTGTGTATTCATAAACCGGCATACTTAATATTCTATTTCCAAATAGTTGAAAAAGACTTATTGTTTTTAACTCGTCCCGATCCCTTAACCTTACACCTTAAACCGTATACCTTGTCTTTTACCCTTGCGCCATTAGCCTTATGCGCCTTTTACCTTACACCTTATACCTTGTGCCTTGATTCTTACCCATGCGTCAACCGATCCGAAAGCATCATAAGTCCGCCCTCCTCTTTCATGTTGGCGGTTGTGATCTCATTAAAGGGGATGGCATACTCTCTTCCTGACTGGACAGCGGGCATTAATCTTGAGGTCCCAGCCTTGAGATAGGATGCTACATTATAGGCCATCCTCTGCGCAAGTGAAATATCCAGATTATTCGGCGCGGCGCCCCTGATGTCCCTGGAAAAGGGCTCGCATATGACCCTCTTGTTTATCTTGATCTTTGTGGAGAGCAGTTCGTTGTAAAAATATTCAGCGGCGTTCCCCTTGAAACCCTCTTCATCTCTTTCTCTCTTTCTGTAGCCCTCAGCCACTACGATCACGCATTCATCCTTTTTATTGATGGCGTTAACGACCTTTATATGGTCAATAACGCTGTTCGGAAGCACCGCAAGATGCGCCCTGGAACCAAGACAGGAGTGAAGGGCATGGAACCCGCTGTTGGCGCCCATCATCTCAATTATATAAACCCTCTTATGGGTCCTTGCATCCGCCATATAGCGCCTGATCTTTTCGGCGCCCTCCTCAACCCCGGTATGCTGACCGATACAGTCGGTGCCTGCTACATCACTGTCTATTGTGACAGGTATGAAAAAGACCTGTATGGATGTCGGCAGAAATTCGCAGAGTTCGTGCAGGCCCTTGAAGGTGCCGTTTCCGCCTATGGCAATAATGGCCTTCACCTTCTTCTTTTTGATCACGCTAGCGGCCTTTTTCTGGACATCCTTTTTGATAAAGTCCTTGTACCTTTCGCTCCTTAACTGGGCGCCGCGCCATTCGGAGAGAGGGGCTGCATGAAATACGCCGGGCATATTGTCTATGTTCCTGAAAAGCGCCGTATCATACACAAGACGCACGAACCGGTCTTTTTTATCGACAAGGGACTTGAAACCCTCAAGGGTTGCGTAAACCTCTCTCCCCATGTTTTCAAGATGGTAGGTGATAAAGGCTGTAACAGGATTATATCCCGGGGCGCACCCTCCGTCCTGGATCAGCAGGACGTCTATCTCTTTGAACATATCATTAGAGGACCTTTTATCGTACAGATCATCGTTGCCTTTCAACGCCTTGATTTTGTTTTTCATGATATCCTCCAGGTTAGAATCTCAAAAGACCTTTTTACTGATAGCCTTGATGCATCCGTCAAGAATTTTGTCAACTGTCGCGTTATCGAGCGAGCCTATTTTTTCAAGAAGCCGGGTTTTGTTAACTGTTGCCACCTGAGAAACAACCACGACACTTGATTTAGGGATATTCCCCATACCCTTTTTCAACTCAATATTCCAGGGTACCTCCCCCAGTTTAAGGTTAGAGGTTATCAGGGATACTATGGTTGAATTAATATTACTGGAATTTAAAAGGTCATTCTGAATGACTATCGCAGGCCTTTTTCCTGAAGGGCCTGAATCGCCCGGATGGCCGAACTTGACCCAGAAGATGTCGCCCTGCCTCGGCTTTACCATGTCAATTCCTCAATGTCGGAGTTGAGAATGATGTCTTCAGCCATGCTGTGCTGTTCTTTCAAGACCTTCGGGTTTTCAAAAGCCTTATTAATCTTTAAAACAAAGGAATCCTCTCTGGCCTTTTTAACTTTATCAGCAAGGGCCTCGGCAATCAATCGGCTTATCTTAATATCCCTGTCAGCGGCCATCCTCTTTACTTCTGCAAGGATTTCATCAGGGACAGTAACGCTTATCTTTGAATGTGCCATAACAAATCCTCCAAAAATACAAATATTGTAGGATATATTATCGGATTATTTATCATATTGTCAATGGCTATATGGTATTCCTAACATTATTCATGAAAAACATATTTAATGCAGCGGCTTCCCAAGAAAAAGAAAACCATAAAACACATCATGGAAACGACTATTATTGCCATGTCATTTATCCTTTCAAATACCTTTAATACATGCATTGTTGCAATAGCGCCCAGTAATGCGCCTAATGTGCCATATAGAAAACGATCTAATGTCAAATTCATATTAAATCCTTTTTAGAATGTGTATGGAAGTCGGTCTAATAAGTCTGCCTTTACATTTCGGGTTTTAAGCCTCCTTCACAGGCTTCAGGAAAAGGGCTGCAAGCGCTCCTATTACAGCGACACCAACCATTATATTAAATGACATCTGATATCCGGAAATCTGCATTGCCTTAGAGGATGCTGTAACTCCGGCTATACCCCCGAAACTGCTTATTGCCGTCAGACCGCCGATGGTGCCGGTGATGTGTTTTGGATAGTATTTTGCGATATACCCTAATGCCTGTGGTTGTATAAAGGCTGAGAAAAAGGCGATTGCACAGACACAGGATCCCAGGATCATATGATTTGACGCCATGGCAGGGATATTAATTAAATAAATAAAAATTGCTCCTAAAACAAACCCTGCCAATACAACCGGCCTGGCGTTTCCTTTTAAGAATTTTTCCGTAATGAGTACGCCTATAAACGCACCACAAATCATAATCCAGGAAGCGGTTGACATTAAAGACCCTGCAATACCGGGATCATAACCTAATCCGGCAGGGGAAGCAGCGTTTAAGTATGTGGGAATTAAATCATTGAATGCCTGATAGAACCAGGTGTACATGGCTAAACAGGCAATCACAACCCATGTAACAGGTTTTGAGAGTGCAGTCTTTATATCTTCCTTGAAAGGAGTTATTGTCTTGGATATTTCCTTTTCCGGCTGTTTTGAACTTAAAGCGACAATAAAAGAAAATATCAGACCAAGGATGCTGATTGGTGCCAACCATGCCATGGCTGTCTGCCAGCTTTGTGTGGTTTGAAAAATTCTGGGAATAAGAATTAAGCCGATCTTCACGCCTAATGATACTGCCAAACCCTGTAAGACTATAAGGATGCTTCGAAGTTTTACAGGGAAATATGTTGCTGCAAGCGGAATTACAGCAACCATAATCGGACCGGTGCCTATACCTTGCAAGGATCTGATGAAGATCATTCCCCCTAATGAGGAGCCGATAAAGGGCGTCAGAAGCGCTCCGATGCAGATGAATATCAGCCCTGCTATATACAGCTTCATTACTCCGAATTTATCTAGAAAAGGACCTCCACAAATCGCGCCCACAACTACAAAGATATTGAAGATAGTCATGGTCATAATAAGAACCTGTCCCACTGAAAGCTGGGGCATAGTCTTCAATATCTCTCCTGTCAAGGGAGCAGGGGCAATTAAGAAGAATGATGATGTTGCAGTTACAACAAACATTGTGACAAGGACCAGCCAACGAAAACCTGGATTAATGATTTTGTTCATGATTTTTTCTCCTTTTCGAATAGCATTGTATTCAAATATGTTTAGAGACAGGTCTTGTTTATTCCCTTTCCCTGATTATCCTAGCCGTTCTTTTTTAATTCGCTTTAAATCCTTATCCCTTCCGGTTTTTTTAAGGGCATCCGTCAAAATAAATTCTATCTGGCCGTTGATGCTGCGCAGGTCATCCGCTGCCCACTTCTCAAGTACGGCATAGAGGGCATCATCAAGTCTGAGAAGAAATTTCTTTTTTTCACTCATTGATACAATGTTCCTGTATTAATAATAGGGCGTACTTCAGATTCGGAGACAAGCGCCACCATAAGGTTGTTGACCATTGTGGCCTTTTTATCTTCATCAAGTTCAACGATATGTTTTTCACTGAGCATCTTAAGCGCATCCTGAACCATTCCTACCGCCCCCTCAACTATCTTGCGCCGTGCAGCTATAATCGCCTGTGCCTGTTGACGCCTTAACATAAGCTGAGCTATCTCCGGCGCGTAGGCCAGATGGCTGATCCTGGATTCAATGACTTCGACGCCGGCTATAATCAATCTTGTTTTGAGCTCTAGTTTCAGACGATCGGCGATTTGAGCCGGGTTGGCTCTGAGGGATACGGGTTCATTATCCTGGGAATCATAGGGATATTCAGAGGCTATCCCGCGTATGGCAGTCTCGCTCTGGATGGCAACAAATTTTTCGAAATTGTTGACATCGAAGAGTGCCTTTGCCGAATCTACAACGCGCCAGACTACTACCGCGGCAATTTCAACCGGGTTGCCGTATGAATCGTTGACCTTTATCTTATCGCTGTTGAAATTACGGATACGAAAAGATATGTGATGTTTCATTGCAAAAGGATTGGCCCACCAGAAGCCGTCGTGACGTTCCGATCCGATATACTTTCCGAAAAGCACCAGTGCTCGGGCCTCATTAGGCTGAACAATGAAGTACCCGAACTGATAAATTAGTGTAAATACAAACAGGGGAATTTCCAGGAATAACATTGCCGTCATCATACTCGTCAGATAGAAGAGCCCGGCATTTGCTGCCAGAAGGATAAGGTCCAATATCAGCGCGGTATATCCGCTGATCCGTTTAACTTTAGTCTCAGTCATTATTTCCATTTTTAATGCCTCCTTGTTATTTGATATCGGAATGATATCATTGCAATATCATATTGTCAAATATATTTTTTAAATTCTCCTTTAATGATGTCTGAGAATAATTGAAACACTCGTAGTATTATGATTGCTGAACGAAAGACTCTTGCGAAGAAAAAGGATGTGCCTTACCGGAGCTTGGCAAAAATTTACCTTGCCGGACAAATTGTTTTAGAACGTGATTTTTTTCGAATCGCCCTGCAAAAAGAAAATAGGAAAGTTTATGACCAACATATCACCAGAGCAGATTTCTAAAAGGCTGTCGCCTTTCAGAAACGGCTCAGTTCAGAGCTTGCTTTAATCTATTTTTTATCTTGCGCAATCAGTGGTGTCGCCGGCGAGTTTTGAAAGGCCGTGTTTCAAGGAGGGAATTACAACGCTTAGATTTTCCATTACACCCCTGGGGCTGCCCGGCAGGTTTATGATGAGACATCTGCCCCTGACGCCGGCGATAGCGCGGGAGAGCATGGCATGAGGGGTTTTCTTAAGACTCTCCGCCCTCATGGCCTCGGCAATGCCGGGGACCTCGTAATCAATGACCTCTTTCATAGCCTGTGGAGTAAGGTCGGTGGGACTTAAACCAGTCCCACCGGAAGTGACTATAAGTGAGAGCTTTTCTCTGTCGGCCCAATCAATAAGGGTATCGGCGATCTGCCGGATATTATCAGGGACAATCTTTGTTTTTATGGAATCAAATCCGGCGTGTTTGAGCATCTCAGCGGCAGCCTTCCCGCTTTCATCTATGCGCTCTCCCCTTGATCCCTTGTCGCTGATCGTCAGAATGCCTGCCTTAAAGGAGCTGTCCATGAATGATTCTCTATTCTGGTTGTTTAAGACTTGCTATAACTTTTTCAGCCAATTGAGCGGGCACCTCTTCATAGTGTGAAAGCTCCATCTTAAAGGTGCCTCTGCCGGCTGTTATTCCGTTAAGGTCAATGGCGTATCTCGTAACCTCTGCCATTGGGGCTTGCGCCTTGATCACCTGGTAACGGCCTTCGCTGTCCATGCCCACGACCCTCCCGCGGCGGGAGTTGAGATCACCCATGACGTCGCCCATATGTTCTTCAGGCACAAATATCTCCATCTTCATGATAGGTTCAAGCAGGATGGGGGTCGCTTCCTGAACGCCCTTCTTAAAACACATGCTCGCGGCAATCTTAAAGGCCATTTCCGAGGAATCTACTTCATGGGACTTGCCGTCATAGAACCGGACCTTGAGATCAACAACCGGATATCCGGCAAGAACACCGCTCAGGATAGCCTCCTGCAAGCCTTTTTCAACCGCGGGCACAAAATTACGCGGGACATTCATGCCGACAAGGGCCTCATCAAATACAAAACCTTCTCCTCTTTCAAGGGGAGAGACGTCAAAATGCACCTCAGCGAATTGACCTCGCCCGCCTGATTGTTTTTTATGTCGATAGACAATGCCTTTTGCCGTCTTTTTAATTGTCTCCCTGTAAGGTATTTTTACGGGTTTCAGGTTGACTTCCACGCCGAATTTTCTGTGAAGCTTTTCACAGGTAGCCTCGAGATGTATCTGGCCTGTCCCGGAAAGGATTATTTCAGCACTGGCCTGATCCCTGTGGAGTCTGAGGGTGGGATCTTCTTCAAGCAGCCTTGTAAGAGAAGCCATCAATTTCTCTTCACTGCCCTTTGTCTTTGCCTCGATAGCGTATGAAAGAACAGAAGGCAATGCCTTAACAGGCGTGAAAATTACAGGGGTGTTTTCAACGCATAAGGTGTCTCCGGTGACCGTCTCTCTTAATTTAGCGAAGGCGATAAGATCTCCTGCCGTTGCATTATCAACAGGATGCTGTTTTTTTCCTTCAAGTATGAATATCTGATTGAATTTTTCCTTCACATCTTTATTAGAGTTATAAAGGGTCATGTCCGGTGTAAGAGTGCCTGAAATGACCTTTAATATGGTCAGTTTCCCGGCAAAGGGATCAGCAAGTGTTTTAACGACAAGCGCTGAGAAGGGTTGATCTTCTGATGCCTTTCTCTCTACGATTTCATCGGATTTAGGTTTGGTTCCTTTGAATGCCGTTCTTTCCATGGGAGACGGAAGTCCCTGGACAATAAGGTTCATCAAATGAGCCACGCCCATGTTAAGGGTCGCCGAGCCGGCCACAACGGGCAGCAGAAGCCCGGATTTGATACCCTTAAACAAGGTCGTTTCTATTTCCTGATTGTCGAGGGTCTCTCCCTCAAGATATTTTTCCATGAGTTCATCGTCGGCCTCAACGACGTTTTCTATCATCTTTTCGCGCCACTCGCTTGCCGCATCGGCCATATCGCCGGGGATTTCAGCTTCTTCAAATTTTCCTGAACCATTCTTGCTGTAGATGGAGGCTTTCATCTTCACCAAATCAATGAGCCCCGTAAACTTGTCTTCAGCGCCTATGGGTATGAATACGGGCGTAACCTTTACCTTGAATATTTCTGAAAGACCATCCAAAACCTTATAAAAGTCTGCCCGTTCACGATCCATCTTGTTGATAAATATAAGTCTTGGAAGTTTTTGCTCATCCGCAAAACCCCAGACCTTTTCTGTGCCCACCTTGACGCCTGCCGTGGCGTCGATAACGATAACCGCTCCGTCAGCGGCCTGGAGCGAGAGTTTTGTATCCGAAAGAAAGTTATCATCCCCAGGGGTGTCTATGATATTGATATAATGTTTTTTCCAGTCGAAGTGATGAAAGGAGGTGCTTATAGTGATTCTTCTTTTCATCTCTTCCGGCTCAAAATCCATATTGGATGACTCATCGTCTACCCTGCCGAGCCTGTTGGTTGACTTTCCGTTAAAAAGCATGGCCTCTGCCAGTGAGGTTTTACCGGAACCTACATGAGCCAATGTGGCAACATTCCTTATTTGTTCAGTTTTTCTTTCCATTCATTGAATTCCTTTCAAATGGGTTGAATAGTGTAACTCACGATTTTAACAGGAAATATAATCTGATCCAGGATTCAGAAAACCTACATCAACAGGTAAAACAATGTCAAGTATAGAAATAGGGGCGCTGAATTTTTTAATTGCCAATTATAATGAATATGTTATCTTTCTTTTTTCGTAATTTCCGGATAGGTTGTCAGCAATGTCCGGTTAGGATTTTTGCGCAGATGAATCCTCAAGGCATCGGAGGTTTTTTAAAAACGGTAAAAAGAATGCCCCTTGTTGATCTTATTGAGAGATTTATCGGCTACATGAGGACCCAGAGGGGTTATTCTGTTCATACACTTAGAAATTACAGGACTGATTTAAGACATTTTTTGGATTTTCTGTCTTTAAAGAGGGGTATAAAAGAAGAGGGAAAGGCCCTGATGGAGATTGACAATATTGATCCTCTCTTTATCAGGGCTTATATGGGCAGCCTCTTTGGAATCTACAACAGGAGGACAATCGCCCGTAAGATATCATCCCTGCGTTCTTTTTTTAATTTTCTTGACAGGAACGGCCTTAATAAAGGGAATCCTGTGGCGGATATTTCGACTCCAAAACAGGGTAAATATATCCCGTCTTATCTCCCGATTGATGAGATGTTTAAACTTCTTGAAGGCCCTGACAAAGGAAAGCCGCTCGGTTTACGGGATCTTGCGATTATTGAGGTCCTTTATTCATGCGGCATCCGCGTTGCGGAACTGGCAGGGCTGAATATGACCGATATCGATTTCAATGGTCATCTCATCAAGGTGCTCGGAAAGGGAAATAAGGAAAGAATCGTCCCCATCGGCTGGAAGGCCCTCGAAGCGGTCAGGAATTATATGGAAGCTGTCCTCCCTTTAAGGAAAAAAGCACAGCATATTGCCGGCAGATCAGTCCCTCTTTTTATCAACAACAGGGGGGGGCGTTTAACCACAAGAAGCGTAGGATCTATTATTAAGCGATATGCATTGGGATGCGGGTTGATAATCGACATATCTCCGCATTCCCTGAGACATACGTTCGCGACACATCTCCTTGACGGAGGAGCCGATCTGAGGTCAGTGCAGGAGATGCTGGGTCACATGAGCCTTTCCACTACACAGAAATACACCCATGTGACCATGGACAGGCTCATGGAGGTCTATGACAAGGCCCATCCAAGGAGTAAATAAATATAGTATCGGCCTTGTTCGGCTGATGAAGGAAGATAAATTATGAACGAAGGCATTCTAAAAGATTTTCGGGCAACAACAGTCCTTGCAGTCAGAAAAGACGGAAGGGCTGTTATGGCCGGCGACGGACAGGTGACTCTTGGCGAGACCATCATGAAGCACAAGGCTAAAAAGATTCGATTTATGCATGATGACAAGGTCATTGTAGGTTTTGCCGGGGCTGCTGCGGACGCCTTCAGTCTTTTTGAAAGGCTGGAGGCCAAGTTGGATCAATTTCATGGGAAACTGACCAAGGCCGCTGTAGAACTTGCCAAGGACTGGAGGACGGATAAGGTATTAAGGAGGCTGGAAGCCCTTTTGCTTGCCATGGATCATGAGCATACACTGATCATATCAGGGACCGGCGATGTCATTGAGCCTGATGAACAAGTTGCCGCCATAGGATCGGGCGGACCCTATGCTGTCGCTGCGGCCAGGGCGCTGGTGGAACATTCGACGCTTGACGCGGTTTCCATAGCAAGAGAGGCCATGAAGATTACCGCGTCCATATGTATTTATACAAACAATGAGATAGAAACACTTGAGTTGAATAACCGGAGCAACAATGGAAAAGAATGAAACAATAGAAAATTCTACGAGAGTTTTGACCCCGAAAGAGATAACGGCAGAACTTGACAAATATATAATAGGGCAGGCTGAAGCCAAGCGTTCAGTGGCAATCGCCTTGAGAAACAGGTGGAGAAGACAACAGGTTGCCTTGTCCCTGAGGGATGAGATCGCGCCGAAAAATATTATCATGATCGGACCCACGGGCGTAGGGAAGACGGAGATTGCCAGACGTCTTGCCAGGCTGGCCAATTCACCTTTCCTGAAGATAGAGGCCACAAAATTCACCGAGGTCGGCTATGTGGGCAGGGACGTTGAATCAATGGTAAGAGATCTCACTGAACTGGCGGTCAATATGGCTAAGAAAGAGGAACAGAAAAAGGTCGAGGAAAAGGCGGATGAGCTTGCAGAGGAGAGGCTGCTTGACATTCTCCTGCCGAAAAAAAAAGAGGGTACAGGCGAAGAAGATGAAGCGGAGAAGGAGCCCGTCCTTGAGATTGTCAGGACAGCGAAGCCCGAAGGCCATACGACAAGGGAAAAATTGAGACGCATGATGAGGGACGGGAAGATGGATGAGCGATACGTCGAACTGGAGACCACTAACCGCAATTCCCCTATGATCGAGATATTCTCCAGCGCCGGCCTTGAAGAAATGGAATTTAACATGAAGGAGGCATTTGGAAGCATCTTACCCGGCAAAAAGAAAAAGCGACGGGTCAAAGTACCTGAGGCGTTGGAAATTATTTCACAGGAAGAATTACAGAAACTCATAGACATGGACAAAGTCATTGAAGAGGCAGTCAGGATTACCGAGCAGAACGGCATAATATTTTTGGACGAGCTTGACAAGATCGCCGGTTCGGAGTCAGGACACGGTCCTGATGTGTCCAGGGAAGGCGTACAGAGGGATCTTATTCCCATAGTAGAAGGCTCGACGGTGACTACAAAATACGGCATGGTAAAGACTGACCATATACTGTTCATTGCCGCAGGCGCCTTCAATGTCAGCAAGCCTTCTGACCTTTTGCCTGAACTGCAGGGGAGGTTCCCCATCAGGGTTGAACTTGATTCCCTTACAAGTGAGGATTTTTTCAGGATACTTACAGAACCCAGGAACGCCCTGATCAAGCAATACAAGGCCCTGCTCGAAACAGAGGGAGTGGAACTGATATTTGAGGAATCGGCCATAAGGGAGATAGCCTCCATCTCAGGCATGGTCAATGAACGCATGGAGGATATAGGGGCGCGCCGCCTTCACACCATCATGGAAAAGCTCCTGGATGAGGTATCCTTTGATGCACCTGACTTGGAGAACAAAAAGGTTGTTATAGATGACAAGTACGTCAAGGATCGATTGGAAGATATCCTTGAAGATGAGAACCTGAGCCAGTATATTCTGTAAAAGGTTAAAGGTTAAAAGTTAAAGGTTTTAAGAATTTATAAATCAGATATATTAAGGAAAGATTGTTTGTCAGTCGAACGCGGGAGTATAGGATCGAATATGAAAGACAAAAAGCTGGACACTGCCAATGTGCTTATAGAAGCCCTTCCTTATATACAGCGTTTCAATAACGCCACCATTGTAGTCAAATACGGCGGGAACGCCATGGCAGATGGCGGGCTGGACAAGGAATTTGCCCTGGACATAATACTCATGAAATACGTGGGTCTTAATCCGGTGGTCGTCCATGGCGGCGGACCCCAGATAGGCAGCATGCTTAAAAAGCTGTCCATTAAATCGGAATTCGTGGACGGCATGAGGGTAACCGACAAGCAGACCATGGACGTGGTTGAGATGGTGCTTGTCGGTCAGGTCAATAAAGAGATTGTAACCCTAATCAACCAGAACGGCGGGCGGGCAGTAGGCCTTTCAGGGAAGGACGGGCAACTCATAACCGCGAAGAAGATGAAATACATGAAGGAAAGGGGAGACAACCAGCCTCCCGAGATTATTGATATAGGCATGGTAGGCGAGATCGTATCCATAGACAACAGGATACTTTTAAGTCTTATTGAGAGCAACTTCATTCCTGTAATTGCGCCTGTCGGCGGAGGCAGGGAAGGGGAGACATATAATATCAATGCTGATACTGTGGCCGGTCATATTGCCGCATCCCTCAAGGCTAATAAGCTCATGCTGTTGACGGATATAGAGGGAGTGCTTGATAAAGATAAAAAACTGATTTCAACCATCAAGGTAGATGAGATCAAAGGTCTGATAAAGGACGGGACCATAAAGGGAGGCATGATGCCCAAGATAAACTGCTGCGTCGATGCATTGAAGGGCGGCGTGGGCAAGGCGCATATTATAGACGGGCGCAGGGAACATGCGCTGCTGCTGGAGATATTTACTAAGGGCGGGATCGGGACGGAGATTATAGGATAGGCGCAAGGCGCTGAGAGATTTGAAATTTCAAATCTCAAATTTGAGATATTAAAGTGTGAGGAGATTTTTTTATGAACGATATAAACAATGACACCAGGACGCTTGCCGATAAATACATCTTTAAGACCTACGGTCGTTTCCCTATTGCTTTGGCAAGGGGAAAGGGTTGCCGCGTCTGGGATGAGGAAGGCAAGGAATATATTGATTTTGTCGGAGGGATCGCCGTATGCGCCCTGGGCCATAGTTCTCCGCTCGTATCCGCGGCTCTTGATGAACAATCCAGGAAACTTGTGCATGTATCGAACTTGTATTATACAAGGCCGCAGGTGGAACTTGCCATGCTTCTTGTGGAAAATTCATTCGCTGACAGGGTGTTTTTCTGCAACAGCGGGGCCGAGGCCAATGAGGCGGCAATAAAGCTTGCAAGGCGTTATTCAAATGAGAAATTCGGAGACAACCGGTATAAAATAATCACCATGAAAGGTTCGTTCCACGGGAGGACCATGGCCACCCTCTCCGCCACCGGACAGGATAAAGTGAAGACAGGCTACAGCCCGCTCCTTGAGGGATTTGAATTTGTCCCCTTTAATGACCTTTCAAGCCTGGAAGATGCGGTTGATGACTCAGTGTGCGCTATCATGCTTGAGCCTATTCAGGGTGAAGGAGGCGTGAAATGTCCTGATCCGGAATTTCTTCCGGGTGTAAGAGAGTTATGTAATAAAAGGGATCTGGTGCTTATTTTTGACGAGGTTCAGACAGGCATGGGTCGTACAGGAAGGCTGTTTGCCCATGAAATCTTCGGCGTTACGCCGGATATCATGACCCTTGCCAAGGCATTAGGAAATGGATTCCCCATAGGCGCCATGCTAGCGATAGAGGAGTTAAGCAGTGCATTCACAAAGGGGAGTCACGCTACTACCTTCGGCGGCACGCCTCTGGCAACTGCTGTGGCTAAGGCCGTAACCGAATCAATCCTTAATGACGGCATTCTTGATAACTGCCGGACAATTGGGGATTATTTTCGGGAAAGGTTGCAGGGACTTAAAAAAAGACATAATGTTATTAAAGAAATCAGGGGATTCGGCCTTCTGATCGGTGTAGAACTTGAAATAGATGGGGCTCCGATAGTAAATGCATGCATGGAAAAGGGGTTTCTTATCAATTGCGCACAGGAAAGGGTGCTCAGGTTTGTTCCGCCGCTTATTATCAGCAAGGATGAGGTCGATCTCTTTATTGATGCATTTGATGATATTTTGGGGAAGCTTTAAATGAAAAAGGATCTATTGACAATTCAGGATTTGACAGAAGAGGATATTCACGCCCTTGTAGATAGGGGCATTGAACTGAAGAAACAAGGCCGCAAGGCGGAAAAGTCTCTTTCAGGATATATACTCGGTCTGATGTTCGATAAGGCATCCACCAGGACCAGGGTCTCCCTTGAGTCTGCCATGTTGAAACTCGGGGGCCAGACAATCTTTCTGAGCAAGGCCGATACGCAGATGTCCAGGGAGGAGACCGTCGGCGACACCGCCCGCGTGCTTTCACGCTATATTGATGTCCTGGCCATTAGGACCTACTCCCATGAATCCGTAGTTGAGATGGCGCGGTGCGCCCATATCCCGATCATTAATGCCCTGACTGATCTCTACCATCCCTGTCAGGTCTTGAGCGATCTTATGACCGTGAAGGAAAAAAAGGGATCGCTTAAGGACCTTAAAATAGTCTGGATAGGCGACGGCAATAATGTAGCTCATTCATGGATTCAAGCCGCGAATATCCTTGGTTTTGAACTGGCATTGTCCTGTCCTCGCGGATACCATCCTCTGGCAAAGGTGTTGGAGGGGGCAGGCCGGAATATTTCCATGATTGCTGATCCGAAGGATGCGGCAAAGGACGCGGATGTCATTAACACTGATGTCTGGACAAGCATGGGCCAGGATGATCAGAGGGCGCGGAGGAGGGCCGATTTTGCCGGTTTTCAATTGGATCAAGCCTTGATAAGCAGGGCAAAACCGGATGTAATAGTAATGCACTGCCTTCCTGCCCACAGGGGTGAAGAAATCACATCCGAAGTCCTTGATGGCCCGAATTCGGTAGTCCTGGATCAGGCCGGAAACAAGCTTTACCTGCATCAGGCGCTTTTGGAATGGGTGTGTGTCGGATAATCGAAGGATATTGCTTGAATCAGATGAATGAGCAGTTGGTGAAGATTGATGGGATTTCAAGAAGGTGTAAGGTGCAGGGCGCAAGGATATTTGAAATTTCAAATTTCAAATTTGAAATATTAGATCGTACAGGGAGAAATGCCTTCTTGGAAAATATAAAACAATTATGTTAATTTTTTTATGGAGAGTAAACGTTGAGCGATAAGATTAAAAAAATTGCACTGGCTTATTCCGGAGGTCTCGATACCTCGGTCATTCTTGTATGGCTGAAGGAGACCTATCAATGCCCTGTTGTAGCCTATGCCGCCGATCTGGGACAGGGTGACGAGGTGGACGATATAAGAACAAAGGCCGTCGCGACAGGCGCTGATGAGGTCATTATTGAAGACCTCAGAGAACAATTTGTGGCTGATTTCGTATGGCCGGCCCTGAGGGCAAACGCAGTCTATGAATCAGGCTATCTCCTTGGGACGTCGCTTGCAAGACCCCTTATAGCGATGAGGCAGGTTGAGATAGCGAAGAAACTCGGATGTGATGCTGTAAGTCATGGATCTACGGGAAAGGGAAATGACCAGGTCAGATTTGAAATGGCCTATATAGCCCTTGAACCTGGCCTCAAGATCATTGCCCCGTGGAAGATCTGGAACTTTAAAGGCAGGGAAGATCTTATGGAGTATGCGCGCACAAGAAATATTCCTATCCCGGTAACAAAGGCGAAGCCCTATTCCAGCGACAGAAACCTGCTTCATATCAGCTTTGAGGGAGGCATTCTGGAAGACACGTGGAAGGAACCTGATAAGGATATGTTTGTCCTTTCCGTCTCGCCTGAGGATGCGCCGGACAAGGCGACCTATATTGAGATAGAGTTCAAAAACGGCAACCCTGTCGCGGTGGACGGCAAGAACATGTCGGCTGCCGAGCTCCTGGCCCTGCTGAACGATCAGGGGGGAAGGAACGGGATCGGACGGTTGGACATGGTTGAAAATAGATACGTTGGGATGAAGTCGCGCGGGGTCTATGAAACACCGGGAGGCACTATCCTGAGGGTTGCGCATCAGGCAGTGGAGTCGATCACCATGGACCGCGAGGTGATGCATATCAGGGATGGGCTGGTCCCGAGATACTCTGAGATGATATATAACGGCTACTGGTTCTCGCCTGAAAGAAAGATGTTGCAGTGCCTGATTGATGAATCTCAGCAGAATGTATCCGGTCTTGTAAGACTGAAATTGTACAAGGGAAATTGTATAATGGCAGGAAGAAAGTCGGAGAATTCATTGTATGATCCTGATTACGCGACCTTTGAAGGGGAAGATGTATATAATCAGAAAGACGCGGAAGGCTTTATAAGATTGAATGCCTTAAGATTGAAGATAGCCGGTCTTTTAGCCAGGAAAAAGGGCTAGACCCTGATAGCCTTTATGGATAAAATAGATCGCGATTCTGCCGTGCCGGGATTGCGTAAAATATTTTAAGGATAGACAGATGACACAGAAAGTATGGGGAGGCAGGTTCAAGGAAGATATCAACGAGGTGGTTGACGCCTTTAACTCTTCCATCAGTTTTGACCGCAGGCTCTACGCCCAGGATATCGAAGGCTCCATGGCGCATTGCCGGATGCTGGCCAAACAGGGGATCATCAGCGATGATGATGCCGTTAAGATTGTCGAGGCCCTTGCAGAGATTAAAAGAGAGATAGACAGGGAGGAATTCCCCATCAATAATGATCATGAGGATATCCACACCCTTGTAGAGAAGGCCCTTACGGATAAGGTAGGCATGATCGGCGAAAAGGTGCATACCGGCAGGAGCAGGAACGACCAGGTAGCGCTCGATGTCAGGATGTATGTCAGGGAAGCCATTATCAGGGTCTCAGACATGATAAAAGAATTTCAGAAAACCCTGGTCGTCGTGGCGGAGAATAATATCGAGCTGATAATGCCGGGTTATACACACCTCCAGCCCGCGCAGCCTGTACTTCTTGCCCATCACCTTCTTGCATACTATGAGATGATAAAGAGGGACAGGCAACGTTTTAAGGACAGCGTTAAAAGGGTGAACATACTTCCCCTGGGAAGCGCGGCCCTGGCAGGGACCACATTCAACCTTGACAGGGAAATGACGGCAAGGGAACTGGGGTTCGACTCTGTATCGGCAAACAGCATGGATGCGGTCAGCGATCGTGATTTTGTTATCGAGTATCTCTTTGCCTCATCCGTACTTATGATGCACCTGAGCCGTCTGAGCGAGGACATGATCATATGGTCTTCAAGGGAGTTCGGGTATGTATTCCTTCCTGACGCCTTTTGCACAGGAAGCAGCATAATGCCCCAGAAAAAGAATCCCGATGTCCTGGAACTTATAAGAGGAAAGACGGGAAGGGTTTATGGAAACCTGATATCTCTTTTGACCGTTATGAAAGGTCTGCCTTTAACATACAACAAGGATATGCAGGAAGACAAGGAGGCCCTTTTCGATACGGTCGATACCATTGAGCAATGCCTTAGAGTGATCACCATGCTGATAAGTAATGTGACCTTTAACGGCGCTGCCATGGAAAAGGCCACCAAGGACGGTTATCTTATGGCCACTGATCTGGCTGACTATCTTGTGGATAAAGGGCTGACATTCAGGTCTGCACATGAGATAGTAGGAAAGATCGTCCTCTTCGCCATTGAAAAGAAAAGGCGCCTTGAAGACCTCTCCCTGGAGGAGTTTGAGAGATTCAGCATGCACATAACAAAGGATGTCTTTAAATGGCTTGATCCGGCTTCTGCCATTAAAAGGAGAAATCTTTTAGGAGGGACCGGATCTGAGGCAGTGAGAAATGCCTTGAATAAGGCCAGGGAGGAGATCGGCTCTTGAAGACAACAAAAAAAATCATATTGCTGTTTCTCATTTTAATAATCAGCTTATCCCTTTTAAGCTGCGGGAAAAAGACCCCGCTTTTTTTAAAGGACAGGTCGGATTCATCCAGGATAACCAAGTCTTCAGGGGAAGCTAAACATAACAACAAATAATTTCAAATCTCAAATTTGAAGTTTCAAATATTAACTGTAGAAAGCAAGGTTTAAATAATGCATCATTTTCAATACAGAAACAATGAGCTCTTTTGTGAAGATGTATCAGTGTCTGATATCGCAGACAAAATAAAGACGCCTTTTTATTTGTATTCCAACGCGACTTTAAAGAATCATTTCAGGGCCTTTGATGATTCCTTTAACGGAATCGAACATCTGACTTGTTTTTCCATGAAGTCAAATTCAAATATGGCTATCTTGAAGCTCTTTGCCGATGAAGGCGGGGGAGTGGATATCGTTTCTGGCGGGGAACTCTATCGCGCTATGAAGGCAGGCGTGGATCCTAAAAAGATTGTATATTCAGGGGTTGGAAAGACTGTCGAAGAGATGGAATATGCCATTTTCTCTGATATCCTGATGTTTAATTCCGAATCGGAACAGGAACTCCGCACACTTAATGATGTAGCAAGAAGGTTGAAAAGGAAGGCGAGGGTGTCTGTCAGGGTCAATCCTGATGTTGATCCGCAGACTCATCCTTACATATCCACCGGTCTTAAAGAAAATAAATTCGGGATCGATATTAAAAAATCCCTTGAGGAATACAAGGTAGCGGCAGGACTTGGAAACCTTGCCGTAACCGGCATCTCGTGTCACATAGGTTCTCAGCTTACCAAGGTCAGTCCCTTTGTGGATGCTATCGGAAAGATCAAGAATTTGGTAAAGAAACTTCAAGAAGCCGGCATTCATATACGTTATCTGGATATCGGGGGCGGGCTGGGCATCAGATACAATGACGAAAATCCCCCTCTTCCTGTGGAATATGCCGCGGCAGTCAGAGAAGAGCTTGGTGATACGAACCTGACCCTGATACTGGAACCGGGCCGGGTGCTTGTAGGCAATGCCGGCATCCTGGTCGCCAAGGTGCTCTATACCAAGTCTTCAGGGGATAAGAATTTTATTATCGTTGACGCGGCTATGAATGATCTCATGAGGCCCAGTCTCTACGGGTCGTTCCATGGCATTCAATCGATTAAGACAGGCGGACGTGAAAGGATTAAGGCCGATATCGTTGGGCCTATATGCGAATCAGGTGATTTCCTGGCAAAGAACAGGGAGATAGAGTCCCTTGAACAGGGGGACCTTGTAGCCGTTATGAGCGCCGGGGCCTATGGCTTCAGCATGTCCTCTACCTATAATTCCAGACCCAGGGTAGCGGAAGTAATGGCTATGGGAGACCGTTTTCATGTTATTCGCAAGAGGGAGACATACGAAGACCTTGTTAAGGGTGAATTTGAGATTTGACTGATATGGAGAACATTGAATTCTGGAAGATGAACGGAAGCGGAAATGACTTCGTTCTTATAGACAACAGTGACTGGAAAGTCTCTGAAAAAGACATGAGCTCCCTTGTTAAGGGGATATGCAGGCGAAGGGAATCTGTCGGCGCTGATGGAGTTATATTTGTTGTTAAGTCAATGAAATATGATTTTGCATGGAGGTTTTTCAACGCGGACGGAGGCGAGGCTGAGATGTGCGGAAACGGCAGCCGGTGTGTCGCCCGGTTCGCATCACTAAAAGGAATCGCCGGGAACAGCATGACCTTTGAAACATTGGCAGGTCCTATCTCAGCAGAGGTGAACGGGATGATCGTAAAGGTCCTGATGCCTGTCCCCTCAGGGCTTAAGATGAATATCGACGTGCCGCTGAAATCCGGCCGGATCAAGGCCGATTTCATTAATACCGGCGTACCTCATACGGTGGTGCATGTAAAGGACCTTGAGAATCACCCTGTATTTGTTGAGGGAAGGGAAATCAGACATCATTCATTGTTCTCCCCTGCGGGGACAAACGCGAATTTTATAAACGTCAGAAACCCCAACTACATTGAGGTGAGGACGTATGAACGCGGCGTTGAGGATGAGACCCTGGCCTGCGGCACAGGTTCCATAGCCTCCGCGCTTACTGCCAATGCCAGGGGTATGGCCGCCTCTCCTGTAACGATCAGGACAAGGGGAGGAGAAGAGTTAACGATTTATTTTGAGAAAGCAGGGGATACATTCACAAGGGTATGGCTTGAGGGAGGTACATCAATCGCCTGTAAGGGACGATTGCATGAAGAGGCGGTATAAAAAAAGGCTCAAGGCACAAGGCGTATGGCGCAAGGTTAATGCTGGTGAATAAGGCACAATGCCTAAAGCTCAAGGCACAAGATTAAAGACTTTTTGTTTTACCCTGCGCCTTATGCCCTGCGCCCTAAAATAATATATACGGTTTTTTGAGAACTTTTGTTTATAACTTGAGAGTCTAAAGTTCTTTATAACATTCTGATTTTTAATAGCATTTTATTTTCCTGAACCGTCATTCCCGCCTTCGCGGCTGTGTCGTAATAGGAATAATTGTCATTCCGAACGTATGTGAGGAATCTTAAGTTGTTCATATCATTAGACATCAAGATTTCTCCCTTCGGTCGAAATGACAAAAACGGTAATTGCGACACAGTCTCTTCGCGGGAATGACAGAACTTTGGACTGTTCGGTTTATAAGAAATAAATTTATTTTGAAAAAAATATTCAAGGAGATGACACATGTTTAGAGGATCCATTGTGGCGATAGTCACACCCTTCAAAAACGGCAGGATTGATGAGGATGCCTTCAGGGAGCTTATTGAATTCCAGATAGAGGGAGGAACCAGTGCACTTGTTCCATGCGGCTCAACAGGAGAATCCGCTACGCTGGACTTTGAAGAGCACAAAAAGGTTATTGATATCGCTATTGATGCCGTCAAGAAAAGAATTCCGATCATAGCCGGTACAGGCAGCAACAGTACAGGCGAGGCAATAGAACTGACAGAGTATGCAAAAAATGCAGGTGTTGACGCCACTCTTCAGGTGACGCCATATTATAACAAGCCCAGCCAGGAGGGTCTCTACCGGCATTTCAAGGCTATTGCAGATGCAGTGCCTCTCCCGCAGGTACTCTATAATGTGCCCGGAAGGACAGGCATCAACATGCTGCCTGAGACAGTCGCGCGTCTGGCTGAACTCAATGAAATAGTTGCCATTAAGGAGGCGTCGGGAAATCTGGGCCAGATGGCGGAGATTATCAGTCTGGCGGGTGATAAAATAACGCTCCTGTCAGGCGATGACAATCTTACCCTGCCTGTATTGGCAATCGGCGGCAAGGGAGTCATATCGGTAGCAGCGAATATTGCGCCTGTGGATACATCAAGGATGTTAAATGCATGGGATAAAGGTGATATAGAAGAGGCAAAAGGGCTTTTTTATAAGCTCCTGCCTCTTTGCCAGGCCATGTTTTATGAGACAAATCCAGTGCCGGTAAAGACCTCTCTTGCGCTTATGGGCAAGATAGGCGATGAGATGAGGCTGCCTCTGGCGCCCCTATCTCAAGCCAACCTTGACAGGCTTAAAAAGGCCCTTAGGGATTATGGACTCATAGCATAACTCTCGGCAATGAAGGTTTAATAAATCCATCGGCTTCAGCCGGTGCTTATTTGCGTAAAGAGGTTTTAAAATGGTAAATGTGATAGTGGCCGGCGCTGCCGGAAGGATGGGCGCCAGGATCATAAATGTTATAGGCCAGACAGAAGGCGTGACATTGTCAGGCGCTTTTGAACACCCTGACAGCCCTTTTATAAATCAGGACGCAGGCACAGCAGCGGGTCTTGGCGCGACGGGGGTAAAGATCGTTGACTCTATCAACGATGTCATTGGCAATGGAGATGTTGTAATAGATTTCACATCGCCTGCGGCCACCCTTGAAAATATCAGGGCTGTCTCAGACAAATGCCTCTCAATGGTAATCGGGACAACCGGTATGACTGGAGATATCCTTGAAGAGGTCGAAAGGATTGCAAAAGGGATGCGGTGCGTTATATCGCCCAATATGAGCGTGGGCGTTAATGTAATGTTCCGTGTTGCCGCCATGATGGCTGAGATACTTGGCGATGATTATGACATGGAGATACTGGAGGCCCACCACAGGTTGAAGAAGGACGCCCCCAGCGGTACGGCCATGGCCCTTGCAAGGACCCTTGCAAAGGCAACAGGCAGAGACCTTGAGAAGGTTGCAGTGTATGAAAGAAAAGGCATAACAGGCGAAAGAAGAAAGGAAGAGATCGGCATTCAGACCCTGAGGGCTGGTGATATTACAGGCGATCACACTGTTATGTTCGGAGGGATCGGTGAAAGACTAGAGCTTATACATCGGGCCCATAACAGGGATAATTTTGCCAGGGGCGCTGTAAGGGCCGCCAAATGGGTTGTTGAGCAACCTATCGGTCTATATAATATGCAGGATGTGCTGGGCATATAAAAACAAGGCGCAGGGAGACTGTGTTACAATAGGAATAACTGTCATTCCGAACGCATGTGAGGAATCTCAAGTAGTTCATATCATTAAACATCAAGATTTCTCCCTTCGGTCGAAATGACAAAAACGGTAATTGTGACACAGTCTCAGGGCGCAGGGCAATTTCAAATTTGAAATTTGAAATATAATTGATTTATTGAATCGGACTATGAGGTAGAAATGACAATTATTGAAAAGGCTGAAAGATTAAAAAACCTCCCACCCTATTTGTTTAAGGAGATAGATAAAAAAAAGGAAGCGCTGATAAAAAAAGGCATGGATATTGTGGATCTTGGTGTAGGCGATCCTGATCTTCCTACTCCCGAATGCATTATAGAAGAGCTTAAAAAGGCCGCTTCCGACCCTGCGAATCACAGGTATCCTTCCTATTCCGGCATGAACGATTTTAAATATGCCGCTGCAGCATGGTGCAAACAAAGGTTCGGGATAGATCTGGACCCTGAAAAAGAAGTGCTTTCCCTGATAGGAAGCAAGGAAGGCATAGCCCATTTCCCTTTGGCCTTTATCAATCCCGGTGATGTGGCATTGGTTCCGACACCTGCCTATCCTGTTTATAACATAGCCACTATGTTTGCCGGCGGGAAATCATATTTCATGCCGCTTTTAAAGAAGAATAATTTTCTGCCTGACCTGGAAGCAATCCCGGCGGATGTCATTAAACAGGCGAAATTGCTTTTTATAAATTATCCTAATAATCCTACGGCTGCAACGGCTGACCTTGGCTTTTTCAGCAGGGTAGTGGAGTTCGCGAAGAAGAATAATATCCTTGTATGTCATGATGCCGCCTATACTGAGATGGGCTTTGACGGTTACAGGGCGCCCAGCTTTTTAGAGGTCGCCGGCGCAAAGGAGATCGCGATAG
>Ga0153915_10000303_pt1 | contig 44863 bp, 36 predicted proteins | sample Opewatmetagenome_2_FD_107003 | JGI IMG/M metagenome (GOLD analysis project Ga0153915, IMG submission 107003) | Freshwater wetland microbial communities from Ohio, USA - Open water 3 Core 3 Depth 3 metaG | ecosystem: Environmental > Aquatic > Freshwater > Wetlands | place: USA: Ohio, Lake Erie...
AACCCAACCTTCGCCAACTGACAGGTTGATGACATCCGGTGCATTCCCAGCAGCAAATCCAGCCTTTAAGTCATCTTGGAATGTGGCCTGATGATCTTCCCAATTTACCGTTACACCGGGGTAAGCTTCATTGAAACGAGCGATAGTGTCCTTGATATATTGATCGAAGGTTGGTGACAACCAGAATGTCCAGAAGCCAATCACAGCATCCGGCTCAACACCCTGGATGACAGCTTCAGGGTTAGGGCCTGGAGTTGGAGTTACCATCACCTGTTCGATAACCTTCTCCACGGTTACCTGAGGAACACCAGTCAAGACGATTGTCTTGGGTGTTGGGGGAATCTGGGTGGCAACCGGTGCCTGAGTGGTTGCTGTCGCGCACCCGGTAATCAGGATGCTGACTAGCAATAATAAGGTTAGCAATTTCGTACGCATGTCTTCATTCTCCTTTTTTGAATATTAGTTTTTGAACCAAATGATCGTTCGAGTTTGTATTTTGCATTCTTTGACGTGTGACCAGCTCCTCCTTTCGGTTTACTGCTGCGTCATTATCTGTACAGGATCTTTCCTGAAATAATTGCATGGGCTTACAGGTCTCTTCAGCCTAAGCGGGTCAGGCGGTTGGCAACATCATGCGCAAAGCGTTGGATGTGTTCCTGTACAAAGGGGTTGATTTCTTTCTCAGGAGAAAGGATCAGGGGGGTCAGGTCCATCGCATATGACAATCCGGTAGTTATATCCACTCCATGAGATTCAAAATAAGTGGCATTGGCGCGCCGGCGTCCCAGGCTAGCCAGATCGTAGCGTTTGCCACCGGTAATCTGTGAATCAAATAGTTCTAGCAATGCCGCCTGCAGATTAATATGTGTGGACAGATCGAAGGAGACTTTGTCATCATCCACCATCCAATCAAGATCGCGCCAGACTTCGCATCCAAAAAGTTTCTGCGGACGCTCCATTTCTGGTAGGCTGCGGATAGCAGCGATAACTTTGAGTGCCGCACCAACGTGAGTATCGTGTTTATCGGTAAGGTTGTGGGTGTATACGAATTGAGGATGAGCAACTCTCAAGATCTGAGCTAGATCCTCGATAGGCTGCCTGTTTGATCCATCCTTGATGGTTGTGCTAGGATAATCCAGCATCACTTGGGCGGTATATTCGCCAACGATTGCAGCTTTCTTTTGCTCCTTGAAGCGCACCTGGCGCATAGCTTCATCTGTATAATCTTTGTAAAGACCATCGCGTGGTGATCCACGCCCATCTGTTAACACTGCTCCGGTGAACCATTTATCCTCCTGCTGGAAGCATTCCATTATTGGGGCAGCTGCCATGATCTCAATGTCATCTTGATGTGCGCTGACTGCCATATGAGTTGTACGTGCGAGAGCTAGCTCAGCGGGAGTCCCATCGGGGACAAAGATTTCAGCAGTGGATAAGTAAAATTGCATGTTACACCCTGAAGATGGAAAACAGGATATATCGAAAATTCAGGATTAGGATTTTTATTGCATTCATTTTGCCCGTTCGATTACCGTTTCAACTATTGGTAGGCTGGCTGCGGCAATCGACTGACCGACTCGACGGCTGCGCTCATCCGGAAGTTGTACCCGCAGGCGGACGGCAATCTCTGGGAATTCGGCATTCAGCACTTTGCGTGCTTCGTCCAGAATCAGCGTGCCTCCGAGTCCGGAAGTACATCGTCCCAAAATGAGCACGTGCTTCATGTCATAGAAGTCTGCGTAGTGCGCCAGGGCATATCCCAGGTAGATTCCAATACTCTGCCAAATATTGGCCGCTCCTTTATCTCCGGCGTCCAGTTTTTCCTGGACGAATTTCAATTTCTCGTAATCAGTGAGGTTGTCAGGAATTTGGATACCCGCTCGAGGTGCTAACCTAAAAACGCATTGCTGTGAGAAATATTGTGATCCACAACCAATATCGCCGGACCACTCATCGACAGGTGCTGTCGGGCTGTAGTCGATAGGTGCGAAGCACAGCTCATTCAACCAGCCCATGATGCGTCCATGTATATCGATATATCCTGCAGCCTGACTTGAGCCCATCGCAATTCCTAGGATGCCGTTATCTTCGAGAGACATCGATCCCGCTAAAGCAGAGACATCCCCGTCGTTGATGACTTCAAGTGGAACATTCAACTCGTCTCGAATTCGTAGAAAGAGATTTCGGATTTCGTGGAAGCGTTCGGGTGGGATGCCACGGAAGAGGGAAGCCACCATAGGGCGGTTGTCGATATAAATCCCTGCTGAACTACCGCCGATCGCGTCTACCCGCGGCAACTTTGAGGCGGCTGTCTTTAAAGCTTTTATGATTTCGCGGTAATGATATTCGGGGTCAGAGTGTTTGCGCGGCTCCCAGATGACCTCTTCACTATAAACCACCTGACCATCGATAACTGCGCTGACCTTACGATCCGATGCCCCTAGGTCAAAACCTATGCGACAACCATCTAAATGACGGCCCAATGATTCCCCGGTATCATGGGCAGGCGGCACCTGCGATGGCTCGCAAAGTTTCACACTGAAAGTCCGCTCGTAGACTTGTTCACTCATGAAGTGGTAGTCGAAATTCCGCTTTCCATCGGGTGCGTAACAATTCTTGAGATATTTACCGATGCTGGGCGGCCCGCCGATATAAACTATACTCCCACCGCGCTGCCAGAGCAGGAATTTTAGGATACGTTCGGCGTAGAATAGATTTGCCTCTGCGTGCGGGTGGTTTTCAGGGAAAACCCTTGTTTCGAACCTGGATAGCTTTCCATCTTTTCTTTCCAAGCCAATGACTAATGGCACACTCACTCCATCTGTTTCTATTTTAAATGCACGATTTGCCAATATAGCCGGGCGAAATTCATTATCCATTGGCGGCACAAATTGGGGTTTGATCAGGCTGAAGTGATCAGTCATCGAATTTACCCCTATAGAACAAGTCTGCAAACCTCCTTAGCTGCGCAGTCGAGAATTGAAAAGCAGCGAATAATTATTCGCCAACATTGCGGAAGCTCCCAGGATGATATTATCCTCACCCAATTGTCCAATCTCGATTTGTGTTTCTTGAGCCAACCTGGAGAGTGTCGCTTGGGAAATTATCCCTTGAATCGCTTCCAGCCATGGCTGGCCAAATCGAGTCATATCGCCTATTAGTACGATTTTCTGGATATCAAGCGTGCCGATCAAGCTGGATATGGCCATACCCATATACCGCCCGGTTTCTAGAACCACCTGGCGCGCCAGGAGATCGTTGTTCGTAAAAGCCCGCTCGATAGTATTTAGGGTAATTTCTTGTGATATTTGGGTTGGAATGGATTGAGAGATAAGCGCTTTAGTCCGTTCGACAAGTGCTTGGGCGCTGGCAACCGTCTCAAGGCAGCCGCGATTACCGCAGCGACATAGTTGACCGCCTTCCGGCACCACAACAACGTGGCCAATTTCTCCCGCACCACCACCGTCCCCCTGAAACAGCTGTCCATTGATAATAATGCCTGCACCAATGCCATGCCGGGCATTAATGACAATTAGGTTGCTATCCGAAGAATGGCTTATGCCATAGGTATATTCGGCCATCGCAGCCGCCTGGCTATCGTTAAATACTAAAACCGGCAGGCGATACTTTTCCTGTAAGGGGCGGGCAAGCGAAAGATCCTTCCAATCAAGGTTTACTGCATTGACGACTACCCCCTCCGCAGTATTAACCAATCCTGGGGTTCCAATTCCAATACCCACCAAAGGTTTATAAGTGGTGCGAGTCAAACGGTCGAGGATCGCATAAACAGAAGCCAGAGCAGCCTCACCATTCAATCCCTGAATATCCTGATCAACTTTATATCGGATTTCTCCGCGTAAATTCACGATCGCCCCGCTGAACTTTTTCCGAGCTAAATCGAGACCGATAAGATATCGCGAGTCTGCCTCAAGGCTTAAGAGTATCGGAGACTTTCCCCCGATCGACACACCTACTCCGACTTCTTCCACCAGGCCTTCCGAAATCAAATCAGCAACAATTTCTGAGACCGTCGTACGGGTCAATCTGGTTATTCGAGAGATTTCTGCCCGGCCGATACTCTCTTTATCGAAGATCGTCTTCAGAACGAGGTTGGTGTTGTGTTCCTTGGTATGCTGGCGAGTGGCTTTTTGCATCGATCAATTTCAACTATTATTTGTATACTTTGTAAGTTCATTGGACTTACAAAGTATAGTATACCCATTTTTATTCCTTTGTCAATACTTATTAATATAAGCGCGGTTTCTATATGGCCAAAATACAAACCTGCCCGAGAATGGATAAGATTCGATTGGTGAATTAATATATTACAGCATCTGGTTTAGCAATTGAGGAAAAACAGGAATTCCCAGGAGTGATGGATTTCTTAATACAAGTAAGAAAATCTAGAAGGTATTGAATAGTAGGTTAGAAACAACTACGTATGATTGAGGATAGTGCATATAACTCGATGTTGGTGGGATTAGGCAATGATGGTCAGGAAAATGTGAATCACTAATTTTTTATTTATTTTCATGGGTATACAGTTGAATTAATCCACCCATATTTTTTCTTACACAACCAATCTAAAGAAGGATGTAAATGCCATATGCACGGCAACGAAGGTGTAGTTGTGCTATTGAGAGACGGGTGATTACGTATTAGTCCGATACAGGTTTATGCTTCCCTTTTAATCATAAAATATAAGGGCCTTACACGATAAATATCAAGATTACAATAGATCCGTTAGATTTTTAATGAAATAATATGAGGTTTTTCGTGGAATCTCCCGAATACTTTACAAGCGGAATTCGCCACACAATCCTGAAGCACTATCTGGGGCTATCCATACTTGAAAACCACCAGGCTCTATACCTTTTGATCCGTCAACTCGGGTGAAGGCAAGCATTTCTTCGGATAGTACGAAAGTAATGCGGCGGGTTTCTCCAGGTTGGAGCTCGAGTCGCTGAAAGCCTTTAAGTTCGCGTACAGGGCGGGTGAGGGATCCAACAAGATCACGCACATATAGCTGGATTAGTTCATTGCCGGCTTGCTTGCCTGTGTTGGTAACATCAGCGCTAATGGTAATACGCTCGCGCAATATCTTATCGCTCAGCTCCATGTTGGCATAGTCAAAAGAGGTATAGGTCAAACCAAATCCAAACGGAAACAGAGGTGTGGCGGGCAGGTCAATATATCGAGAACTAAACCAGCCCCCGGCTGTAACCGGTCTCCCAGAGTTTTTATGGTTGTAATAGATTGGTACTTGACCAGTCGCACGAGGAAAAGTGATTGGCAAGCGACCTGAAGGGGATTTTATACCAAACAATATTTCTCCAAGTGCAACTCCCCCTTCAATTCCAGGATGCCATGCATATAAAACAGCGTCTACTTGATGCAGCTGGCGGGTGATCACCAATGGTCTGCCAGCGAATACCACCAAAACCACTGGCTTGCCTATGGTTAACATTAAATCAACAAATTCGGCTTGTCCGGGAGGTAAACGTAAATCGCTTATATTCGAATTTTCTCCAGAACGGCGAGGGTGTTCACCAAGCACCAGCACGACTACATCTGCCTCAAGTGCATAATCAAATGCTTCGTCATAATCTTCAGCAAACCACAAGTCTACATCGTTCGGAGCTGTTGCTTTAAGTGCTTGCTCAAACGGCACACTATCTTCCACATGACCATCCGGCGACCAGGTTCCAAATAACTCACCTCGGGCATTCACAAAATCTCCTGCAATAAGTATTTTTCGAAAACTTTGCAATGGCAGTATATTATCCTTATTTTTTAGTAATACCATACACTCACGAGCAAATTGACGGGCAAGTTGGCGAGAATCGCTGGTCAACACCTCACGTGCGAAACGGCCTGGATCAGTGTAGGGTTGGTCAAAGAGCCCAGCTCGATGCTTAATCCTCAGGATACGGAGTACAGCATCATCAATTTCCTGGATTGGGACCTTGCCAGCCTGGACCTTGGTAGCTAAGGTATCCAAGTAGGTCTCGCTGACCATATCCATATCTACTCCAGCATGTAGAGCCATTGTTGCAGCTTCCGCTCTGTCCTCTGCGACTCCGTGATTAATGAGCTCACCAATTGAATCCCAATCTGAAATCACAAATCCATCGAAGCTCAATTCGCCTCGCAATACATTCGTCAGCAAGCGACGGTTGGCAGTTGCCGGGGTTCCGTTTAAATCGAGGAAAGCAGACATAACCGTGCCAACACCTGCGCGAATAGCACTCACAAAAGGTGGTAAATAAACATCTCTCAAGGTTGGTTCTGAAATCTCTCCATTTTCATAGTCCCGCCCACCTTCCGCAGATCCATAACCAACATAATGTTTGGCGCAAGCAACGATTTTATGCGGCAGTGCCATATTATCACCCTGAAACCCCCTCACCAGGCTGGCAGCCATTTGCGCACTATGGTAAGGATCCTCTCCATTACCCTCAGCCACCCGTCCCCAACGTGGGTCGCGAGCAATATCCAACATGGGGGCAAATGTCCATTTAATGCCACATGCGCTGGCTTCCTGCGCAGCAACCGATGCCGCATTCTGAGTCAGCTCCAGGTTGAACGCAGCTGCCTGAGCTAATGGGATGGGGAAGATTGTGCGACAGCCATGGATAACATCCCGCCCAAAAATCAGCGGTATTTTTAAGCGCGATTCGAGCGCTAATCGCTGGAGGCGATTTGCTTGATCAGCCCCATCAGATCCTGAACTACCTTGCCCCGTTAATGCACCGGCGGATCGGATCAGAGAGCCAGCTTTCCCCTGTCGAATAACATCAGGGTCAATTATATCTCCAGCCTTTGGCTGGTTCAGCTGTCCAATTTTCTCTTCCAGGGTCATTTGACCTAATAAATGGTTGATAAAAAGTTCCGTAGAATCTGTCATGATTTGTTTTGTCCTGATGATCGTTTTTCAGTGATCCATACCTTTATGGCGAAGAATTTAGTATATAACATCCCAAAGGGGCTTTGATTTGAAATCATAGGCGATGGAGCTTTTATCTATCAACCGGATTTTCAAACCAATAAATACTTTTTCATTGCGGTTCACAATGCTGATCTGGAAGATATAAGTATTCGTCCCTCATAATTTCAACGAACTTAAGTCGATTAAAAACCCTTCAGAAATCTCAACCTTTTATTGGACAGGATTGGAGACTGTCTTGTCTCATTGATCACAATATCTGAGCAAATTTATGGAAGTTTGACCCGGTGATTGGTAATTATTTAATATACATTGACAAGCATTTCTTCCAAATTGCGCAGAGTCTGATGCACAGGTTTGGATAGTTCAGCAGCAAACATTGTTGTCTCAGGCTGTATACCGACAAGGATCACTTCAGCTCCCGCTCCATCTTGGATCATGACGGCTAAAAATGCTAGACCAGGATTGCGGGTAAAATTCCCAATTGCTCGTAAGCGATCGGCATCCAGGACAGCTACACAACCAGCCTCAGCCCCTAATTCTAGGGCTACTACAATTAAGACCACCTCAGGTTGAGCAGCACGAATTGAGCTTAAATAATTCTCGGGCACTTCACCCCCATTAATCAATGTGGCTTCGATTCGACCATGCAAAAAATCCACCAGATTCGGTCCAATGGCATCATCACCTTGTAATGGATTCCCCACCCCAAGAATAACCGTCCGTTTTCCGCGGAGACGCTTGGCTAAATCATCTAGCATAGTTGTATAAATATTGTATTTGTTATTTATTTCACATGGACGCTTAAAGAATTCTACCCTCTTCATTCCTAGATGTCAAATGAATTCGAAGTATACTTATTCATTACAATTATCAGGACTATTCCATGAATGGGCGAGAACGTTTTATAAGTACGATGAATTATGGTATTCCAGATCGACCACCTTTATTTGAAGATGGCCTCCGTGAGGATGTCCTTCATTTATGGCATATGCAAGGGCTGGGGAAAAAAGTTAAGCTTGACTCGTTATTCACCTTTGATCTACGGGAAGAGATTGAGCCGGATCTTGAACCCTCTCCCGTCCCATCCCGTTGGCCCAATAGCATCGAGGGGTTAATAAAACTTCACGCCCGACTGGATCCAGATGATCCCCAACGGCTGCCTGATGGATGGGGGAAAAAAGTGATTGAGTGGAAAACTCGAACCTATCCATTACTATTACGCGTTCACCGGGGATATTTCTTATCGATGGGTGTACACGGATGGCGTCGATTTACAGATGCAATACAATTACTAGTGGATGACCCTCAATCAGTCAAATACTGGATGAATGTCTATGCTGAATTTACCTGCCGACTGGTCGAAAAAATCCTTCGTGAGGTGCAAGTGGATGCGGCTCTTTTCAGTGAGCCAATTGGCGGAAATCATGGTCCATTGATTTCACCAGGCATGTACTTATCGTTCGTATTAAAAAGCTATCAACCGATATTGGAAGTATTACATGCTTTTGGAGTAAAAACCATTATTTATCGCACCTATGCAAATACCCGCGCTTTATTACCATCGGTGGTGAAAGCAGGTTTCAATTGCTTGTGGGCTTGTGAATGTAATCCTCAAGCGATGAATTATCATGAAATCAGGCAAGAATTCGGTCGGGATTTGCGGCTTATTGGGGGGATTGACTCTGATTCTTTACGGCAAACTCAGCAAGATATTTATCGGTCAGTGATGGAAATGGTACCAGAGTTATTGCAAGATAGAGGTTTCATTCCGCTTGCAGATGGCAGAGTTCGTGAAGATGTTAGTTTCAATAATTACATATACTATCGAAAATTGCTGGAATCAATCCTTGGAATCAAGTAAAGGCCCACAAATCCCAATAAAGTGATTTACCATTAGTACTGTCATCTTTACGGGAATAAGAAAACAGAGGTAGATCACTCCACTGATTTCGTTGTAATAGATTGTCGACCTATTTTTGGCATCATAGTTCAATCAAATATACTTATACTCTATTTCCCCCGGATTTACTTGGAAATTCCCACACACAGATCTCGCAATGCAAAATTTCCTCTTTGCAAAAATAATCCTTTGTGCTATAGTTAGCCCCTGTGTTTAGCCTTATATGTTGATGGCTTGCTTTCCGCCCTTGGTGAGCCGCCAGGCAATATCCAGGAGCAAACCCGAGGAAAGGAGGAGTTTCCCATGCGTGAATATGAATTGGTTTTTATTGTCCATCCAGATTTGGATGATACTGCCCTAAAAGATGTGGTTGAAAAAGTCAGTGGATGGATCACTGAAGCCGGTGGCACTATTTCAAAGGTTGATTTATGGGGAAAGCGAAAATTGGCATATTCGATCCATAAACAAAAAGAAGGTCAATACGTACTTTTTAAAACCGAGATGGAACCAACTTTTGGTGCTACCTTGGAGCGCAATTTACGCTTCTTAGAACCTGTGATGCGGTTCTTATTAATCAGTGTTGATTAATTACTAAAAAGGAGTCCAAAATGAGTCGAGGGCTTAATAAATTAATGATTATTGGTAATCTTGGACGCGATCCAGAGATGCGTTATACACCTTCTGGTAGACCAGTTACTACGTTTAGTGTGGCGACTAGTCGCGCCTGGAATACCTCTGAAGGTGAAAAACATGTTGAAACTGAATGGTTCAATGTTGTAGCTTGGAGCAATCTGGCTGAGATATGTAAACAATATCTCGCTAAGGGTCAACAGGTGTACATCGAAGGTCGTTTACAAACTAGACATTGGGATGACCAGGACGGTAATAAACATACCTCTGTTGAAGTTGTTGCTAACGAGATGATTATCTTGGGTGAACGTCGTGAGGCTGGAGAAGCTACCGCTGAATCAGAATCAGTCGAAGAAGAAGAATTTCCTTTCTAATTATTCGAACTGATAACATGATGAAATGAAATTATCTATTGCATAAAAGGAGTTAATACGTGTGGATACAAATGAAATGACTAATGATGCACGTGGCGGACCGAGACGTTTTTATTCACAGCCTCGAGTTTGCCAATTCTGCACCGATAGAAGTGCAAAAATTGATTATAAGCAAACAGAGACCTTGCGCCGATATGTCACAGAAAGTGGCAAGATTCGCCCTCGTCGTCAATCAGGAGCCTGTGCAAAACACCAACGTGAGTTAGCCCGTGCAATTAAGCGCGCTCGTCACCTAGCATTGTTACCTTTTACCGGAGAAGTCCTGCGATAACCGATGTCAGAGCTAGAATAATGGGTGTGATGCACGAGACGACACCCCAATATCTATGAGGTCAAAAATGGCAAAAGGACAAAAGAGTCAATTAGTCACAAAGAAACATCTTGCCCGTCAGCAGCGCGAACGTCTTCAAAATCGCTATATCCTGATCGTTAGTATTGCGATCATAATCATCGTTGTTGGCCTGATAGGTTATGGTGTTGTTCAGCAGTACGTTATTCAGCCACAACAACCGGTAGCCAAGGTTGCAAATAATGCCATTACAACAAAACAATTCCAAACATTCGCTCGCTACGAGCGTTTGCAATTAATCCAACAATATCAACAATACCAGCAATTTGCTCAGCTATTCGGTAGCGATCAAAGTAGTTTGAGCTATATCCAACAATATTTGGCTCAAATCAACTATCAACTTGAGCCAACTAATCTTGGTCAAAGCACACTAGATTATCTGATCGCCAATCAGATTATTCAGCAAGAAGCGGATAAGCGTGGTATCACAGTCACTGATGCGGAGGTTGACAAATCACTTCAGGATTACTTTGGCTACTACCCAAATGGAACACCCACTACAGCGCCCACAACTATTCCAGTGCCTACTTCGACCCTAAACCCAACACAAATCGCGTTAGTGCCCCCAACAGCTACATCTGTGCCAACCGTGACGGAAACACCCACTCCCACAATCACTACAACTCAAGAAGTTTCAAGCCCAACGCCCAGCAGCGTCATTACCCCTACCACCACTGCACCTACCAGTACCCCCCTCCCCACGCCAACACCATACACCCTGTCGGGGTATCAGAATGATCTCAAGACCTACATGACGAATATCCATTCGTTTGCCAGTTTGTCTGAGGCTGACTTCCGTTGGATCTTTAAAATGCAGCTATTACGTCAAAAAGTATTAGATGCGATAACCGCAGATATCTCCCGCCAACAGGATCAGGTCTGGGCTCGACATATAGTTACAAGCGATCAAACTCAAGCTAAATCTGTTCACGATCGATTAGCCAACGGTGGAGACTTCGTGACCATAGCTACCGAAGTATATTCTGGTACCACTAACACAATTGATCTAGGTTGGTTTGGCACCGGAACATTGGATATCAATGCAGAGAAAATCGTCTTCAATATGCAAATTGGGCAGATAAGTGAACCCATACAGACTGCTAATGGTTGGGAAGTCTATCAAGTTCTAGGACATGAGGTCAGGACTCTTAATGATTCACAATATAATACATTGAAACAAACTGATTTTCAGAATTGGATAACCCAACAAAAAACTGCAGAAAATGTACAGACATTTGATATCTGGAAAACCCGGGTGCCCACAAGTCCTACTGTTCCACCAACACAAGCATCACAATAATCCTACTATATTCAGGAAATAATATCCATGTTATTGTGTTATAGGATATTCACAATGTGAACAAGTGTAGTAACCCATCACATTGTGAATTTTTTCCTGGTGTATACTCATACAGGAAGTACGATCGAGGGAGTAATGGATAAAGTCATTATTAAAAATATTCTCGCCCGTGGGATCATAGGCATTAATGATTGGGAACGTGATAAACCTCAAGATATATTAATAAATATCGATATATATACTGAGATGCGTAAACAGGCCGCATCTGACAATATTTCTGAGTGTATAGACTATAGCAAAGTAACAAAAAAGGTGATCCATCATGCTGAGACTGCCAAACGGTTCACTGTTGAAGCACTCGCTGAAGATATTTCTCAAATATGCTTGGATGATCCAAGAGTATTAAAAGCAATCGTCCGGGTTGAAAAACCCGGAGCGGTTCGTTTTGCGCAATCAGTCGGCGTGGAAATCGAGCGCAGTCGCAATTCGATGTCACTAGAAACGCATCGGTTCTGAGCCACGCGAAATATTATCAAAAAATTCTTGCCTGGTAGCTAGACTTCTGCGAAATGCACCGTGAACAGCGGAAGTTGTCATCCGCGCATTGTGTTTTTTAACCCCACGCATCATCGTGCATAAATGAAGTGCTTCGACGACCACTCCGACACCTTTAGGCAATAATGCATCATTGATGAAATCTGCAATTTGCCGGGTCATACGTTCTTGCACCTGCAATCGATGAGCGAATACATCCACGATTCGCGGTATTTTAGATAGACCAATGACCCGGCCATTGGGAAGATAAGCAACATGTGCTCTCCCCATAAATGGTAGCATGTGATGCTCGCACATACTGTAAAACTCAATGTCGCGCACGATGACCATTTCATCATAGGTAACTTCAAATAGTGCATCATTTACTACTTTGATTGGATCAACTCGATAGCCTGCCAGTAGCTCTGTGTACATATTCGCCACTCGTTCCGGGGTCCTCTCCAAACCTTTTCGAGATGGGTTTTCACCGAAAGCAGTCAACATGAGAGTAACAGCCTTTTCGATTGTATGAAGGTCCATGTCTTTTGACGGGACCAACTCATCCATGATATCGTTCATGTTATTTTGTTCATTTGCCATAATTATTCCTAGCTATCTAGAAATTGCACATACACGCATCGATTTTTGAGCTTTACATCTATTTAATAATTAGTTCACCGTGTCTCGGTCTCAATTAAACCATATAGACCATCTCGACGAAGATACAGTACATTCACTGAATTTGTCACGGAATTGTAGAAGACAAAAAAATCTTCATGACTCTGGAGCTTCATTTGTTCAAGGGCTTCAATTTCATCCATTGGTGTAAGGATAAACTTTTTTCTTCTTACGATTATCGATCTGTCCTCTTCACCCTCTTCTTCAGCTGTTATAGGTATTACTTCTGAAGCTGGTTTGCCATCTCCACGTCCTTTTTGACGTTTTCCTTTATACCGTTCTAGCTGGCGTTGAAGTTTTTCTAATGCAGAATCAAGCGCAGTAAATATATCATCCGAACGCTCTTCGGCTCTTAAGATATAGCCTTTTCCACGAACAGTAATCTGAGCAACCTGCCGATCAGCAGCACTACGAGCTGATTTGATATATGCCAAATCAACCCGAGCTTCATCAATGTCATTTAAAAAACGCTCAAGCTTTGAAACTTTCTTCTTTGCGTAATCTAAAATCCGATCTGTAACTTCAAAATTACGACAATAAACTTGTACATCGAGCGCCATTGGTTATACTCCTATATGATGTTTTACCTATTTTGAATTAGTATCGACAATCCGATAGATTCAGAAATCGTAGAATTAACTACCCAAGCCGCATTCTCAAGAAATATCAATTTCATTATTTGGAGTAAAAACAGCTCGGGCGAGTGAAAAACCAAAAATCTTGTTTGCCCCTCCATCTAACAAAGCTTTTGCACATGCATTTAAAGTCGCCCCAGATGTTGCCACATCATCCACCACTAAAATATTTTTCCCTTTAGACAATTTACTATTCGCACGGAATGCATCTACCATATTTTCTTGTCTCTCCGTTACGGTGAGTCCAACTTGTGAGCGGGTGTCACGAGTCCTCGTCAATAATCGTGAGGAGAATGGCAAGTTCAATGAAAGAGCAATTGGACGTGCAAGCAAAGTCGCCTGATTATATCCACGCTCATCAAAACGGGCAAGACCTAATGGTACAGAGGTGATGATATCTAATGACCAATTAAGCTTTAGCAGACTTGTAATCATGGGGCGAGCAAGCGCCTCTCCTAAGCCAATATCACGTCGATATTTAAGCCGGTGAATTGCCTCCCGTATGGATCCTGTAAAAACTGTGTGAGAACGCAAGGATGTATAGAGGGGTCTTGATGCCAGACATCTCTGGCAAGGATTTTCATTATCAAGATTAGGATTTCCGCAAATTGGGCATATAGGTGGATCTAGCTCTTTAGTGTTTTCAGAACATTCATTACACCAGCGTGCCCCTGCTTGCCCACATCCTCCGCAATCGGGTGGGTACAACCAGTCCAGAGCCTCCCAAATTAATTGATATGCCCGATAAGCCAGTTTTCCTGGTTTATGGTCCATGAAATATATTCGTATAACTGACTATCTTACAATCATCCACCCAATGGACCCACACCTTGTTCAATAAGAATTAAGAACGCTGGGGTCATAAGGACGATACATAAAGCTGGAAAGATAAATAATGCCATGGGTAACAGCATCTTGATCGGTGCTTTATGCGCTTCTTCCTCTGCTAACTGCCGACGCCTAATGCGCATTTGATCAGCTTGAATGCGGAGAACTTGCGCCATACTCACACCCAATTGTTCGCTTTGGATCACTGCTGCTACAAAACTTGACATTTCATTAACTCCCAATCGATCAGCCATATCGCGCAACGCTTCCCGACGCAATTTCCCTAATTGAATTTCTCGGACCACTCGTCCAAATGCCCTTCCAAGTTCATTATCCCACTTCTCATACAGCTTGGACATCGCAGCATCGAATCCAAGACCTGCTTCTACACAAATGGTCAGTAAATCCAACCCATCCGGCATTGCTTTTCGGATTTCTTTTTGCCGTCGATCGATGCGACCTTGAATGAGCAGGTCGGGTAGATAAAAACCTAGGATAGCCGCGGGAAGACCTAATAATAATCCCTTTCCATCCATAAAGCTGCCTGGAGCCGCTAGGGTGTCTAGAATGATAAATATACCTCCAAAAGGAATGCCTACGAACCGCAAAGCAAAGAACACAGCTGGATCCACGTTACCAGGATTTCCAGCTAATTCTAACTTCTTTGACATCGATGTAATCGCGTTTTGCGGAGTAAACCGCATCACTAAATCACCCATCCGTTTTGCTATTGGTACGATGATTCTTTGAGAGAAGGGTTGTGAAAGCTCAATCTCCTCCAGCGAGGCAGTCTCTCCTCGAGCCGCATATTCTGCCAGCCTATCTTCTAAAGGGTCAATTCCTTGAGGTGATTTTACACCGACAACGACTAATATGATTGCACTTATCAGAATCACGAAACCAATAATAATTAAGGGTAATGTTGCCATTATTCTATCTCCTATGATAGAAACACTATACTTCGATACTGGCGATCTTCATCATCAAAAAATAACCTATCCCGATCATAAATGCTCCTATGATCAATGCAGGAATACCAAACATACGAGTAGCAGGGTTGAAAAATCGCATCATGTATTGCCGATTCAAAAAGTACATAAGGATAATTACGGCAACAGGCATAATCGCCAAAAAACGTCCAGACATCATCATCTGTGATGTTAAGACCCGGATTTCACCTTTAACCCGTACACGTTCACGTATCGTATGCGAAATAGTATCCATAATTTCAGCAAGATTTCCACCTACTTCTCGTTGTACATTTATAGCTGTCACAACCAGGTCAAGATCTTTACTTGGGATCCTACGGGTTAAGTTTTCCAATGCGGTATCCATTGGAATACCCAACTGCATTTCTTGAACAATCCGACGGAATTCATCTGAGATCGGAGCAGGTAATTCTCTGCTGACAGCCTCCATAGCTTGCATTGTAGAATATCCAGCTCGTAGGCCGTTTACCATTAAGCTAAGCATATCTGCTAGTTGATTATCAAACCTTACTAATCTCCTGCCCTGTTGACGTCTCATATATAATGTGGGTGCAAAAAAACCTGCGATTCCGCCAATTAGAACGCCTGGGATATTCGCTAATATCTGTCCAGTAGATTCACCTGCACCCAAATTCGTGCCCCCGCTCAGGAAAAACCCCAATAAACCACCTAACACTGTTAAAATACCAGTTAATAGGATGAACTCACCAACCTTCATCTTTATATCGGCACGCGCTAATGATCGAGTGAGCGACTGTCCCCAGGTATACCTTGTGGCTTGTTTCCCAACCCAATCACCAAGAATTGCTTTTTTGGAAATTACAACTTCCCCCTCTTCTTCAAGGTATTCAAGACGCTCGTCAACCAAAGAGCGTTCTTCAGTGGCGGTAACAATTAACCCTATTACCAATAGGACCAGTGCGACAACACCACCCAAGATTAGAATTGTTGAAGGACCCATAATCGACCTCTGCTTTACCGAAGGGAGGGTTTAATATCGCCTACGCTCACCAATACCAAAGATAGATGGAGGCAAATGTATCCCAGATGATTCAATTTTATCCATAAACTTCGGACGTAAACCACTCGGTCGTAATCTACCGATGATTTTTCCACCTTCAAAACCAGATTGTTCGAAGACGAAGATATCGGTCATAGTAATTACGTCACCTTCCATCCCTGAAACTTCTGTAATATTAACCACTTTGCGTGTTCCATCTCTCATTCGTTCTTGGTGAATAATTAGATCGATGGCGGAAGATACTTGTTCTCGAATAGCGCGAACAGGTAATTCCATCCCAGCCATCATAACCATAGTCTCCAATCGAGCCAAAGTATCTCGTGGGCTGTTCGAGTGGGCAGTGGTCATCGAGCCATCATGGCCTGTATTCATCGCTTGTAGCATGTCAAGAGCTGCCTCATCACGGATTTCACCAACGATTATTCTGTCTGGGCGCATACGTAAACAGTTGATTACCAGCTGGCGAATCGTTACTTCTCCTCGTCCTTCAATGTTCGGTGGGCGTGATTCTAATGTCACAACATGTTCCTGTCGCAACTGCAGTTCAGCAGCATTCTCTACCGTGACAATTCGTTCATCTGCTGGGATAAATTGCGAAAGAATATTAAGCAGAGTGGTTTTTCCAGAGCCGGTTCCCCCAGAAATTATCAAATTAAGTCTTGATTCCACACACGCTTTAAGAAATTGAAGTGCTTCGGGGGTAATGGTACCAAACTCGATTAATTGCTCTAGAGTAATCGGATTCCGGGCAAACTTTCGTACTGTTAGCACAGGACCAACTAAAGATATGGGTGGGATGATCGCATTAACGCGCGACCCATCAGGTAAGCGCGCATCGACATAAGGGCTGGATTCATCGATTCTTCTACCAAGAGGAGCAACGATTCGATCTATGACGCGCATAACATGCTCATCATTTTCGAATGCTACCGGGATCCGGATAATCTTGCCTGCACGCTCAATATAAATATTCTTGGCACCATTCACCATGACTTCTGTGATTGTATCATCCTCAAGGAGCGGTTGAATGGGACCATAACCTAGAATCTCGGCACTAATCTGTTCAAACAAGCGTTGTCTTTCCGGTCGGGATAGTACTATATTCTCTTCTGCAAGTACCTGTTCAAATAAATCCTGGATAGTGCTTCGAACCTCGTTCACCTTGGTGATATCCATTGAAGGATCCAGCTCAGATAATAGCCGATTCTGGACGCGGGTTTTTAAATCTGTATAGGTATCCTTTTGTGCAGTCACACCTGGTGGCACGACCCTTCGAGCCTGTAATGTAATCAGGCTGGGTTGTCCTCCCCCACTTGAAGCCTGTCCTGCTTGGGGCTGTTGTGCACCTTTTCCTTGCTCAATTCGTTTCAGGAGAGACATTTTGAATCCTCCAATTCACCTAATAAAGTTCTATTTTTTACCAGTACTTTTAACCGATGTAAGAGTTTCTGGCTGGGATTCTAACTCAGATATCCGCTTTCTGACCACTTCGGCGAGTGACAGTATTGACCGGGATAGAGGCCGTGATTTATCTACCAATAAAAATGGTATACCACGATTTACAGATACGATAACCCTTTCTTCAAAGGGTATAACAGCTGTTACTTCCTGTTTCAGGTTCTCACTCACTTTTTCAGTGGTGATACCGATTCGTTTATCAAACTTATTCATCACAAAGATAATTCGCTTACGATCGAAACCTAATGCATCAATCTCATCAAGGAACAATCTGGAGTTTTTAATGGATGGGATATCCTGGGTTGTAATGAGGATCAGGAGATCACTATTATCGATCGCACTCGCTGTAATATTTTGTAACGATGAAGCTGTATCGACAATCACATATGAGTAAAGACTACGCAAATATCTGATCACTTTGGTGAATTGTTCACCAGATACCATATCAGCTTGTTCAGGTTTCATTGGCGCAGCTAATATTCGTATACCAGATTGTGAGTGTTTTATCGTCACATCATTGATTATCTCAGGGTCCAATTCGTCTGCGCGAGAAGTTAGATCCAAAATACTGAATTTTCCCTGTTCATTCAAGAATACTGCTACATCACCAAACTGTAGATTTCCATCAACTATGACCACTGATGTATCTTCATTGTTTAAACATACAGCCAGGTTTGTAGCCAGTGTGGTACACCCTGATCCTCCCTTAGGGCTGTAAAATGTTATCACCTTTCCACCTGAACCTGGTGAACCTGATGGATGCACCCCACCTGTTTTTGAGATTTGTACTCCACTTACCTGGGGTACTTTGGAGCGTTCATCGCGTGCCATTGCGCCTGCGCGTCGTATGGCTGAATTCAATTCATCGATGGTGGGAGGTTTGGTCAGAAAATCTCGGGCCCCAGCCAGCATTGCCCGCCTCATATAATTGGGATCGTTTTGTATTGAAAGGATCACAATCTGCGTAAACGGTACGATTTTTCGGATGATTTCTGTTGCAGCTATACCATCCATATCAGGCATATTGATATCCATCAGAAGCACATCCGGCTTTACGTCTTTGGAGATATCAATTGCCTCACGACCTGTTCGCGCGACTCCAACTACTTCGATGTCAGGCTCAAATTGTAACAATTTTCTGATGTTCTCTCGAGTCTCAGCAATGTCGTCGACAATTACTACTCGAATTTTTTCCGTATCTACCACTGATCAACTCCAATTTGAGGTTATTTTCATGGTTGTGGGGTTAGTCTATCGTTTCGGAGTGACGGTGGTACCAATGCAGTTACTGCTGGTTGAAAACCGTAAGGTAGCTTAACTGGAATTGGAATATTATACTGGTCTAACAAGTATTGCAGGGTTACAGCTTCCGTTGTGGGGACGTCAGCATCGCGTGGATTTCGTAAAACCAGGGTCAGTTGAGCGCCGCCATAGATTAGGTAATTTAATGTAACCGCATCCTGTGGAGATACAATTAAGGTCATCACATCCGGAGGTGCGGGTAGGGGGGTTGGTGCCGGAGTGGCTTGCTGGGGTTGCTCCGCACCAGGTTCTGGGGTGGCAGTAGGTGCAGGTTGAGTTGCCTCTGCTGCAGCTTTTTCCGCCGGGGTTAAAAAGTTCCCCATTTGGAGCACAATGGTGTTTTGGATTAATGTTTGACTTACCAAGCGTGGACGTTGCTGCTCCGAGGGTAAAATGTAAAACGTCTGGTTCACCAGAGGATCAGTTTCAGGTCGGCCTTGCTCAGATGCACCGCGGATAGGTAGCGCAAACAAAGTGCCATCATTTGTTGCGCCTCCACCAGGGCCAATCACATTTCCAGTCCAGTTCGGTAATATCGTTTGCCATGCTGTATCCAAATCCACAAATAACATCGTGACTATTACGTTCACATGGTCTCCCCTTTGTGGGGCATAGGATACACTTGACAACCGGGTTATTGGGATGGATACAGCCACCATTCCTGGGGAAATGAATAAAGCATCATCTGATCCCTGTTCAGTGATTGGAGATCCGGTTACTAGCGCAGAAGTCACCACAGTGTACGGATCCATGGTGTATCGCGCCATTTTCCCTACAACTTGATCGAACTTAGTAAACATTATTGGTAGAACTAGATCTGATTGGTAATCAACCATATCAAGTTTATCTTCCGTGATAATTTCACCCCGTTCGACGCGTTGTGTTACAACAACCACTTTGGTAGTTACTATCGGGGTTGCAGTTAATAATGCTTCATTGTTGGCCTCACTGGTCCCCCCAGCTTGTGGAAATATCATACCCTTGCTGTACAAAAAATATACCAAAGCAAAAGCAATCACAATGATTAATGCTAATAGAATGAAAATTCTCCCACGACGCATTTCAGCCTCCCGTGATCTGATATCTTTGAGCTGCCATTCGGTTAATCATACGACCTTTGTGTCAAAAGTCAAGTATGGGGGTAGTCCCCGATCTCTCTCAATCTACATAAAATCAACACATCTACAACCCTGTCGCTGCAAGATTTAGACCAGATTTAAATAAAAATTGGACCCGGTTTGCCGGGTCCATGGTTTGGATACCAGAACAACTATGTGGTTGAGGCTAGAGCTGAAGAAATCGTGCTGAAGACTTTGGAGATCTGGGTGCCGAGGACGGTGAGAATAATTATTACTACAATCGCTATCAACACAATAATCAATGCATATTCAACCATACCCTGACCCTTTTCCTTAGGCGAGAATAACATGTCTTTCACCTCCTTCCCATTGAAGTTCTTATAAATTTCTACGGTTGATTACATTATATATACATTAATCATTAATATCAATATAAAAACGCTTAATAACGCCTAACAAATATGCAAGCAATAGTGATCATATAAAAGAGCAATGAAATTAATCATGTGGTTCAATCCAAGCATTTGACAATAAATCAATTTTATCCTTCAGCGATCTACGCACCTTTCTCATAATTCCTCAGTGCATTATATAAATATTATTTTAATCTGTGCCAGATAGATACACAAGAGTGTTCTCTAAATATAATTATCGTGACCAATTTAAAAACAATGGACCCGGGTTACCGGGTCCATTATTTGATTTACGAGACAATTAAGTAGTTGCGCCTAGAGCCGAAGAAATCGTGCTGAAGACTTTGGAGATCTGGGTGCCGAGGACGGTGAGAATAATTATGACGACAATCGCAATCAATACAATAATTAACGCATATTCGACCATACCTTGACCCTTTTCCTTAGGCGAGAACAACATGGCTTTCACCTCCTTCCCTGTGTAGTTTCTTTGCTAATTTATTCAAAGATATGCTCATTATAAGGAATTTCTACGAATAAATCAATACCTCTACAGTTAATTTTCCCTTGCAGTTATGCAAAGACTGCTGCATTTTTAGCTGGTATTTGAAATAAAATATGTGAACCATGACCAATCGTACTATGAACTTCCATTGTTCCCCCAAGCATATGAACTCTGTCTCGGATTACATTAAGTCCCATACCACCTTTCTCCACGGCTTTTTCTACTTCAAATCCCTTTCCGTTATCCTCAAGACTGACTCGCAATCCCGTCGGTGATGAGTCCATTTGAACAATAACTTGGGTAGCCTGGCTATGAACCGCAATATTTCCCAACAATTCCTGGATGGCCCGAAATACCATAACTTCAATATATGGTTCGAACCTTTGTTCCATACCAGTGGAGATTAATCGCACTTCGATCCCAGATTGTTCTTTGAAAGTATCTACGTATCGAGTTATTGTCGGTACTAGTCCTAAGTCATCTAGCATCATAGGCCGTAAGTCAAATATAAAATCTCGTACCTTTTGAAACGTAGATGATGCAGTGGTTTTGACACCGGCCAGTTCTTCCTTGGCTTTCGCCTGATCGACATCGAATAATCGCATTGCAATTTCAGTTTGGAGAATAAAATTTGATAACGCTTGAGCTGGTCCATCATGCATTTTACGTGCGAGACGACCACGTTCTGCTTCCTGGGTTTGAATGATCATTTCAACTGATTTAGCTAAGTCTATTTGATCTTTCTTGGAACCATTCCTATCAAAATCGCCGGATTCTAATACCTGGTTTACGCGCTCCAAAATACCCACATAATGTTCGATGTGGGTATGATCACTTTGTAGTTTATCAATTTGTCCTCTCATTACGAAGAGCCTTTGTTGCGCATCCAAAGCTGCATCATAAGCCATTCGAATATCTGCTTTTGAGGCTGACTCAAGTTGAGTCTGGATTTGTTGCAGATGAGCTGAAATCGATGCATTCCTTTGTTGTATTCTAGAGGCTTCAAGTTGACTTTGCTCAATTAATGTGTTAATCTCTTTCAATTCCTTCTGCGCTTGCTCCAGCTCGTTTCTACAATCCTGTTTGAGCTTATCCATGATATCTATTTCGTCTTGATCTTGAATTTTACTAGGCAAATCCATCGTCCCGACTCCTTATACCCGGTCACCGCTTTTTGAACGATTAGTAGTTGAGTATAGCACATGTAAACATCGGTCGCAACGTTCTTGGCTGACAATTCTAATAGGCGAAAGCAATTCCACCTCATGTATAATTCTCTTGTGTAAATTCAATAATCGCTTCTTTTCTTATTTGGGATAGATTTTGTAGATTTATATTGGCAAAATTCTGATCTTATTCACATGAACATAATTCAATATTATCCGTTTACTTATGCTAGGGCTTCTAATGAACCTCAAATATGCACTATGTAATCCACGTTGAGAATAGGTTTGTTATCGAAAGTAGTGTTTTTGGCGCAAATTATGCAATCACAAATTATCTTTTACTGTACTCTTGATCATTAGGAGCTTTCAAATATATTGTAATAAGTTATATTACAAAATGGACTACCGACCTAATTGTTAAATGCATAGGCAAATTGAATAACAGGATGGCATTTTGGCTTACTAGATAAATTTGTATATTATTATAATCGTCCATTTTGAGTAAGTTTTATAACGATTTTGAAGGATTATTTACACTCAATATAAACAGGTCATAAAATCTCATGGGTTGATTGGTACAAACGATATTCAATAAATAGACATTTATACTACACAAAGATATGCTTAATTCTCTAGTGCGCGACAAAATTATTCGTAAGTCGGTTTTATGGGTATTGCTTATTGTCAGTGTATATGTCTTGATCAAACTTGCCCCGACACTATCTAAACCTGAGTATCTGCCCAGTGATGATTTTGTACAATTTTGGGCAGGTGGGAAATTAGGTCTGCAAGGCGAAAACCCATATGACCCTCAAAAAATCGAACAAGCTCAAATCGCTACAGGTGGTCAGGCTTCAGGATCTTATACGATTTCGATCATGCTAAATCCGCCTTGGGCAATACCCCTTTTCATGCCTTTTGGTTTGATTGATTATTCTTCGAGCAGGTTATACTGGCTTATTTTTTCCACTTTGCTATTGGTCATATCTTCACAATTTCTTTGGCGTATCTACTCAGGGAACCCGAAACAGCGCTGGCTAGCTTTGCTGGTTGTATTTATCTTCGCCCCAACGATATCTGTACTTGAGGTTGGACAGATCGCACCTTTGGTTATATTTGGACTTACAGGATTTCTTTATTTTACAACTTCTCGTCCGGATGATTGGCTAGCAGGAGCATTTATCGCTCTCGCATCCATAAAACCTCAAATTGCGTTTATTTTTTGGATCGCTCTGTTTTTTTGGGTGATCAAACAACGTCGTTGGCTGATTCCCATAACTTCTGCGATCACAATACTATTATTAACCTTGATCGCGTTGGTTTTTAACCATCACATCATTCAGCAATACCTTGTCATGCTTCAAACTTACGGAATATCTGAGTGGGCGAATCCAACGATCGGGGCATATTTACGATTCTTCTGGTTCGGTACAGATAAATTTTGGCTCCAATTTCTACCTTCTTTGTGTGGAGGGTTGTGGTTTTTATATTTTTGGTATCTCCATAACAAGTCATGGAATTGGGTGGATGAGCTACCATTGATATTACTCGTCTCCCAGATCACTTCGCCCTATACATGGACCTACGATCAGGTGATCTTATTTCCAGCAATCATTCAGGTAGCGGTTTGGATGTTACATGGTTGGAAACGGTGGTCGACATTAATTTTATCAATAGTATTTTTAGGAATTTGCGCGCTAGATTTAATTTTACACATGAGATTGGATGACTTCTGGTTTATTTGGGTAGCCCCTGCATTGCTCATTTGGTTCCTTATAGTTCGTTGGCAATACTCATCTCAAAAGAAAGGGTTAGCTGTTCAATTTCTTTAGTTGATTAATCAAATGTCTCAGAATAATGATGATCATCAGCTGTTGAAATCGAAATTCACTGGTATCAGCCTCGATATTTTATGGTTTTTAGTAATCCTAGCAGGATTCCTTTTCTTCACATCGCTAATTCCTCTCCCTCCAAATGATTTTTGGTGGCATCTCAAAATTGGAGAGTATGTTTTTAACAACCACTCAATACCTATGACGAATATGTACGCCTGGACGTTACCCTCAGATCAACCCTTTTTTTATGCTGCCTGGTTGGCAGACCTGCTATTTTACATTTTATATCGCATAGCTAGTATTGATCTGATAATTTTAGTACGCACAATACTTATCGGGGTCACCTTGTGTCTGCTCGCCATTGAAGCTCGCCGTCGTAGTAGGTCGTGGCGTATCACAGCTGTTACAATAGCCCTTCTTTGTTTGATGACCATTAATAACTTAATTGTGCGTACACAGATGTGGGCGTGGCTCCCATTTATTACCACATATATTGTTTTAAAACGGTATACGGAAGGAAATATTGGGTGGCATTGGCTCTTACTCTGCCCTCTAAGCATGATTTTTTGGGTGAATGTCCATGGAAGCTTCATATTGGGCTTGATACTTGTAGGGGCTTTCTTCCTTGGTGAATCCTTAAGTACATTATTAAAAAAAGAAAAAGCATTATCCTGGCATCAAATTGGGTGGCTTGGTTGCACAGGTTTTCTGTCTGGTCTGGCAGTACTGGTAAACCCACGATTTACAGCCATTATCGGTTACACGATCAATCTGCTTACCAATCCTCCCAGCCAACAGCTGATTGAGGAATGGCAATCCCCTACTCCGAAAGGGATAGCTAATATCGCCTTCTACATAGGTATACTAATCTTTATAATCATACTGGCCTATTCGAGATATCGTCTTACACCCACTGAGCTCATACTTTCCATCGGATTTCTATGGTTAGCCTGGTCAGGTCAACGATATGTCATCTGGTATGGAATTGTCGTCATTCCAATCCTGGCTAGGGAAATTAAGGATCTTCCCCTAAAGATGCCAAGCTTCATTCCTCAAAAAAACTGGCTTAACTTAGCATTGGCTATGTTGTTATTTATTCCCTCTATCGCTGCACAACCCTGGTTTGTGGAGCGTCTGCCATTGCCCGACACTTACTGGGAACAAGTACTGCGAAGTTCTCCAGCTGGACCATTGCTAAGTGTTGAAACGCCCGTCGCAGCAGCTGAGTACTTAAAATCCCATCCAGGTGGACAACTTTTCAACGAAATGGGGTATGGCAGCTATCTTATCTGGGCAATTCCAAAACAAGGAGTGTTTGTCGACTCTCGGGTAGAGCTTTTTCCTTATGACCAATGGATGGATTACATACACGTTGACAATGGCACAAATTATAATGAAATCCTTATGAAGTATGGAGTTGATAGAATTTTATTGGATAAAAAATTGCAACCTGATCTAGCGACTTCATTAACTAAAGATCGGCAATGGAATCTGGAATATGATGACCTATACTCACAGATCTGGACAAAATCTTTAACCCCCTGAAGTCCGATTCATTCGGAAATACTATCACTATTATTGCAGAACCGCCAATAAATCACAATCTTATTTAGAAATGTCCATCCTCAATTCCAGGCGTTTTAGAGATTATCCCAGGTTGATGTTATGCTCGACCTGGTTGATATTGGGGCTAAACCTGCTACTTCACCAAGGTTGGATAGGAGCTTTTGGTCAGGTAATTGGGGGGGATTTCATTATGTTTTATAGCACAGGATTAATTTATCGTTCTACCCCTACCTCAATTTTTGATTATGATACTCAAATCCACACTCAGCAAGCTCTAGTAGCACCAACAATCTTACCTGGATACAATCCATACATGAATCCACCTTTCATGGCTCCATTTTATTCATTATGGACTTACATTTCATTGCATTGGGCAATAATCGTTTGGACAATTCTTGCGATATTGTCCGTATTCCTGACTACTTATTTGTTAGTTAAACTCCTACCAACTAATCATAAAACACCAGGATTAAGTCATGGCCAGCTGGCCATTATTGTCTTATCATTTTTCCCGTTTATCGAAGGATTGCAGTCAGGCCAAAACCATTGGTTGACACTTTTGTTGGTGTCTGGAGTAATCTTCTCGATGTTTAGAGATAAATGGTACATGTCTGGAATCCTGGCAGGTTTATTGATATATAAACCGCAATTTGTCCTTGGATATATCATTATTTGGTTTATCTGGGGGAATTTCAAAGCCTTATTCTCGTTCGGCCTAGTCTCATTAGGTTGGGTGGGTTTGTTCACATTGGTAAATGGATTCGATTTGTTTAAGACTTACATTCAGCTTGGCCAGGTATTTATGAATTTACCATATATCGCTGGCTTTCCCAATTATCTGTTAGTGACATTCTATGGATTATTAACCAGTTTTTTCCCTCAAAACACTCAACCAATTCTATCTACCCTTTCTCAATCCCTACTTGTTTTTAGCGCGGTAGGCTTAGCCTGGATCGCATACAGACTCCGAAAGAATGGAATCGTAGAGCGGATACCAGCTATAGTTGCTGCTCTCATTTTTCCCCTAATGGCTACACCTTATGCCTTACTTCATGATATGGTTATACTGATTCCGGCTTATGTTTTATGGACTATTTATTCCAATACGCGCAATTTTGTATTTGTATCGATATTTACTTATTTTGGAGCATTTTTCTTAACCTTTATAGCGGCCTTAACGAAAATTGCCTGGCTATCTTTGTTGGTAATGAGTTTATTCATAACAATCATTATCTGGATATATTCCAGACCTAAAAATGAATTTGGAACACCTCTTCTAAAATGACTTGGTGGATGCATATCAATCATTTTCTTAATCCTAGGCGATTGACGTACGCATGGATCGCAGGAGGAGTATTATGGTTTGCCTGGCTGATCAGTAGCATGCTTGGTCCAGGAAACATGGATCTTGCTGGTCAGGTTGTCGGAACGGATTATCTGCAATTCTATACAGCGGCTATTACCCTTAGGCAAAGCCAAAGTGCAGACCTGTATAACTTTGCTAATCAAAGCCAGCTTGAACAATCAATCGTTGGGCCCGGATTAACCAGCTTTCATGCATTCATAACCCCGCCATTTTTAGCCTGGTTATTTGTCCCCCTCTCATATCTCTCATATAGCTGGAGTTTTATTGTCTGGAGCTTGCTCAGCTTCTTATTCCTTTGGATAAGTATCAAGCTACTTTCCAGTGAACGACCATTCAAAGGTTTACTGTGGTCACTCACCTGGTTCCCCATTTTTGCTGCTATTAGTTTTGGACAGAATAGCTTACTAAGTCTTTTAATATTCTGTCTCGCATATTGGCTTTGGCGAAAGGAAAAACTTTTGGCTGCCGGGTTGGTTAGTAGTTTATTGTTATTTAAGCCACAGATGGTTTTAGGATTAGGATTGCTTTGGCTGTTGGAGTGGCGCAAAAGCTGGAAGTCACTTTTCGGTTTGATATTAGGAGGATCATCATTAGCAGGATTATGTTTTTGGTTATTACCAGATGCCAGCCGGTCATACATCGATCTTGCCCGAAACTTCCTGCCAGGAATGATTTATCAAGATCAATTCCCTCTTTGGCACCTCGACTCCTTGCGCGGTTTTTGGATCCTATTATTCCCTGGTCATGTATGGCTAGCAGAGGGTTTATCGATACTCCTTTCTATTGCAGGGATTGTGGTCTTCATCATCTTCTGGCGCGCTAATCGTAATAATGTGGATTTATTATTCGCTAGTGCGATTTGTTTAACCATCTGGATTACCCCTCATGCCATGATTTATGATTGGAGTATCTTGCTTATCCCCGCTATTTTATTCTGGCAGGCACGTCCGGAGTTACAGCAATTGTGGAAACCGTTGTTTGCTATAATTTGGATCGCTACATTTATCAGCGCTCCTCTTACTCTCGGCCAACTAAGAATAATACCCTTTGCTATACAAATCAGTATACCGATCTTGCTTCTAGTATTATTAATGGCCTTTAAATCATTGACAACTTGTCCCCAATTTGAATTTGATGGCGCGAAATGAAAAAAGATATATTCTTTATCATTGCCTTGGGCATTATCCTCTCCATCGGTATCTCTTTTTATAATCCCTGGAAAGGAGGAGGAGATTTCTTAGCATATTGGTCGGCTGCCCATTTATTCGTGCATGGAGGCAATCCTTATAATCAAGCCGAGATGAGCTCATTGCAATACCAGATAGACCCCGAAAGGTTCTCATTATCTACTGGATTAATTAACGCTTGGAATCCCCCTTGGTTAATCCTAATTTTGTTGCCAATTGGGCTTATACCGTATGCTATTGCTATTCCAATCTGGATCTTTTGCAACACATTTCTAATTGGTATGGCTTTAATCATCACATGGAAATTATGTATAGGTGATCAAAAATCAAGAGGTATATTATTTGTCTACCTCGCTGGATTTTTGTTTGTGGAAACACTTTCCTACCTGGCAATTGGTCAAATTACAAGTCTAGTATTATTAGGAATTGTGTTATTCATTTGGTTGTTGGAACGTGATTTGGATATATTAGCAGGAATAGCATTATTACTAACGACGATTAAACCGCATATATCATATTTCTTTTTTCTACTTGTATTTATATGGATAATCCAAAATCATCGATGGAAAGTCTTTGTTGGATTTTGTTTAACAGCTTTAATTTCATTGGTTATATTTTGGATTTTGATACCAAGCTGGGTGAAGGATTATGCTTTATTGGTAAGTAGCTTACCTTATAACTCTGTATATACTAGTACTCTTGGTAATTTTATATCTGAAAAGTTTAATATATCAATCTTTAATTTTTCTGCAGTGCTTTTAATTTTCATTGTCAAACCCCTTTTGAAATTAATCACCAAAGACGGCTGGCTGACAACGACAAATCTCGCCTTGCTTAGTTCTATTCCATTATCTCCGTTTGGTTTCAATTTTGATCAAATTGTGATTCTCCCTGCAATTGTCCAAATCATATCATGGTCATCAGCTCATCTAGTACCTAGAAAAAGTACAATTTTCGTTATTATAAGTTTCATCTTCTTTGATTTGATTTTATTAATAATGACTTCGATAAATGGATTGGAACATTATTGGTTCTTTTGGATTCCGATAGCGTTGCTTGGAATTTATCTGACAGTCTGGAAAAAGAGAAATGCCTCCCGAAAATTTACCAATTAATTTAAGTATAATAATTCCAGCATTAAATGAGCAAAAGAATCTATCCCTTTTACTTCCGAAATTACATCAAATCCTGCGCACAATAAATATAAATTACGAAATCCGAATCGTTGACGAAAACGCTGACATGGAAACGCGAGCAATCGTCCAAGGTAACTCATGCATTCTAATAATCCCAGAATGTAAGGGATATGGTGCAGCTCTTAAGGCAGGTATTGATTCAGCCCAGGGGACTTATATTTTGACCATGGATGCAGATTTATCACATTCCCCCGATTTTATAAATTTATTGTGGGAAGCTCGTAAGAAAGCAGACGTAATCATTGCCTCTAGATATGTTATCGGAGGCAAAGCCCTTATGCCATTCTCCCGATTAATTCTAAGTAAAATCTTGAACCAGGTGTTTAGCCGGGGATTGGATTTAAAAATTCGAGATATGTCTAGTGGATTTCGCTTATATAAAGCTTCAACTATAAAAAAGAAATTATTCGAAAGCAATGATTTTGATATTTTGCAAGAAATCATCGTAAACACTCTTATCGAAGGTTATAAAGTTTCCGAGATTCCATTTACATACCACCCTCGGCAGCACGGGTCTTCTCACGCTCGCGTGTTCAAGTTTGGATTAAAATATTTACTAACATTTTTTAACTTATGGAAACTCCGCAACTCAATCGCTAGCGCCGATTATGATGCGCGTGCTTTTGTCACCCTTATGCCTCCCCAAAGATATTGGCAACGTCAGCGGTATAAACACATCACCAATATGATACGAAAAGAAAATAAATGCTTGGATGTAGGTTGTGGTTCCAGTCGAATCCTCAGCGCTTTGCCTGACGGTAGCATCGGCTTAGACATCCAAATGCGAAAATTACGTTACTCGCGCTGTTATAACAAAATATTTCTCAACGGTTCAGCAACATCATTGCCAATCATAACTGGATCCATAAAATGTCTCATCTGTTCAGAGGTTATCGAACACATTCCACGCGGATCAGTTCTATCGGAGTTAGACCGGGTGTTATGCCCAAGTGGCCTCCTTATTCTTGGAACTCCAGATTATAGTAAATGGGAATGGATCTTGATCGAGAAGGTGTATAAACTTATTTTGCCTCAAGCTTATGCTGATGAGCATATCACCCACTACACTTATCAAGAGATAATTGGTGAATTTGTAACAAAGAGAGGGTATTCCATCGAGAATATAAAATATATTTTGAATGGTGAATTAATTATCGGCCTAAGAAAACCAATCCTCACAAATTAATCTGTCATCTTTAGGTTATATCACTACCATCCAGTTGCTGCTGTTATCGGAACTTATTCCTCTAGATTTATGTATTAGGGTGTTGAGAGTCTATCTGCGTACAAATATTAAGGTAGAAAGGTCTTGGAACAGCAGATCCCATTCCCCCGACTTCTGTACTGCCTTGATCAAAATCGGTTGCTCCATTGGGCTAAGCATCAATGTGTTCACCCCATAGTCTCTCAAACTTGCTTCCCAATCGTCATTTGCATTACTAAGATTCAGATAGTCCGACCAGACTTTCTCAGAAAACAGCTCGATCCGTGAATCCACAAAAACCTGGTACTGTGGGTAAGCTGCCCAGATCAGATAACTCCCAAATGACATCGCATTAAATAACTCACCAGGTGGTTTTCGGTCCAGTAGTATTTGCGTCGCCTGAACCGGCGTTTCTGCTGAGATCAATCCGGCTTTGGCTGGTGGTAAAGGCAATAGATTCTTAAACCATGGTAAAGATATCACCCCCGTTGCGAATATTACGATGATAAATAGGATATTTAAAATCCTCGATCCCTCTTGATTCCCAGATGGTCGTTCAGCCTTCCGAAAATTATTTACTATTATAGATAAATGCTCGGCCACGATTGGAGCCATCACCAATCCAAACCATACAATCCCCCTGGACGTTTTTAGTCCCAATATACCAAAAACAAGGAATATACAAATTTGAAGGAAGTTAGGCCGCTTTGGAGAAATTGCTAATAAAATGGCGCTACCCATCAGACCACAAAAAAATATAACTCCCATTAACGTGTTTAGAGTAGGCGGAGCCCATTCTACAACCAAATTTTGCACCACTGAGTTACTGGTAAGTGTTTTGAGATAATTAATTATTCCTAAACCGCGTGGATTGATTAGGCATGCCAATCCAGTTATTCCAAGTATAATGCCTGGAATAAAAAACGGTTTTCTGTTGACCGGATTTTCAGCATTCTTTCGAAGTTTAATCATCTCCCATATTTTCTGCCCCCACCAGATTCCGATTAAAACCAAACCAATCAAAAATGTACCATGACTGTTAACCCAAATCAGCATTCCCAAAGGAAAAACAATCAACCAATACCAACGCGAGTTATGGTTATACTCATAAATTGCTAGTAGGTATAAACTAGCTAATAAAAATGTGATCCCTTGTGGACGGACATTCCAATCATTTAAACCAAGGGCTGCCGCAAATAACACACCAAACGCAGCTATCCGCCAGCTTTTTGTAATTCGCTTACAAATAGAAAAGATTACCCCATATGCTGAGGTGATCGCAAGACTATGAATGAAAATCACCAGTGCTGGACCACCCAGCCTGTAAATTACATATAATGCAATTTCCATTAACCAAAACATTTGATATGAAGGATAAGGCTGCCCAGCTTCAGTGTATGAAAATACATCAGTCGCTGGTATTTTTCCCATAGTGATTATTTCGCGTCCAATAGTGATGTGCCACCAAAAATCATGTGGACGAATTGGGTGGGTATTAACAAAGATAAAAATGCCCATCAGTGCGATAAAACCCCATAAATGTTCAACGGTCAAATGAAACTTAATAGGTCTCACTTAGCCGGAGCTCCTCGATTAACAATCGTCTTGGTTTAACAGCCCACCAACGTACCCAATATAAGCCAAATAATAAGATTAATGGAAGTGGAAAGATCAGATTTACTTGCATACTCGGCTGAGAACTGGTCAGGTCCGAATAATATAACGCCCATTGCCATACAAATAATAATACAGTCACAAGAACAGCAACCAATTGTCCTCCCCGAGGCCAACGCTCAGTGAGCATCGCAGATATGAGTACAAATGGAAGGATCAATCCACTGAAATTCCCAGGTATTGTAGGGATTCCTATCCACTGGCTGATCACTACGGTCAAGCATGCAGTCCAGAGAAACCAACGGAAATCCTTTCTCAAAGCCAGCCACCACTCAATAATCAAGATTATTACTGATACTCCGCCGACCATCCAACCGAGTTGTTTTCCCAACCCTGGCCATGTGTTACTAAAGAAAACCCCAGGAGTAGAGCTAGGAAAATTTTGTTGAAAATTATACAATAATCGTATATATTGAATTATCCAATCTGGAACCAGAAATAATCCAATAATGGAAAAAAATATCACGGTAATAAAAAACCATAAGATCAATAATCTTCTTCTTTGCGATGCTGCCCAAATCAGGATAAAAACCACAGACAGAACGACCATTTGAGGTTGAATAGCTGCCAGTCCTAAAAATATACCAGCAACCTCATTTCGATTATTGTAAATCGCAAGAAATGCTAGTACCAGAAATAAAGATGCCCAGATTGATAATCCTCCATCCAGCCAAGGCATCACAACGTGATAACTAATTATCGTGAATAACAAAAATAGAAAGAAAATATACCAGGTAGGTTTCCACGCAGTTAATTTTAGTCCTAAAACCAGTATCATGAAAATTATTACAAGCTGAATAGTTAACCATAATGCATGGGCAAGAGTACTATTTCCGATTAGAGTGAATGGAAGAATTACCACTCCGGAATATAGTGGAGATGTGTATCTGGGTGGATTTCCAGCTGAAAAGATAATTTCTTCTTTCACGGTTTCCTGAATTTTCGCTGTAACAGGTTCACTGTAAGGGCTGTTACCTGCCGTTACAAGTGACCGTATGCTTATCCATTGAATAGAAAAACCTTCCCCAGCGATATGGTACTCAGCAAATTGATAATTTCCCCACGCCAAACCGATCAGGAGAAATGCAGATAAGATGACGATCAGAACAGGAGCTAACGAACGTGATTGATTCAATGCCCCTCCTTGAATGGTTGGAGTATACCATGCAAGATATTTGGAGATATGTAAATGTAAGTTGATACCGATTTCACTTTGTTTTAATCGGGTTATAAGCTAAGATTATATTATCTTCTAATAATAGAATCCATTGAGGGAAAAATGCTTACAGTCTATCCTTCACCCAGGAAATCTTGGGGTCTCTTGTCTTTTATTATTAGCGCAATTATTTTTGTCAGTTTTATCCCTCCATTTACTGCCTATGCTATTGATATTCCCCAGCCAATTTATCCTGAAAATTATGCCAATTCAACACCAGATACAGACCCACCTCTGGGAATACCTTCTTTCTCTTGGTCAGCAGTTAATGGGGCAACAAAATATCGTTTGCAAGTCGATAGTGAGATTGGTTTTAATACTCCGATATTCTTGAATATCACGACACAAAACACATCTTACATACCTGCATCCAAGAGTTACCTTTTTGCAGATGGTGAATGGTACTGGCGAGTGCGTGTTGAAGAGCCAGCCACAGTCGGTGAGTGGAGCGAAATTATGCTATTCACCAAATCTTGGGCTACAGATGAGAACCGACCCACACTGATATCACCTGTAAATGATGCTACCCTGGCATTTTTTAACACTCCAGATTTTTCCTGGACTCCGGTCATTGGCGCAGCAAAATATCGCTTTCAGATTTCCATGTCCCAGGATGGATTTAGCTTGCCGATTTATGGAGAAGATACACTATCGACCACCATACAACCGATTAATGGATTAAATAATGGTGAATATTGGTGGCGGGTAGTTCCAGTAGACACCGCTGATCATCTGGGTACCTCCAGCGAAATTCGTAGATTTACTATGGCGTACGGCACCTATGAAATGGACCTGGTGCCAACTTTGCTTGAACCAGCGGACGAAGCAATTCTTACTTTCACACCCACTTTTCATTGGCGGGCAGTATTAGGTGCCGAACATTATCGACTTGAATATACCTCCAATGAAACTTGTGATTTTAGTGTTGGAATAAGCATAGATACGCGCCAGACATCATATACACCTACCGACACTTTTCCAAGCAATGCTCGTTTTTGCTGGCATGTGCTGGTCGAAACAGGAGCTACTGCTGGTGATTGGAGCGATACTTGGCACTTTCAAAAAAAGTGGTTTCTCCAACCCCAATTGCTAACACCAACGAATCTCTATCAATTTGGCTTATATCCTTTGTATAGCTGGACGCCCGTACCCGGCGCTTCTCGCTATAAGATTGAAATTTCAGATAACCCAAGTTTCAACCCGATGTTTGAGACATATACAACATCAAATACTACGTATGCTGCTCAAACAAAATATTTCGGAACATATTATTACTACTGGCGTGTGATACCTATTGATGGTGGAGGAGAATTGGGTTTACCCAGCGAGGTAGCGAAATTTCAAAGTTATTACAATTCAACTGCACCTATTCTAATCTATCCGCTTTATTATTATCTCCCCAACAACCCCATTTACTATGGGGAGTATACAATGAACCCTGTTGAAGACCGGACTGTCGCTTACCCCATCTTCATCTGGCACAGAGTCATGACCCCGGCTCCAGATGGTGGTATCTTTGCTACCGGTTATCGCATTCAGGTAGACACAACGCCTTTCTTCAATAATGTATTATGGGAATATGACACAGAAAACACCAGTGCTACCCCTATTAGCGAAAAGGATTTTACACCACAGATCGGACAGGATTACTACTGGCGGGTTTGTGTTCTCGATAAAATTGGTGGTAACTGCTTGGCAGGTACATATTCAGGATGGAGTCAAGTTTGGAAAGCCCGCTTTGATCCGGGTCTAGCGCTTCAACCTACTGATGGAGATGCACCTGAGTTGATCAGACCCGAACATGGGCATGAAACAGTCGAGGCTACCCCTCTATTAGAATGGTGGCCATTCCAGGATGCCACACAATACGAAATAGAAATCAGCCGTGATGCAAATTTTGTTACCCCTGTAATTTCTGAAACAATCACTGAAACCGTGAATATCCCTGCATATGCCCCAAGTCGCAGTTTAGTGCAACGCAGTCTTGGGCGAACCGATTATGGCTCTTTTTACTGGCGAGTACGGGGTTATGTAGACCATGCTTGGGGAGATTGGAGCGAAGTCCGGCGCTTCCAGATCGCGTCCCAAAGTGAGTGGCGTTATTCCCGTTCATTAGGAGATCCTGCGAACCGATTGTTGATTGGTGCTGATCCAGCAGGTGATACATCACTTACTTATGACCTTACTCATTTATATGCCACACAATCAAATGGATACTGGTTCTTAGGCTTTAATGCCAATATAACTTCGACGGATATGACATATGTATTTTACATAGACGTAGACCACTTGGACGGATCAGGAGCAATTAAACCCCCTGAGCGTTCCTACCTTATAAGCACTATCACCGCTCATCAACCTGAATATGCCATTTATGTGGATAAGAAAAGCGAAGTCATCAATGCCCAAAATGTCTGGATCTATACCTGGAATGGAACCGCATGGAGCGCTGGACAAAGTCTCTCCGCCATTGGAGGCTTGGTCTATACATCTGGCCATTATGTAGAGCTCCAATTACCGAATGGAGCAATTGGTATGAGTCAGGTAACCAATAGCGCCTCTTTGATATTATTTAGCGTCAATACAGACTCGGGTCTGCTGGAAGACTCGGTCCCAACAGGCGCACAAGTACTTGGTGATACACAACTAAGTCGCTTCAGCGCCGTATCAGACCACATGAACTTGATCTCCCCTCCCAATATAGCCTACACAGATCCAACCACCATCCCCTCGATTCTTCCATTCTATTGGGATTGGCCAACCGGGAGTACTCCATCAACCCCATTTGCTGGCAGTATTCTAGAGGTCCATTCAGACCCAAATTACACAAATCGTAAAGCGGAATTCCATATTTATTCTGACAGTAGTTATTTCGGTGAGAATAACGTCACCCTGCTGAACGATATTATTGGGGATAATATTTACTACTGGCGAGTGCAACCAAGATATAAATTACCGGGATATCCGGAGATCTTCGGTGCTTGGTCCGGAGGCTTTAGCTTCCGACGATTAGGGTTCACTGCCCAAAACCTGCAGACATCGATAGCTTGGGCAACCCCAACTTTTAGCTGGGATATTGTGGAGGGAGCCAACAATTATCGGTTGCAGGTTTCAACTGATTCAAGCTTTAGCTCTACTGTCATCAATCAGGTGACTCTACAGACCTCCTATACTCCTCCAGCTACTCTCGCACAAGGGAATTATTACTGGAGAGTACAAGTCAATCGCTACGGTGGTATTGTAAATGATTGGTCGCAGGTGGACCAGTTTACTCTCATCTTACCAACACCCACAGGTCTTAATCCTGACAATAATACAATTTTTCATTATTCTCCAACCTTCTGCTGGGATCCATTAATAATAAATAACGATAAAGCTCCGTATGAACCAGTATTGACCGCTTGGAAATATCACGTGCAAGTAAGCCGAGATGAATACTTCATTACTACATTCGATTCAGCCAACACTGTTAATAACTGTTGGACACCTACAAGTGGGTATCCCGATGGAACCTATTGGTGGCATGTCGCAATGATAGATGGGAACGGCAGGATGGGTTCTTACAGTTCTACAGGTACTTTCACCAAGCAGTCCCCGATAACAACCCTGATCTATCCAATAAGTGGAATCGTTCCACCAACACCGACATTTTCCTGGACCCCAGTAGATAGTGCTGCAACTTATCTATTCGAAGCATCCTTGTATCCAACCTTCTACCCGCTATACGATTCGGTAGATACCATAAATACTCGATTCACACCAACAAAAATCTACACTAGTAATAACGAATACTACTGGAGGGTTGCTATCCGTGATCGTAATGGCAGGCAAGGACCATTCACTAACGCGTCAATCTTCATAGAAATAATAAATTATCTATACCTTCCACTAATAAGAGATGAATAAAGTCAAATAAAGTGCAATACGACCCTCGAATTTTTTTTATACTATAGGGGGAGCTTCGTAATGTTTTTGAAGCTGGTCCGTAGATGTCCCACGAGTTTCTATTTTTTTGGCTTGTCCGATTCCCGCTAATGCAGCTCCACTCAGGTGAGGGATTGTGTCGATTGAGAAACCCATGAGTTGAGTGCATACGATATCCACCGCCAGAGGGTCGCGACCGACTGCCAGTAACCCGTGGTGGACCGGTTTTCCAAACAAGGGCCCATTTCCTTCCATACCAATTATGCCATCGATGATGGAAAACACTGGTGGAAGTGATTGGTATAGTCCGAGAATTGTGGCATTAATCCCATTTATATGGATGATATTCTTAGGCCAACCATATCGAGAGCTTGGTATTACTCCCAATAGATTTTTTAAACTTAAGGTCACCCCAGCCCAATGATGAGCTTTTAATTTCGGTACAGATATGATGAAATCCGCTTCAGTAACATGGCGGGGAAGCCATAAAGTATCTGTATTGCGTATCCATCCATCCCGAACTTTGATAGGTACGAGCTCATCATAATTCAAATCAATGAACGGAATACCAAGCGGATCTATTATCTGTGATAATCCACAGCTTTTCACCAGTGAATGGGTGTCTCTACGGAAAGCAGATCCTTCTCCGATCACCACTTTACTCACCCCCAATTCTCCGAGCAGATCCAAAACTGCACCTACGATTCTGGGGTTGGTGGTTGCTATATTATTATCAACTTCATCTAATAGGTTTGGTTTAACCAGAATGCTTTTCCCACGTAAATTCGGCATTTCCGAAATACCCCACAGCTCTCTTAGGTACGAAACCAGATCCTCATCGTACGTGGAACACTTTCCTAACCCCACAATCGCGGGGGGTTTAAACCATTGCAGCTGCCCTCGAAGGCTCCATCGTAAGAAATTTAACAGCCCCACTCCAGCTGTTTGGTGTTGGATATACGCTACACCTGCGCCAATTCCTCCCAGAAGTGCCAATCGGATGAATGCACGACGGCTGACCTTTGGCACTGTCATTTACAAATAACCTCTACATGCCATGATTGCCCAGGCAGTAAAGAATGGATTATCCTCCCAGCTACCATTCTGTAGTCGTTGTTCAGTAATTTTTGAAATTAAAGACTCATCACCCTCTCCCAATGTACTCAATGCAAGCAGACCGCTCGATTGTAACAATATACTTGGATCTCGGTGCATATCCTGACGTAACGCATTCAGATCAATGGTTTGAATCTCTGGTTGAGCAATACGAGCTAAAGCCAATAACACCAATGCAGTCGGATAAACACGGGGAAGTACGATTGTATCCAGAGGTGTGGCATTACCAATATTCCATCCCCCATCCATAGTTCTATATTTTCGAAAATAACTAAGTGCTGCGCTAATTCTAAAGTCAGCCAGTCGTGATTTGGTCATCCCTTCTAATGCTAAAACCGCCATGGCAGTCGGTTCAATCCAACCAGCCTGACCTGGCAGCCATGGCCAAATGAAGGCCTCATTATTATCCCTCTTTGGAATCTCAGGTTTCTGGAATTCCGCCTGGGTAATCTCTAATGTGCCAACAGTGGTCAACCACTCCACTGATTTGGATATGGAATCTTGGTTCTGGGTGAAATACCTCAAAGCAATGAGTGCCCATGCTGTTTGCCAACCACTTTCCGCATCATTATCATTTATCCCCCATCCTCCATCCTGATGTTGACTCCTCAATAACCAGGAAATTCCCCTTTGAAAGGAATTATTGGCAGGAGGTTCATTCCGGATTGCAAGCAACACTGCCGCGGTTGGCTCTACTACAGGTTTTTGTCCAGTTGAATATCCCCATCCACCGCTCTCATGTTGAGCATAGATCAAGTAGTGTATTGGCGAGGGCATAGCTATATTATATATACAAAAACCAGCAGGCTTTAGCCCGCTGGTCGATATTTTGATATATTATCCAAGATATTCACGTAGCCTGCGACGGATTGCCGGATGTCGTAAGCGACTGAGTGCTTGTGCTTCGATTTGTCGCACACGTTCGCGTGTCACACCCATTTTACGTCCCACTTCTTCTAGAGTATAAGCCTGACCATCTAACAATCCATATCGTAATTGTAAGATCCGCACCTCACGTGGAGGTAAACCATTCAGTACAATATCTAGGTGCTCCCGTAATAAATTATATGTCGCAGTCTCATCTGGTGCTGGAACTTCTTCATCTTGGATGAAATCGCCCAGAACTGAATCTTCTTCGTCATCAGTTGGGGTTTCCAATGACAGCGGCCTCCGGGCAACCTGAATCATGTTTTCTACTTTTTGTGGGGTGACTTCAAGTGCTTCAGCCAGTTCATCCACACTAGGGTCACGTCCCAATCGTTGCGTGAGTTGGTGCTGTACTCGAAGCAGCTTATTGATTTGGTCACCCATGTGAACCGGGACACGGATTGTTCTTCCTTGGTCTGCGATGGCTCGCGTGACTGCCTGTCTGATCCACCAGGTAGCATAAGTGCTGAACTTGTGACCTCGGCGGTAATCGAACTTCTTCGCTGCCCGGATTAGGCCGATATTGCCTTCCTGAATTAGATCCAAGAATGGTACTCCACGTCCCATATATTTCTTGGCTACACTGATAACAAGCCGCGAGTTTGCAGTAATCAGATGCTCGCGAGCTAACCAGCCGTCTTCTATATGCATCTGAAGCTCACCTCGCCGGCGTAAGCTCACATTCCCTCTCGCAAGTTCTTCTCGGGCTAGCCGACCTTGTTCGATTCGCTTGGCCAATTGAACTTCCTCTACTGCTGTCAATAGAGGAACTCGTCCAACCTCTTTCAAGTACAGCCCAATCGTATCGTCAGTATCAATATTAGCTAAATAATTGTCATCAACGACGACGGTGCGATGGGTTTCCTCTTCAGCCTCCTCTTCTTCAACTGCGGTCAGCTCATCTTCTGTAGGCGCGCCGACCGCTACATCGTCCATATAGGGTATCCCAGCACTTATCAACGCAGCAAAGGCTTCCTCTAGCTGGTCAACATCTTGTTCAGCTTCCGGAAAGAAACTGAGGATATCGTCTATGGTGACAAAAGATTTTTGCCTGCCCAGCTCAATTAACCTAGCTAAAGCTGGATGTTCCTCTTCTCGATTTGCTAATGCATTAATTAATTCTTCATCAATCATTTTCACTCCCTAACCGACTTTCTCACCGGTGCAGGAACCATCTTCTTATTATTCAGAATACACTTTTTTTAATCGAAAATCAAGTACCAATTGTAGATCGTTCGAACCATAACACTTTTATGGTGTTGGCGTTACCCGGCCTCCCGGTTCAGTCGGCGATGCTATCTCGGTCGATGTCACTTCAGGTGTTGCTGTTGGTAATAACGGTGGATTTTTTACCAGATTTAGAATATCGTCCATCACCACTTTATCCACTATAACCACTGGACCAGAACCCACCCGAACATAATACCCACTCCCTATTGCAGTTTGAGTGCCAACATTAGTGATTAATTGAGTCCCGTCTGAAGTTGTCATGGTTATCGTGTAAGCAGGAGTAACCAATCCAATAGAATCTAGAGGTGGAGTTTGGGTCAGTGTCTCCTGAACTATTAATGAAAATAATTGTGTGTTGATAGATTCAATCTTGAATGAGTCAGCCTTATCCACCGGTACATTGGTAATTGCCCAATTCGATGAGCCCGTATCGCGATAAAGATCAATCTTTTCTCCTGCGTTATCTGTGATATTAATATTATCGACCTGGGTATTTGTTAAGTCATAGAGATTTGCAGGAGAAGTTGTTGGTGTGGCAGTCGCACCATTCTTGGCTTTATTTGCTTGCTGACGTTGAAAAAACCACGCAAAACCAACCAGAATGGCGAATACCGCCAGCAGGATCCATGTTGAACGGCGTACCATAATGATTTATCCCTGACGCTTGCGGGCTACCCATGATCCAATACCTGCAACAAGGACGATTCCAGGTAAAACGACCATGGAACCAAGTAAGATCAAACCCATTGTGTACGCCTGCGGCTGAACAAGGTATCGATCAACTGTGTTCTTGGGTGTCAGGCTAATCAAATTTTCTTCCTTGGCAGCCCAATCGATAGAATTCACGATCATGTCCCCATTTCCATAAAATCCATAGTATGCGTTTGTAGCGAAATCTGAATCCCCAAATACAACCAACCGACCACCATTATTTGTTCCTTCCGCCGCAACTGCCAGAGGGATTGGACCAACCAAATCGGTTCCTTGGTTAAATTTCACACTATTATTTTGGATCGATGCTATATCCGTTTCACCCCATGATTGATCGACTGTAAGGATTAATTGGGTCTTGCTATAATCAGTCCCAACACTATTGTCAGCAGATACACTCCTGGCGCTTTGGAAACCAGTCCCCATTGTGCTCATTTTTTGGGTAATTACATGCGTGGCATATTGGTACCCGACCGCAAAATATGCGTTCTGAAATGCCTGATATCCATATGCATCCACGACAACATTGCTGCCCAAGTCTATTCCATAGGTTTGTGCCAGGTCATTCATCAATGGATCGGGGGAATTTCCAAATTGAGTATCAATAACTGGATCCTCCATGACCACAATTGAACCTCCATTTTTTATATAAGTGTCCATCAAGCCGACTTCTGCATCAGTGAGCGGTTTCTTAGGTCCAGCAATTACAACCACACTGGCATCTTGTGGAATCTGGTTTGTTGCTAATAAATTCAGCGTAGACACTTTGTAATTCTTTGAACCTAAAGCGGTGGATAGCTGTGTATAGGACTGGTCACTACCACCATCGATTGGAAACTCCCCATGACCGGTCAGGAAATATATAACGTGTGCACCAGGGTTCATCAGCCTTAGCATCGCCCCAGTAAGATCAGTTTCAGATATCGTCGATACTGATTGTTTCGCATTTCCCATAAATAGGACGATCGAGCCATCTTTGCTGATACCAGCATCCTGAGCGGTAACCGGATCCTTATTTGGATCGATAAATTCATATTGGAATTTTCCACCGCCATCAAATACATACTTGTCGAGTAGGCTTTTTGCACTCTCCTTTGATGAGGCCAATGTTGCATCGGAGGTAAAGAAAGCTTTAGCCACAACACTATCTGGAAGACTTTTTAATACATCCACAGTCTCTTTAGCTAATGTATTCGTTTGATCCGCAGTCAGATCCCAGCGCTTGGTATTTTTATAGGCTAAGTAATTTACCACCACAAGGATTCCCAGGAAAGCGACGGTTAATATTAGAGCATTGCTTCCGTAGCGTGCCTGACGCCCAGTCAACAATTTTCGAATTGAATCTGGATCAAGCACTACGAATATAGCTAATCCGATAACAAACAATCCTAGGCTTATTTGCAAATAGAGATTCCACTGGTGTTGAACTATATACAAGCCAGCTCCAACTACCAATGATGCAAGAGAAACTCCGATGGAAACCCATCGTAAAATCAATCGCCATTTGGGTTCCATTAGCGCCACCTCCGGATTTCGACTGAAACCGTTCCAAGGAATAATCCCAACGAAGTCAGGCTTAGATAATAGACGACATCACTCAAGTCTATGGTTCCCTGGTAAAAGTTCAGGTAATGGTCAATAAAGTTTAGATAGCTTAATATTTGGTTAGCTAAGCCACCCGTTGTTGTTGAGGCTGGACGCACCAACCAGAAAACCAATACGATTGCCAGGCTGACCAAAAATACGACCACCTGGCTATTGAACAACGACGAGATAAATACACCTATCGCTACCAGGCTGGCAACCATTAAGACCAATCCGAGATAACCGGAAATCAGTATTCCCTGATCAATACCAGGTTTGACGAGAAAATTTAATACAATTGGGAAAATCCATGTTATTGCTAGCAACGTAAGCATGAATAAAAATGCACCCAGCCATTTTCCAACAACAAGCTCCCAATCCTTCACTGGGGCAGTTAATAATAGCTCCATCGTACCCATACGCATCTCTTCTGCAATTGATCGCATGGTGATAGCTGGCATCACGAATAATAACAATGTTACTAGTGGGCTGATGATAATTTGTACAGTTGGTGCATATGCCTGGTAAGTTGACTGGATGATCGCATCGCGCAATGCGCTATAAAAAAACCAACCCAGGAGAATCATAAAAAAGAATGCCACGACATAAGCAATGGGGCTGATAAAAAATAGCTTATATTCTCGGCGGGCAATTATCCACACGTTTCGCATGAATTCCTTCCTTAATTATTAAGCATTTACGTCATCTACCATTTACTTATTGCGGTTTTATGGTACATCTTCGGAAGAATCGTCTGTACTCGGAGGTTCGGGCTCCTCGCGCGTCAACTGAATAAATATATCTTCCAAACTGAGATCGATACTCTTTAGCTCTAGCAAATCGAAACCCGCCTTAATCACATTCCGTGCAATCACCGGACGGATGTCCTTCCCGGGTGTGCTTTCAACTTCAACAGATCCTTCAGGGGTTGTAGTCACTCTGCCGACTCCAGAAATCCCACCGATTAGTTTTTCCAATCCATCTCCGTCCCCTTGAACCCGCACTGCCACTCGCTGGACGCCTGTTAAGCCAGCTTGTAATCTCTCAGGAGTATCCTCCACTACGATCTCACCCTTATTAATAATCAGTACTCGATCACAGATTTGCTGTGCTTCGGATAGGATATGAGTTGAAAGTAGAACTGTCCTTTGGCGACCAATCTCGCGAATCAGCTTACGGACTTCCCTTATTTGAGCTGGATCTAACCCAATGGTTGGTTCATCTAGAATCAGCACCTCCGGTTCATGCAGCAGCGCTTGAGCAAGGCCAATTCGTTGACGCATGCCCTTGGATAAATTACTGATATACCCATTGGCGCGTTCTTCCATATGTACAATCTCAAGCACATCTTCAACGCGCTCTTCGCCGTTTTTGATATGACGTAAATCTGCCATATATTTCAGATAATCAAATACTGTCATATCTGGATATAGAGGTACTGTTTCAGGTAAATAGCCTACGCGTTTCCTCACCTCAAGCGATTCATCCACGACGTCAAATCCAGCCACCCGGGCAATACCCATGGTTGGAGGCATGAAACCTGAAAGAATTCGCATGGTTGTGGTCTTTCCTGCCCCATTTGGACCCAGGAATCCCAGGATTTCGCCTGGTTCAGCCCGGAATGTTAAATCATTGATCGCTCGTCTGGGGCCGTAATCTTTCGTCAACCCTTCCACTTCAATCATAAAATGCTCCTGTATATACATAGAAAAGCACGGCCACCGAACTCCCGGAGGCTGTGCTATTGGTCTTGATTATGCTGATAAATTTTCAGTATAATCTCTATGAATAATTGAACTTATCACTGAGTAAGACTATACATTAAAAAAAGTGGCAAAGTCAAGTAGTTGGATGAAGTCTAATGAAATGCTAATCTATAAAACATAATCAGATTTATTTGACTTTTTCTATTTGATTAGGTAAAATAGCCCAACCTGCACGGAACATTCAACAAATG
>Ga0153915_10000304_pt1 | contig 44809 bp, 43 predicted proteins | sample Opewatmetagenome_2_FD_107003 | JGI IMG/M metagenome (GOLD analysis project Ga0153915, IMG submission 107003) | Freshwater wetland microbial communities from Ohio, USA - Open water 3 Core 3 Depth 3 metaG | ecosystem: Environmental > Aquatic > Freshwater > Wetlands | place: USA: Ohio, Lake Erie...
TAATTAAATCCCATTCTTTATCGGTTAACTCGCCGGGATACTGGCTTCCTTTCATATTCCCTCTAAGAAAACTAAAAAAGAAATTAGTATACAGTAACTTATATTTTTAAACACCCTCTTAGGAGCTGTCCACAAATTTTGAACGCATTGCTTGTCTTGACTCACCCCTAAAAAAAGAGAAGCAAGCGGTGCGTTCAAGGCTTTTTCTAGACATATTTCCCGATTTTGCAAGTTCTTTGGGTATTGTCGTATTAAACTTATCTTTAAGTAATAAAAAAGATATAAAAAATCTTTTTATTGATCTGAATTAAATTATCCGTTATAATGTTGATATTATTTTAATAAATAGGGGAAAAATGAGTGGTGATATAAAAATTAATCAATCGTTCGCACCTGCTTGTTCGGGTACGCATGTAAAGGATGAGTCAATACAAGCTGTTGATGAAAGAACCTCGCAAGTATCTACGCGGTATTTTGACATGCCGCAAGGGATGCCTGTAATCTGTACGCCAAAACCGTCTGTTATTTCGCCATCGCCGGAACCGCGACAGCAACCAAAAACTGATGAAAGAATTGCGCGTACGTTTATTCGATGCTTTGAATGTATTTGGCAAAATGCTCCGATACCGCTGCTCGGTTATTACCTGGATCAATTCAGACGTTCTGAAGGAGTATTTCAAAACCTTCTCCAAGCTAAAGAAAGCTTTAACGCGGCCTTGAGAGATTCATATCCAAGAGAACATACTGAAAAATTATATCATCAATTTTTAGAAGCAATTGATGATATGCATAAAGAAACAAAAGAAATGTATGCGAGAGTTGCTCAATTGCGAATCGATAATCCTCAAATATTCTTTCGCAAGCACCTGCGCGATCGAGAATGCGAGCGACTGACTCAAATGTATAATACAGATCGGTATCATCCTGAATTTATCTGCTCGCTTAGCGAACTATTGTCTACTCTTGAGCAGTTTGAGTTCATTACCCCCGAGGATCGGCAGTTGTATCAAATCCACAATGTTCCGATCATCTAAGGCCTTGTCCCAGTACTTTGTAAAACAAGATTCTTGCGCTTTCGGCTGATGCGAAAGCTTCCTCGAATCGACGACCGATCGGCTTCGCAAATTGATTATACGGGCTTTGACGCCGAATTACTCCAAGAGTTTTTGTTAAGGACTACCTATTGCTGCTGGGAGATGGAATCCTGGATAGGAATGATTTTCTGTATCGAATCCCGATGCTGCAGAAATAGCTGTTGATTAGTGAGGTCTCCAACAAAAATGGGTGCAATCGTGAGATAGCCTTGCTGGAGCAAAGCGATATCGCTGTCCGGTTCTTCTTCATGCTTGGACCATTTGCCGCCGAGCCAATAATAGTAATTATCACGCCCATGATGGAGTCTTCGGTCGGGGCTTTCCTTCCAATAGCCGCGGCCTTGGCGAGCCATGCGGATGCCTTTGATGCCTTTCTCATCAAAACAAGAAGGAAAATTGACATTCAAAAACGATCCGGTGGGAATGGGAAATTGCAGAAAATGTCTGATGATCGCGGAAATGTAAGCGGTAGCGGTGCCAAGAGCGGGGAATTTAAAATCGTAAAATGAAAAAGCGATTCCAGGAATATTCTGCATCACTCCTTCGATTACTCCGCCGACCGTTCCGCTATAGAGAACTGTCCGTCCCGCGTTAGAGCCGCAATTGACGCCTGAGACAATGAGATGGGGTTTTTGGGATAACAGCATGCTGAGGGCCATTTTTACGCAATCCGCTGGAGTGCCGTCGCGGACAACCCAAGCCGGGGTAGCGTCTTCCCAGGCGTGTTCGTTGATGTCGAGGGGTTTTGTCCAGGTAGTGGCGAGGCTGCTGCCCGATTTTTCTGTGTCCGGCGCTACAATAGCTATATCGGCAAAATCGCGAACCGCCTGCCAAAGATGTTTGATCCCAAGAGCATGAATGCCGTCGTCGTTGGTGATGAGAATGAGAGGGCGCGTCATAAGAAGCTATCCAATTGTTTTTTTACGAGTTAAATACGATACGATTTCAATGGAAAGAATGCTCAAGATAAAACCCGCGATAAGCGAGCTGGGCATTTCCCACTGATAGAGATTTTCGAAATAAGGCCAGATCGCTGCCGTCACGCCTCCGACCAAAATTCCCGCAAAAGCGCCATACCGGTTAATCGATTTTCGATAGAGGGAAAGCAATACAAGCGGACCGAAAGAGGCGCCAAGACCCGACCAAGAATAAAGAACTAGCCGATAGATTGTCGAAATCTTGAAATAGGCAATCACGAAAGCAACCAAAGCAATCACTAGAACGCTGATTCGCGATACTCGGAGCAATTCAAGATGGCTGGCCTCTTTGCGGAAAATCCGTTTATAAAAATCTTCCGATAGGTTGGATGCAACGACCAGGATTTGTGCCGCCATGACGTTTGTCGTAGCGGCCAGGATTGCGCAAAGCACCAGAATGGCAAAAAATGCAGGCAAGGTGGCTTGAACGAGGTTGAGAATGACCCGTTGGGGGTCATCCAGCCCATTGGGAAAATAGTAAATGCCGATCAGTCCGACAAGCGTTGCTGCAGCCAACGTGGCGAATTGCCAGCTAATTCCGAGCCATTTAGCTTTGTTCATATCGCTGACTCGGCGGATGCCCATAAACTTGGTAATAATATGGGGCTGTCCAAAATACCCGAGGCCCCATCCAGCAGCGGCCAGAAGAATGTACGCCAGTGTGCGATGGCTGAAGTCGGGAAAGAGAGAGGTCGCGATGTTCCGCGCTGCCACGGCATCCAAAATTGGATGGATTCCTCCAGTCCGCGCTAGCAATATGGCGGGGATAAATACGATCACAGCGAGCAGGAAAAACCCTTGAAATACATCAATCCAGGCGATTGTCCGATAGCCGCCCATGAAAACGTAGATGACGACGATCAAAAGTCCGATTGAGATGCCGATCGTATAGGGCATATTAAACAGCGATTCAACAATCACGCCTAGTCCTACCAAGCCCGATGAAATATAGAAGGTAAAGAAAAGCACAGACATTGTGGCGGAGATGAGGCGGATCGATCCGCTGCTATCATTAAATCTGCTTTCAAAATATGAATTGATGGTCAGACTGTTTGTCTGTTCGGTGGCGATGCGGATGCGAGGGGCAATGAAATGCCAATTCAAGAACATGAAAAACGTCAATCCAATGGCAGCCCAGGCGCCGATGAGACCATCGGTAAAGATCATGGCGGGGTAGCCGAGAAAAAGCCAGCTGCTCATGTCGCTGGCATGCGCTGACAATGCTGTCAGCCAAAAATTCATCGAACGATTGCCAATTACGAAATCAGTATCAGAGCGTTGTTTTTGATATGAAAAAAAAGCAACGGCTAAGAGAACTGAAAAATAAATAATTAATGTAGTGATTTCAAGCATAAGAACTTATCTTTATACATTCTTTGAAGAATTCTCTCAATGAAGAAAATGAGCATTTCAAGTAAATTTTTGTGCAACTAAACGGTTGATTGCAAATGTTCTTTTTCCATCACTTAAAAAGCGTTCGCTTCTATCAATGGGCGCTGGCCTTTGCGTTTTTTTCTATAGCGGATGCGGCTCCCCGAAGAAACGGTTTAGATCTGGGGTGCGGAATTGGCTATCGCGGCGATGAGATGCTTTTTTCGATTTCTAAAGAAGGGGCCCTTCTCTACAAGGAACGGGATCGCAATCTAGGGGCAGTGGCGCTCGATGGCTATATGGAGTTGAAATTATCGAGTTTTTTATTCTCAAGTTATGTGGATGTCGGCTGGTTCGTATCCGGGCGGACTCACGATACTTGTGTAATGGGAGTCCCTGGCTGGCCGAGCTACAGAACAACATTTCATCAAAATACGGGCGGTTTATTGGCCGATGGCAGGCAATATGCTGGCATCGTCTTTGATTTTTCGAATCGCCGCGGCGGGATTAGAATCATTCCCGAGATTGGCTACGGGGTCTTTTACCAGGATCTTGATCATAAGCTTAATAAGCCTGCGAACCAGACTGTCGGTCAGGCGATGTTATCGTGCGATTTGACGCATTATAATTTGAAGCGCCAGTGGTGGGGGCCGCTTGCTGGAGGACGTTTGGTTTTCCTTCCATTGCAGGCATGGATATTCGAGGGGGGGTATTACTATTATTTCCTGCAGTTGAAGCAGAAATCGGGCTTTTATCAACATCTGATTTATTTAGCTGATTCTTCGATGGCGTCGGAATTTTTCATTCAGTCGCATAGCGATTCAGATTTCAGCGGTCTTCATGGGCAAAATATTTGCGGCAAAATCAAAGCGCAGATCGCTGAGTGCTGGAGATTGAACTGGCGTTGGGACTTATTTCGGTTTGCTGCGAAAAAGAAAAAGATAGCCGTCAAACAAGTATCGCGGCAAGTATATCCCATTTTTGAGACAGCATCCACCAAGCAGCAAAGCGTATTTCATGGACGCTGGTCTGCATTTTCATCGATCCTGGAATTGGAGTTCTTTTTCTGATTCAGGGCCGGACAGCCTTGTCGGATCCATATAAAAGAGCTGCACGGGCTAAATTCCCCCGTGCATGAGGAAATTCCGCTTCCATTTCTTTGATCAGCCGGTCGACTGTTTTTCTACGCGATTTTTGTCCAATCGGGCATTGGCAGCTGATGCGCAAAAAACCGTATTGCCGGGCAAAAGTTATAATCGATTCTTCTTTGATATAAATAAGCGGGCGAATGATGGTTACGCCATATCTTTGCATAAAAAGCTTTGGCAATGCCGCGGCGAATTCAGCCTTGTGCAGCAAATTGAGCAATAAAGTCTGGGCATTATCATCTCGATGATGGCCGAATGCCACAGTCGTTGCTCCGAATTCTTTTGCCGCCTCGAAAATTTGTTTGCGGCGGTCTCTGGAGCAGGAATAGCATTCCAGATTGCTTAGCTGGATGGTCGATTTGCGGATGATCAGCGGCACTTGTAATTCATCGCAGATTCCTTGCAAAAATCCTTGGTCGATACCTGCGCCGCATGAAAATTCGCCGCTGACATGAACCGCAGCTATATCGAAAAGGGGGAATCCTCGGCCTCTCAAGGCGTGGAGCATGAAAAGTAAAGTTAAACTGTCTTTTCCGCCGCTTAACGCCACCGCTATTTTTGAAACATTTTCGAGCATGGAGAAGTCATAAATCGCCTTTCGGCAGGCGCTCTCAAGTTCTTCGCCCAGTCCACTCCAAGGCAGCTTGGGAATCGGCAAGTCAATCTTCATAATCATAACTCTTTGAAAACATGTATTTTATTGTTATTTCCTCAGAAGGTCAATAGGATGCCTTGAGATTTGTATTTCCTGTGAATAGACAGTCTGGGCAGCATATGTTACACTATTGTATAGGTATAATTAAGAAATAGTATGGAAAAAGTTGGACGCAATGATCCCTGCCCATGCGGATCGGGGAAAAAATATAAAAAGTGCTGTGAAGCCAAACTTAGCCGGCGGAGCATGTCGGATCGAAAGATTGAAGACCGGACCCAGGCCAAAGGTTTGTCGCATCTGTTTAAATCGCGATTTTCATCGGAATCCAAACCCTCTTCCGATGCTGAGCCGCCTCAAGAAAAAAAATAAGCTGAGCAAAAAATCTCGCTAAACCATCCAGTGTGATGCAGTCTGTATTTGATTTAGATTAATCAATTTAGGATCTTGCTTTTTCAAGATTTTTTGTTCCAAAAAACTAAAAATATTTGGTATCGAGCACTCGGTTCTTGAGTGCAAGGCGATATTTTGATAAACTCGCTCATCGTTTTGCTGGCGTAGCTCAATTGGCAGAGCGCCCGATTTGTAATCGGATGGTTGAGGGTTCAATTCCTTTCGCCAGCACCATGATTTTTTCGGGGGTGTCGCATAGCGGCAATTGCAGGGGACTGTAAATCCCCCGGCTTCGGCCTCCGCTGGTTCGAGTCCAGCCACCCCCAATTCTCATAGACAAATTCATGAAAAATATTTATCGAAAAAAAAGGTTCGAAAAAACGCCGAACCCTCGGTTTTGTCCAACCCCTGTCCAACCTTTTTGTGCAATCAGACTGTCTCGGAACTGAAAGTACCCAATAGACTTTATCGCGAAGGAGTTAGAAGATGATGAGCCAAGAGCGTACACAACCGGTAACAGAGTTTACGATTTCGAATTTCGAGACATCCGGATGGCAGGCAGCATTTGAAGAAAATACTTGTGCGTTAGGCATTAGTGACAATCTATGGAACATGGCTAAACAGGCCGAAGATAATGGTGCTGTGGATCGTGGTAAATTGCTTCGGCTTTTGGGCAATGTATGTTCCTTGGCGTTACAGCCGATGAATGTCAGTGATCCTTTTGTGTCATCTGTGCGACTTAGGAATAGACGTTCCGCGAAAGGCAATGATTTTGACGATGCTAGCCTAGACTTTTTTCAAAAAATTATCCCTTTGATAGATAACCCATGGTTGAAGGCGCGTCTTGCTGATTTGCTTTGGACTCGCCGCCGCATTGTAGATATGGCCTTAATAGCGATAGAAGCCTACATGACGACGCCAATAACGGAAGACAGCTTTAGCCGGGAAGGGGGCTCTTTTTGGCTGCGGGCGCTACGATTATCGGGTTTATTTAAAGACAAGACTGCGAAGAAAAGGCAAGAGATAGGAGAAGCGCTTCTAAATGGCTTTTTTTCTGTGACCGTAGAACAGGGTTTTTTAGGACGATGGTTGGCCGATATATTGTACCGGTTTGATTTGGGCGCTGATCGGAAGAATGAAATAGTTGAAAAGTTAGAGTTACTGGCTGCGGAGTTTAGGAACCGAGAAGATTACCATCTCGCGAGAGGATACTATGAGGCAGTGTTTAGTTGGTTGCAGAGTGCAGATAAAGAAACGGATTCCTGGAAGGCATTCGCGTTGCTGAGCACAACTTGGGAACAGGAGGCATTTTCTCAAGAATCTCATGGCAATTACATTGGGGCTTCGCATTGCATGGAAAAGGCCCTCCAAAGTTATCGCTGTGTTCCCCAAAAATATCGGGGAGATCTGGGCGTGCAGCAGAAATTGACGAAGTTACACGAGCGACGTGCTGCAAATAGACCTCGCATTTCAGAGAGCCTCGTGCCTGTGTCGGTGCCTTGTCCGTCTGAGGTAATCGAGAAGCTAGAGGAAATGAATCAAAAGGCGCGGAAAGGATTGGAAGGAAAGGGTTTTATTGCTGCTTTGGGCGCTTTTTTGGGACTGTATAGGGGCGTCAATTTAGATGAGATTGAGAAGCGGGCTCAAACTGAAGTTAATACATTTTGTTTTAGAATGTTCGGCTCCACAGAGATAGTAGATTCGGAAGGTCGTGTGCAAGAGAGAAGACCTGCCGTAGTGTCGGCAATCGATGATGAGAAGGCGCGCGAGGACGCTTTGCAGGATGAAATGCTGCGTCAGTATCTGTTCGAAATTCAATGTGTAGCTGACGGGTATATCATCCCTGCGCTGGAAGTGTTCGCGGTAGAACATTGTTTAACAAGAGAGCTTTTCACAAATTTTTGTCGTCAATCTACGATTGTACCGCCCAAGCGTATAAATGCCTGGGGTCGAATGCTATTTTCTGGATTTGAATTCGATTTTGATGATGTGATCCATCGTTTGGTACCTCAGGTAGAAGAAATGGTTAGGTATCATTTTCAAGCTGCCCGAGTGATAACTTCGACAACGGACGAGCAAGGCGTCGAACACGAAGCCAACCTTGGTACCTTGTTGGAAAAACCCGAGGCGATTTCCGTTTTTGGAAAAGAGAGGGTATTTGAAATGTTGGCGCTGTTTCATAAGAAATCGGGCCCGGTATTTCGGCATCGGTTGGCACACGGTCTTCTAGAGGATGAAAATTTTGCATCTGCCTACGCAATTTATGCGTGGTGGTTTGCCCTTAAACTTGTTTTGAGCCCTTTTTCCAACCCTCTAGTCAAAGAGTAAAGGTAAGTTCCGCTGTTGGCTCACGAATAAGCTAATATGGGCCGAGGAAGCGGGTGCCATTGAAATGGATTAAATGGGTTGGGGCGTCCCGCATCCCATAAATGTAGCGGCTCATTATTATGCGCGTAGGGAATGCAGTCACATAAACCAAGCCTACTGGTGTTCCCTTGAATAGTTTGGCGAGTTCTTCATGGCGTTTTCCATCATGGTAATATCTAAAGCAAAGTTAGAAAATCTAAGCATCCATGAAATTTTGTACGTCCTTAAAAAGTTATGGCAAAACGGGCCAAATGATGCAGGCTTTCTCTATGGAAGTGGAGTAGAAAAGAGCAACTCTGCCATAACTTTTTAAGGACGTACGAAATTTTCTCTAGAAAAACTGTCCTCATTCTTCTATGGAGAGGATCTTATTCCAAAATTTTGTAAAACTAGGGATTCGATTTGATTTGTATACATCGATTATATCTTCACGAGTTATAGAATTAACGTATGATGTAACCTCATGGAAAGATTTTGGATCTCCTCTATTTGCATCCTTTCCAATCTTCTTTATCCAATTGCTTGGATCTTGAATTGTTTCAAGGTTACTCGGTATGTCAAAAGCGCTCTTCTTTCCCCATTTCGATAGAGCATTTGAGAAAGCAAGAAGCCAAGTTTCAATTGCCATAATTGAAAAAAATATCTCAATTTTTTCTGGCCGAGTACATTTTAGTGTTTTAAAAGCATGTTGAAAATTTTCTAAAAGAGTTTCAGCAGTTTTCTCTTTGTGAATTGGGCTAAGCTTTTTAAAATCTGAAGCAAGTAGATCCCTGAGTCCGATTATCGTATAGCCCTCTTCACGTTGTTTATTGGCACGATTGGCTATACTTGAAATGAGGGAACCCTCTCCGTCTACATCAACGATCAGGAAGAACAATTCTTCGTTACCGACACCCTGATAATCGACTACTTTACATTCGGAGGATGTCGAGGTTTTAATGTTTATAATTTCGATTCCAGAATAAGACCACCAGGTCTTAATCAATTGATTAACCAGGATCTGCTCTGTTTGTCCTTCGACATAGAGCGCGATTTTTTTTCTATTCATTAGATCGATCTAGTAGGAAATTTGAGGATAAAAGATCGAAATTATTTAATCCCAATTGTCGCCATTTATCAAATTTTGTTTTTGAATTTGAATAATTTAAGCATTTGATCGAAGAGTCTGTTCTATAGCAAACCGTTAAATCATTTAAATGAACAGAATTCATTAAAAAAGCCTCGTTGGATGTAGCTATAAGTTGCAAGCTTGGATGATCTTGTTTATCAAAAATAACCTTAGCTAGCTTTTGGCTGCGATCAGAATCCAGTCCTTCGCCTAAATCATCTATTAAAATACAGCCTATTTTATCCGAGGTACGAAAAAATTCCATGATTACTAAAAGAGAGAAGGCTCTGAACATACCCTGTGACATTTCAAATTGTTTCAAAAGAACAGAAAGGCCACGTTCTTTTATAAAAACGATTTTGGCAGAAGGTGGTAGCCCTTCTACCAAGCCCGTAATAGCATTTTCGATATCGTAATCTAAGCCTTTCAATTGATTGAGCACTTTTTTTACTTGAGAACTCGATAACTGATCAAGGACTGAAGGTACTGCATTCAGACTTGACAATTGAAAGGTTGTGCCGGGAATTTCAATCAGATTAGGCGATGTATTTGCAAAACTCAGGCCTCTCACACCATTCGCCCAGGAAGCAAGTTTTTCTAGAAATGGAAATTCCTTTTCATCCCTTCGAACATGCAGCACTAAACAATCATTGGGGGGTGATATTGATAACTCAGTATTGGTAATGTAGGAGTGAATTATTGCCGAAGTGCCTTCACGTTTAAGCACCACATTCCCGTCCACTGTGATGTGCTCTGATGTCACAGTGCCATTTTTTATAGCTAGAGAATATACAATATCGATTCCTGTTTTGTCTGAGAAAATTGCACACCATTCTCCGCTAGCAGTGTTTTTTTGAGGAATCCCATTGATTGTTGCTTTTTGTGGAGCCTGAATCAGTTTTGCTAGGTTAAGAGTTACGCCCAAAATACGGGACTTTCCGGTGGCGTTTTTTGCAATGATAAGATTTTGATTTTCGAGAGTGAGTTCTCTTAGAACCCATTGATTGGCATCAGTTCTGCCTATATTCTCGCTATAGTTTATTGATTTGAGTTTCATGCGTTGTTTATGTCTACCTATCCTTAAAAGGATTTTAGCATATGGAATCATTCAGCTACTAGCAGTTAATCGCATTGCTAGCAATCTTGCTCGGGCCGGTGCGAAGCAGATGGGTGACAGATCAGTTCACAGGAATTAATTCTTTTGGCGATATTTTCAGCGCCCTGGCAAGCTTCACTATGCTGAGGAGGGAAGGATTTCGAGTTGCCCGTTCAATGCCGCCGATAAAATTGACGTGGAATTCGCTTCTCTCAGCCAATGCCTCTTGTGTAAGCCCTAGCTCATGGCGTCTGATTCTAACCTTCTTGGCGAATTCGAGAAGAATCGGATCTTTCTTTTTTGAACCCTGTTTGGTCACATTAGCCTCAAAGCTCAAAGGCTAATGCGTCCCATTCCTCAAAAACAGACACGATAGTGTTGAAAAAATACACGGTCGTGTTTATTGTTTTATGGTCAAATTAATGGAAATTATGGACAACGAAAATTTAATAACTACATTTAAATTTTTTGTATAATGCAAACAACTGTTTAGGAATGTATGAAAAAGTCATTTTACGCAACATGCGCATTTTTAGTTTTAGCATCGATATCCTGTGTAGACTCTTGTCTTGCACAAGCTTCGTATGGCTATAACGACTCTACTCGTAAAGATTATTACGATGAATGGGGGCAACGCCAGGGATATTCAAAACTACAGCCTTATTCAAATCAGACAGATCACTATGACAAATGGGGGCATCGGCAAGGATACTCCAGAAAAGATCCCTACACGGGAGAAGTCAGGCACTATGATGAGTGGGGCCGGTATCAAGGGAGTACACGATGAAAGCGTTTCTAATTATGGTTTCATTGTTTATAGGAATATTGGCGTATAATATCTATGTCCCGACCAAACAAGAAATAATGAAAGAACATGGACTCGGAACGCGTTCAGATGAACAAATCGCCGTAAACAGGATAAGACACGATCAGCGCATGGTTGGATGTTTTGTTGCTCTTTTTTTCGGTGGAATGTCATTTTGGGGGCTGAACAGCCTATGTAGTCATTTTATCAAAGACAAAAAAAAGAACTCTAGCCGCTGATGATGCGAAAGCAAATGGAAAGGGGAAGGCAATGAAGGAAAAATGGAAAACAAACCTTAAAATCTCAGCATGTTTGTTAATCATTCTAACAGCATTAATGATGGTTTTTATCAATTATTCTGGCATATCATATTTATTTTGCACAGAGAATAGCAGGAGAAGTTACAATAAATTGGAAGAGTTTGTTTCTGAGCATATAGCGGCACACATAACAGAAAAAGACGATTTGACTTCTATTGCTAAAGATACAGCAACATGTTGTGGGCTTGATCCACAGGTGTTATTTAATGCGATTTGTAAATTACAATTGTCAGGGAGATTGAATTTAAGCAAAGATCAGGTTGCAATAGTAATGAAGTCTCCTAAAGAATTGGTAGAAAAACCAAAAGAACAATATCATTCATATGCCGATCAACTTGAAACTCTTATCAGAATAAAGAGCATCATGGATATTTTGCATTCCTGCTCAACTCCTGAAGAAAAGGCATTGGCTTTATCGAAGATTTCCTCCCATTTGAAGAATTTTTTTGAAACATTACCTTCATCTGGATATTCAACAGAACAGGGAATTCTTTTTTTATCAGAAAAATTTCGCATTAATGAGGCTATGTGTCATATCAACTAAAAAATTTAATTATCAATGACACCAAATGTCTATGTATCCAAATTGATTTTAGATTTTTTGACTTGTGAATCATCGAGCAAAGAATGCAGCTCGTCTCCCATAGTTAACAAAAGAGACCGAGCGATTTTATGTCTGAGCCGAGCGCGGTTAGAACATCGCCCATGTTTGAAAGTGCCTGAAACTCCGCCATGCATACGGCACCGACCATTTGGCATTGCCCATCCTAAGCATGGGGCTCCGCTTTTAGTTCTACACTTGGCTCCGCACGCTTTTACGCCTTTAACAGACATGAGATACTCCTTGAAACGTGGAAACCTCTGAAATCGCATTGCGCCCACGCTCGATCATTTGCATAGCATCGCAAGCATGTCGCATGAAAAGCAGTCCCGTCCGCTTATCCCCATGCTTTACTTCATCTAATGCGATGATGTGAGCAACAGCTATTTGAATCGCCAGAACCGATTCAATCGTTGTTTTTGGCGCCAAACCTTCAATAATCTTGACCAAGGCATCGTGCACATCATTTGGAATGGGAGCGGATGGTTCTTCTGTGTTTATGGCTAAATAAGATTTCGCGGCGGCTCGCTCCGCTTGTACGATCAGATTTGTGTAGTCGGCTTTCGGAAGAATAGAAATTTTTCCATCGTCCCCCATGCGCTTACTCATTTTCGGCATCTTTGGCATCGTTTTCCTCACACATTTTCTTAATTTTGTAATACTCGGCAATCTGATCATCCGTATACTCACCCATCAGATGCAGAGCCTCGATGCAAGCATCAGAGTTTGTTTTGGCCATCTTAAAGAGATTCTTCTTAATCAATAACCGATCCATTGGCGATGCCGTTTGAAATTGCTGCCTTAATTGCTTGGCGCTGACTGGCTGTTTTTTCATTCTCTCACCTGATCGTTTACATGAAATTATTTTGTTCCATCCATCATATTACACCAATTGAGCAAACAAATCGATTGTATGGCATTTAAACCGTTAAATTCTTAAATTCGCAAAATTGCTTCTATTTTTTTCTCCAAATTTCACTCTTAACAAATCTGAAGCATCACCTTTCGTGAGATTTTTGCCATGAATCCCAAATAGTTCTAAAGCTGCTAATTGTTTGGCGGACGGCGGATCGTTTCGCCACTTTGCATCCTTTTTGGCTAAAATAGCCGTGGTTTGATTGCGTACCCAATCTTCAGCAATCCCAATCGAATAATCCAATGGCAGCTCATGATCAGAAAGCTGAAATACTCGGCTGCCCTCATGTAAGAGGGTTTTATAGCCTTTTGATCCCTTTCTAACCCAAATATCGCGTTGATTCCCTACAGGTAAATGCCAAGCATCTCCAATCTGCATCCATGCGAACTGTGAACGACTAAAGAAGTCGATCTCTTGAACATCCGAAGTTTCGAACGGTGTATTGAATGCTGCGAAATTCTCATCTGTTTGCTCTTTTGGTTTGCCGGTTTCCTCTCGTTTTTCTTTTTGAGCCGCAACTACGCCTTCAAGTGTTTCAAAACCACATAGGCTGTGACGGCTTGCATCGACAAAGTCCATTATCAGGCAATTTTGCTTACCTGGAGATACTCTTGTCCCACGCCCAACGCATTGCACATAAAGCCCCGGGCTGCGGGTTGGTCTGCAAAGAAGAATTGAATCAACTTGAGGCGAGTCAAACCCTTCCGTCAATACGCCACAATTGGTCAAAACCCGAATCTTTCCAGATTCAAACGCTTGTAGAACACCATGTCGCTCATCAATGTCCATCGTCCCATAAAGTGCAGCAGATGGGATGTTGGCGTTGTTAAACATCGCAGCCAAATCCTTGGAGTGTTGAACATCGGCGCAGAACGCAATTGTTTTCTTTCTGTCGCTGCCATAACGCTGATATGACTCTACGATCAGTTTATTACGGCCCGGAACATTGATTGCTCGAGACAATTGAGCAGCCACGAAATCTCCGGCTTGAGTTTGAACGCATTTTAAAGATACTCTCGTCGAAATCCTGCGACCTATCAATGGAGATAGATACCCATTTCTAATTCCCCATGCGATCGAGCGACTGAAGACAATCTCTTGAAATATAGAGGATAGGCCAACTCCATCGCCTCTTTTGGGAGTCGCTGTTACCCCTAAAAGAAGTTTGTTCGGATCGCCTGAAAGGAACCCAAGCTCTCGAACAACTCGTTCATAAGTGGGTGCTGCCGAATGATGCGCTTCATCAATAATGCACAGATCAAAGCCGGCTTTTTGCAGATCTGTTAGGCGTTTACTGCGAAATGCTGATTGAATGGATGCGATGACAACAGGTTTATCCGGCTCGTGAATATCGCCCTTGACGATGCCAATATTCTTTTCAATTTCTGGCCAAACCAATAACAGCTTTTCCTTCGCCTGCCGAATCAGTTCATCACGATGAACAACGATGATTGTCCGCCGATTTAACCTTTTGGCTGCTTCCGAAAAGATCACTGTTTTGCCGAGTCCGGTCGCTAATGAAATGAAAAGACGTAAAACGCCCCGCTCCATTGCTCTTAGGATCGAATCAATGCAATCTAATTGATAGGGTCGGAGTTGGATCATTCAGCCTTCCCTTTATTTTTTAAAATCGCACTAGATGAGCACTGACAAAACTGACACAACTCGAATAGTGATGTTTTGTCAGTTTTGACAAGGAGGCGCGGGCGCTTTTTCAAAATTTCAGAGAAGATGTTTTTTTTTAGAAAGGACCAAGACAGGCACTGACAAAACCGACAATTCATACATTTTCCTCATTTTGCTTGGTTTTGTCGGTTTTGGCAGGACTCTTCTGGTGTGTTTTTAAATTTGGGCAAATGCCGTATCGAATGGATGGCCGCCCTCCACTAGGACCAATCGGAACCTTGCGTTCTTTGATCCAATGTCGTTTGACAAGCTCGTCACAAGCTTCTTGTGCTTCATCTGCATTAGGAATTCCGCTCCAAGAAGGGCGATAAACATCGCGCAAAGTAAATCCATCTTCCAGTTCACCATCACAAATTTTGGAAAGTAAAGTTTTCCCCTCCATTACACCCCGGCGATCAACCATTGAATAAATTCTTCGGGTGTGTGTTTCAAGAAAATTTCCAAATCGAATTGCATTCTCAACGTCATCTTTGGAAACACCCGTTCGAGGGGCTTGAATATCGGCCGCTAAACGACATAAATAATTGAGCAACGACAGGCTTGGGATTAACTTACGATATTTTGACAAATGTTGGGCCACTAACCCATCTCCAAGCTCATGTAAAAGGCGCAATTCCCATTTTTCAAGCCATTCGTGAAAAATTTGCTGGCCTTCTTCAGAAAATCGAAAAACTGGAAGAGGAAACTCGTCTTCGATTTTTGCTCCAAACTCTAAAAAGTTGGTGCTGGCGATCTTAATAGCAATCTCAATCATTTTTTCTTTTGCAGATAGATTGGGCTTTCTATCAACCAACTTCCATTCTTTTGGTAGATCGGGATATACAAGAAGCTGAAAACGTTGAATAAAACCATCGTTTCCAATGGTTTTCATTACATTATTGAGATAAATTCTTAACTTGGATGGTTGAATTCCTCCAAGAACTGAAATACATGGGTTGCATTGTGTCTCTCCACGTGTAATGCGGTCAGTTTGAAACTTACTTGGCGTCCATCCATTCCAACTCTCTAAATAAAAAGCCCTGGAATCTTCTCGCCCCTCTTTTTCCAAAGACGCTAAAAAACCCATAAGTTCATCATTGAATTGAAGTATTCCCCGTGGATTGGATGCAAGAATCTCTTGCAACTTTTCAACTGTTGCGCTGTTTGTTTTGTATCTCTTCAAAATCGGTGAGCTGCTTTCATTACCGAGAATTGCCAGTTTTGCTTTGATATTATTGATTTCATTTTCATTTTCATTTTTTACAGCAGCTTCCATGTCCTTTTTGAATAGTTTTTCTCTTGTATCTTTCTCTATTTTATTTCCTTCCGAATGCTGTTTCTGTTCTTCAAAATTTTTTGTCGCTATTTTTTCTAATTCAGCGATAGGTAGAAGAGCTGCATTAAGTGCAGGAGATTTTTTTGAACTTGGAATGCCAATGACAGCGCCCCATAAATTAGGGATAACTGTCCAATCATCAATTCTATGGGGTCGAATAGCGCAGCCAGCTCCCAAAATAGAGGAAAAAGAGACAATAATTCCGACCGCCACGAATTCAATTGGACACCCTATTCGTTCGGAACAATCTTGGACATAATCTCGCAATGGTAGGGGGATCGTTGAAAGATCGAAGCTATCAACAGGAAGCAATTCATCATCAAATGGAATAGGCGTAGGCCATCCATCTATTTGTGACTTCACTTCTTCAAGGCCGAAATAAACATGTAAATCATTGAAATCAGTAGGCCGCTTTTTATCGTTGAGATTCGATGAAAACTTAAAATCGTTGAAAAACGACGGGAAAATCACTTCACATCCGTATTTTTTTGCCGCAGTTTCGGCTTTAGAACGCCCAGGATTCCCTTCAGTCTCAACATCGTCATCCCCACAAATAATGATCGGGTTTGTGGGATGCAATTTCCGCAGTGTGTCGACAACCGCATCTAAGTTCCCACAATCAAACGCCACTACTGTCGGCATCAATGTTGCTTCGAATACGCTGGCGGCAGTGGCATATCCTTCGGCGACTAAAATAGTGCTCTTTGGCTCGATTTTCCCAATGATATGAAAGCTTCCGCCACTCGGCCCATCAAAGCGTTTTTTGCCATCACCTCGAATGTGTTGGATTGCTTGAATTTCACCTTGATGATCTTTGAGAGGAATAATGATAGTAGGATGTTCTCTCCACTGAGGAGATTCGTGAGTTCCATCATTAAAAAATCGCATTCCAAATCGGATACCATGCCGTTCAATCTTTTTTCTGGAGAGGTATTCCAGGTGACGCGCATGGTCAGTCGGTTCTTCCGAAGCCGCTTCCCAAATTTCACGAGCCTTTCGAGTTTTCGCATACCGTTCTTCCGATTGCTTTTCCTGAACTCTTTTTTGCGCTTCTGAAAAATGTTTTTGCACCTCCACCTTTTCATCTGGGGAAAACTGCGGATCACTTTCCCAACTTTTGTAAACGCCCAAAGTTTTAAGACCGCCAACCCATGTGCCAAAAGAGCACATCAACCACGGATGACCTTTAGGAGAAATCCCGGCACTAGCACAGTACCATTCATCTAGATCTTGGCCCCCATCCATCGAAAGTCTTTGCCATGAACCATCGGTGACCATCTTGGAAATCGGAAAAGAATGCGCTGTCATAAACGCAATACATTCCCGCTCTAATTCGAACAAAGTTTTTTTCTGAAATTTTTCACAAAAACTATCTGGTTTTTTTGGGGGAGAAATAGTGAGGCAAGCATTTTGGCTTGGATTGCTATCTTTTTTTTCGTTGATAGGATATGATGAAGGCATCACAAGATGTTCTAAAGAGGGAACCGATGTTGGGTCGGTTCCTTCCGTATTTTGCGGGCTAATTGGCTCCATTGCTCACCTCCTTTATATTGAGGGATAGCCACTCTACTAAGGCTGGGACGGGGTAGCAAACCCGTCTTCCCATGATAAAGCGTTCTTTCGGGCCTTCTTTTTTAGAGTCTGCATTGGCAAGTGTTTTAGGTTTGATTCCGCCACCCGTGAAAAGGCCTACTTCGGCGCGAGCCACGATGGGCGATGGCCATTTGGCGGCCATTTTTGTAAGTGTATCGATATTCATATTGTTTCTCGATTTGGAGTTAAAGATTCCTTAGCCATCCGTAGGCCTTTTTGAATCTTTAACTATTAAAATGACAAAACGGTGATATATTCTTCACGGGGCACATTAAATTTAATGTGAACTACGGTTAAACGATTGGTTCTTTGCGAGATGTGAGTGTAAATTTAAAGGCGCAAGGGTGATTTTTGAGATGAGAAAAACGTTTATAGATCGTTACGATGGCAGAATACGAAAGGTGGATATCCAGTATTTTTAATGCCTCACTAACGGCATCGCATATGGAAAATGTGGAGCTGTCCTCGCAGCTTTTGGTAACGGGGCCGTATCCGTTTTGCTCTATTTGATTTATGCAGCTGATGATTGTTGCATTCCGTAGCATGTCTATGGACGCATTCTTCCCTCGTTTCCCTCGCGGAGAATTTCGTTCCATTGTTGCGATGACAAATAGTCGAAGGTTATCTGGCAGAGGGCGATTTTCTTTAAGGAATATTACGGCCAGTTTTTTGGCCGCCTTCCAGGCGATCGGATCGTTGCGGGTGAGTGTCAGTAGAGGATCTAAGTTTTCCCCTGTAAAATGAATGAATTTGATGAATGGATCGGCGTCATCCTTTGTAGGCTGTGCCGTAATTTTGTCATTGAAGTTATGGAGTTTCATTCTTTTTCCTGTTACTGCTTCCGTTAGTTGACCTAAGAATGATCCTTCGAAAGGAAAATCGAGCCTTTCACTATTATGTCCATAAACCTCGTAGCCGGTACTCAGCATGTGATAAGCAATGAGGGAGTTTTCATCCTCCGCAACTGGAAGAGCATTTCCAAGCGTGATACAGAGGACGTTTACAACGATATGAAATTCTTCTGGAGTCATAAGTATCACTTCGCTTCAGTGAGAGGGATGGTTTTGTTTGAATCTTCGGAGAGTACATGGGCAAGACCTTTCATAGCTTGGCGCTGGAGGTCTTCGTTTCCTTTGGCGTAGCGAAAGACCATTGAGGGAGTTTTCCAGCCGAAGACAACTTGCATGTCTTTGACGGGTGTTCCGTGGCGAGCTGCAATAGTAGCAGCCGTGTGGCGAAGGGAATGGAAGGTAATACGGTCGTGCGGAAGGCGGTTTTGGTTGAGATTCAAGTCTCGAACCGCAGTGGTAAAGGCGCTTGGTGGATCGGTGTAGGGAGAACCATTCTTTTTGGCAAAGACATGTTGACCTGCGATGCCTTGCCCTTTTCGCTTGAGAAGCGCGATAAGTTCTGATGATAGATAGACTTCTCGAGAATCCTTATTTTTAGTGTGGTGGAAGAGCGCGGCTTCGCGTGAGAGGTCGACATATTCCCAAGTGAGATTGGCAGCTTCGGAAAAACGACAACCCGTATAGGCACAGAACAGCGTGATTTCATAGGCAAAAGAGTCGTTGGCAGCTATATTGGCGAAGATGTCTTTGAGTTCCTGCGGAGAAATTACGCGAAGGCGCGTATTGTTAACGCGCTCGAGAGTGATGCCCAATGCTGGATTGTCGCCTGTCTTGACGATCTTGCGTCGAGCGGCGAGTTTCCAGATACGAAAGAAGGTACCGACGGCATATTGTTGCGTGCGAGGTGAGAGCCCTTCATGGCGCATTTGAGTTACCATGCGCTCGATGTCGATGGGGAGGATTGATTTAAGAGGGCGTTGGCCGAGTTGTGGCTTGATGCGTAGTTTGTAATGGCCGATTTCCTTTTTATGCGATTCAGGTTTGATGCGTGTTTGAAGAAAGATAAGGTAATCTTGTTCCCAAAACTCGGAGACGGTAATACCTTCGGCTTTGCGAATGGCCTCTGCAGCTTGTTGTTCGGCTCGTTTTTCTTTCAGAGTTCTCGGTCCCATCCCCGTGCTATGATTCTTCTTTAGATCAGCTAAAATAGCTGCTGCTTTCGTTTCCGTCCATGATTCGCTTGCCCAACCGAGAGCTTCTTGAATCATTTTACCGTCAAGTTTGTAAAAGATAGTGTAGTAGCGGTCGGGGATGGCGCCGTGTTTGCGAGTAGGATGGTTGCGGTAGCGAATACCTGCGAATTTTGATTTAACCCATACCATTTTTAACCTCTATGAGCCATTTGTCCAACCCTTGTCCAACCTTTCTATGATGACAGAGAGGGAATTTACGGGTTGCTTTGGGAAGTTATTTTACGACGTAATTTTTGTTGAGTCAACAATTTATTGTAAGATTGGGAAAGATTGGGATATTACCTTTAAGGGACTGTAAATCCCCCGGCTTCGGCCTCCGCTGGTTCGAGTCCAGCCACCCCCAATTCCTCTATAGAAAACAGACCCAAAGTTCGACCTGAAAATGGATCTGCTTTTAGTGCAATCGGCACAATTTTGGCACAATCGCCCACAACACTTGGCAACGTTAACCGCGCAGAAAGTGGAAACCGAAAACGGGTGTAAAAATGCCTATCATTAATTTGAAATGTGCCGAATTTGTGCCAAACGCTCGTTTTGGTGCGATCACGTCTCTATTAAAATTGTCATTTTTACAGGGGATTTGTTGTCTCCCGTTGTTCTTTTTCCGCCTTTCCTGCCAAACTATCCAACCTCAAACATCGGAAATCGGAAACTATGGCATCCATCAAAGAAATCAGAGACAAAGACGGGAAAATCATCAGCTATCGTGTTCAGGTTCGGCGAAAAGGCCATCCGGCCCAAAGCTCCAACCATGAACGCTTGACCGACGCCCGAAAATGGGCAGAAGATATTGAATCAGCGATCCGGCGGGGCAAGCATTTTGCAACGTCCGAATCAAAGAAGCACACCTTGGGCGATTTAATCGACCGATATATCCGCGATATCCTTCCCACCAAACCCAAATCTGAAAAAAAGCAGCGGGCGCAGCTCCTTTGGTGGAAAAGCCAAATCGGTCATACATTGCTGTCTGACATTACCCCTGCGTTGATTGCAGAACAAAGGGACAAGTTTGGCCGGGAAATTCTACAAGGGAGAGGTCAGCGAAGTCCTTCGACAGTTGTGCGCTATCTAGCGGCGCTCAGTCATGCTTTTACCATCGCTGTAAAAGAATGGGGATGGTTAGACGATTCCCCGATGCGTAAGGTTACGAAGCCGCGGGAGCCGAGAGGACGCGTCCGGTTCCTGTTATCGGATGAAAGGCAACGGCTTTTAAAAGCCTGCAAAGAGAGTTCGAATCGATTTCTTTACACGGTCGTAGTTTTGGCGTTGTCGACCGGAATGAGGCAAGGGGAAATCATGAATTTGCGCTGGGTAGATGTTGATTTGGAAAAGGGCAGAGCAACATTGCATGAAACGAAAAATGGTGAACGGCGGGTGGTGCCAATTACTGGGTTGGCTCTTCAGTTGCTTCGCGATTACGAAAAAAAACGTCGTATTGATACTACGCTTGTTTTTCCCGGCAAAGACCCACAGAAACCTATTGAGCTGCGGTGTGCGTGGGAAGCGGCTTTAAAGGCTAGCGATGTTAATGGGTTCAGATGGCACGATCTTCGGCATACAGCCGCGAGCGAGCTAGTCATGAACGGTGCAAGTTTGTCGGAAATTGCAGAAGTCCTTGGACATAAGACTCTTACGATGGTAAAGAGGTACAGCCACCTGAGCGAAACGCATACGGCAAATGTCGTTGCAAGCATGAACGAGAAGGTTTTTGGATCATGACTAATGAACCCGAAGCAGATAACTATTCACCATTAGATTTTTCATTTTTGGAGGGAAAGCTTCGTATCAAAACGGAGCCAATGCCCGAAGAACAGTTGGATGCTCTGCTCGCTAGACCTTCCTGGGAGGTTATAGAAGCGCTGCATGTCGCCTGCAATAGAAAGCTCATCTTTCCTTCCAGTTATTTTATCACAGAAGAGATGAGATACATCGATCGAAAAATAACGAGCGCTCTTATCAATAAAGAATTGCAGGACGATCCGTCATCAAATCGGAAAAAGTCTGACAGTTCATTAATGATAGGGAATGAAGCTGTCGGAATCTCTATCAAAGTTTCTTTAGCTGAATTAAAGGATCGATCGATCAATTCAGCATTATTTATCGAATGGATGATAATTCATGGATACCCTTTGCCGGCCAGCATTCTCAATAAAATTGGTGTAGCTTCTTTAGTCAACTATTCCTTTGATACGTATTGGAAAGCCTGGAAAGAGAAAAAATATAGCATCCTATATCAGCGCATATATCCAATACGAAAATCACGTAAACAATGGATTCAGCAAAACACAGTAGTGCAGGTTTTGCTTCTTGAAAAATGTCCGATGTCGCTTCCTATGATGGAAAACTTCTGTGCAAAACATGGATATATTCCAAATGGTGGATATGAAGGAATAGATACCTTTCGAACCAATGTTAAGTCTGTCTTGCCCAAAGGTTTTGTAAGAAGTCCTGAAAGGATGAATAAACGATCCATTCTTAATGAGCTAAAGTCATTCAAAGGTGTTTTTCAAAACGATTCAAATGTTTATGAAGACCTGCGCGAGCTCAAAATCATATGTCAATGTATCGCGAATACGCTAAAAATTCGTCAGCCGACAATTCATTTAGAAATGATTTATAACCATCCTCTTACTCAAGTATACATGTCTGAATGTCATCCGATTGTTTGGCGGATGTGCGAAAATTGGATAAGTCAGATTCTAGTTATTACGAAATAATCTCATCATTTTTGAATGCTGTAAAGTTCATTTGAAATTCAAATGGACTTTACAACCTTTGTTATTTCTCGTTTTTTTACAATCCTATTCAGATTGCGATTTCGCCAGGCGTTCTGCGAATCCAACCATTAACCAAGGAGTCAGGAATATGTCACAAAACGAGCAACCAACTTCAGAAAAACGGCTCATACCCTTAAGCGATTGGAATAAATTTCATCCTTGGCCGCCTTTAGGAGGACTCAGACACCTTCGATTCTTTTGTGAAACCAATGGATTCGATAACGTCTTCAAAAAAGTGGGACGCCGGGTGCTCATCGATGAAAAAGAATTTTTTGTAGTAATCGCAGAAAAAAGTGCAGAACGGGCAAAGCAATGATTGAAAAAGAATATCTACTTTTGATCCCTCAAGGGAATATAAAGCCTTTGCATGGTAAATTTCGCGATCTTGACGGGTTCTGGAATGGAATTGGCTACGCATTCCCAATGAAAAGCGCATCCCAGCTGAATGCGATTGCCGTAAGTCTTCCAGGTATCAAAATATACAAGCTCCCGCTTGCAGAAGGACAATCCTTTGCTTCATATCAGCAATCGCTCAAGTCTGCATTCTTTAAGGATAAATTAATTGAGACTGATAAGAAGATTATTTTGCTCAAAGAAAAATACAAAATTTTCGATGAAATCTCAGAAGAAGGCATTTCGTTGTCTTTGAGTATTCCTGAATCGGATAAAGAATCTTTACTCGAATTGATTCGGGAAAAAGAGAGACTAAAAAAATCTGAAGATTGGGCGTTAGGAATGGAGAAAGTATTGTCTGCGCACGGGGGATCATTATTTGAACTCAAATCAATCCAAGAACTATCACCCGATTATTTCAAAGTGAAGCCGTTGGAAAAGCCAGTGTTGCTTGAGTTCATAAAAGATGGCGATATGAACGCAAAAAGAATCCCATTTCTTCACAAAGAAATTGTAGCCATGCTTATTGCAGAGGGGGGCCGGGGAAAAACACATCTTGGCACCCTGTTGGGCTCTTGTGTCGCTGCTGCAATTCCATTTTTGGGTAAATTCAATGTTGTGCATCCGGGTGCTGTGTGTCTAATTGTGGGAGAAAACAATCAAGATGATATTCATCGGCTCCTTTGGAAAACCAGAGAACACTTAGTAAAAATGATTTCTGAAAACAGACAAAATAAAGCTTATGACAAATTTTCCACCGATGGAAAAGAAATTGAAAGAATAGAAACCAACTTATTCCCCGTATCCGTTCATGGGAAAAATGCGGGTTTGATTGACAGCGATGGAAAAGAAACGGAATTCTTCAAATCTCTATTAGAACAGCTTATAAAAAAAGAGCCCCTCGAAGGATGGCAATTAATTATTCTTGATCCTGCTTCCCGATTCGCAGGTCCAGAATCGGAAAAAGATAACGCCATTGCGACTGCTTTTATCGCTTGCCTAGAGAAAATTTCTGAAAGTCTGAAGGGCAAGCCAACAATCCTTCTATCGCACCATAAGAGCAAGGCGGCAATTAACAACAGTTCAGGACAAAGCGATGCTCGCGGCGCGAGCGCGCTGACCGATGGCGTAAGATGGCAAGCCAATCTTGATAAAGATAAGAAAGAAAACACCATTACTTTATTCGAAATAACCAAAACAAACTTCACTCCCATCCATGACGCATTCAAGATAAAAAAAGATGCTTATGGCGTCCCGTTTTTTGATAAATGGGTCCCGAAAGCGGGAGAAAATACAATAGGCGGTTCGCTTCCAGTCGAAAAAGAGCGGAAAAAGCCAGGATATAACAGGTATACGGCGCAATGAGCAGAAAAAAAACGATTGATTCCCTGGACTCTCTTTTATGGCTGGCACGATTCACTAGAGAGTCGGGCGTGTCTTGGTCACGCGGATATACAATTGATCGAAAAATATTAGAATTCGCCCAGAAGTATAGGGTGATCAATTCCCGAGAAATTCGGAATATTTTAAAGCTACTCACCAACGCAAAAAAACGGGAAAAGGAACTAACCAACAAAGCTGCGCAGCTCTTAAAGATTCCGTCGGGATCTAACTGGCGGATGCTAACGGCATACGACTCGATCATATTTCCCGTGGCCTATGAAAATGAAAAACAGATTTCATATTTAGACGAGATGACACAGCTCATTAAAGTGAATAACGAGGTGAAAGATGTCCACTGTGCACTTAAGGACGCAATAAGCGCTGCAACGGAAGCAACAAGTGCCATTTGCGTATGGCTCGATTCCTTATATCACAGCGGGAAGCTGGAAAAGCGCATAATGGATTACAAAAGCCTGTTAACCGAAAAACAACGGTCAACTTACATCGGCAAAGAGCTGCTGGCAAATCTAATTGAACCGTCCAAAACCGAAGTTATAGACACGATAGGGGAAGCGCCGGCGCTGACAATGGGTGAGCGCGAGGCTTTGCAATTTTTGTTTTGCAAAGCAGATTGCATGAGTGACGAAGAGAAGCTAATCAAACATGAATTTTTGCTGGAAGGCAAAGAAGAGGACGTGAAGAAAAATGGTTTGCTCGTGGTTTTTGAGGCGCAGGATGCGTTAAAGCAGGGATACGGCGAAGAGGTTTCGTTTTCTGGATACCACTATGAAAAGCTAGCCGAAAGCCTACATAGCCTACTCGAAAAAAAGAGAAAACTGCTGATCAAGAAACGTAGCGGATTTCTTGAGCTGACTATATCATTCATCGACAAATTGGAAATGAAATTCACCCCAACAGACGCAACAGAAGGGAAGAAATATATCGCCGCCAGAATTCCAATAGATGTATTGAACCATCACGGCTCATACATTTCTTTTCCGCCCAATCACTTTGCCATTTTAAGGAATACGCCGCCCAAAACAATTCCGGATAAGACCGAAACTAGGTTTTTTGACATTCTTTACAATGAGCGCCCGTTTAAAAAAGAGCAGCCGCGAGCGGTTCGGAGAAAAAAAGACGAACTACTCATCATGATAGGCGACAAATCGATTGTAGATCACTGCAATCAGGCGCGTTTGGCAGACAGGATCGAGAATACGTATGCGAGGAAAGCTATTAACATTGGGTTGCTTAAAAGCTTCGGCATAGACAGCAACCGCGAGGGCGAAGAGATTTATGTCATTGAATATGAAGATCACGACAACCTTCAGCTCCTGATAAAAAGAAAAAAAGAGCCAGAAACCTGCGCACGATTTTGACGTAGTCCTTGACGTGTTGCATACACATTTAACGTAGTCCTTGACGTATTGCACACGGATTTAGCGTAGTCCTTGACGTACGCCTCTCAATGAAAAAAACGCCTACTAATATCTTTACTAAAGATATTACTAAAAAGGGGCAAGCCCTCTTGGCTTCGCCCTTCGCTTGCGCTACGGCTCGCCAATTCACCCAAAAAATCCTTTCTCTAACTGCAAATCAGGATTAATGAACCGCTCCTGGGCCCCACAACCCCATTCGCTGCGGCGAGGCCTTTTTCCGGATGCAGCAATACTTATCGCTTATAATCAGTTGACTACGCTGAATTTTCGGGATAAATTAATTCAAAAATATTTTATAATGGGAGTGTAATAATAAGAGCTGATTTTATGAATACCCGGACAGCTAGAGCGCATTTCAGAATTAATAAACGAATCAATGAAATCAAAGGCACTCAGGTTTCATGTAAAAACGGAAAGCTTGAATTCCATCCTCTGACGCCGGAAACAGAAGCCGAACTTGCGTATTTGAATGAGCGGCTCGCGGATCCATTCAGTAAGGGCGAGCGGCTCGCGTTCACAAACAATAAACCCACAGGAACAAGTCATGCCAGCACCTAAAGGTAATAAATTCGCAGTCGGCCACGATAAAAATGGCCCAGATAAATACACGGATGAATGGATCGAAAAGGAAGCTCAAGCATTCCTCGATTGGATGGAAAAACCGGGAAATTTGTTCATAAAATCGTTTGCTGTTGAACGAGGATATCATCCAAACCGTCTTCAAGAGTTTGCCGAAAAGAATAATGTTTTTTCGGGTGTTTATCTTCGTGCTAAGGCTTGGCAAGAGGGAAAACTTGTTAAGGGTGGGTTACTTAGAGAATATGATTCTGGTATGACGAAATTCGTTCTGGTTAATCACCACGGTTACAAAGAGAAGGCCGAAATATCGGGTGACTCGACAAATCCATTGGCGGTTGTTCTTGAACAAATTGCCACTCAGAACGCTGAACCACTCAATCCGATTTAGTCTGCGGATTTGATGGATTTCATCTACTCCAAACGACATGCCGTCTTACCATTGATCTCCTTTGTCGTATGCGTTCAGCATTGCTATCGAATCTTAAAGCATTGAGCTTGAGTTGATTTGCAAAAAATCGAGCATATTTTATATGATGAATACTAACATCCCGCATGGTGATCCCATGCGAAAGCCACGGGTTTCGGCTCGTGGTTTCTTTTTTATAGGCATCATGAAAATTAGCCGCGTTGTTTCTTTCATTGATGGATTTAACCTTTATCACGCAATCGATGATTTACATTTGCCTTATCTAAAATGGCTAGACTTATACTCACTATCTTCGGTTTTTATTTCGCCAAAAACAGAAGAGCTAGTAAAGGTTTTATACTTTTCTTCATTGGTGATCCAATTTGATAAAGATACGCAAAAACGACAAAAAGATTATCTCGATGCCTTAAAACTCCGAAATGTTCATACAATTTTAGGGCGTTTTAAAAGAAAAAACGAGAAATGCCCGCTATGTCATAAAATGATAACGAAATATGGAGAGAAACAGACAGATGTAAACATAGCATTACAACTATTACATTATGCTTATCAAGATAAGTTTGATCGCGCTATTTTAATAACAAACGATTCCGATTTGGTTCCAGCTATTAGCCTTATACGGTCTTTGTTTCCCCAAAAACGAATTACAACAGTTGTGCCGCCTGGTCGGCAACACAGCAACGAATTGATTCAGGTTTCTACGGACAAATCCAAGATTACATTGGGTCATTTGGAAAGGTGCCTCATGGATGAAACTGTCTACGACGCATCGAAGATTTTATCTGTGAAACGTCCTATTGAATATGCCACATCGGCTGCTGCCGCTCCCTTCAGTATTCGGTAAACGGTCGCTTCGCCAATATTTAGCTTTCTTGCTAATTCACGCCGCGTCATTCGAGTTTCAGCCAGCCGCAGCACTTCCTTCACAATCTCTTTCGCGATCTGCTGCCGGCCTTTGTATTTGCCTTCCGCCTTAGCTTTGGCGATCCCCTCGCGTTGGCGCTCGAGCATGATTTCGCGCTCGAACTGTGCGATTGCGCCCAGCATGGTTAATAGCAGTTTGCCGGTAGGCGTTGATGTATCCATTCCCAGATTCAAGATCCTCAATCCTACGCCTGCCTTCTCGAGCGCCTGGGCAATGGCCAGCAAGTCGGCGGTAGACCGTGCGAGGCGATCCAACTTTGTGACGACAAGGGTATCGCCGCTTTTGCAGAAATTCATTGCGTTCTTTAATTGCGGCCTGTCTTTTACCGAAGATATCTGTTCATGTAGGACTCTATCGCATCCGGCAGCTTCCAGATCCCTGATCTGTGCATCAAGTCCGGCGATTTGGTCCGCCGTTGACGTCCTCGCATATCCTAAAATCATTTCACGCTCTCATTAGGGTGTTTTCTAAAAAGCGAATCTATCATACGACGAGAGGTGTATTCATGTGATAGTGTTTTTAGGTCTATCGTTGGAGCTTGGTCTATTGATAGGCCTCTCAGGATAATTAGTATATTTTGTTTTTTAACAAGCAATTCATTCAGAAAGACGCGATCTTTGTTTGTTGTTATAATTTAGTAACCAACAAAGGGGGATTATTATGAAATCTTTAACTATAAGCGAAACAACATCAACCAGCATTAATTGCGAAACTCTTCAAAGTTCAACGACTTCAAAACCAATCGTCGAACGATCATCAACCTCGCAGTCAAGCAGCGCTGGGCAAAGACGGCTGAGAACCGAAACATCATCTAGCCGAAATCCACACGTTTTACTAGCTATGGCAGCGCCAAACGCACCAGTCGATCAAGGATTTATTGATGTTTTGATGAAATACGGTAACTTATTTAATGCTGTTAATGCTGATGATTCTCGCGCTGTTGAACTGTTTGTTCAGCACGGAGCTAATCCAAACGAAAGAAGCAATGTTGGGCGCGATCGTTATGTCTATGCGGACGCAGTAGGGTGGCACGAACTTGTAATTGACGGGATGACTCCATTAGATGCAGCGGTCAAACATAAGAATGCAGCTATTGTCATTTCTCTACTTAAGGCAGGCGCTGATCCAACACTTTTACGAAATATTGGATTCGAGCGTAGCAGCGATGGGAAGGCTCCCATTCGGCTAAACAGTCTCGTTAGTCCAATCAACGAAGTCTTAAAAAATAGAGATTATGTTCTCTTGAGAGCGTTTGTTCAATTTAAAGCGGATTTCAATAAGCCTTGTCATGGCGTATACGGCTATGATTACGAAACGCCATTAGGAATAGCTTTGCGCATGCAGGACGCCGAAGCCGTGAAGATCTTGCTCGAAGGCGGTGCAAAGCCATAATAATGGAATAAGACGGTAAACACTTCCGATTCAACAATTAAAATTATTCTATTAGTGGTATAATTGAGGCATATAATCCCGGTGATAATATGCCCCAAATTCAGATTCTTCCCCGTCAACCATCTCCCCTTGAACAGCTCACGCCTTACATATCGCAAGCAGTGAGCGATATTGGTCAAGGCGTCCAGCAACGTTTCGAAAACCAGCAGGATGCAAAAATCATCCCAGCTATGTTCGCGCCGGAGCTTTCCCCCATGCAACGGATTGAGCTGTCTTTGAAACTATCACCCAAACGTAGGGAAGCTTTTTACTCGGCGATCCGCGCATCGACCGAGGGGGAGAAATTCGGCTTCCAAAAGGAAAGAGAAAGAAGACTTGCTCACGCCGACGTATTGGGCGGGTACGATAAAAGAATCACCCAAATCAATGCGGATTTGAAGAATCCTGACACTAAAAGAGACGAACGTAAACGCTTAAGCGAACTGAAAGAAAAACTTGTTCGGGAACAAGCGGCTAATCGCACTCGTTTACGTGGCGGTAAAGAGCCGCAGTTCAAATATCTTGAAATGCAAGACACGCAGCCGGAACAACCATCGACTCAGCCCCTAGAGGCCCCCGCCTTCGAATCTGTTCGACAAAACCCCGAAGAAATTCCATCAAAGGCAGCCAATCAACAACCCCACTCAGAAACTCTAGTCCAACGCAAAAAAACCAAATGGAATCCACAAAATCCTGAGCACATTGCACGCAGAGAAATGGTTTTAAAACAATCTGGTGGCGATCGCGCTAAGGCAAATCAATTGCTGGCGCAGGAATTTGAACAATGAGCGCTGAACCAAATTTCTTCGAGGATATTCAAGAGACGCCAAAGCCAATAAGCGGTACCGTTCCAGACTTCTTCTCTGATATCTCTCAAGCCGTTCCTCAAGAAACACAACGAAAGAATATCTGGGACAGCTTTGGCCAAGGATTAGCCTATCAAATGAAATCCGGTGGCCCGGCTGGCGCCCCTGCCCTATCCCCAGAACAAGCCAAGAAAGTAGGCGTAGAAACCGGGACAATGCTTGCCGTTGGCGAAGCCTTCGCCCCATTAAGAGCGCTCGCCCTTACTTCTAAATTTGCTCCTGGAATGCTTGAGAGTTTGGCGCGGCTTACACAGGCAGGCGCTACAGGCATAGCCGTTCCCTCAGTTGAATCATTGGTTGAAACAGGAGAGCTACCTTCAAAAGAAGAGCTCTTGAAAGAGGGCGCAATATGGATGGGAATAGATGCAGCCGTTCAATTGCTCCATGCAGGAACCGCAGCCACACGAACCATTAACGCTTTGGCCTCCGAAAATAATATCTCTAGGCGTGAGGTTATTCGCCGCATATGGGCAGGGGCAAAGAATTACTATGGTTGGGCCGAGCCTGAGATTGACCCAAACACTGGCGCCGCCATCGTTATGCCTGAGCAAATCGAGGCGATGGAAAATCTGGTTAAAAAGAATCCTGAAGTTATCCAGGGCGAAGTTTTAGCAACTATTGAAGAGCCCACCCCAGAAGCCCCAGATTTCTTTGAACCAGCTCCCGAGAAAAAACTTCCAGAGGTTGCGCCCGCAGCTAAAACCAAGCCGATTACGCCACAACACAAGATTGAGTATCAGCCCTATCAGATTTCCAACACTGGCCAGCAAAAGCAAGACGTAGAAGGGAATGTCTACTATGTGGGCGATTCAAGAGTTTTAGCCGTTCGAAAATTAGATGCTCCCGATAGGGAAGGCAACAAGTTTATCGTGGACCATCCGAACAGCGGGCTTATGCTCGCCGGGGCCCAAACAAAAACCGAAGCGAACGATATCGCTAAATGGGCATTGGACAATGCAATCACGGACATAAACAGGTTTGCATCTGATGACCCGAAAATAATCGCTCAAGGCATCGATAGAGATAAATTCTCCCAGTATTTAAAACAGCTCAAGGAAGAGAAGAGGGCTAAAAAACTCAAGCCGGAGCCCAGAGAGGCTCAAGAGAGAAAAACATTACCCGCAGAAGAGCTGGAAAGGGAAAAAGCCGAAGCGGTCGGAGCTAAGCCGACGCCTCAAGCTGATTTCTCTAACCGGAAGTTGGCAGAGCAAAAGGCGTTTATCCTTGATAAGGTAAATGACGCCATTGAGAATCCAACGAATCGGGAACAGATAACGATTAAGGTTCCTGACGACGGTGTTTTTCGAGTGAACAATAACCCAGAAAATCTTGAGGGTTTTAAGAAACGGGTTCAAAAGCAGTGGCCCGGTAAGCCCGTGAAAGCGGCTCCTTCTCCCACAAAAGGCGCTGTTGATTTCTTTGCACCGCAGCTCACTGAGCAGCAAATCCGCAATCGCAAAATCGCAGCAGCTAGAGCAGAGAAAATCCAGAAGCAGCGAGCCATTGAAACAGAGCAAAGGAAAGAGCGCGCTGAACGGGAACGTCGCGTCGCATTTAAAGCGCTTGGAATCGAAAAGCAATCCGAAGCTGTCAAAGAGGCTGATGAAATCATTCCCCAGAACGAAGATACCCAACAAGCCGAGGTTTTGGAAGAAGAGAGCCTTGACCCCGAAACCGCTCGCCGGATGCAGGCATTTGCCGAAATGCGGCTGCTAAAAGATGAGATTTCAACAAAGCTTAAGGGTGTTTGGAGCCGGGTCGATGTAGAGGCTCCTTTTAAGGCCGTGGGCGCGTCGAAAACCGGGAGAGCAGTCAAACTATTCTACGACACGAAAAACGCGTATCTAGAGGAAGCTAGAGGGTTGATTAAAAAGCTCGATACCCTCGGGCTCACAAAAGAACAAAGATGGGACGCATTCCTTGCGGCTGAAACAGAAAATGTGCCAGCAGATCCCCAAATTGCAGCCGGACGCCAAATATTCAGAGATTATTTCGATTCTTCATTTGCCAAATATGAATCTGAGGGCGGCTTATCGCTTCCGTGGCCCGGTTCAGCCATTGCCCGGCTTAAACAGCGTATCGTTGACTTACAAACCAAGCTCACGGCCCCCAATATCGTAAAGCACGCGCTGGGACAAGTTGAGAAAGAGATTGCTGATATACGAAAAGAGATCGCCATTCTTCGGAAATTGAAGTATGTGCCCAAAACTGTGCCTCTCATTACCCAAGCCCTCGCCGATGCCTTGTCCGAAATAGATCCGAAAAGCGGTTCTCGGCTCGCAATCCATGCCCACAGAATCCGGAAATCAGGCGCCCTGGCCGATTGGATTAAAGAAGAGCCGCTGATTAAAGAAGTGCTCGATCCGCTGGATTTTGTGAGGGATTACGCACAGCGAAAAGGGGGCGACATCGCCCTACTCCGAATCATCAAGAGCGCCGAATCCGAAGGACTGGCCTCGAAGGGTGAGAAGCTCGGCTTTAAGATGGACCCGATCAAATTCCCTGCTCTCGCCGGTTACAATGTCCACCCTGCTCTATTCGAACATCTTACCAACTTGGCTAACCCGATCCCATTCAACACGTATGACAAAATAAGCCGATGGGCCAAGGGCACAATTGTGTTCGACCCGAGCTATTTCATTGGTGTTTTACTGCCATATTTCCGAACACTGATTCAATTCCCAGCCACACTCGCGAAGCTGCCAAAATACTGGCGCAAAGCGATGACCGATTTCTTGGACGCGACACCTGCTTATGTGGAGGCAATCGAAAACGGCCTAGCTTCGACGCCATTTCCTGAAGCAGGTGACTTCCAGACATGGGTTGAGAAAGCCAAAATGGGCCCGGCATCGCCGATTGAACTGATGGCAAATACCCTGCTCACAAAAGATGGATTGAAACACCTCGGAAATCAAATTGGTAACTTTACTTGGACAATCGAGCGTATCGGGCGCCTGGCTTACTACAACATGCTCCTCGACAAGGGGTTTAGCGTTGCGGACGCTGCAAAACTCGCTGCTGAGAATTTCCTCGATTACAATAAGCTCCCAGCCAAAACCCGCCGTTGGATGAGCCGGATTTTCTTTGCCCCTGCATTCCAAATGCTGAGCCTAATCAATGATTCTCTCCTCCTATACTCCCCAGCTAAATTGGCCAAAGAGCTAATCACAGACCCAAAAGCATTCAAGAGCGCTAAGGTTAACAAAGAACGAATCAGCTTGCTGATTGGTACTGCCATTGTGCTTATCGGTATCGAAGAGATGTATCGAAGATTTGGATTCAAACGGGATGAGTTTGGTACACGCTATACGGCTGAATTTATTGATGAGAACGGGAAAGCAAAAGAGCTTGTGATTGTTCCTTCTCATCCCCTCAATGTTAGCCTTCGATGGATTAATACATTCTGGCGCGGCTTTGGTCCAGGCGAATCATTGCCTCTTCAAAAGATTTGGGGAAGGGCAAGCGGCCAATTGGGGCCCGTACCCTCGTTTATTGTTGAAGTGACAAATAATAAGAACCGCGAAGGGAAGCAAATCTGGGATCCGGTTGGCGACAATGCCTTGACCGCCATGAAAAAGGTATCGTTATTTGCTCTGGGCAAAATCGAACCATTTATTGTGAGTAAATTCCATACGCCAGAGCAGCGCAAGGCTGCTAAAGAGAAAATGCGTGACGCGTTCGGCTATCTGGACTGCGTGCTTGATTCCATAGAGTTTTTCTACGACCGAAAGCCGGAGTACGAGCGCGATGAGGCCAAAATCAAGTACCTGCGAGGGAAGCTGTCTCACTTGAAGCGCGAGGGTGATCTGGATGAGGCTACGGAAGAGCGCTACCACAAGGCGATTGAAGCCATCAGAGAGAAGGAATGAGCCTCCATAAGACAGACGGTATTTGTTAAGAGACCATAAAAAATTCATATTTAATAATTTATCGGTGCTTCTTGCAGTTTATTTGTAAACACGGATAATGAGAGGTAATGACTGGGGGTTGTCCTAGTCGACGCCTAAGCCTCGGAATATTCCGAGGCTTTTCGTTTTTCAGGCTCGTTCCGTGAGATCTTTTCAGGAAATATTTTAAGCCCTTTACCCAAGTGATTAGGATAGTAGTGAAATTTGTCTCGAAAAACATTGAAAGACAAGTTCTCTTTGCAAGGATCCACTACAAACCTTCCTATCGGGTATGCCACTAAATCAGCAATTTGAAGGCCGACATTGTTTGATTTTTTATCAACGAAAAGAACCTTGAGCGGGTATTGTGCTTGCCAAGTTTCGTTTTTTGCTATTATTCGATTGAAGGCTATTTCTAGGGTATGATCCACTTCGCTTCCTCTCGACTCGAGGATAATATGCGTTATTTTATTTATTTGTTTTTTTTCCTGTAAAAACCGATAAACCCTTTCTAGGCAATACTCCAAGCTTAATTCATAAGGGTCTTCTGGCTTAGTATAACGTTGTTTTAATAAACGCTTGTCAATACAGGTTGAGATAATTGTGAATGGAGAAAGCTTAATAACGTTATTTATTCTCTCATAAAAAATTTCTCTTCGGGTTACGTTTTGTAGGAATTGAAAGGCTTCGGTCTGTCGCCTCAACTTTGCACTATGAAGAATTATGGAATCATGTCCCCAAAAATCAAATTTCAGTTTCTTTACATTCCTTACAGCGTGATCTATGTAAGCGTTTTTGGGGAAAATACATAATATTAGCGCAAAAACAGGATGCTGTTCATAGACGATTTGTAAACAACGGTCCCCAGTTTCATCACCATAAATAACATAATCTCCGTAGTCGTGCTCGTTTGTCTCGTTGTTCATAACATTCAATCCTGTTGGATCGAATAGGTTCTCTGAAACGACTTTCGAAAGTCAAAGATATTTTTCGTTAGTTTTTCGCTTTTCCAAAATCTACTGTGACCATTCGGGAAAAGGATTAATCCGCGCCTCATTAGCTGCTACTTGAGCCACGATCATGTGCCCGGAATGCCCAAAAGTAGCTTATCAGCCTATTAACGCCTCTAGAATCGATATCTGATCCCAAGAAAATGATTTCTTGAATTCAGGGCCAAAACCATTAATTTTTGGCACATTCTCCTCTTACAATCTCTTGCCTTTTTCTAATATCAAAAGATAAATAACAAAACAAACCTAACAACGCTTTTATTTAGTTTTGTAAGCACTCGCAATTGTTTATAATGCTAGCACATTACTAAACAAGAGAGCGTATGCAAGTTATTTTAAGAAAAACAGATGAAGTGTCTATAAAAGAAACAAAAACAATATCAGCGATTCCGAGTGAAGATGCTGCAAAAACTATAGAGAGAGCGCCAATTCAAAAAGCCGCCTTGCGCAAGTTCATGGCCGAAGGCAATCTGATGCTATTACAGGCAAATCCAAATGTTAATGGGGTTGACAAAGCACTATTGATGAGGGCGCAAGGCAATCAAGACATTAACATCGTAGAAATACTCTTGGAGTATGGTAATAACCCCAAAGGCTGGCCAGCCATTTGTTATGCAGCATATCTGGGACATGAAAATATTGTTCGTGCTTTAGTCCAATATGGCGCTGACGTAAAAAGTAAATGCAATGAAGGATCCGTACTCGATTTTTCAATAGACAACCACAATCTCGGGCTTATTCAATATCTTATCGACCGTGGAGCAACAGTTGACTATACGTTTTTCGATCGATGCTTAAAAACCGAATTTCGTGAAGGATTGACTTATTACTTTGATAAGGGAAACAAATTTCCTCCCAGCGCATTAAACGAAAGGGTCTGGACGTTAATAGAAACGAAAAAGCCAGTTGATTTGATCAAATTATTGATCGAACGAGGAAAGGCGGATCTTAAATGTAATCGTGGTTCTTACGGTTTACTGAGTGTAGCTGTAGCTCGTGGCGATGCAGATTTTATTACGTATTTGATTGCAAAAGGAGTTTCTATTAATTTTCTTCCACAACAAGGATGGTCTGAAGATGCTAATCGCAATCCGATTGTTCTTGCCCTTTCTTCAAATAGAACTGATATTTTAAAGATTCTTATCGATTCCGGAATAAACATACCTAAATTTCCAAGCCAAACCACTACTGTTTCAATGATTTGGGTTAATTTGTTCAGAAATTACAATTTAGACACCATCAGAACGCTCGTTAATAAAGGGCTAAATATAGAATGTGGGTCTCCACTTAAACAAGCTATAATGTTGAAAAACATTGATTTAGCGGCCTTTCTTCTTGAAAAAGGCGCTAATGTATCCAATAAGAACGACGGCTTTGGAAAAACTCCTTTAAAATTAGCAATAGAATCGGGTAATCGTGCAATTATTGATCTGCTAATTAAATATGGTGCCAGAATCGATGACATTTAATTCCGTCCCAGCTTCCATGAAGAAGTAAAGTTTTAGCTGATTAATTTTTTGATCTTGCGGGCGATTTTTCTGATCGAGGATAGATTCTGATGATATAGTCCTGCGACGGAGGCAACAAGCTGTCTTAGCTCTTCAAATTTAGTAAAGTTGGGTTCTTCGGCAGAGAAGGAACCGATACCTAAATCATCAAGTAAATCTGTTGAGCCAGAATGGGCAGCCTTATTGCCATTCCTTATGGAACGCGTACGAACTTGATGTGCCTTAATGGCTGCTGCAAGCCAATCGATGTGTCCCTGCATTTGGGAGGTGGTTTTTTGCAAAACAAATAACCCAGTGAGGAGTCTTCTAAGAGATAGTATTGCGTTTTTTTGAAGAGTGAACTGTTCTGAATTGTCTTTTCGATTCTTGTAAGCCCAAAACAAAGAGTTAATTGGTTCTTCTGCATCATCTAATAGCTCTAAAACTCGCCAAGCGTTTTCATTGGCATTTTCCAGACGCTTTTGTCGCATAAACCTTGGCCAGTAGAACAGCGCTCCGGCTATGGTGACGATCAAAGCAAGCAAGAAACCCCCAATGCTGGCCCAGTCTGCTGCGATACCGGAGATCTCTCGCCAAGATGTCAAAAACTCAGTTTCCGTCATGTTGTTCATTGTCCAGAGATGACACTTGGGAATAGTATGCCACAGCATCCAGATAATCGGCATAATCTTGGCATACCGGCGGCACAATTTTGGCACAATTGCATTCAAAAACCAGCGGTTTCGCCAGGTGTTGTGCGACAAGAGCAGATAGTGCTAAACATTTAATCTTCACTTCGTTAAATTCTTTGCAACGTTGTACGGTGTTGTAGGTAGTGTGACTGTAAATCCCCCGGCTTCGGCCTCCGCTGGTTCGAGTCCAGCCACCCCCATTCTCCCGGACAGTTTTTAAAATTAAGCATCGAACGAATGAATAATGCGTTTGTAGTGAAAGAGTTGTGTTGTTTGTTGACAGTTCTAAACCATTAAATCCGAAAATTCACATTTTTCGGCTACTTCGGAACTTTTGGGAGTTGTGCAGACGTAGAGTCAATCTCACCGATAAGCATTTTACATTGATCTGGAGTCCATGCCGGAGTTGATGGCACAAGAAGAGTCATACATCCTTCCCAATAATATTTTTCGTTTGGAAGAATCAGGACCACGTCATTTTCAGACAACTCCAATTTTCGGCCTTCTATGACAACAAAACCATGTCCACTCATTACGAATCCCATCATCTTGCATTTCTCGTTCGTGGTCCAACCTTCTTTGGGGTGTCGGCCGTTGAGCTGGACTAAAGCAATGTTGATGTCGTTATCATTAATTTCATATTCTGCCACCTGGCAGGCAGAATCATGTGCAGCAATTATCGCTTCTTCTGCTTTCATGTATTCCATATGCTTAAACCCTCCAAAACGAACTTTTTTGAAGGAATCGTAGCTAAAATTGAAACAACCTCCCAGTCAAAAGTTCTGAATTCGTTCAGTCTCTCCCAATTCTCATAGACAAAATCACCCCACTGTCTCTCGATAATGCTGAGAAAGGAATGTTAAAAAAAGCTTGCAACCTTCTCGTCAAAATTATTTTAGATTCTCAATGACGCACGGAATAATGGTCGCATGAAAACCACACAATCCATTACCTCAGCTCATCGCGGATAAGCTACTTTCTAAGAGTTTCTCAAGAATTTGCCATCCAATTTCGGAATTAAAACCCCCACCCATATGAAAAAGTGACGACAGGACACCAGAGAACAGATCTCTCTTTGTGCCCGAGTCCAAATGGATATCCAGAAAAGGGGTTACGGTGTCTTTCATTACTCATCAACAGACACATAACACTCACTTGATAATGACGAGCATGATTATGATCATTGAATCGTTGCTTCTCCAAAATTATCTCAGGGGCAAAATATGTTGAAAACCTATTCTTTTTCATTGTCTCTATAGGAGCGGGTCACGGCAAGCTATTTAACAAGCGAAAGCAGCTTACGGCTGCTTCGATTCTTCAAGATTACGGAGGAGAAGAAGGCGGATCTTGATCTCCATACAATAAATATTGCGAATATACAGGTATAATACCTGAAGTAGGAAAAGTCAGAACAAAGGTGAGATCATATATCGACTCAGCCGCGATTTCAGCACAATCGAATCTCCTGCAGGAGTTTATTAGCTTTAGTAGTGCCATTTTTAAGTTTCTTGGGGTAGAGAACTTCTTTCCGTTATTGCATCGAAAAAATAGTTCGTAAAGGCATGAGATGACCATGACGCCATAAAACCTACCCGTTCATATAAACAACCCCACAGAATTCCCCGAAATGTTGATCCGATTATTTGTCGATTGAGGGCACTCTTCATTTCTTTGGGGCTCATTATTCTTTGTCTAGAGGTGTTCTTAAATTCCGTGATAAGATCAACGTTATTTTTGTTAATAAAATGAATCCCTCCAAATAGGACAGATGCCAGGCCTATTCTAGCAATAGTAGCAACGGGAGTGTTCGGATCGACTTTGCAAGCAGAGAAAAGTATCGGCAAGATGCGCCCTTGGAATCCGGTTCTGAATACAAGTTCTTCGATAAGAGGAATTGTTTGATTGCTGAGTACAAGGTATCTTTGAAATGATAAAAAGCGCGGAAGGCGATCTGACGGTAAATATGTAAATAATATTTTATAGCCACAACTACTCTGAAAGTTACGCTTTAAGTTCTGCATATATGTTTCATTGACACAGCCCGCAACCTTTCCGATTCTTGTCGATAATTCGGAAAGCGCTAAACTAACGGGAACTGTTGCAATTCCTGTAAAATAATTCATAATATACGTAACCATAAAAATCTCTCATTTTGGTTTTATTTTTCATTTATGGGGGCGGAGGAAGCCAACTGCTTGGCTTCCGTGTGTGAAGCGCGATGCAGCGCGCGAAAGGCGGGAAGCTCGGAATCCATCCGCCCCCATAGTCTGTCATTTATCCGAGGCCTGTTGCCAAAAAGGCAGCTATAGCGTCTTTTTTTATTTTACCTTGAGCAAGTTCTAATACAAGCTGTTCCAAAGGAGCTTCTTGGTAATCAAACGGGCAATTATTCATAGCTAGAAACATGAGCGATGAAACAAGTGCTGCTCTTTTATTTCCATCGATAAATGGATGGTTTTGACAAATATGATAGAGATAGGCTCCGGCTTTATCATACAGTGTTGTATGAAGATATTGTCCATTAAACGTACTGCTCGGTTGAGCAATGGCAGATAAGAGAAGCCCCTGATCGCGAATGCCTCTTTCGCCTCCATATCGATTGATTTGGTCGATGTGGATTTCTAATACATCATTTAATGTAAGAAAATAAATCTTCACGCCTTTACTCCGCCAAACGTTTCAAAGCTCGATGATATCTTTTGTTGATCTTTTTTAATGAAGAGGAAAAACGTCTTTGTTCTGCTTTGCTTTTAATGGGAGTGACGATGATCGAAGTGCCGTCCGGCGTGGAAATTTGCAATAAGGTCTCATCGTCAATTCCCAGAAGCTCAAGAATGGGTTTTTCAATGATGAGAGCGTAACTATTTCCGTGCTTGGTGAGTTTTTTGGTTACGGTCACAACGGCCTCCTTAAATGGTGTATATACTGATGTATCTACATTGTATCAACATATGAATTTCCGGTCAACTATACTTGTGGGACAGCGACACGCGAAAACTATCAATGCTTCTCAATCATTAATAAAAATTATTTTATCCTAAAATGCTTTAAGTTAGCTTGGTAAGCGTTGAATTGTGTTGCCAGACGTTGGATTTTGTCTCTCTGTAAATCTCCCGGCTTCGGCCTCCGGTAGTTCGAATCCACCCGCCTCCAAAGTTTTCTTTATCAATACATTATGTATGTTAAATCTGTCTGTAAATTCCTCCAAAAATAATGTTTTTGGGCATTCATGGGACAGCAATACTCAACACTATAGAATGGAAGCACTGACGGTACTCTGGAATGGTTTCCTTGACTTCTTGATCCCAGGCATTAAGTTTTGGTAGATTAGTTCGGAATGTCTAAAAATCCTTCATTGTTAAGAGATAGTATGAATTGGCTGTTTTTTCTCGCTCCGTTTATGTTTATTTCTGTTGCAATCTACGCGGAGCCGGCCGCGAGTTCGGCGATGGAGCTATGCGCAGACATTCAAGACATGGAGCTGGCAACAGTTTCTCTTGAAGGTCTATCCGCTCGATACGATGCGTTTCTTCTCGATGCTTACGGCGTCTTTTGGGGTTCGGGTGACGTTGGAGTTCTTCCTTGCGCTGCCGCTGCGATGGAGTATTTAGTATCTCATGGAAAGTGTGTAGGCATCCTTTCGAACTCTACTCAACTCGCCTCAAAAGAAAAAGAAAAGCTTCAAAGATATGGGTTATATGAAGGAGTTCATTATCATTTTTTGATCACTTCGGGTGAGATTGCCAAAGAGTTACTGTTGAGGGAGGTTCTTCCATTTCCGACGCCGCGCCGCACATTCTGGCTTTTTGGATCTCCTCACCCTCGCTTCCGGTCTCATGCTCAGCTTTTCGAAGGAACAGTATATCGGGAGACAATGGATCTTAAGGAGGCGGATTTTATCTATATTTCAATTCCGCATATTGAAGGCGTTGATCAAGAAAATCCGGAAGTATTTCGGAAGATGGTCCAATCTGTTGAAATGCAGATACCAGTGCTTTGTGTGAATCCTGATCGGTTCGCCCCTGAAGGGGCTCCTCCGCGCCCAGTGGTTCGCCAAGGAAGTATTGCTCAATTATTTGCAGAGCAACATTTCCCAGTTTATCTAATGGGCAAACCTTCTAAAATCATTTATGAAGCTGCATTACAGCGGTTTCTCAACGATGTTCCTCGAGAAAAGATTCTTATGATTGGAGATAACCCGGAGACAGATATTCGTGGCGCAAATGCAGTTGGTTTAGATGCTGCTCTTGTTACAAAGACAGGTGTGTTGGCCAATCTTTTTGAACAAGAGGGAAGTTCTGCGGTTGTGGGTCGGCTCTCATTGAGTGATCGGCCTAAATATTTGATTGAACGTTTGGGTTTAAAACCCTTCGTGTCGGCTGTAGCACCTGAGGCTCAATAAATAGGAACAATCTTATCGGGGTTGGATTTTACAAATCAAAGGGACGTGCTCCAATAGCACAGGAATGAGCAATTCTATCCGATGGTGTGTAATCGATGTTGTTAAAATGAAATAGGTTTAAAAATATTTTAATTAAATATTAGCCATTCTGGTTTGAAGATCAGAAGCGTACCGATCAAGACCAAAAGAGTTCCTCCAATCAGATGCGAATAACGCGAATATTTTTCAGTCATACTCATCAAATGAAGTGAAAAGACTGCCACCAGAAAGACGATTAGATCGTCTAACATGAAGAAAAAAAGATAGATGGCAATTAGGCTGTAATACTCGACTATAGATAACGGAGTTAAGGCGAGAACCTGGGTATAGATAGCTGGTATGCCCGCAGAACAGACCAGTTCGAGGGTATTGACCAGAAAAGCTAAAACGATAACTGCACAGGCTGCCAGAAAAAAATGCTTTTCCTGAATAAAATGTTCGAGTTTTTGAGAGATCATCTGTTTTTGTTTAGATCCCGTGACTTTGCAGACTCCATCTTTGTTCGCCCAAAATTCTTTCAGATAATACCCTCCGGCAAGAATGGCAATGGCTCCGATCGAAATTTTTATCACCGGAATATAGCTGATAAATAACATGAAATTGAGCCAGGCTACCAGAAACATAAAATAGACAAATGTTGAGGTGATAAGAAAAAGGCTTCCGAGAATAATTAATTTTTTCCGATTTTGAATACCGATCAAAAAGGAGAGCAGCATCACTAATACCCACATGGCGCAGGGATTGAATCCATCGATCGCCCCAAGAAGTACGGAAAGAACAGGAAGAGAAAGATCGTTAATTTTAACGGATTGGTAGAATGGAATGTTAATGGTGTCGGGAACAGAAACATTTTCCTGATTGGTTTCGATGGAGCCGGAATTCTTTTTGTCCGAGAGAATTATGTCACTTTTTTCGGATCTGTTTTGATGCTCTTCAATAATCGCTTCTTCGATCTGTTTCCCAGTTATCTCTTCATTCCAAAAGCCAACAAAATGTCTCTTGTTAATGATGGTAACAGGCAAAGAAGACGCCTGGAAGTTGAGCTTTGCGCTCATCGTTTCCAAAAGTTCCTGGTTTTGTTCGTTTTCAGAAATTTCAAGCTCGCTGATTTGCAAGTAAGGATATTTATCTTGCAGGCTCTTTAGAAATTTTTTTTCATTCTCACAATGCGGACATCCTTTTTGCCAGAAAAGATAGAGGGTTACTTTTTCGCTTGTGTTTGCAAAGCAAAGGTGAGTTTGAAAGAGAAAAAAAAAGACGAAAACGATGATTTGAAGCTGCTTCATATTTATCAAATACCAGTTTTTGTTTTTATCTCGAAACATTGTTTGAATAATTGTGAGCAAACTATACGATCATGATTCAAAAAGCGAGGAAGACATTCTTGAACAAGAAGGATTCTGAGCGAAGATCGATATGGCAAAGCCGTAGCAAGCGATATGTCACCTGTTTGAATACCGAGTTAGTATTATCCGAGAAATATTGCATCTCGGTATTAACCTAAAACAGAGCAGGGCGCAATTGTCTGGCCAAACAGAAAAATCGACAATAGGGTCGGCGAACGTGGAATTTGTCAGGTTAGCGAATCGTAAATACTGATTAAATGACTCCCAATAACCATAGAATCAAAATAATGATTAATATGGTTGTCAATCCACCGAAAGGAGCATATCCCCATTCACGGCTATAGTTCCAGCGGGGCAATGCACCAATTAACATCAAAACCAAGATAACAATTAAAATTGTAGCAAGCATAAATCAAATCCTTTCTAGTTCGGTTAGTTAAAGCGACTGCCGAATCGTCGATAAGTTGGATTACTTTTTTCTTTTCGTTGTTCGATAGTAATAAAAAGCGGTTCCGCCAAGAACAACTAAAATACTACCTCCGAAGAAGCACCCGTTCATGATGCTATGGTATCGTCCAATTTTTGATTCCATTTGTTGACCAAGCGTTTTCACGATTGAATTTTTGGATTTCGTCATCTTGTGAATTTCGGTTCTCGCAGTAGATATGTGACTTTTTGAATAAAATCCGTAACCAATCAGGAAAATTCCTATTGCGATAACAACAAGACTCACAATTTGTTTAATATTCATAATTTCCTCAATAAATTCTGCTAGAAATGGCACACAAACAGTATGTCTATTTGATACCACGTTCTAATTTGACTTATTTCTTGATTGTATATTTTTGTGAAGAAAAAAATGCGAAACGCATCCGTTTTTGATATCCCACGTTAATCGGATCATTCTGGATCTGTTCTGGGGGAGCCTGTAATGATGAACTTATCCCGATATTCAAAAAGCATGTTTTCCAAATATCGGGATAAGTTCATGGCTATAGGCAGCATTCGGAAGGCTCTGTTATAATGCATTGAAAATTAGAGATGATCCTTGATTATGCCATTACCCAAAGATGTCAACGGCTGTCCTTACCTCCAGTTAGCTCCCATGGAGGGGGTCGGAGATCCGGCATTTCGAAAAGCGATAGCAGCTGTCGGTGGATTTGATGAGGCGGTGGTTGCTTTTCTTAGAGTCCCCCGAAATGCCCATGTCAAGAGTTTGGCTATGCGGTATAATGCTCATGAAATCGCTCCGGTTCCGCTTGCGGCTCAGATCATGGGGTCGGATCCGGATTTAATGGCGGCTATGGCGCAAGAACTCGTGCAAAGGGGGGCTTTGCGGATCGATGTCAATTGCGGATGCCCTTCCCAGATTGTTACAAGCCGGGGGGCCGGTTCTGTTTTGTTAAAAGATCCCGAGCTGTTATTTAAAGTTGTTTCGGCTGTGGTTAGGGCGGTCTCTATCCCCGTAACGATCAAAATGCGCTCTGGCTATGAGGATACGGCTCTATTTTTTGAGAATCTTTCGGCGGCGGAGGCTAGCGGCGTCCAGTACATCACCCTTCATCCTCGAACGAAAGCCGATGGATATCACTCTCCCGCCAGATGGGATCTGATTGCAAAGGCCAAACAGTTCTTGAAACTACCCATTGTTGGAAACGGAGATATTTGTACGGTTGAAGATGCTTTAAGAATGTTGAGAGAAACCGGTTGCGACGGACTCATGATGGGCAGGGGAAGCGTGATGAATCCTTTTCTCTTTCATCAAATTCGCGCCCATTTTTCAAAAACCGTTTTTCAGCCGAAAGTGGAAGATTTAGTTCGCTATTTTCAAGTGTATATATCGGTGCTGCCCAATGATTTGACCCCAAAACAACAGGTAAACAAGGTTAAGCAGCTTTTGAGTCTTTTTTGCAAAAGTAGTGAATCATTGCTGCAAAAACGCCACGAAATTCTTGCCGCTGAACATACTGATCCTCATGCATTTTTTGCGTTCGTCCAGCTCTTTTTGAAAGAGCTTTGGTATAGCAAGTGAAATGAAATTGAACGCACCGCTTGTCTTAGAGGGTGTTTAAAAATATAAGTTACTGTATACTAATTTCTTTTTTAGTTTTCTTAGAGGGAATATGAAAGGAAGCCAGTATCCCGGCGAGTTAACCGATAAAGAATGGGATTTAATTAGA
>Ga0153915_10000305_pt1 | contig 44779 bp, 23 predicted proteins | sample Opewatmetagenome_2_FD_107003 | JGI IMG/M metagenome (GOLD analysis project Ga0153915, IMG submission 107003) | Freshwater wetland microbial communities from Ohio, USA - Open water 3 Core 3 Depth 3 metaG | ecosystem: Environmental > Aquatic > Freshwater > Wetlands | place: USA: Ohio, Lake Erie...
CGCAACGACCGTCCGAGTCGTGACCGAGGTGATCGTCCAAACCGTGACCGTGGCGACCGTCCTCACCGTAATGAAGAATAAAAGAATAGGAAGATATCTCAAAAATAAGCAACTTACTCCTTTTTTAAACATCGTTAAGATACCTTGCAAAATCGAGGCCATCCTTTTGAGACGGCCTCGATTTTTTTATCAGATTAAGAAGTTCTATCTGGCACTGAGGAGAAGTTAAAATCATATAAAATTAAAATCCACCGTTAATCCTTCACTGGTTGTGAAGCTATACGGAGCATTTACAAATATACACTAAATATGGAGTAAAGCAAATAAGGCGATTCGTTTCATAAAAATCATGAAACAGGTATTTGGCTTAGGAATATGATGCTGGAATATTCAGTTGATTTATGGATGTTTAACTAAAAATGACTACCTTTGCCGGCTCTTTGAGAAAAGAGGGTCTCAACGATTCAGGCCGCTTGAAAGGTCACAATAAAATTGGTATAGTAAGAAAGGTAAAAAAGATGATTACAGTCAGTAATTTACAGGTTCAGTTCGGTAAAAGGATTTTGTTTCAGGATGTCAATTTAAAATTCACACCAGGTAACTGTTATGGGATCATTGGGGCCAATGGTGCAGGAAAGTCTACTTTTCTGCGTGTTTTGGCTGGAGATGTTGATCCGGTGCGTGGTGGTGTGGCTTTTGGTCCAGGGGAACGGTTGTCTGTCTTGGAGCAGGACCATTTCAAATTTGATGCCTTCACGGTGCTAGATACTGTAATGATGGGTCATGACAGGTTGTGGGCAGTTAAAAAGGAGAAGGACGCTATTTATCTGAAGGAAGACTTTTCGGATGCCGATGGCCTTCGGGCAGCCGATCTGGAAGAACAGTTTGCTGAAATGGAAGGCTGGAATGCCGAAAGCGATGCCGCTGCTTTGTTGAGTGGGTTGGGTATTAAGGAGGAGCAGCATTATATGGTGATGACCGATCTGGGCGGGAAGGAGAAAGTGCGCGTATTACTGGCTCGTGCCTTGTTTGGTAAACCGGATAATCTTTTATTGGATGAGCCGACTAATGATCTGGATGTGGAAACGGTTATGTGGTTGGAAAACTACCTGGCTGAATACGAAAACACGGTGTTGGTGGTATCACACGACCGGAAATTTCTGGATTCCGTCTCGACTCACACGATTGACATTGATTTTACTAAGATAAGGATGTATGCCGGTAACTACAGTTTCTGGTATGAATCCAGCCAGTTGGCACTTCGCCAGCAACAAACGCAAAACAAGAAGGCTGAAGACAAGCGAAAGGAGCTGGAAGAGTTTATCAGACGCTTTTCGGCCAACGTGGCCAAATCACGTCAGGCGACAAGCCGCCGTAAAATGCTGGAAAAGCTCAACGTGGACGATATTCAACCCTCTTCAAGGCGGTACCCTGGAATCATCTTCACCCCCGATCGTGAACCGGGTAACACCATCCTTGAAGTGCATGGATTAACTGCCAGTATTGAAGGTGACTGCCTGTTTAAGGAGGTGAATTTCAATGTCGAAAAGGGAGATAAGATTTGCGTTCTCTCCCGTGATTCAAGAGCGATGACTGTCTTTTTTGATATCATCAATGGAGAACGACAGGCAGATCAGGGCTCATACAATTGGGGTATTACCATTACACCAGCGTATATGCCCTTCGACAACAATGCATTTTTCAATACTGATCTGAACCTGGTTGAATGGCTGGGGCAATTTTCAGAAGACACCAGTGAAAGCTACATCCGTGGTTATCTGGGGAAAATGTTGTTTTCCGGTGAAGAAATTTATAAAAAGGCTTCTGTTTTATCCGGTGGTGAAAAGATGCGTTGCATGATTGCCAGGATGATGTTGAAGAATGCCAATGTGATGGTGCTTGACTCTCCGGCCAACCATCTCGATCTGGAATCCATCCAGGCTTTCAACAATACATTGGTTGCTTTTAAGGGGAATATACTGATGGCTTCTCATGACCGTGAATTCATACAGACAGTCTGTAACCGGATTATTGAGCTGACACCCAATGGCATCATCGATAAGATGACTGATTATGAGAATTATGTGCTGGATCCGCTGGTGAAAGAACAGCGGGAAAAAATGTACAGAAGGTAAAACTGAAAGCAGACGGAAGGCTTAAACTGAACGTGGATGAACAACGCTGATTTTCAGCGTTGTTTTTTGTTGCTGCTCCGGCCACGACCTTTTTGGCCAAAGCCACCTCCCCTGTGCTTTGATGGTGCCCATTCCGGACCCTCTCCAACTTCTTCGGGCAAGGGTAACCGGTAGATGGTTTTCCCTAAAAATTTTTCAATACGTTCGAAGGATTCCTGTTCGTCTTCAGACACAAAGGAGATGGATAATCCGTCAGCACTGGCACGGGCAGTGCGACCAATGCGGTGTACATAATCCTCAGCATCATGAGGTACGTCGTAATTGATTATGACGCTGATGTCTTCGATGTCAATACCTCTTGATACAATGTCCGTAGCTACCAGAATGTTGACTTTGCCACTCCTGAATTCCTGCATGGTGCGGTCGCGTTCCGGCTGGTCCAGGTCTGAATGCATTTCGGCCACTGGCAGATGCATTGAACGGAGCGTACGGGTGACCTCCTTGACTTTAATTTTTGAAGAAGCAAAAATGATGGCTTTGTCGGGCAAGGTCTCTTCAAACAAATTCTTAACAATGTAGGCTTTCTGACGTTCATAGCAGATGTAGGCTGACTGCATGATCTTTTCGTTCGGTTTTGAAACCGCCAATCTGATTTCGGCAGGTTGGTTCATGATGGTCTTGGCCAGTTCCCTGATTTTGGGGGGCATGGTGGCAGAAAACAACATGGTCTGGCGACGACGAGGCAATTCATTGACCACTTGCATGATATCTTCAAAAAAGCCCATATCGAGCATCCGGTCAGCCTCATCCAGAATGAAATACTGTACCTGTGAGATATCTATCAGCCCAAGTTTCAAATAAGATAGCAACCGACCTGGCGTGGCGATGACAATGTCGACACCTGCCTGAAGTCCTTTTTTCTGTTGTTCCCAGACAATACCGTCGCTTCCACCGTAAACAGCCACAGAAGAAACCGGCAGAAAATAGGCAAAACCGGCCACCTGTTGATCAATTTGCTGTGCCAGTTCGCGGGTTGGAACCATAATGATCGCATTAATGGCATCTTCCGGGTGATTGTTTTGCACCAGGTGGTTAAGAATCGGGAGCAGATAGGCTGCTGTTTTTCCGGTTCCCGTCTGTGCACAGGCGATCAGGTCTTTGCCTTCGAGCAGGAGGGGAATGGCTTGTTCCTGAACTGGAGTGCACTCGTGAAAATTCATGGACCAAAGGCCATCCAGCACGTCTTCTTCCAGGTCTAATTCTTCAAATGTCATAGGGTAAAATAAGTTGGAGTTCTGACCTTTACAAAAGGATAAAGGCTGAAATCGGGTACAAAGTAACGAAAAAAAAGGCATCTTTCAGCTATCTTACTGCGAAACAGTACAAATCATTGTTGCTTCAATGCTATTAATGAAACATGTTTTATGGGTATGTTAAAGGAGCAAGTTGTCCCATTTTCATAAAACATTATATCATTTTTACTAGTTATAAGCTTAGCCCTTAACTTATTTTTGCCTTTGCATCGAAAAAGATGCCTGGATGAGCTAAATAACCTTAAAATCTGTATGCCGGAGATGATACAACCATTTCTGTTCTTCCACATACATTCTCAGTCACATTTACCGGGATATACTACTATATCAGGTGCGCCGGAGGCGTGTCCTGTCAATTCATTTTAGACAAATACAAAAAATAACGCGGTATGAAAGTCAAAGTTACTTTGTTGTTGTGTTTTTCGGCACTGTTGCTGTTTACGCAATGTGCCAAAGACCTCGATACCTATTATGACCGTCCGGCCTGGCTGGAGGATCCCATTTACCAGGAACTGGAGGCAAATGGAAACTTCACGCTCTTTTTGCAGGCAATTGACCGGACATTGCACGCTTCCGTGTTACAGGGAGCCGGCTTGTATACTTGTTTTGCTCCCAATGATACAGCTTTTCAGGCTTGGCTGGATGAAAACCATTATACTTCTGTTGATAAAATTCCTCAACAGGAAGTGGAGGATCTTGTTGCATACAATTTGGTATACAACCAATTTCAGGAAGAGAACCTGGGTTCGGCACTGGTTGATCAGGTTTGGACCCCTGGCATAGCCTATAAATATAAGACAACATATTACCCCATGCTGTCCAGGGAAGAATATAATGGTGATTCGGTTTGGGTCTTTGATTCGAACGCTTATGGTGGCTACACTTATAATTCCAAAAATGATATTGTCGGTAACTACAAATACCTTCCGGTTTTTACAACCAACTTTTTTAATTCTTCTTCCCCTCAATTGACAGCCGGTGATTATCTGGCCTTCTATCCTGCATCCACCTGGGCTGCCAGTGACGGATTGGGCAATGTAGGGGCCGCTTCAATTATTGGGGGTGAGCATTTGGCTGAAAACGGGGTGTTTTACGAGTTGAACAAGGTTGTCGAACCGCTTCCAAACATTCTTTCCGTTTTGAAAAATGATCCGGAATGTTCTGATATGTGGGATTTGATCAACTATAAAACGCCAGGCGGATCAACCTATTATTTTAAATATTTTATTGATTTCGATGGCTTAACCGAACAGATGAAGCTGCTATACCCGAGCTTGAACATTGATAATGTATACATTCGGGGATATTCCGGATTTGGATTTGATCCACAGCTGGAAGCATACACTGGAGAAGGAACCAGCGCTGATGTTACTCAGGAAAATGGTTTCACCTTATTTGTTCCTTCCAATGAGGCTTATCAGGATTTTATGAAGAATAAGATCGAGAAGTATTATTCTTCGTTTGAACAAGTGCCTGCAGAAATTTCTGTTGCCTTTATTGCTTCGCAGACTTGCGAATCGCTTGTCTGGCCCTCTTTTTTCAATCAAAAGAAAAATCTGTTGGATGAATATTTATCAGGTCAGACAGATGGCGTCGATATTGATGCTTTTGGGGTGACCAGCAAACTCATGGCCAGCAACGGGATTGTGTATAAAAGCAATAAAATCATCAAGAGCCGGTATTTTGAATCCGTATTTTCAGAAATATTCCTGAATCCGGCTTATAATTTTACGTATAAAACGCATAATCTGTATTTCTCGGGTGAAAGTGGATTAGCCGATATGCTAATGCGTTGTCCGCTTAACGGTTATATGTCAGAACGTAATACGCTGTTCGTTGTTGATGACCAGTTGCTCGAAAATGATGGGTTTTATTACAACGATGTTGACCAGGTTTTCAATCACACGTATCTGACAGTTTCTGGTGCGGCAACCCGTATTAAACGGTTGTGTAATAATTTGGCTTTTCTTGGCTATGTAGATACGTTGGAAGTCAGCGTTGCCTCGGGTTTTAATTGGGGAGCATCAGGCGACAACAGAACCACCAAAACAAATAAAGGTGCTTACCTGACCGATTCCATCTTTGCTGCGACGGGTGTTGCCAATTATAACAGTTGGCAATTCCGGGTCACAAACGAGGGCGAAATGGTCCGTTTTAAGAATAATACCATTCAGGCAGTCGGAAACATCGAAGACGGAAGCGTGGTCAATATGACCAAGGTTCAGGGTGATTACAATAATGGACAGGTATTTGAATTGGACGGGCTTTTGGATTATGCTCCAAGGCGGTCAGAAACCGGCGATGCTGCCTATGAGGATAAAACCCTGTGGGAATATCTGGATCAGGCGAGAACTGAAAATCCGGATGTGAAAATGTTTGTTGACCTGGTGGATTCCGTCATGAAAACGGAGACTGGCGAACTGCTTGGTGTCAAGGTTTCAAATTTCTATACTGTCCTGATGCCAAACAATAAAGCCATGTTAAAGGCTCAGACAGCTGGTTTGTTTCCTGCCAGCATTCTGACAACAGCGAATTATGTGGATAACGATCCTGAAGGGGTTGATAACGCCTTGCGTTTTCTTCAGGGTCATTTTTTAGTAGGAAGTGTCTTCCCGGATGATAACTTACCCTTTATTTTTCCCTATTCAACGATGTCTGATGACCCAACCTGCCAGGTGACACCGACTTTGCTGGCTATTACAAACGAAGACCTTGATCTGACCAATGAGAAAACCCAGGTTGTCGCGTATAAATACATGGCTACGAGTTCCACTTATTCCTTACGTTTTTATGCAAAAGACATCGTTCGTGGAACGACCAAACTAGTAGAAGGTAAACCCGCCAAAGCCGATGGTACCAACAATCACTTGCAGGTTAGCCGGACCAAGATAACAGGAGCAGCAGATTATTCAGTAACACGAAGTAACCGTATGGCTTGCAGAGCGGTCCTACACGAGGTGAACAATTATTTAAACTTTATCGACCAGGCTGTTGAGTGAAACATCAATCAGGAATAAATTAAGTACGTATGAAACGATATACATTAATAGTCTTATGCCTGATAACAGGTTTCATGGGTCTGAATACCCAGCTGTTGCTGGCTCAGCAGAAAGTGGCTATCCGTGGTAGGGTCTATGCAACGCTTGACAATCAACCCCTTCCAATGGCTCATGTCTATGAGGTTGACAAGGATGGCCGTATTCTTTCCACCGCGGTGACTGATCTTGAAGGTCATTACAGCATGCTGGTAAAAAGTACCGGTAATAAGCTCTCCTGCAAATACATTGGCTACAAGACGACAGCTGTACTCATAGGTACCAGAACAGTAATCGATATACCTATGAATGAAGAGGCTATAGAGCTGGGCGAGGCTGTTGTAACCGGGAAGAAGCAAGTTCAGGCTGGTATGATGAACATTGCTGAGCGGGACCTGACCTCATCCATGGTTCGGCTGGATACCAAGGAGATTGCAGAACTATCTGCTGCATCCATTGATGATGCCATTCAGGGACGTATGGCTGGTGTTGATATTGTTGCAACCTCAGGCGATCCAGGTGCGGGCATGTCCATCCGAATTCGTGGAACAACCTCCATTAATGCCTCTTCAGACCCCTTGATAGTAGTCGATGGTATTATACTTGAAACATCTGTAGGCGATTTTGATTTTGCCAATGCTTCTGAAGAGGAATATTCTCAGTTGCTTAACATACCCACAAATGACATCGCTGAAATTGCTGTATTGAAAGATGCGGCCGCAACGGCTATCTATGGATCAAAAGCAGCCAATGGCGTTCTCCAGATCACCACGAAACGAGGTAACATTGGTCCTCCAAGTGTTTCCTATTCATTTCAGGGAACAATCGGTCATCAGCCTGCATCTATCCCGACACTTTCCGGTGACCAGTATACAACACTAATCATCGAATCATTCCTCAACGCGGGAATACAGATGAACATGATTTCCAATCCGGAATTTGCCTACGACACCAACAACCCGTATTATTATTATAATTACGGGCAGAATACCAACTGGATTGATGAAATAACCCAAACAGGTTATATTCAAGACCATTCATTATCCATTGCTGGTGGTACATCCAAAGTCCGGTATCGTTTTTCGGCAGGTTACAGAGATGAGACAGGAACAACGATCGGAACATCTTTTACCCGTTTGAACACCCGCATGAACATTGATTATGATGTATCTGAGAAATTGCGGTTTTCGGCTGATGTTTCGTTTACACACAGTGATAATAACCGAAATTATCTGAGTAGTATCCGTACACGTTCCTATACGAAGATGCCCAACCAAAGTGTCTATGAATTTTCTGAAACGGGCATTCTGACGGATAATTATTTTACACCCCAGACCAACCAACAGGGGACCTATTCGGAAACTTCGTCCGAATCGAGCCGCAATTACAATCCTGTGGCGTTAGCCTATAATGGACAATACCGGATATTAAGCGAAAAAATAATACCCAAGCTGACCATCAACTACCGTATAACCCCTACGTGGCGTTATGCTCTTGATGTAAGTTTTGATGTTGGCAACGATAAGCATAAGTCTTTCTTACCACAGACTGCTACAGGCCTTGACTGGACAAATATTAATGTCAACCGCTCTATGGAATCCGATTCTGAAGGCTTTACAACACAGACATACAACAAGTTGTTCTGGACTCCGCGATTGGGCGACAAGCATAACCTGATGGTCTTGATGGGGGCCAATACAACGTCTTCCAATTATGAATCTTATGCCAGTAATACAACCAGCTCTGCTTCGTCTGTCCTTCAGGATCCTTTCAGTGGGACAGTCTCTGGAAACAGTACTATTGGTTTCAGTTCAGGCATGTCTCAATACAGGAGTTCAGCTATTTTTGGACAGGTTCAGTACTCCTTGCTTGACCGCTATATTCTGAACGCCACCATTCGCAGGGATGGCAGTTCCAAGTTCGGGGAAAATTATCGGTTTGGTAATTTCCCGTCTGTTTCCGGACGTTGGCGTATATCCGGAGAACCATTCATGAGAGGTTTATCCGGATGGCTGACCGATTTGAGTATCCGTTCAAGTTGGGGTATAAATGGAAACGAACCGAAGGACAATTATTTACAGTACAGCAACTATGGCACTTATAGCTATACGTATCTTGGCACAACAGGAACCTATACAAAAAACCTTCAGTTATCAAACCTGCGATGGGAAAAATCAACTCAGGCACAGATTGCTGGAAATCTGATTATGTTCGATGGTCGTATCAATATCGATTACGATTATTATTACAAAAGTACCAACGATTTGTTGTTTGATGACCTTGTTATCCCAGCCTCTTCCGGTTTCAGCACGGTAAACTATATGAATGTTGGAAAAATGGACAATATAGGCTGGGAGCTTAATGTGATGACGACGCCTGTCAGAACCAAGGACTGGACGGTCAATTTCAACTTCAATGTTGCCCGTTCGCAAAATTTTATCCGTGAACTGTCTGAGTTCATTTCCACTGAATCAGGAGATTGGAATGAAAACGGAGAATACCTGACCCGATACATCATGAATCAGCCGCTTGGTTCTTTCTATGGTTATCGATACAAAGGGGTTTACCTGAACGAGGAACAAACGATAGCTCTGGATGCTGAAGGAAATCAGATTTATACGTATGATGAAAACAACAACTACGTGCCATTGTACATGAAGTTTGGAGCAGGGACTTCAGTGGATTACCAGTTTGAAGCTGGTGATGCCATGTATGAAGACATCAATCATGACGGTAACATCAATGAACAGGACATTGTTTATTTAGGTGATGCCAATCCCAAATTCTTCGGGGGTTTCGGACCTTCCATTAACTGGAAACGCCGATGGTCCTTGTCAACGCATTTCAACTTCCGGTATGGAAACGATGTTGTGAATTCCACTAAAATGAGTATGGAAAGCATGTATAACTATAATAACCAAAGTACAGCTGTTTTAAGGCGTTTCAGGCATTCCTATGAAACCACCGAGGAAATTGCCAATGCCCCGTCTGATTTACTGCCAAGAGCCCTGTATGGGACTGGCTATAACTGGCTGGGGTCGGATCGTTTTGTTGAAGATGGGTCTTTCCTGCGTTTTCGTTCAATAACCTTGAAATATACCTTCGATCCCATTATTCTGAAACCGCTCCATATATCAGCGTTATCCATGTATTTTACAGCCCAGAACCTGTATGTATGGACCAATTATACCGGTCAGGATCCTGAGGTTTCCATAACAGCCCTTGGTCTTGGTTATGACGCTGGTTACGCGCCCCGCAAGAAAGATTATATTGTTGGTATGACTGTCAACTTTTAATATATGAATATGAAGAAGACATATAAATTATTCGTGCCAGGCTGTCTGATGCTGGTTCTGTTGTTTGGTTCCTGTAATGACTGGCTGGAAGTTGAACCTGAAGATGGCGTGATCAAAGAAAATTACTGGACCACCAAGGAAGAAGTATACGCCTCGTTGATAGGTTGTTATTCGGCTATGATTCAGGATGGTATGCCGGAAAAAATGTTTCTTTGGGGTGAACTCAGAGGTGAAACCGTTATGCCGACTACCAGTGTTCCTTCAAGCTACCAGAATATTATTGACGGTGATATCATTTCCTCCAATTCGATAACATCATGGAGCTTGTTTTATAAAGTCATCAACCAGTGCAACACGTTGATCAAATATGCCCCTGAGGCTCAGGCTTCTGATGAGTCATTTACAGATGCTATGCTGGCCCAGTATCAGGCAGAGGCTGTTGCAATCAGAAGTTTGATGTACTTCTACCTGGTCAGGACATTCCGTGATGTGCCATTTATTATTGAAGCGGTTGTCAGTGATGACCAGGACCTTCAAATTAAAAAAACCGATGGATCAGTAGTACTGGATTCAGTCATTTACGATCTTGAAGCTGCTGCTCTGAATATGTCTTCCCGCTTCGGAGAAGATCCGGCTGTTAATAAAGGCCGTTTTACCACGTATGGTGTCTATTCCTTGTTGGCTGACATTTATTTGTGGCAGGAAGATTATGCCGGTTGTATCCGAAATTGTGACAAGGTTATTAATTCCGGTCAGGTTTCATTGTTGTATGCTGATGGGTCAAATTTGATTGAAACAGAAACGAACAATGCCCTGACAGGTTTGCTGGACACGGTTTATTACCTGGTGGAAGGAGAAGCGAATAATTTCTATAATCTGATGTATTTTGAGGGCAATTGCGATGAAAGCATCTTTGAACTGCAACGTGAGTCCGATTTTCCCAATGATGATTTCTATTACCTCTTTTCCTTTGCCTACCTGGCTCCAAGAACAGATGTCATTAAGGAGATGTTTTTCATTCCCTCTGAAGTAGATAATAGCTGGTATGATATGCGAACAGAGGGGGTTAGTTATAAAGGCAGTTACATCTGGAAATACATCGGAACGGCTCGTGAAGGCGCAGCCACTTCGTACATGCGTACGCTGGCAACCATGACCTGCAATACGATCATATACAGGTTGGCCGATGTGATGCTTATGAAAGCGGAAGCGTTGGTTCAACAAGCCAAACCACTTGAGTCTGATTCTGCAGCACTGGCTTCCGGAGAAGTCGAAACATTATTGAGTGAAGCCTGGGATATTGTAAAACAAATCAGGCTTCGTTCGAACGCGACCGAGATGACGGATCTATGCAATGGAATCACAGATGCCTCCAATTTGACTGTCACTACCATGGAACAGTTCGTTTATGAAGAACGTGTTCGTGAATGTATGTTTGAAGGCAAACGATGGTTTGACGCCCTCCGACATGCCAAGCGTGATGACTATGCAGGTAACAACATACATTACCTGAATGATATTGCTTTGTACAGTGCGTCAGCTGCAAAAGTAGCGAACTTGCAAACCAAATTAAAAAATAAAGACTTTCACTATTTGCCAATAAACCAGAGTGAAATCGAGGCAAATAAGGCGTTGGTACAGAACCCGTTTTACGAATAAAAAAACATGACCCATATGGCAAATCTACAAATGAAACAGCTAAAGCTTGCACTGCCAGTCATAGTATTGACACTGGTGTCCTGTGTAACCGGAATGGATCCTGATAAAGTTTACAGGGTATCGGACGGGTACATGATTGACGAATATATTGCTGCGCATCCGGATTTAAGCCTGTGTGAAGAACTGATTGAGCTATCTTCCTTCGATGGCATGTTACACGGTTACGGCAGTTATACATTTTTTGCGCCGACAGATGAGGCCTTGACCAATTACCTGACTTCGATTGGTAAGGGTAGTATCAGTGAACTAACCACTCAAGAGGCCGATTCCATCATCAAGTTTCATGTTATCAGGGATTCAATTAAAACAACAGACCTGGTGGATGGACGATTGCCTTCCCCTACCATTTCAGGGAAGTATCTGACCAGTAAAATGGTAAATGACGTCGACAATAATGTCTGGTACCTTATCAATCGTCAGGGAAAAATAATTGAAAATGATGTTTCTTGTGATAACGGGGTGTTGCATGTGGTGGATGCCGTACTGATACCCCCTGCCAACAACCTGATGGAGACGTTGGCCCAGATGCCGGATTCCTTGTTTTCGGTATCAAAACACTTAATACTGCAATATAGTCGTTTCAGCCCGGATAGTTTAAGTAAGGCAGAAATGGATACTTCCTGGTTCACCTTGTTTGTCCAGGACAACCAAAGCTACGTGGATTTAGAGGTGGGGATTACGGAAGCTATGGTTGAGGCGGCTAAAAATGATGTGGCTCAGTACGATACGATAGAATCCTGTTTGCTGACAAGACTTAGAAAAAACCAATCTTCAGAATCAAATGATACCGTTCTTCTGGAACAATACGTGGATTATCATATTATTTCTTCGTTGAAATATGTTTCGGATCTGTTGTACACTTCGGCCATAGAGTCTTCTGTAAGCAATCAGGCACTCTCGTTTAAGCTGATAGGGGAAACGTTCATGGTCAATTATTTTGAAATCGGTTCAACCATTGAGCCGGGAGTGGAATTATACCGCAACAGTGACTACTCGGATTTGTCCTGTTCAAATGGTGTCATCCATTACATCGGGGGCCAAATTGAAATAAAGAACCGTGCTGCCTACCGTGTATATTGGGATTTGGCTGAACAACCGGAAATACAAGCTCTGAAAGATTTCAGAAAAACCGGCTGCTACCAGACGTTTGCTCCAGAAGACCTATCTGAAGTAGAATGGGGTGGTTCGCTTCTTAACAACGTGATTTATTATTGTACCGGAGCTCAATATAGTACATCGCTTGATGTTAAGGTCCAGCATGTTTACGGTGATTACATGCGCTTTCGTTTTTCTCCAAACATTAATTCCTGGTTTGAATGGAAAACGCCCATGCTGGTAGCCGGAAAATACAAGATGTGGTTGTGTTGGCGTCGTGAACAGGCAACGACATTCCGTACCATATTCCGTCAGGAGGGCAAGGATGACCAGGTAATGAGTTATGTGTTTGACCTGGGCTGGTATAGCTGGACACTTGACAATTATACGGAAGAGGAATGCCTGGCTGAAGGATGGAAACAATATGCCGCCAAGGCCCGTCAGACAGTGGTTAATTCCAGGTATCTCGGAACCATTGAAGTCGAATCAACGGGTCGGCATACCTTGAGGTTTGAGAACCTGACCGGTCGTTCAGGTGAAACTTCCTGGGATATGATACACTTTATTCCTGTGGATGAAGACCAGGCCTGGCCACGGGTGGATATGCGCGGCAAGTGGGTATATCAGGATACGCCGGACTGTAAAATCTGGCCGTATAACGTGACTGTCTCTTATAATTATGCCGCGAGTACGTGTGAAAGGCCGTAAAAACAAGTAATTCAATACGCTATGAGAATAGATCATTTATTTAAAAGTCTGGGTGTTACCTTTATTATAAGTGCCATGGCGGCCTGCGATCCCTGGGCTGATCACCTGGAACTCTCCGATCCGAACCTGGACAATTCGGTCATGGATGTAATGAAAGAGCAATCGGATCTGTCACTGTTTGTTCAGGTCCTCGAAAAGACAGGATACGATTCCATACTGTCATTGGCACAAGCCTATACTGTATTTGCCCCTGTCAATGAGGCCATGGCCTTGCTGGATACAACTGATTTGGATTTGATGTGTGCCTACATGGAAAATCATATTGCTTATCAGAGCATACCATTAACCAATGATTCCTTTTCTGTCAGCAAAGTCCAGATGCTTAACGGAAAATATATTCCTGTCAGTGGCAGTAGTGTCGATGGTCATGAACTCACTCAATGGAATATCAAGGCCGGCAATGGCATTATTCATAAAATATCTGTGGCTATGGAGCCCAGGATGACTATCTGGGAGTATATAAACCAGTCAGCATTTGCCTCGTTTAATCAGGTTCAGTTTTTGAACGACCAGACACAACAAGTCATGGATGTGGAAGATAGCTATTTGCTGTATTTGGATGAAATGGGACGCCCGGTTTATGATACGGCCTGGGTTGAAACGAACGAATGGTTGTCTACCTATGCACTTGATAATGAAGACTCCACCTATACATTCCTGTTACTGGATGCTTCGGCCTACGCGGCTCTTAGTTCAAAATACACGCCCTATTTCAGTGTATATAGTACGACTATTTCAGAAGGGATACATACGCCGACCATCTTACCGACCCAAACAGCAAACAGCGTTTTGTCTGAAATTACCCGGGATATGATAGTATTACCGGTTTCCTTGTCCGGTGGAGAAACAGTCTTTTCTATAGATGGAGTGAAGGTTACCGTGCCAACTGGTGCCATTGATCAGTCTTACCGTGCTTCAAACGGGATGGTTTATCTTGTAGGCAGTGTTCAGGTGAAGATGTTTGAAAACAAGGTTAAGGAGATTGTATTGGAGGGAGAGGATTATCTGTCTTCAAATGTGGCCAGCACAATCATTTCAAAACGGTTCAACGATTGGGCAAGCGGTAATTACGATGTCGTGTTATCCGGGCGTGATGCCGGTGGGTACTATGCTTTATCCTCGCAATCAACTACCTATTATTCGAATATTCTGAATTCGTACCTGGCATTTGCACCAACATTGAACTCGGTGGACTATAAGGTATACTGGAAATCGTACGATGATTTGGCTGCCCATGTGGCAGCGGGTATCAATATACCACAGAAACTTTTCTTTTCCGTTCCCGGAGCCCCAACGTTAACCTGGGCTACAGGAGGTGTTGTAACAAATAATTTCAATGACAGTCTGGTATTCATCGGACAGAATACCGCCGGGATGAATGTTGAAACAGCATTGAGTATGTGGGTGACCACTGGCACAACGACTCGTATAGCCAGGGAAGCATTATCAACTCATCCAGATTTTGCCATAGACAGACTTCCTTGCTATTCTTACGGAACGGCTTCGCTTTGGGTTTCCAATAATGCCTTTTCGACATCCAATACTACCGGAGGTTCTCTGTTCCTGGATTACATCCGTCTTGTTCCTGTTGTAGATCCAGATGAATAATAAAAACATGAAAGCAATGAAAATCAAGAACTATATTGTGTTGTTGATGGCCATCGTGGCCTGTATCCATGAAGTACCGGCCCAAACCGGAACAACTGATCTGACCATTAAGGGCATTGTGATCAGCGCGCAAACCGGAAAACCGCTTGCCGGTGCCAGACTTGAGCTGGAAGGCGATAAACCCGTTATGACGGAAGAAAACGGTACGTTTTCACTGACAATCCGTTCAAATCAAGCTAAGGTTACCCGCCTCTTACAGGTTACAGTACCTGGCTATGGCAGTAAGAAGCTTTTTATTACGGGATCCAAGACATTAACCATTGAAATGAATGATGAATCCTTCAAGGGAATGGAGCAGTTGATTCAAACACCCTTTGGTCCAACGTCTTCATTATTCTCACCCTATTCAATGGCGGCGGTTAATCCGGATCTTTCAGCTACCGTAAAATCAACCCCCGACGGTTTGTTTCAGGGAACTGTGGCGGGATTGAACACTGTTTTCCGTTCCGGTCAGCCAGGCAGCGGGTCAAACATGTACTTGCAAGGTTTTCATTCTTTGCTGGCATCTTCCCAACCATTGATCATTGTTGATGGTGTACCGTATGAAAACTATGGTTTTGAATCATTGATCAGCAATTATCAGACAAATCCGTTGTCGGCTATTGATGTGAAAGATATTGAATCTGTTTCGGTTATTAAAGATGGTTCGGGTCTTTACGGGGGAAAAGGAGCCAATGGTGTCATTCTGATCAACACGATAAGCGCCACTGATGCTTCCACCAAACTTGAGGCTCATGTTCATGCAGGGATGAGTTTTGTTCCAAAAAGTGTTGATCTTCTCAATGCACGACAGTATCGGACTTATTTGGGAGACTTATTGATGACGAGTGGATTGACAGCTGCTGATATTCAGGAGTTGCCTTACATTAATCAGGATAAGCCGGTTTCCGATGAATACGGCCGATATACAGGAAATCTGGATTATTACCGGTATGCCAACAACACGGACTGGCAGAAATCAGCCTATGAAATGGCCTATGACCAGAATTATTACCTGAATATTAAAGGTGGTGATCAGACGGCCTTGTACGCCCTGTCTATAGGATACCTGAATCAGGAAGGCATTTTATCCGGGACGAGTTATGATCGTTTCAATATGCGTTTTAATTCTGACATTAACATTTCACAAAAGCTGAATGCACATACCAATATGAGCTTTTCGTATGGAACCAGAAGTCTTCAGAATGAAGGTGCGGCCAGCTCATCCAATTTACCCTACACCGCGTTGGTAAAATCGCCACTGACGGCAGCTTACAAATATGACTATCAAGGCAATGTTTCGCCAAACCTGGAAGACGAGGATGCCTTTGGAGTAAGTAACGTGAATGCCATTGCTGACAACATTGTGCTCAGGAATCTGAACTATCGTTTTCTTGGCAAGTTAGCCATGGATTACACGTTCTCAAACAAATTTAAGCTAGATGGTTCATTTAGCTTGCATTTCAACAAGGATCGTGAACGTATCTTTATCCCATCAGCCGGTATAGCGCATGATACGCTGTCGAACGCGGTAGTTACCAATGAATCTCAGCATAGGGTTGAACGCTGGTTTATTCTGTACGGGGATGTGTTTGCAACCTATGCCAATGATTTTGGAAAAGGCTCAAAATTAATAGCCCATGCTGGTCTTCGTTTTCAAAATACGCAGTCGGAAAATGATTATGCCTATTCTTACAATTCATCCAGTGATGATTTCAAATCCATTGGTTATGGAGACTTGAATCTTCGAAAAATTGGTGGTTCATTAGGAGTCCAGAATTGGATGTCCATGTATGCCAATGCTGACTATCAACTCATGAACAAGTACCTGATATCAGCCATATTGGCTGCCGATGCCTCTTCCCGCTACAATGGCCTGTACCTTTTTCCGACGGTATCCGGTGCCTGGTTGATCAGTTCGGAGTCATTCATGAGTGATGTGGAGCAAGTCAATTTATTAAAAATCAGGCTAAATGTCGGCTTGTCCGGTAATGATGATATCGGCAATTACAGCAATAGGGTTTATTATACAGCACAAAGCTTTATTGGAAATAACGGTTTGGTTCTGGGTGGAATACCCAATGCTGATATAAGACCTGAAACGCTGCTGAAATCGAGCATCGGTTTGGATGGATCGTTCATGAAAGAACGTTTGCAGGTTTCAATCGATGCTTACCATCATATTATCAACGATATGCTGACACTCTCTCATGCCCCGGCTTACAGTGGTTTTGATTATTATTATTCCAATGGAGGTTCTATGACCAATACCGGTCTGGATCTGACGGTCTCCGGACGGTTGTTGAACAGAGATGTTAAATGGGATCTGGGTATGACGGTCTCTACCTACCGGAACGAAGTTACTTCACTGGCTTGTGGAACACTTGAATCGGATTTGAATGGAGCCATTGTTCAAACAAAAATCGGTCAGCCCATAGGTGTTTTCTATGGATATGAAACAAATGGTGTTTATACATATCAGGCTGATGCAGAAGCAGAAGGCCATTATATTATGCAAGGTTCCATCGAGAAACCATTTTCAGGGGGAGATATCCGTTTTGTCGATCAGACAGGTGAAGGAGAAATCAATGAAGAAGACCGTGTCATTATTGGGAATCCCAATCCCGATTTGTTCGGTGCATTCATGAGTACCATTTCATGGAAATCGTTTGCATTGGATGCCAAAATAATTTATTCATTAGGAGGTGATATTTTTAACTATACCCGGTATATACTGGAATCAATGTCTGGTTATGAGAACCAGTCAAAAGCTGTTTTAAACCGTTGGCAAACAGATGGTCAGCAAACGACTATGCCAAAAGCAACCTGGGGAGACCCTATGGGTAATGCCCGTTTTTCTGATCGTTGGATTGAAGATGGATCGTATCTGCGCCTGAAAGATCTGACAATCAGTTATGCTTTTACTAAGTTGCCCGAAGCCATTAAATCGGCCCGGTTGTTTATAACCGGCGAGAATCTGCTGACTTTCACCAACTATATGGGTGCGGATCCTGAATTCAGTCAGAACGAAAATCCGTTATATTATGGTGTTGATGCTGTCATTTGTCCACAACCAAAAGCGCTGTTTTTTGGTCTGAAGCTTGGTTTGTAACCGGTCAAAATACCTTGAACGAAAAACGATTATCCTATGAATACAACAAAGGAAACTAAACATAGACTGTTCAGCCACATTCGGTTTTTAACCGTTAACACGCTAGCTGTGAAGTCAATCAGAATACTTTCAGCGATAGTGCTTCTTTCAGGTCTGACCTATTCCTGTATCGATACAGATAGTATGGAGGTGTTGGACGAATCTGATCACTACCGTAATATTGCTGATGCTCAGAAGTCGGTCATCGGTCTTTATGGAAAAGTTATGGAGATGTCGGAACAACTGGTCGTACTTAATGAATTACATGCAGATCTGATGGATGTGACGACCAATGCTGATGACGATTTACAGGCTATCAGTTATTTTACCAGTGACGAGGATAATCCCTGGGTTGATCCAGTTCCCTTTTATTCTGTCATTCAGAATTGTAACGATATGCTGGCTCATTTCAACGACATGCTGGTCAATAATAAGTTTACGGAAGATGAATACAATGAATTTTATTCAGACGTAATGACAGTCCGTTGCTGGACCTATTTTCAGATTGGTACCCTTTTTGGCCGGATACCGTACCTGACCGACCCGATAACATCACTGGAGGAGCTTGTTGCTGACGAAAGTACCTATATTGACCTTGATCAGCTGATTCCTGCTTTGGTGGATTCCATGGAGGCTCTTCCTACCTTGGATCAATATTCGGAGATTTCCGGTATGTCGGGAAAAACCTTGGGTAATTATAGTCTGGATTATTATTTCATCAACAAACGCTGTCTGCTTGCAGAGTTGTACCTGTGGAATGGTCAGTATTATGAAGCGGCAAAAACCATCAGGGATTTCCATCTGGAGGGCGGTACGGAAACTACCTGGAAGCGCTACAAGACCATCAGCTATGTCTATCAGGGAACTTTCGAAGGAGCCTACATGGTTACTTATACCCGCTATTTATGGAATGACATCAATTCGTTGGTCAATTTATGGGTGAACATGTTCAGCCTGGAAATGAGTGAAACATGGGCCAATTATGAAAATATCAATTGTATGACCTACGATCCCAGTTACACTCCAACCTATCCTTTTATCCGGTTAATGGGGACAGAAGGTACTGGCGAATACCTGCTGAAGCCTTCTCAAAATGCCATCGACAACTACTGGGGTGTTCAGATCCAAAGCAATGGTTTCACCTTTGACGGACGCGGAGAAGGTGGTTCGTATGAAATGGACGAAGCAGGCAGACCTGTCATCACCAAATACCTGCATAGCTTTGATGCCAATGCGCCCTATGAGCAAGCCGGTAAGTGGTTTATTTACAGGGCCGGTTGGCTTAATCTAATGTATGCAGAAGCGTGTAACCGATATGCTGAAACAGGCGGATATGTCGATGGTGATACCTTGAAGCCAATCAGCGATTATCGAAGGTTAACTTACGCTTTCCTGAACACCAGTATTTCTTCAGAATTTTACTATTTGAAACCGGACGGCGTTACAGCTTATCCTTCCGATTCCATTTCTGTCAGCAGCTGGCAGGCAGGTGTCGATTATCCTTATCCATTTTATTTTGATGCCAGGTATAGTACAACGCCTTATCACAGAGGTTATTGGCGTGATCATAGTGGCATTCGTAACCGGGCTAGCCTGACCAGTGTCACCTATGACTCAACTGCGACGGTACAACCTGAAGTACGCTTTTATGAAAAAGCCATTCTGGATGAACTGGCACTTGAAACGGCTTTTGAAGGGCATCGATGGCGGGATATTTTACGTATCGCACGTCGGTGGAATAAAGAACAGGCTGGCACCGGAACAGCTCTGCTTAACGAGGTGATAGGTGCTAAATTTGCTGAAAATGGTAAAACCGTGCCTGTTTTCCTGAATGATGAATCGAACTGGTATTTACCGGCGAACTTTCAATAACCTGAAATCGTTTAATTAATCACGGATATTATTATTCATCTAATACATTATTCTATGAAAAAATTGTTTACCCGTTTCTTTCGAAAAATACTGATGCTATGGTGTGTCGGTATGATAGGTTTAGGCTCCTTTGCCACTGATCTGAAACCCTATGCTGTCTATTTCCCCTTGGCCGATTATCCTGAATTCAATTATGGTAATATTACCGACAAATGGATTCTGGAGGCCGATCTGGCAAAGATGGATTGGTACAATAATTATTTAAATGATGTGGCAGCCGCCAATAATACGACATACTGCTCTACAGCAGGATTTATAACGGCACCTTCAGGCAATGTTGTCTGTATTCCCTATGGTCGTGGCGTTTCCCTGGCAATGGGCTATAACAGAGCTATGTATATGACCTTTAAAACGCCCTATCTGAATCCAGGCCAATACAGGGTTTATATGGGGGTGAATTACAATGGCAGCAATAACAGAAGCCAGCTGGTGTATAATTTTAAGCTGGACACGGCCAAGTTTATAGCTCCTGCCGATACGACCATACGTAGAATGATGTATTCTTCTGCAGGCCCCGTTCCTACAGCACCAAACAAATACTCGACCAAGTTTACAGGGTCAGAAACAAGACATGATTATGATATCTATTGCGGGAAAGTGACTGTCTATGAAGCCGGTATACACGATTTTACATTTGCTTGTACAGAGGGTGGAGAATCTTATGTCATGAGTCTTCTGTCGTTTATTCCGGTAACAGAAACAGATTTGGATGAAGATTATGCCTATCCCATGTTTGATATGGCGGGAAATGTGTTTTTCGCTGCTGATTCATTAAATGAGGTTAACAATACAGCTGTTTCCGGTTATTACCTGCCCTATCAGGTAGCTGATCCGACCAGCTATACTACCTACTCCGTGGTATTGGATGCCGGATTGTATTTCGCCAACAAGCAGATTGTTGTAAAACGGGCTGATGACCAATGGACACGTCTGTATGCAGGCACTGCCGATGCGACCGGAAAATGCACCGCTCAGCTCCCTGCAGGCAGCTACTATGTTGAGGTGAACAAGGCAGTCCATACGACAACCATCGAAGTGACCGCCGCTGCGACAGTCGATATTGGCGTATCAACGGCCAACATTAATGTTAGTTATAGTCCTGAAAACTGGTATGTTGGTAAGTCTTATCAGGTATACGATGCAACAGGAACGGTGTTGTTGTGGGATCTGACTATTCCTGCAACCGGCATTGTGCCGATGTTTGCCTTACCGGTAGATTTGGACAATGCCTACATCTATAACGTAGTAAACGATGATCTGACCATTTTTGAAGAAGGAACCATCAGCGTGCCCAGTACGGAGACCATCAATCTGGATATGACTCAGAGCAAACATACGGTTACCATCAATTTTGGAAATGATACGTATGGACAGAGTCAGTCCTTCACCATTGTTCGTTCGACGAATAGTGATGCCTTGTATGTTTCAGGTACCAGTAGTGCAACAGGTTCATTTACGACACAATTACCGGATGGGACATACTTCATTACGACGGCATCAAATTTGGTTTTCGGCACCTTTACCGTGAATGGTGCCGATATGGCTGTTGATATTTCGGCCCGTTATTCCGCCAACATTTGCCTGGGTAAAACAGTTGCCGGTGCAAACGTGGATATATACTTATCTTCGACAGGTATTCAACTTTATTCCCTCACGTTGGACGCTGATGGCCGGGTAATCTGCAGTGGTTTGCCAAACGGTCGTTACTATCACGACGTGTATGATGGATCCGGTGTGATAACCAAGAAATTCACCTTTGTCATAGAAGGGGCCGATTTGCAAATTGGAAATTGTGCCAATCTGGAACAACCATACTATAAGCCTTATCCTGTTTACTTCGATGTTTGTAATCAACCGGAGATCACTTGGATGACAAGTTCTGGAACCTATTATTATCCGGGTGATTTGGAGTATATCAAGTTTGACAGCATCCCTGTCGATACAACCTATGCTGTGATTGATACGACCTGGACGTATGGTGAAGATACGACGTACGTGGTTAATTATGACTACAATACGATTGAATCAATCACGTATTATAATTGGAACTGCCAGTACAATTTTGCCGGTATCACTTATTCAAAAGCGGCTGATGCCTTTATTTGGGGTGATGCCTTATACCTTCGTATGCCGGCAAAAGGAAAATTGACGTTTGTAACTCCGAATCTGAATCCCGGTCGGTATAACGTGTATATTTCCAATAGATGGGGGGGATTTCCGTCGAGACCAACTATTGATACGACCTATATGGATGGAACACCGCTGTTGACAGATGGTCAAACCCGCTCTTTTGCAGGAATATCTACAGGAGACTATACGGGAGGTATGACTGCCGCGGGATTATTGCGCAGTATCAATTATGCCGCCAGTGGTGGAAGCAATCAGGCTGCGTTGTATATGGGTGAAGCTTATGTAGCTGAACCAGGCCGGCATGAATTGACCCTTTATTCCATCCTGGGTGACAATGGCGGAACGGTATATCAATCTTCCATTTGGTTTAACATGATCTATTTCATACCTATTGATCAGGATTCTGCTGCCGTTTCAACCACGGGTGCAGTCACCCTGTTTTATCCCAGAATCGATTATGCAGGCAATTTTGTCTATGCCAGTGCTTCTGATGGTAACACGACAGCTACGACATCGTTGGGTACAGACGGCGTTAACCGTGCCAGGTATCCGGCACAATTTGAAGATTCTTCCATTTTAGAGAATGGCCTGGTTGATTATTCCAAAACGTTGACCATTAATGGCGGCGTCTATAGTGCCGGTGATAAATTGACAGCTATTTCTCCTGTGGATGACTGGACCATCAGGCAAGCAACTGCCGATACCATTACCGGTATTGTCGAATTACCACTTTATTCGAATGCTGAACCATACGATTGGGCTATGTGGACAGAAGGCGTTGAAGGGGAAGTGACCATGGCTGACAACAAAACTATTACCATTCCGTTGGAGATCAACACCTATATTGCTTCAACCTATTCGATTACACCAAATGAAGCCGATCCTGAGCTGGGGACTTATTACCTCAATTCCACCGTCACCATTCTTGACAATCTTGATTTCTATTATCCGATTACAGGGGTGGTTTTGTATGATCTTGGTGGACAATTCCTAAAAGAAGATGGAGATACTATTTATCAGGCCGATGATAAAGCCGACAATGGTATTGCCCCGACTTACAGTACGGAAATTGCCATCAGTGACGAATATCTATTTATTTCCACCTATACTGGAAACGGAACTCGTCTGAAATCTGCCATGAATGTGGCCGAATATACGAAACTGAAGAACATCAGGCTCTCTGCCGGTATCTGGCCAAATCCAGCCAGAGAAAGCATTCAGCTTAAACTGAATAAAAACGATGGACAGGCCGTGTATACAATCTATAACCAATTGGGTCAGGCAGTACTGAAAGGCAGCTTCTCTGGTACGCAGGCCACCATTGGTCTAGGTTCGATACCAAAAGGGCTGTATCTTGTCAAGGTGGCCGCCGCTGGCAGTGACATGACAACAAAACTGATGGTTGAATAACCGCTGTAAATACAATGAATGAACCCCGGAAGTCAGACTTCCGGGGTTCATTGCAAAATGTGACAGGATTGCTCAATAAAGACCGTACTATCAATAATTATAAGTTGCCCAGGACGCTTGTGTCAACCCTGGATTCGACAGCCAGTTATTGATCAGGTCGACATAACATCTGAATATTCTTACATAGCCGTTGCCGGTATATTGCCATAAACTAACCCAAAACGTCTGGTCTCCTTCATTCTCATAATCACTGGTTTCAAAATACTCACCTGGTACCAGATCCGTTCCGTCGGGATAATCAATATTGATAAAATCCACAGCCAGTCCATTTGGGTAAACCGGATCATAAATAGTCCCATAAACGGCATACATGCCTTCACCGCCAGATGCATACACGGAAAAGTTGGATGATGTACCATTGAAATAAAAACCAAAACTAAATGTGGTACCCTCATTGGATATTGTCTGAAAATTCTTCGTGTAGCCGTTGGCTGTCGTAAAGTAATCCAATCCTTCATCTGCCATGATAATTGAAAATGATGCGCTAAAAAGCACTAAAAGCAACATACTTTTTTTCATGATAAATCGATTTTAAAAATCCCCTACTCTGTGAGCTTTTCGGGTTCCGCTCTTTTAATATTCATTATTAGAGGTCAATCTGTTACTGTATGAAACGAGCATGCTTGTAAAAGCACCCAAGCGTGGTATAATTAGGGCATGCGGCGTTCCATACTACCTTGAACGAAAAAATTATGATAGTATAAAAAAGAGCTATATGTAAAAAACAAATATAATAATAAGTTAAATAAAAGTATACAATCAAAAAAACGAGTTAACATAAATTAACAATATTGATGCGGTTGTTTTTTGTCAAATATATTTTATGTCTATTCTGTGACCATTGTGATTCACGGTTTATATAAAAAAGAAACGGTTTATGTCGGGTCTCATTCGTACTTTTCGCCGGAATTTGGTATTTTTGTCTGGATTATCTATGTAAAAATCAATGAAAAAACTGGTTTTAGCTTGTTTGTGTTCCGTTTTATGCTGTCAATGCTGGGCTCAGACACAGTATAAGTTTGATTTTGGTTCGGGTAAGGTAAAAAAGGGGTATCAGAAAGTCGATGCCACCACGTTGTATGTTGAAGGCAAAGGCTATGGTTTTGATTTGGTTGAAGCACCTCAAGCCGTTATATTTGGTAAAAATCCGTTGAAGGGCGATGCCTGCATCAGTGATCATGGATTCTTTTTTTCGGTTGATGTCCCTGAAGGAGATTACCGGGTAAAGGTGTTGCAGGGTCATAAAAACAGTCCCGCGTTAACAACCATCCGTGGGGAATCCAGACGCTTGTTTTTTGAAAAAGTGGCTACCCGAAAAGGAGCATTCAAGGAAGTTGTATTTACTACCAACGTGCGGTATGTGACCATCGATTCGGGGGAAAGAGTACGGATCAAGCCACGGGAACGCAACAAACGCAACTGGGATAACCGGCTGACTATCGAATTCAACGGCCCGGCGACATCAATCTGCGCGTTGGAAATCGAACGGGTTGACAACGCGGTGACAGTATTCCTGTGTGGTAATTCCACGGTGGTGGATCAGGATAATGAACCTTGGTGTGGATGGGGACAGATGATTACCCGTTTTTTTGATGAACGGGTATCGTTTGCCAATTATGCTGAATCGGGCGAAGCGGCCAATACCTTCATTTCAGCCGGACGTCTGAAAAAAATTGCCACCAAGATCAAGGCTGGTGATTACCTGTTCGTTGAGTTTGGGCACAATGACCAGAAACAAAAAGGTGAAGGTGTCGGACCATGGACAACCTATACGGCCAGTCTGAAAAAATACATTGACCTGGCTCGTTCAAAAGGGGCCACTCCTGTTTTGGTGACTTCCATGCACAGGCGCTCCTTCAGCTCTGATGGCACCATCAACAACACCTTGCTTGAGTATCCGGATGCTGTCCGTAAGTTGGCCGCCGATGAACAAGTAGCTCTCATCGACCTGAATGCCATGAGTAAAATTATGTATGAGATCTGGGGACCGGAGGAGTCGGTTAAAGCCTTTGTGCATTACCCTGCCAATACCTTCCCGAACCAACCAAAGGCTTTAGAAGACAATACCCATTTCAATGCCTACGGAGGATATGAACTAGCCAAATGTGTCATAGAAGGCATTCGGACCGCGGTTCCTGCATTGTATCTATACATACGTCCTGATTACAGCGGTTTTAATCCTGCCGATCCAGATCCTGTGGCAACGTTTTCGATGCCTGCCAGCCCTTTTGTGGAAATTGAAAAACCAGATGGCAATTAATCTGATGCACGGTTTTTCGAATGATGGATGAAACAAATCACGGTATCATGAAACAGACAGATCGTATCGGAAAAGACCGTAACATTTACAGTGATAGTTTGGTAGCCAGTATTTTATCTGGTTGCTATAAAGTGGCTATTGTTTGTCTGATTCTTTTTCTGGCTAAAAGCCCGGTCTTTGCAGCAACCGCTTCTCGTTATACGTTATGGTATGATGCACCAGCTGAAAACTGGAATGAAGCCTTGCCCATCGGGAACGGAGCACTGGGTGCCATGATTTTTGGAAATCCTTTGAATGAACGGATTCAGCTCAATGAGGAAACGTTGTGGACAGGAGGACCAGCCGATCTTAATCCAAATCCTAAGGCTCTTGGCTATTTGGACGATGTCCGCAAGTTGCTTTTTTCCGGAAAAAGTATCGAGGCCTCTAACGTCTTGCAAAAAATGCAAGGCCCAAACACGCAAATGTACCAACCGCTTGGAGACTTACTTATTCGTTATAAAAACACATCGCCGATAACGGGTTATTACCGTGACCTGAACATCGAAACGGCAACGGCTACCACCCGTTTTACACAGGAGGGCGTTATTTATTGCCGCGAGCTCTTTGCATCCGCTCCTGATTCGCTGATTGTACTTCGACTGACCGCGAGCCGGAAAGGGCAACTAAACGTGCAACTTGGGGTGTTTCATGAACTGGCCTATACGGCTGAATGTCAACGGGAAGATCTGGTACTGAAAGGCAAGGCTCGTATCGCGGACGATGAAAACCGCCAACAAAAACCGATCATTTTCGAAGATGAAGCGGGAGAGCTGGGCATGTTCTTCCAATTCCGTGTACGTGTGGCTTCAACCGATGGCATAGTAACTGTTTCTGACAGTATTATTGATATTTCAGGAGCCACAGAAGCCATCGTGTTACTATCAGCCGCCACGTCTTTCAATGGATACCGGAAATCGCCCGTCAAAGAAGGCAAGGATGCCCAGGTTATTGCAATCAACAGGCTGAATCGAGTAAAAGGTGTTTCGTATAAAGCCCTGAAGGCGAGTCATATAGGTGACTATCAGCAGTATTTCAAACGTGTTGATCTGAATCTGACCAAAGACCCCGTCCCTCAAACGAGCATTACAGAACGTCTTGAGGCGTACAAGAAAGGAGCTTATGATCCTCATCTGGAAGTTCTTTATTTTCAGTTTGGACGCTATCTGCTTATTTCATGCTCGCGTCCGGGAGGTATAGCTGCCAATCTGCAAGGCATCTGGTGTAACAGTATCCGTCCTTCATGGCGCAGTAATTTCACCACTAACATCAACCTTCAGATGAACTACTGGCCGGCCCTATCGCTCAATATGCAGGAGATGTACCAGCCATTGATTGAACAAATCAGGCACATGGCGGTCAACGGTGAACAAACAGCAAAGAATTACTATAAGATGGGTGGTTGGGCTGCTCATCATAATTCTGATATTTGGGCACAGACCAATCCTGTTGGAGAAGGCAGTGGCGATCCAAAATGGGCTAATTGGGCATTAGGCAGTCCCTGGCTTTCCCAACATTTGTTTGACTACTATCGTTTCACGCTCGATAAAGAATATCTGAGAAAGATTGCTTATCCCATTATGAAAGGCGCTGCCGATTTTTGTCTGGATTGGCTGATCGAAAAAGAGGGGAAGTTGGTAACGGCGCCGTCCACTTCTCCGGAAAATGTTTACTATGACAAGAAAGGAAACAAAGTGGCGCTGACCATCGCTTCGGCCATGGATATGGAAATTATCTATGATTTGTTTACCAATGTCATCGAAGCGTCTGAAATACTGGGTGTCAATATGGAATACCGTGCGATGCTTCTCGATAAGCGTTCCCGGTTATCGCCCCTGAAAATCGGCAAAAGGGGTAACCTTCAAGAGTGGTATGAAGACTTCGAGGATGTCGAGCCTGAACACAGGCATGTGTCGCATTTATTCGGACTGCACCCGGGGCGTCAGCTTTCTCCGTTGCTGGACACCGTCTATGGCAACGCCTGCCGTAAGACGCTGGAAATGCGTGGTGATGGCGGAACGGGTTGGAGCAAGGCCTGGAAAATCAATTTCTGGGCCCGATTACTGGATGGTAACCATGCCTATCTGATGTATCAGGAATTGCTGAAAACATCAACCCTGAATAACCTTTTCGATACCCATCCGCCTTTTCAGATTGATGGAAATTTTGGTTCGATTGCCGGTATCGGCGAGTTTTTGTTACAAAGTCAATTGGGCGAGTTACAGTTGCTGCCAGCCCTTCCTGATGCATGGAAGGATGGGTCTGTGACTGGTTTGAAAGCCAGAGGAGCCTTTGAGGTCGATATCAGTTGGAAAGACGGACTGTTATCAAAAGCCATCATTCGTTCAGAAAAAGGAGCACCTTGTACACTGCGAACCAGACAACCGGTTGCTGTCAAGGGTACCAGGACAAAACAAAAAACGGAAGTTATCTCAGGCGTGACGTATTATTGCTACCGGTTTCCAACAAAAGCCGGTGGATACTATCAAATAACCGGAAAATAAATAAGTATAACCAGAAAAATTTCATAGAATGAAACGTCTCACAGCTCTACGATTTTTAGTCTTTATTTTTTGTTTTGTTTCTTTTCTGTCAACTCCGAGAGCCCAGCGTCCAATGGAAAAGTTGGACAGGAGTGTAATCGCCCAGCGGGTATCAGGTGGTGTATATGTCAATTGGCGTATCACTTCTGATGAATGGTATAATACTTCGTACAGATTATACCGCGATGGTACCCTGATTTATGAGTCCGGTGTAAGCGGTGCTTCCAATTACCTGGATGTCAGTGGAACGACAACTTCTGTTTATACAGTTATAGCGGTAAAAAATGATGTGCTATCAGCTCCTTCAGCCGCAACGTCGGTCATTACGACCGGTTATATTGATATACCGATGCGTAACATCAAGACGCTTGGAAAAACAGGCTATTTCCTCAATGACTGTACAGCGGCCGATCTGGACGGTGACGGACAGATGGAAATCATAGTCAAACGGTTAAATACTGACTGGAGCACTACCAATACAAACTATACTTTTTTTGAGGCCTATAAGCTGGATGGTACATTTCTGTGGGCAATTGATGTTGGTCCTAATATCACTATGGATGTGGAAATCAACATTGCAGCCTTCGATTTTGATGGCGATGGCAAGGCAGAAGTTTTTATGCGTACTTCAGATAACACCGTTTTTGGTGACGGAACTTCCGTTGGAGACCGTGATGGTGATGGCGTCACCAATTATCGATACTCAATTGGCGGAGATGGTTTTATGAACGCAGGCCCTGAATATTTATCACTGATTGACGGCGAAACAGGTGCCGAATTAGACTGGGTCAATTTTATTGCCCGTGGTAGTTCCAGTGACTGGGGAGACGATTATGGGCACCGCGCCAATAAGTTCTTTTTCGGCGCACCGTATCTGGATGGTGTGAAACCCAGCCTGTTTATCGGCCGTGGTATTTATACGCAAACAAAGATGGCCACCTACGATGTTGTCAATAAACAATTGGTGGCACGCTGGACCTATACAAGTTCAGGCGATTATTCCTATCAGGGAAATCACAACTATACCATTGCTGATACCGATGGCGATGGATGTGATGAGATTGTCTGGGGATCCATGTGTGTGGATCACACCGGAACAGGGCTGTACACAACGGCTCTTGGGCATGGAGATGCCATGCATGTGGGCGATTTTGATCCCTATTACAAAGGTATAGAGGTCTTTGCCTGCAACGAAGCTAATCCAGGTACTAACCTTCGCGATGGTGCCACCGGAAAAATTCTGATGCGCCACATCACATCAGGCGATTGTGGACGTTGTGGTGCAGGAAATATTTCAGATGATTTCAAAGGTGCAGAAATTTGGGGAGGCAGTATCGGCGCTTCTGCCACTGATCGTGAGAAAATAACTCATTTTGGTGTTGCTGAAAACTATTCAGTTTACTGGGATGGAGACTTATTGCAGGAAATTTGTGACCATACGGGCTTTTCAACATCAACCGGCGTTGGCTATGGTCAAATTACTAAGTTTAATGGTTATGGTAACATTTCCACGTTACTGACTGCGAGTGCTTATTCCTGCAACTACACCAAAGGAACACCTTGCCTGCAAGCCGATTTGGTAGGTGACTGGCGCGAAGAAGAAATCTGGTGGCGGACGGATAGTCTGGCATTACGTATGTATATAACACCATATCAGACCGAACATCGTATTTACTCATTGCTGCATGACCATCAATACCGTCAGGCGGTTTGCTGGCAGATGTGCGGCTATAATCAGCCACCTCATACCAGTTTTTACCTGGGTAGTGATTTTCCGACGCCGATTCCCGCCAAATCTACCAATGGAAAGCTGGTTTTGAATGGTGCTACCGCTGTTTGGGATACCACTTCTCTCAACTGGATGGAGGGAGACAGTGCAGCTGCACTGCTCGCCGGAACATCAACGCTTATTCCGTATACAGACGGACGACAAGTCTTGCTGGATACACGAGGAACCAACAAAACCCTGACTCTTGCAGGTACACTAAAGCCAGAGCTATTGATGGTTTCCGGAACAGCCGATTATACGCTTCAGGGAACAGGTATATTATCAGGGAGCATGCGACTTGATAAATTGGGATCAGGAACGTTGACCATGGATGGATCGAACGATTACTCGGGTACAACCGATATCTGGGAAGGTGATGTTGTAATGAATGGCACGCTGCTTGCGTCGCCTGTTGTCGTTAGACGGCATGCTACCTATGGTGGCACAGGAATAACAGGCAACGGGATTTCAACCGAGTATAATGCAAGCATCAATATGGGCAACATATATACAGCCGATACCATGCGCATTATGGGAACAGTCAAACTGGCTGAAGGAGCTAAATTTATTTTTGACCTTTCCGATGAGCCAACCATACCGGAAGATACAAGTCTGATCCTGACAGGAAAAGCCAATGATTATCTGAAACTGACGGGTACACTGGAGGTTTCTTCCAAATCGATTTTCAACATCAATAAATTAAATAATAAGCTGGTAGCGGGAGACTACCTGCTTGGCCAGGTTGATTCCGTTACAGGCGATATTTCAACAGTCAAAATTGGCGGTGTTTTAGGTACAGTTGCTTATCTGGTATATGATACCGTCCCCGGTCTCCTGTATCTGCGTATCAAGGGTGTTAGAAATGCAACAGCCGTTGAATGGTCAGGCAATTACGATGGGGTCTGGGATCTTTCCAACACATCCAATTGGCTGAATGAAGGTCTGGAAGATTTCTATGTGCCTAATGACAGTGTATATTTTACTTCAAGTGGCTTAAACCGAGCCATTACCCTGACAGATTCCATCCCTGTTGCCTATATGAATATAAACAGTGGTCTGGATTATACCTTTAACGGAACCGGCGTACTTACCGGGCCGATGAAACTGGATATATCTGGTGGGTGTAAAGTGACAATAAATAACAGAAATGCTTTTACGGGTATTACAACCATCGATAACAGTACGATTGTCATGAAATATGCTCCTTCTTCGACAGCCAATGGTGGCATCGGTATAAACAATACCAGTATCAGTTCGTTTGTATTAAAAGACAGCGCCATCATGAATGTATCGACTGCCAATGAAATTACCAGCAGAGGAGTGACCATGTCTGGTACGAACGGTGGGCTTATGAATGTAACGGGAGCCTTATACTGGGACGGGTTGATTTCCGGAACCAAACTTACAAAAACAGGGTCAGCTGTCCTGTATCTGACAAGCAACAATTACAATCTGAATGAAACGGTTTTACGGGCAGGAACAATTAAACTGAATGCTTCCAGTGCTGTTCCGTATGGTATTGGTAAAAAGATTACCATCTACAGCGGTACATTGGAAACATACAACGCTAACGGCGACTATCTGACCAGCAGTCATGCCATTGAATTGCCGAGCGGATATACAGGTACGTTCATAGCTGCTCCGCGATGCGAGTATAACGGAGCCCTTACAGGAGGGGGTACGCTGAACTGGTATTGTGACTTTATCAGGGCTTACATGAATGGTAACTGGTCTGCTTTTACCGGAACCCTCAATATTATTGCCAATTCTGCCAATTCTTCTTACGAAAATCATTTTATTGTCAATAATAGCGCCGGATTTTCCAATGCCAGCATTAGTTTGGGCAGCGGTGTCGTCATGTGCTATAAAAACGGGACGTCTGACAATGGAACGACTACGATTAAAGTTGGCTTGCTGACCGGTGTTTCCGGATCTACCTTCTATAATGCTGGTTTGGAGGTTGGATCCAATAATAAGAGTGGGTATTTTTCCGGTTCCATAACCGGAGCCACCTCTATCAAAAAGGTAGGTACAGGCATTTGGTATCTGACAGGAACAAATAGCTACACAGGATCGACCACCATCAGTGCAGGTACTGTGACTATATCGGGCACAAAATCAGGTTCGGGAAGCATAAGTGTTGCCAGTGGGGCGGCACTAAAGGCGTTAGGCAGTGTATCTGGAACCGTTTTGGCCGCTGCGGGTTCATTGGTCTATGTGACAGGCACCCTGGGAGGACCTTTGACATTGTCAGCCATGAATGAAACAAGCGTAGGTGCCAGGCTTGTCGGCAACGGAAAAATTACAGGTTCTGTAACAGCTCGTGATTATAGTTTTATTTCTCCTTCAGACAGTCTTGCTATTGGTACATTATCTATTGGAGGTAATTTGACTATGGGAGAATCTTTCTATGAAGTACAGTTATCTGGTGGCGTTACTGCGAAGTCTGATAAACTGGCAGTAACAGGGACCTTGTCGTTAGGTGGTTTTCTGGAAGTAAAACGGCTCAATGAAACACCTCTGATAGCAGGACATTCCATTCAGGTATTTAGCGCAGGTACCATTACAGGTTCCTTCACTTCAATAACACTCCCTGAACTGGATGAAGGACTTGCCTGGGATACAACAGCGCTTTATGAAACGGGTGTTATTTCAATCTATTCTATAGTCAGTCTGAATAAGACAACCATAAGGTCCGGTCTTGTGAAGAATCCCACAGATGGATTGTTCCAGGTACGTTTGAGTAATCCAGCGGAGAAAATAACCATGTCTGTCATTAATCTCAGCGGTAAGTTGGTTTACCGTGCTGAAGTCAGTGCAGAAGACTATGTGACAATCGATTTGAGGCAACAATGCAATGGTTTGTACTTGCTGAAAATGGTTGCCGAAGACAAGACCTATGGTGTATTGAAACTGATCAAAGAATAGACATTTTAAAAGCCATGAAGATTGTTTCCTTTTGTGTCCTTCTGCTAAGCTGTTTTATTGCTTTTCAGGCTGAGGCTCAGTCGCCTGAAACCATCGTATTACGGCAGGGCACAGATGAGAGTTGCGTATTGTCTCAGCATGGAACGAATTTCGGTTTTTTTATGCCTGAGACCGGAGGTTATTTGTTCACAGGGGTAATTATTGGTGAAAAGAGCTTTTGGTTGCATGAGGCTGAAAAGATTCGTGTAAGCAGTAAAAATAAAGGATGGTTGGTCAAAATAACAGATCCGCTGCTGGGTAAGGGTATATTATCCATGCATGTATTGCCCTTGAGTGCCTGTAATGGTATTATCCTTGAAGTGACGGGTAAGGATCTGCCTGAAGGGCTACAGTTTTTATGGGCTTATGGAGGCTGTTCATCGAAAACAGATACAACGGAAAAAGACTTTTTTTTTCAACCTCAACAATGCTTGAACAATGTTTTCAGCCGGGAAATCAATACCTTCACGGTTTATTATGGCCCGAGTATGCGATTAAAAGTGATGATGGGAGTAGGGCCACTGAATTTGGAAACCCGTTTGTCTGATGCGCGGAAAATGAGCTCTCCGCTTGCCTTCTGGCAGTCTGGCAAAAAGACTGATGCACCTGCGCTAGCTGCCACAAACCAATTGAGATCAGGTGAGCGCTCTTATTATTGCATATATCGTCAAAACCAGCAGGCAGATTATAATTACGAGATGTTGCCTGCTATCTTCAAACAGGAACTAACCAAAAACAACAATGACCATGAAGAAGCTCGTCCTCATACTAGTTTTGGTCCTGATTTCCACTTCTGATTATGCCCGTGACTATAACGTACGGGATTTTGGAGCAAAAGGAGATGGAAAGGCCATCGATTCGCCGTGTATCAACAAAGCGATTGAAGCGGCGTCAGCCGATGGCGGTGGTATGGTGGTTTTTCCGGCCGGTACCTATTTAAGCTATTCCATCCGTTTAAAAAATAACATACACCTGCATCTGGATAATGGAGCCGTGTTACAGGCCGCTCAACCATTGAATGGAGAAGGATTCGATGCTCCCGAACCTAGTGATTTTACTAAGTTCCAGGATTTCGGTCATAGCCATTTTCAGAACAGCCTGATTTGGGGCGTCGGTTTAAAAAACATTCGTATAGATGGTTATGGTACTATCTATGGCTATGGCTTGACCCGGGAAGAAAGCCGTATCGTTGGTGTAGGCAACAAAGCCATTGCTTTGAAGGAATGCGTCAACGTGGACATCGAAGACATAACCCTGTTGCAATGCGGCCATTTTGCCCTGCTGGCTACCGGCATTGAAAACATGACCATCAGCCATGTGAAAATTGATACAAACCGCGACGGGTTGGATATTGACTGCTGCCGTAATGTGCATATATCCGATTGCAGTATCAATTCTCCCTGGGATGATGCACTGGTGCTAAAAGCCAGCTACGCGCTCGGTCGTTTCAAGGATACCGAAAAGGTGACCATTTCCAACTGTTTTGTCAGCGGTTTTGACCGGGGCACTATGATAGCCGGTACGTATGAAACGGATGAGCCACAGGCTCCCGATCAAGGTTTTAATACAGGTCGCATCAAATTTGGAACCGAATCAAGTGGAGGTTTTAAGAACATCACCATTTCGAACTGTATTTTTGAACATTGCAGAGGACTGGCACTGGAAACGGTGGATGGAGGTTCGATGGAGGATATCTGCATCACGAACATTTCTATGAAAGACATTGTCAATGCCCCTATTTTCTTACGTCTTGGAGCCCGCATGCGTAGTCCGGAAGGAACGCCAGTCGGAAGCATGCGTCGCATCGATATCAGTCACATCAATTGTTATAATGCTGATTCGAAGTATAGCAACATTATAAGTGGCATTCCAGGTCATTTCATCGAAGATGTGAACCTGAGTGATATACGGATAGTCTTCAAAGGGGGCGGTACGTCTGAGATGGCAGCGTTGGTTCCTCCGGAAAACGAACGGTTATATCCTGAACCCTGGATGTTCGGTCTGATTCCTTCGTCAGGTTTTTTTATCAGGCATGCATGCAATATTACACTGGAGGATATCAGCTTAAGCTACCTCAGTTCAGAGGTTCGCCCGACATTTTATTTGGAGGATGTTGATAAAATCAGCCTGATTCGCGTAAAAAGCAAGCTTGAACCAGAAGTGAATCGTATGATTCAGAAAAACGTCACCAATCTGACAGATTGGTAAAAAGCCTTGTTGTTGCGCAGTTAATAAGCTGTGAATACGTCTATTTGGGAAGGAACTTTTTTTCTTTCAACAGGTTGTCGATTTTCTCATCCTTGCCGTTTAGCGTGTTATAGGCTTTCATCCCCAGGATATATGTAATGGGTATAATGGAAATACTGTTGGATAGAATCAACGGCGTATCTTTCTTTAAAATTCCATAGGTGAGCCATAGAACGGTAGCAATCCATACCATAGAATACATGACCAGCGAAAGGCTGTGCGTGTCCTTACTGCGGATGGTTTTCCACGCCTGAGGCAATTGGTTAATGGTAGAAACAATGGCGGCTAAAACGCCTATGATGGAAATTAGATTCATAATCGTACAAATTATTCTTTCCAGACCAGCACTTCAACCGTCGACAACGGATTCTCGCCAATCAGGATTTTTGCGTTAGGAGTAAGGGGAAAATAATAATCGGTGTCGGCATAATTCATGGCGATACCAAAACCATCTCTGTAATCAACCAGCACGCCACGGGGTAAATCAAGCACGGCTACATTCGCCAGTTTATAGAGTTTTCTCAGCACTTCCTTTTCAATGTCTCCATTTTTGCTGTCCACTCCGACGTACGTCACGGTGCCTTTACCGTATTGACGATGGATGATCGCTGGTTTACCTGTATAAAAGTCACCCTGATAGGTTCCCCAAACTTCAGTATCAGTATATGGTGCAAACACTTCCCCCCACGTGTACCATTCATATTCTTTGTGGCCCATTTGGATGTTATCCGTACGGTTGGGGTGTTGCAGATCATAAAACAACATTTCAGCTCCAATCAGGTCGAACAGTTTGCATCCGAACTTGCCCTCGAACAAACGGCCAAACCTGTCTTTATGACCGGAGCGGCAGGTTAATACCAGATGGCCACCTGCCTTAGCATAAGCTTTCCAGCGGGCAACCAGTTCGTCATCGATAAGTTGATATGCCGGAACGACCATGAATGGATAGCTGGTGAAATCATCTTTTTCGGAAATAACATCTACCGGGGCTCCAAATGATTTAAGCGCACCATAATATCGCATGATGTGTTTTTCAGTATCCCAGTTCTTGTTTTGTTTCTGGCGTTCAATATTCCAGGCATTTTCATGGTTGAACAGGATGGCTGCCTTTCGTGCCAGATAGGTGGCAGGCTGTTGGGCATTTGGTTTATATTCTTTTCGCAACTGCTTGATCTCCTGAATGAAGCGAGCATATTCCAAACCGCCGGGCGTAGGCGTTACTCCGTCAGGTCCAACAATTCCGTAATGATATTGTTCCATACCAGCCAATGGTTGACGGTAACGGTAGGTGCAGGTAAAATCGCTGCCACCTGCAAACACATGCCAAAGCCACAAACGAACAGCTCCTGGTAATGGTTGGGCATTCACTTCGCCCCAGTTAACCTGTCCTGGTTGAAGTTCCATAACACCATACATACCATCTATGGGGCGAAAAAAATCATTGGCATACGGGATACGCAATGGATCCCCCAACCGATAGCCTTTATCGCCGACACCCGTCCTGTCCCCAAAGACCATATAGCGCGTATAACTGTGGAAATCAAGTTTATGGCAGGCTCCAATATGACCTTCTTCGTAATTGGGGATGAAATTTGTTGTGACAAACTGACGTGATGAGGCATATTGTTTAATGCACTCACTTTGCATATCCAGAAAAAGTGTCGTCTGATTAGCGGCAAAACGACGATAGTCCATGATTTGATGGGGATTCATGAACATCATAGCCCTTTTAGGCAAATTAATTTCCTCGAAATCGCTGTACAATTGGCTCCAAAAAGCCGTTCCCCAGGCAGCGTTGAGTGAATCGATGGTCGGATACTTGTTGCGGAGGAATTCCCTGAACCCTTTTTCGGCAGCTTCTCCGTAGTCAAACTGAACCGCCGGTTCGTTATCCAGTTGCCAGCCAATGACACGTTTGTCTTTGCCATACCGTTTAGCCAGTTCAGCCACCATCACCAACGAAAGTTTTCTGTAGAGCGGATTGGAAAAAGAAGCATGTTGCCGGGCTCCGTGATCAAGTTTGGTCCCGTCTTCATTGGTAATGAGGATTTCAGGGTATTTACGGGTTAGCCAAACCGGAGGCGTAGCAGTTGAAGTACATAAAATAACTTTCAGGTTGTTTTTGGCAGCAAGTTCAATAGCTTTGTCAAGCCAGGAAAAATTGTACTGTCCCTCTTTTGGCTCCAGCTGTGCCCAGGCAAATTCAGCAAAATGAGTGAATTCAAAGCCTAATTCAGCCATTTTCTTAAAATCGCGATTCCATTCGGATTCCTTCCATTGTTCTGGGTAATAGTAGACTCCGACAGTGGTCAAGTCTTTGTCCGCAAAATAGTTACTGGCATTTGCGGTGATTGGTATGAGGAATAGGGTTGCGACTAGTAATGATAGAAACTGATTTTTGCCCATGTTAAGCTTGTGTTTATTGTGCTTTTGAGTAAATTTGCTATATCTACAGACGAAGCAAAGCGATAAAAATAACGTAACTGCTTGGACTTAAGATTTAAAAAGTGATATTATTCTATTGAAATTTGACCGTTTGCTGTTTTTTATTGAAATTCGCTTTTGAAAAATTTTGTATGACATTTTTGATAGATGATTTTGACTATTGAATGCTTATGAGGTTTAACTATGGAAAACAAAAACATCAACCATTTCAATTATTTAACCGTAAATGAGAAGGATAGAGAATGGGGTATGTTTTTGACAACCTGTGGGTATCAAAGCATTCCTCCCTCAAAAGTCAATCCCTTTTTATCGATTCACCCTTCAGTCTATGGCTTTAATACCAAAAGAGGCCGTGTATTGGATGAATTCCAATTATTGTTCATTGTAAACGGAGCAGGCTCGTTTGAGTCCACGCATTATCAGCACACACAAATCAGTGCTGGCAGTATTATCCTGTTATTTCCCGGGGAATGGCATACGTATAGCTATAGTGCTGAAACCGGATGGGACGAATACTGGGTGGGATTTGACGGACTGAATGTTCGCAACATGATGAAAAATAGTTTTTTCTCTTTGTCTAATCCGGTTTTCAAAATTGGCATCGATGATGAATTCATCTCGTTTTACAAATCCATCATCGAATATGCCGAACAAGAAGCGACTGGTTATCAGCAAGTTGCTTCCAGTATTGTCAGGCACATGCTTGGACTGCTATACTTCAAGAATCAGAACAGTTTGTTTTCCGATCGGGAAGTGGTGGAAAAAATCAATCAGGCACGTATCATCATTCGTGACAACATTAATAATCACATCTCTCCTGCTGAAGTGGCGGAACGGTTAGGTCTCGGTTATTCCTGGTTCAGAAAAGCGTTCAAGAAATACGCGGGTATTTCGCCTGCCCAATTTCAGCTGCAGATTCGTTTGCAACGTGCCAAGGAATTGTTGCTCAACACCAACTTATCCGTTTCCGAAATTGCCTACGAACTGACCTTCGATACCCCCGGGCAATTCTCTACTTTTTTCAGACAGAAAGCCAACATGACGCCGAAGGAATTCCGAAATACGGGGCGTTTGAAAATGGGTGTGGAGGCTGAATTAACTGGAGAAGATACAGTCGGCAGCGTGGAGTAGTCCCGCCGGGAATCGAACCCGAATTTAAAGTTTAGGAAACTTCCGTTCTATCCATTGAACTACAGGACCATTAGAAAGGAAAACCGCATGAAACTGATCTTCCGCAAGCGAGTGCAAAAGTAATTTTTTTATTTGACACGGGCAACAATGCTGGCTCTGGTTTGTATATTTAGGCCGGATATGCTATCTTGCATGTTATTTATTTGAATAACTGTTACATGACATATAACAAGAGAAAGACGGTAGAAAGCTCTCTGATAACAGCCTCTGCAATTCTGACAACAAGCACCGGTAGCCGGTGTAGTATCGGAGAAATACTGACCCATTTCGGTGTTGAAGAACAAATCCTGAAAAGGGTATTAACTACTGCACTCGAAAAAGGGGGCGATTATGCTGACCTGTATTTTGAACACACGTTCAATCATGCTGTTTCCTTGCGGGACGGTGAGGTAAATTCAACCTTTTCAGGCATCGATTTTGGAGTAGGGGTGCGTGTTTTGTCCGGTGATCAGACAGGATTTGCCTATGTGGAAAATACAGGACCGGAAGATATGCTGAATGCAGCACGAACAGCGGCACGTATCGCGACATCTTCCATCAAGTCTCCGGTCAAGGATTTCGGGCTGAAAATACCTGCCAAAAATCATTACCTGATCCGTCAATCCTGGGAAGACATTTCAATCAGACAACGTATTCCCTTCGTTCAGAAGCTGAATGACAGGATTTTCTCCATGGATTCACGCGTCAACAAGGTCATGGTCAGCTTGTCCGATGCTTCTTCACACATCCTGTTTGTGAATTCAGAAGGCGTGATGTATTACGATTTCAGGCCCATGGTTTCGTTAACGGCCACGTGTATCATGCAGGAAAATGGTGTGTTTGAGAATGGGCGGGCGGCTCGGTCATACCGTTCAGGCTTTGAATTTCTCACTGACGCCGTAGTGGAAGAGATAGCCAGAGAGGCGGTGGATGAAACTTCCATCATGTTCAGGGCCATCAAGCCTAAAGGAGGAGAAATGCCGGTGGTGCTTGGTGCCGGTGGTTCGGGCATATTTTTGCACGAAGCGATTGGACATGCCTTTGAAGCGGATTTTAACCGAAAAGGCACTTCTATCTTTTCAGATAAACTCCATCAGAAAATCTGCAGTGAATGCATCAATGTCGTGGACGACGGTACCATTCCCTTCAACAGGGGGGCTGTCAATCTGGATGATGAAGGGGCAGAGGGCCAAAAGACATACCTGGTGCGCGAAGGCATCCTGACTTCTTATATGCACGACCGGATCAGTGCCAGGCATTATCTGGTACCGCCTACTGGCAACGGACGTCGGGAATCATTCCGGAACATTCCGATTCCGCGTATGAGAGCTACCTATATGGAAAATGGCAATGCTTCAGAAGCAGACATAATCGCTTCTGTCAAAAAGGGTGTTTTTGTCAATTCCTTCACGAATGGTGAAGTTCAGATTGGAGCTGGTGATTTCACCTTTTTCGTCAAATCCGGATACCTGATTGAAAAGGGCAGGTTGACTACGCCAATTCGTGATGTCAACATTATAGGCAATGGACCGAAAGCCCTTGCTGACATGACAATGGTTGCCAGTAATTACAAAATGGATGACGGCACCTGGACTTGCGGTAAAGATGGACAAAGTGCTCCGGTGACTTGTGGTATGCCGTCGGCACTGATCGGAAAATTAACGGTAGGTGGACTTAATTAAATTTGATGTACATGCTTTCAGACGAACATAAAAAACTGGCCAGATGGGCCATGGAATACGGATTGAAACAAGGCTGCCAAGCAGCTCGGGTAACGCTCTATGCTGGTTCAGACACTGAATTTGAGGTAAGGAATCATCAACTGGACAGGCTTCAGCAATCTTCTGAAAACCAGTTGGCTTTCCATGCCTTCGTCGACGGTCGTTTTGGCTCATTTTCCACCAACCGGCTGGAAAAACACGAGTTGGAGAAATTCATCGGTAATGCAGTGGATGCCGTCCGTTTTCTGGCCGTCGATTCCGACCGGAAATTGCCTGATCCGTCCTTTTATTATCAGGGAGGCATTGATTTGCTGGAATTATTCGATCCGGCGTTTTCGACGATTCATCCTGACCGGAAACTGGCGATTGCCCATGCAGCAGCGGCAGAAGTACTGGGTAAAGATCCCAGGGTATTGTCCGTCCAGTCAAACTGGAACGATGGTTGTTCATTCAATTACATTATATCGAGCAACGGTTTTGAAGGAGAAAATGCAGTCAGTTATTATTCCCTGTCTGTCAGTGTGTCCGTCAAGGGTTCCGGAGATGCCAGACCCGAATCTTTCTGGTATGATCAATCACTTACCTTTGACGAACTGATCAGGGAGGGCATCGGATCCATTGCGCTGGAACGTACACTGAGTAAGATCGGGCAACAGAAAGTAGCCTCTGGCCAGTATACTATGTTGGTTGACAATATAAACAGCGCACGTTTACTTTCGCCTTTGCTTTCTGCCATCAGCGGCTCTTCCCTGCAACAAAACAATTCATTTCTGCTGGGCAGGAAAGGGCAACAGGTTCTGTCAGACAAAGTCATACTCATTGACGAACCGCATGAGCCTCATGCGTTTGGATCACGACTGTTTGATAACGAGGGCGTTGCAACACAGAAACGGTCTGTTTTCAGTAAAGGTGTATTGGAAACATATTTTCTGGATACCTATCATGCCTCAAAAATGCAGATGCCTCAGACGATTGGCAATCCTTCCCGACTGGTGCTGAATCCTGGTTCCAGGTCTTGCGAAGATATGACTGCCAGTATGGAACGAGGAATTCTGGTAACCGGCTTTAATGGTGGCAACTGCAACAGTAGCTCGGGTGATTTTTCATTCGGAATAGAAGGTTTCCTGATTGAAAATGGTCAGCGGACACGACCGGTCACAGAGATGAACATGACTGGCAATATACTGACCCTCTGGAATGCATTGACCGAAGTGGGCAACGATCCACGCCGGAACAGTAGCTTCCTGATACCCTCCTTGTTATTTGATAAGGTAGATTTTAGCGGATTATAATATGAACAAACGGTTGTTTCTCCTATGGTTGTTATCACCGGCAGTATGCTGTCTGCAGGCTGCCGACTTCACCCTCTTCAAAGACGGGCAGGCCGCTCCCATCATCCTTGTAACGGGTTCCGAAGATCCCGTATCCGTTGCTGCTGATATGCTCCAACAAGATGTTGGTTTGGTGACCGATCACCTGCCGGTTCTCGAAAACAATACTATGGGATTCCGGTTGAAAAAAAGCTGCATTCTGGCAGGAACGTTGGGCGTAAACAAATCGTTCGACCGGTTCCTGGCTAAAATGAAGGTAGAGACAACAATTTTAAAGCAACATCCCGAAGCGTTTCGGTTACAAGTGATCACTTCCGGAGAACAGCCTGTCTTGTTGATACTTGGCAGTGATGCTCATGGTACAGCGTTTGGATTGATGGAATTATCTCGCTTCATTGGTGTTTCTCCCTGGGTTTGGTGGGCTGATTCCCCCCCTGATAAACAAACAAACCTGGTTTTCCCTTCCGGAAAAGTTATTCAGGACTACCCATCTGTACGATACAGAGGCATTTTTCTCAACGATGAGGACTGGGGTTTGATGCCCTGGGCTTCAAAAACACTGAATCCAGAAGGTCAGACTGGCGTTGTGGGTCCTGATGCGTATGAACGTATTTTTCAGTTGCTGCTGCGCCTGCGAGGAAATTTGATCTGGCCGGCTATGCATGGATGCACCAAGCCGTTCTTTTTTGTACCCGGGAATGCCGGAATAGCAAAAAAATACGGTATTTATGTAGGTACCTCCCATTGTGAACCCTGTTTGTGCAACATCAATGGAGAATGGGACAGAACGCGTCTGGGCGCGTATGACTATACCGTCAACGCGGACACCATCCTCAATTACTGGAGAAACCGTGTTCGTCTTACCCGCGAGGCTCCAGCTATCTACACCATTGGCATACGTGGCGAACATGATGGCAAGATGCAGGGTGCCAATACGGTTGAAGAACAACGTGTGTTGCTGCAGCGTGTATTGGCGGATCAACGGCAGATGCTGCAGGAAACCCTTGGAAAAAAGCCCGAAAACATTCCGCAGGTAGTAGTTCCATATAAAGAAGTGCTTGATGTGTATGATGCAGGGCTCAAAGTCCCTGAAGACGTGACACTCGTCTGGTGTGACGACAACTACGGTTACATTTCACGGTTGAGCAATGCCCGGGAAGCCACCCGCAGCGGGGGTGCCGGGGTGTATTACCATGTTTCATACTGGGGGCGTCCACATGACTACTTATGGCTGGCGACCTCGAATCCGGCCCTGATGCTATACGAAATGACCCGGGCGTGGGATCATGCAGCCAGAAATCTTTGGGTACTTAACGTTGGTGATATCAAACCATCAGAATACCTGACCGAGTACTTTCTGGATCTGGCCTGGTCAACCGGAAAATCTTCGATGGTATCCAACAACGCGGTAACTGGTAATGCAGAGACCTCGAGGTATAACAAATTGCCCTATTCCAACCACCTGAATGCCTTTTTCACCAGAGAATTTGGCGTTGAAAAGGCTGATTTACTAACTTCCGTCATGCAGCAGTTTTATCAGCTGGCTACTTACCGGAAACCGGAGCATATGGCCTGGACCCGGGTGGAAGAAGCCGGTTTTCAGGGAGGTAAAAGCCCGGTTATCGATACGGAATTCAATGAGGAAGAAATAAATCAACGGCTGAAGGACTATGCCATACTTGAGAATCAGGTCCGTACTATCGAAGAACAACTTCCTGGTGCCAAACGCGATGCATACTTTCAGTTGGTATCGTATCCGGTATACGGCACTTCTTTGTTAAACCAAAAGATTTTGTATGCTCAGCTGGCCCGTCGCTATTTTTCAGAAGATTCCGTGAAGGCCGCCTCCTTTGCTGCCGCCAGTCTGTTTGCCAGTCATGAAATCAAACGGCTGACGAGATATTACAACGAAACCATGAGCAATGGTAAATGGAACCGGATGATGTATGATCATCCACGTGATCTCCCTGTTTTTGGAGAGCCAGTCTTACCCGAAGCACTCAAAAGTCTTACCCCAAAACCGTTAATGACACCCCGTGTGATATTACGTTCAGCATTGATGGAAAAGGAATCCGGCATGGCTGGTTCCTCAATGCTTTCTGAGTCGGATAGTTGCATTGCTTTCAATGCATCAGTCAATTGTCCGGATCGACCACTATCCGGCCTTGGCCATAGCGGATCTGCCGTCTGCCTGAAAAAGGGAGAGCTGGTGAGGTACCAGTTCTCAACCACTTCAACGGGGAAGGGCACCTTAACGATTTATACGCTTCCCAACCACGCGGCAGATGGTGGTGACCTGCGTTTTGACGTTCGTTTGAACGAAGAGGCACCTGTTACAATCAACACCCGCACGTTTGGCCGGAGTGAAACCTGGAAGGAGGGTGTCTTGCGGAACCAGCTAAAATCATCCATCGCTGTAGCTTTTCTCAAGCCTGGATTACAGACGCTTATAATTAATGCGCTTGACGATGACATTATCCTTGACCAGTTGATGCTTGATTTTAAAACAGAAAGAAAAGGTTATCTGGTTCCAAAATAAATTTGAAAACAGAAGATCATTTGGATGACGCTTTTGCTTTTTGGCTTACTGAGTAGCG
>Ga0153915_10000306_pt1 | contig 44734 bp, 41 predicted proteins | sample Opewatmetagenome_2_FD_107003 | JGI IMG/M metagenome (GOLD analysis project Ga0153915, IMG submission 107003) | Freshwater wetland microbial communities from Ohio, USA - Open water 3 Core 3 Depth 3 metaG | ecosystem: Environmental > Aquatic > Freshwater > Wetlands | place: USA: Ohio, Lake Erie...
GCGGCGTGCTGGCAGAGTTCTTGGGTATCAGGCTTCCTTTCATCATCACGGCGTTGTTGGCCTTGGTAACTCTCGTTTCTCTGCAGACTCTTGTGACTGAACCAGAAACACGTCTTGGGCATCTGGCGGACAGCAGCGACCATCTCTCTATCATGCAGGTCCTCTCACTGAAACCGAAAGCGTATGTCGCGCTGGGTCTGTCAGTCTTCGCCAATGTCTTCGCGATTGGAATCCTTGAAGTCGCCTTCATACTAGATGTAGTATCCCGGTTCAATGTGACACCGCTGACCATAGGGCTCTTCTTTGGAGTTATTGGCTTGGTCATAATCGTAGGTAACATCGGGTTTGGAATGATTTCGGACCGCGTGGGACGGAAGTGGTTGATAGTCCTTGGATCATTGTTGGGGGCATTGTCACTCTTTATGTTCATGATAGGATCAGACATTATCAGCTTCGTTGGAGGCGGCGCGGTCTTGGGTCTGGCAGTATCAATGAGAGGTCCCACCACGCAGGCCATGATTGCGGACCTTACGGACAAGCGTGTCTATGGCTCTGTCATGGGGGTCTTTGGTGCCGTCAGCAACAGTGGATATGTTGTGGCTCCTCTGCTTGGTGGGTTCTTGTACGAGAGCAGCGGCGTCGCCACTGAGAGTCTTGCCTTAGGATACCTTGTGTCACTAATTGGTGCACTATCTGGTGCGGCCTTGCTTCCAGATAGGGTCATCAGACAGGCGAGAGGAGCCGAGGAAGGCGGTCAGGGCGAAGGACGCTCGGACGCCGTCGTCAACTAGCTAAAGGATCTCAGCGGCGCAATAGGCTACAACATGACCCTTGTCCCCGGTGACTTCACCCGAGTTTGTGTACTTCAGCACTTTGAACTCAGTGGCCCCTCGCTGAATGGCGAATATCATGGCCGCAGCAATCGGACCTGCGCCGCAGATGCTGAGGCCATGACCCCTGACAAACCGAAGGAACCCCTCGGGGTCCATATTCTCAAGATACTCTAGCGCTTGGTTGTCCTTCTTCTTGGCACTCTCGGCGGTTTCGAAATGAGTGAAGTCAGAGCTTGCTATCACCAGAATGTCCATCTTTTCGCCGAGCTTCGCCAAGGTGTTGCCAATCGACTCGCACACTTCATAGCTCTGATCACTTATGCACACGGGTACGAAGCTAAGCCCCTTCCTGAATATGAACTGGAGAAACGGTAGCTGAACCTCTATCGAATGCTCAGCGCTGTGTGCAACGCAGTCTATCATGGCGGTCTTGTTCTGGTCTACGATTTGTTGTCCGAGCTGCCTGTCGTATTTGACAGTGCCAAGTGGTGTTTCCCAGTCCTCGTCGCAGACTGCCAGTCGACCTCCCCTCCCAGTATGATTCGGTCCGAGGATGACGATGTGCTCAGGTTTTCCGTCCTCGAAGAGCCTGAGGTAGCTGTGAGCTGCAGGCATTCCTGAGTACATGTAGCCGGCATGAGGAGAAACGAGCGCCCTGAGTTTCCTCGAATTGCCCGGCTCGCCTTCGGGAAGCTTCCCTGGTCCGAGACCCTTCAGGAAAGAGTTCGCTAAGCGCTTGAGGAGTATGTCTGACTGTCCCTCGTAGAAAGACCCTGCAACAACCGGTATGCGTGTCATAGACAGGCCCTCATATTCCAGCTGCATTGTATGAGAAAAATGCATTGGTGGCCGGACAGAGGCAAGACTGCCTTCACCAAGTAGTCCACTGTCAGAACCAAAAGCCTAGCTCTTCTCTCCAAACGTTTCCACGAGGCCATCGAGTTTGACCTGTCGGGTTGCCTTGGTTGTCATGTCACGTAGACTGACCTCTCCTTTCTTGAGGTCGCGTTCGCCCACTATTACGACATACCTCGCCCTTTTCGAGTCAGCCTGTTCGAGGAGCTTCTTGAGGTTTCTCTCCATGAGGTCAATCTCACATGAGATGCCTGCTCTCACGAGGTCACCCATGATTTTCATGCCACTCGCCAACACAGAGGTTGTGACCGGTGCGATGAGCGCATCGAGCCTCGGGGCGAGAGTCTCTCCGAGTCCTTTGGCAAGCATGATATCGATGAGTCTGCCAATCCCAAGTGATAGGCCGGTCGCAGGAGTCGGTACTCCACCTAGCTTCTCGATAAGATTGTCATAGCGGCCACCACCGGCCACCGAACCTACATGTGGTTCTCCAAGGTATTGACCCTCGAAGACAGGCCCGGTGTAGTAGTCGAGACCTCGAGCGAGTGACATGTCGAATTCAGTGACGTCGGTCGCATTGGCAGCCTCGAATATGTCGGACATGGTGCGCAGTTCATCAACTCCGCGTAGGCCAATCTCGGATCCTTTCAGGAGCTCTCTGAACTCCTCAAGGATGTCAGTGCCCTTGCCTCTAAGTGCTATGTTGTCCAGAAGGAAGCCACTTTGCTCTGCATCAATCCCCCGGTTTCTTAGTTCCTCAAGCACTCCGTCCCTTCCTATCTTGTCCAGCTTGTCAATCGCTCTGAAGCACTCGTATGCGAGCGAATCGGGAATGCTGGCTTTCTCAGTCAAGCCCTTGAGCACTTTCCTGTTGTTGATTCGAACCACATAGTCCTTCCCGAGTATTCTCCTGAAGAACTCCAACGCCACCAGGACCACCTCGGCATCAGCTGCGGAACTGCTCGCACCAATGATATCCACGTCCGCTTGAGTGAACTCCCTGTAACGACCTGCCTGAGGCCTGTCGTATCGCCACGCCTTGCCAATAGCGTATCTCTTGAATGGTTTCAGGAGATGGGGACTTGTCGCAACAATCCGCGCTAGCGGGACTGTGAGGTCAAACCTTAGGCCTACTTCGCGTCCGCCCTTGTCTGTGAACTTGAACGTGTCAGACTCAACTTCCTCGCCTCCCTTGGCCGCGAGCGTTTCCCAAAGCTCAAGCACGGGGGAGTCCAGAGGCTCATAGTTGAACAGGCGGAACACCTTGATCGCCGTTTCAATCAGATAGTCGCTGATGTACATCTCGGGACCCATCAGGTCCCTCATACCGCGAACTACTCTCATCTCACTCAAACCATTGTCCTCCAGAAGTGTTGACGAAATCAAGTGAGGTCTGGTCTGTCCTAAGGTATTCAGAATCCAGTATGAACAGATCCACGACCGATCACTGTTGTCACCAGGCTGACCGTCACTCATTGCTTCTTTAAGCCTTCCGCTTGGCTTGAGGAAGGTCACGTGATTGGGATGAAACCCGTCTGGAGCAATAGGATGTAGATGACCACACCTACAACCATCACGAACGAGTCCTTTGCGACGTACCAAGTGAGCGTTCGGTCACCATTGTAGTCTCCGACAAAGACATAGATGACCTTGTTCAGCACTGACGTAGTAGTGGCAATGATGACTGCGAGCACCGCAGTGTCCAGAGCCAGAGCGCCCACAGCGTATGAGGCACACGCGACGGTGACAATTGCTCCAGCAGTGGCGAAGCCCCCGACAACTGCTGCAAAGATGATGCCCCAGTCAGCAATGGACTTCTCCAAGAACAGGGCCAGGAATGTGACTACTGAAAAGACGAGGGCAAACCGCAGCGCCACATGCAGAGAGAATGGGGACGCGAACCCAACACCGATGTCCTCTGACTCGGGCTTCACTCTCTTCGTCCTCTCATGGATTATCCTGATTGTCCCGATCACTGTAAAAATGGCCAATGGGCCAATGTACAACCTGAATATCATCAGACTCGGGTCAAGGATGACGACCAGAATACCATTTCTCACCACCATCGCGATGTTGTCGAGCATGATGGCTAGAGACATCCTGCCCGGGAACTTCTCTTGGGTCGCATTGTGGAAGTCCGTGATGCTTGAAGCTGTTGCCTCACTGTTCGCGAAGCCACCGAAGAAGCCAAAGAAGTACGGGCCCCGGCTCTTGTATTTCTTCACGACTATATAGTTGGTGAACCGAATGGACAACAGGATCACTATGATTATGTATGTCTGAAACAGGGGGAAGGCAACTGGCCCGATCTGAACTGTCTGGATTGGCAACATGATTGGCCAGAGAAAGAGTACGAGTACTCCAAACTCTGCTGCACTTATCATCTCTTCATGACTGATTGATGCTATGGCAGCAGTCAGCTCTTCTTTGAAGCTGAGGACTAGGAACACAAGGAAGGCGACGGTCATCGCTAACAGTTCCAGAACCCCGATCAGCTGGGCAGATGATGGAGTTGTGTCAAGGCCTACGAGAGTTCCAAGCACAAACGACATGGCAAACGCCAAGGACGTGGTCAAGCCCTTGCGCATTGTCCTGAACAGCTTGAATACGACTTGCACCGTTGTCAGAACAACGGAAATGCAGACTGCATATATGAGCACAAAGGGGTTTCCAGAGACTGTGAAGACGTAGGCTGACAGTGTACCCAGAAGACTGTGCAGTCCGAAAGATCTCACACCTAGGGACAGCTCCTCGGTCATGCGTTTCTGTCTCTCTAGCCCAATGAGTGCCCCAACAGCAAAACCGATCAAGCATCTGATGACGAGGTCTTCGGGAAGGAAGAGTCCCTGCATGTAGTACCACTATCCGGACCTATGAGCCTGACTCAATGGCTCTTAAGGCGTTTTGTTATCTCCTCTTTTGGTCTATTGTGGGAATAACACGAAAAAGAATAGGGCAGAGGCTGAGAATCAGCTCAGCCTCGTGCTCTTGAGAAGAATCGACAGCGGGATGTCGAAATACTCTCCTGTCGGTAGAGTGCGCCTGACCGTCATCGGCAGGACTCCTGCACTCAGCTCGGCTTCAGCCAGAGCAAACAGCCCTTTGGGTGCAGTGCTCATGTCGATTAGGACGGGGGCACCCATGGATATCTGCAGTGCACGGGCACCAATGACCCGGGCCTTCTCATACTTCGAAAGCCACTTCAGCCCGGTGCCAATGCCCATCTCGACCTTCTCCTTGTCGTATCCTGTGTCCAGTGATTTTGGCTGCTCATCCGGAGCAATCTCCGTCGCTGGGGGGAGTTCAACTTTCTGAGGCTCGATCTCGGTGACCTTCTTCCGTTTGGTCTTCTTGCCCTTCTCGCCAACCTCCGCAGCCTCAGAAGCTGCTTCGACAAGTCCTTGCGCTTCGCTGACGATGGCCTCGGCTTTTGCCTTGCTGAGACCTGGCACTGCATTCACGAGAGTTTCAGCATCTACTGCTGCAATCTTCTCGATTTCGCCGTAGCCTGAGGCAACAAGCTTTTCAGCTGTCTTTGGCCCGACGCCGGGAATACGTGTCAGGACAAAGGCAGGTTCTTGTTCCTCTTCATATTCGTCAGGACCTGGCTCGTCCTTGTCGAAGTCGTCTGACATGAGTTGCACCTTGCTGCTGGTATTCTAGTCCTCGTCCATTTCGCGGTCCGGCTTCTTGCCCTTTTCGCCTGCACCGCCAAGTCCACCCTTACCCTTTGAGCTGATGACATCATCGATCTTCAGGATCATCTGAGAGGCCTCAGCTGCTGAGGAAATCACCTGCTTCTTCACGAGAGTGGGTTCGACAACGCGGGTCCTCTTCATGTCGGCTACCTTGCCCTTCTCGATGTCGATGCCGAACGTGGTCTTACCCTCGGTGTGGGCCGTCCTGAGGTCAACCAAGACGTCGACTGGGTCAAGACCTGCGTTCTCTGCGAGAGTTATGGGAATGACCTCAATTGCATCAGCGAATGCCCTCACAGCGTACTGTTCACGTCCCTCCAGAGTCGATGCGAAGTCTCTCAGCTTGACTGCTACTTCAGCCTCTATTGCACCGCCTCCGTAGTTGATCTTGGGGTGCATGATGACATCACGCACGACGTACAGCGCATCATTCACAGCGCGGTCGACCTCGTCCACCACGTGTTCAGTACTACCTCTGATCAACATAGTGACGGCAGCTGACTTGGGCGTGCCTTCGACAAACAGCATCTTGTCGTTACCGACTTTCCTTTGCTCGACTAGCTTCGCCTTGCCGAGGTCCGCCTTTGTGAGGTTGTGGATCTTGGATACAATCGTAGCTCCAGTGGCCTTGTGGAGTCGCTCAACGTCCGACTTCTTGATCCTCCTCACTGCGAGAATGCCGCTCTTAGCGAGGAAGTGTTGTGCCACATCGTCAATGCCTTTCTGACAGATCACAACATTAGCACCAGATTCAATGACTTTGTCGACCATGCTCTTCAGCATCCTCTCCTCCTCATTGAGGAAGCCCTGCATGGACTCGGGGTCATGAATCGCGATTTTTGCTGTCATCTCAGTCTTTGTGATCTCGAGAGCGCACTCCAAGAGAGCAATCCGAGCATTCTCTACTTTCAGAGGCATGCCTGAGTGAACAACCTCCTTGTCAAGAACGATGCCTCTCACAAGCTCTGTTGCGGCGACAGACATTCCATGCTGCTTCTGCCGCTGGATGTTGTCCATGTCAATCTCCGTGTCAGGCGCAAGGTCTTTGCTCACGGCCAAGATTGCTTCCACCACAACGTCGGCTAGACCTTCCTTTGCCGAAGACACGAATTTGCTGCACATGGCTGTCTTGGCAACATCGACAAGAAGCTTTTTGAATGCCGGGCTTGCCGGGTCGACAGGCTCTGCCACCGAATCTACTACCTCAAGCGCCTTTGCGGCTGCTTTCCTGTAGCCCGTTATGATTGTTGTCGGATGGATCTTCTGATCCAGAAGAGTTTCCGCTTGCTTCAGAAGCTCGCCCGTCAGGACGGCCGCGGATGTCGTGCCATCGCCGACTTCGGAGTCGACTGTCTTGCTGACCTCAATGACCATCTTCGCCGCTGGGTGTGCGACGTCCATCTCTTTGAGGATTGTTGCACCGTCATTGGTCACGGTGACATCACCAAAGGAATCCACGAGCATCTTGTCCATACCTTTCGGACCAAGAGCAGACTTGACCGCTTCGGCGATCACAATAGCTGCCATGATGTTGTTCCTCTGGGCATCGCGACCAGTGCTCCTTTCTGTGCCTTCTTTGAGTACGATTACTGGTATCTGCTGCTGGCTCATCGCTAGCGCCTCCAACCTAGTCTAGCCGCAACTGCCGGCCAGACCAGCTCATAAAACTGTACATGGACTTCGCGTTTAGCATTTAAAGATTATCTTCCGAACCCATCTCTGACGGCGCCGCTGGCTCCTGTGAGCTAAAAAGGTTGTCGGCATGTTTCGAGGTTAGGGGCCAGTCCATCCCACCTTCAGTGGTCTGCGCAGGACGACGTTGTCACCTTTCTTGGCGTTGATTGCCTGAGCGATGTGAGGACACTTCGCTTTCAGCACATAGTAGGTTTCAATGCCGCTGTCCTTTTGTATCTCTGGAAAGGTTTCGATGTTCGCCTGCCCTTTTGATATCACCATATCTGACCTTGCCACTGTGTCTAGGAATTCTTGACTGACCCATCGCTTGGGAACGCCGTGTGCCCATGCGCCGGTCGTGATGATTCTCGCGAGGCCCTCTATTTCGGTCCCCCTCACATCCTCCTCTGTCGCATCATTAACCATGGCTCTGGCCTTGACCACATAGTCTATGTTCCATCCCAGTTCTCTGGTAAGTCGGACCAAGGGTGTGTCGAAGAGAGTTTCGCCTGCGTTATCTGCTAGAAAGACCAGTGTTCCTTTTCTATGGGTCAGTGACTCCCACATGCTCCGAGAGTCGTCGATGGCGAACCCCTCGGACAGCAATGCTCTGTATGAGACCACTAGCTTATCTAGGTCTGGCCTGTGACTAGATGTGTTGTAGTCAATAAGGTTACCAGCGATCGATGCAGCCAGTGCGGCTCTCAGCTTCTCGTAATCTGTCTGTGAGGACACTTCCCTCTCAACCTCTGGCAGGGCTCTCTGTGCAGCCTTGATGCTCATTCGCTTGATTTCCCTCAAAGGGTTCTCAACACCCTTGAGAGAATACAGCTCCCTGTATAGCAAGATGGAGAGAATGACGGGCTCAACTCCCTGTTTGCAGCCCTCAGACAACCGCCTGTAAGCTAGTCTGAAAAGCTCGAACTGTTCTTCTTTGTTTTCTGCAAGTAGAGGAATGAGGGTTTCCAGACTGTCTACGATACATGCTGAACACTCAGGTATGAGGGGCACGACAATGTCATCCGCCAGCATCAATGCTCGCCTCCGGCGCGGCGTCGAGCTTCTTTGTCATCAAGTAGGCATCTTCTCCATCTCTGTAGTATCCTTTCAGAAGACGCTTTATCTCGAAGGCCAGGTTCTCGTAGATGGAAATCGCCGCCTCATTCGACTTGCGTACTTCAAGGAAGCACTCTGAAGCACCGTAGCCTATCATTGCCATCATTGCGGCCTTTACGAGGTCTGACCCTATCCCTTGATGACGTTGTCCATTTGCTACGGCGACCGACACGATGTGGCCCTTCTTCACAGGAGATCGCCCATAGGTGGACATACCTCTCTCAATCCTGCACATGATGTAGCCCACAACCACATCATCAACAAGTGCGACTAGAAACGCCTTCGGTGCGTGGTAGTAAAGCCCTAGGAAGAACTGTTCTGGGTAGTTCTCAGGGAGACATGTCCTGTTGATCTCGACGACCGACTCTATGTCGCTGCGTTCAAACTGCCGGATCGTCCATGCCATGGTTGTCGCTCCATTGCGCAAAAGGCTCTGTTGCTCAATGGTGACAGCTATGGGTCGGCTTTTTATGAGTTATGTCTTGGTACTCCATCAATGACCGCGATTCTGATTGGAGGCTCTCCAGGCACCGGGAAGTCCGAGGTCGCGGAGGTTCTGGGCATACGACTCAAAGCAGAAGTCATCTCCATGAGTGATCTAGCCAGACGCAACGGCTGCATTTCGGCTAGGGACGATGCTCGTGACACTGACATAATCGACGAAGACTGTCTCGTCGGTGCGATAATGGACGAAGTCGAGACCAAACGTCACCGCATCATAGTCGAGGGCCACTACATTGACTTAGTACCATACAGCTCAATGGAACATGCATTCATTCTGAGGACTCATCCTGATACTCTGAGAGAGCGGTTGCTCGCCCGGGGCTACTCGAAGGAAAAGATCCTCGAAAATGTGGAGGCAGAGGTCATAGGGGTGTGTCAGATGGACGCCATTGAAGCGTTCGGGGAGGACAAGGTTTTCGAGATTGACACAACTGACCTCAATCCGCTTCAAGTCGCCGATGTGATTGTCGAGTTTCTTAAGTCGCCTGCACACTCGCCTAGGTACGACTGGATGGAACTACTAGAGAACGAAGGACGGCTAGACGAGTTCCTAAGCTAGAACGACTTGTCTTCCCTGGAAAGCATCTACAGAGTGAAGTCACTCCTTCTCACGAAGCATGATTGAGATGAGCGATATAAGAGCTATCAAGAGCATCGTGAAAGGAGTCGCTGTCACCGAGTAACCTGTGGGATCGAGCTGCTGCCCTATTGAGATCAGAAAGAAGACGTACATGCCTGCCATAGCCATCATCATTGCCGGAATGACTGACAAGAAGGTGGTCTTGGGTTTCGTGTAGGCAAGGACGCCACACACAACCATGATTGCACCTGCAATTGCGGGAAACAAGAAGAAACCGCCCCCGTATTGTGAGAACGTTGCCTCGAAGAAGCTGTCGAATCCGGCGTCCGGTGGATGTACCATGACTGCTAGAAATTCTGTCCAAATCGAGAGCACGCCGCTCAAGATAAGAGTGAGCGCCGGCCACCTGTACCTGACGATGCCCAGCTCTCTCTTTCGAAGTTGTTTCTTCAGTTCCCGGGCCTTGCGAATCCTTTCCTCTTCTTTGCTCTTCACGATGACGCGCTCCCGACGCGTCAATCCATCATCTTCAATCGCCGTTTCCGGTTCCACCGAATGGGCGATCTCTTCTGCCATTTGGGAGGACTCATCCGGGACCGCGGCCGCCTTGTCTTTGTCTTCTGCCATTGCGTTCTGGGTCTGTTTCTTCGGTCTCTTATTTAAGCATCAGTGTCTAAGCCGCCGGAGAGGGCTGCCCCATGAAGGGAGATGATTCGATTCTTTTGACAATGGGGTTCTCTAGCACCTCATCCACTAAGGCGCCCAGATGCTCGGTATTCAGAACCTTGTAGAGGTCACTAGCAGTGATGCGGGAGTTAGCTGAACTGAGAGCCAGATCTACAGCCTGTAAGAGATCATCGCCTTCGCCAAAGTACAATGAATACGCAAGAGCGTCTGCGAGTGTTTCCAGATACACTTGAGCAGCCCTATTGTCATGTGAGGACTCACCTGTCTGATGGAGCTCGCTCAGAGCTCTGAACAAGAGTTTGAAGGGTTTGCTGGCCTTGGGGTATGCAACAGGTAGATCCTCCAGAATTCCTGTGTTCATGCACGTTGTGAGCTGGGAGTAATTAGTGAGATAACGACGACATAGATACCTGACCACGCGCGAGTTCAGTATGGCACCAAGAGTTTCAGGATCAAGATTGTCGCCCAAAGCCTTGATTCTCACTGCCCCACCTCCGTGGATGACTCCTCTCGGTTTCATTACGCATCTGGGGTAGGGGTAGTTCTTTGTGGCTATGAGAAAGCTGTTCGAAAAGGAGTCTAGCAACGCGGCATCATGCTCAAACCATCTGTCAGCATGTATCAAATGCCTACGGTCCAATGTGTAACGTTTCACACTGTGGCCACTCGTAGCATACGGAATCTTGAATGGTCCGCTGACTTTATTTCGTACGTGCTCAGTGGGTATGTCTCTGCCGCGCGTGCCCGTGATCAGTCCTCTGACCCCTCGGTTCAACGCCCTTTCGAGGATGTCGTCGCCGTAGAGCACGAAGACTTTGCCAGACCGCAGTGACTCCCATGAGGTGTCATGCCCGGTTTCCACCCCTGGCCTCCTCGATACTATGCGTACACAATGTCCGCCTGTATCATTCTCGGCTGTGAAGAACACGCTGACCATTTCCAGCGTGACATCGTTGAACGGGCTCCCTTCATCCACGATCTCCCATAGCCGCGTATGATGGAGGAGGAATTGTCGCGTCTTTGAGAACTGACCGACTCTTAGAATGCTGTTCGGAATGATGAAGCCAATCTCGCCTCCCTCTTTTACGATCATGCGGCTGCGTACGACGAAGAACGCGGCGCTGTTCCAGGTACCTCCGGGGCTACCGCTCACTATATGTTCGTATGAGTATGAGATGAGCCTTCTCTCACGTTCCGAAAGGATGTTTCCATACGGCGGGTTTCCGACTGCGACATCAAATCCTTTCTCTCCGCCAGACATGACGTGAGGGAATTCCTTGGTCCAATCGAACTGGGAATCTTCAGCATCTGTTGGCAGCGCAGGATATACTTTGTCGCGATATCCGGCTGTGGGCCCCACCAGACTGTTGCCACATCTTATGTTCCGGTCAGTCTGCAGGACTTCTGACTTACCCAGAGGGTCGAACGATGAGAGATACCACAGTCGTAGCCTTAGTCTGCACAATTCCACGGTTCTGGGATTCAGGTCTACGCCGTGTAGATTGTGATTGATGATCCATTCGCGCATCGCATTCCTGGGGTCCCTATCGTCAAGTGCGATTCTGCAATTCTCAAGCCACCCACCTGCCGCAAGAAGGAATGCTCCGCCACCGACAGCAGGGTCAATGATTGTGACGTTCTTGAGCTGGTCAAGTGCTCTGCGTTTCAGCTCTTCCGTGGCACCCACAAGCTGGTGAGGGTCTGTCACGTCCAGTCCCGTTCTGCGCCTGAGCCACGTTGAGAGCGCGTTGCCGACAATGTACCGAGCGATGTATTCAGGCGTGTAATAGGTGCCGGTCTTCCGGTTGTTCCGCTTGAGAGCAGTACGCCGGAGCTCAGAATCATCTGAACTATCGGGCATGCTTATCAGGGCTGATGTGAAGTTCTCGTAGATCCATTCCAAGATGCTTGGTGTCATGGACGGAGAGTTGCATTTGACCGGGCTCAGACTCCAAGCACAGTCCTCGAGCTCTTCATCGAGGACTCGTGTAGCCTCTTCTTCAGATATGATTGGGTTGCATGAATCTCCCAAGAGCTTTGCCACAATCACTTCGTCTATGATATGCTGGGCCTCAAGCAGTCTTTCCCTGAGGGGCTTGTGCTCATCCATGCACTCAGCCATCTTCATCCTCGTGACCCAAAGCCTGTCATTGAGTTTCTTGAAGGCAGTGCGGTCCTCGAACATTCGGTGTAGTGTAGTCGGCCGCAAGCCTGAGCATCCAACAACGCTGAGCGTGTCTTCCAGAGCCTTTGTGTCTGGGAAGTCTACACATGTTTTCTCGCCGAAGTACCTGTAGACTCTAGTGTGTCCATTGACAAGCCAAAGATAATCAAGCATCAAAGTCGAGCTTACTTGTGCGGCAACAGCATCGGCGTCAACGGACGCATCACTCTCGAGGTAGGCCATGCGAAGCGTCGGGCTATACTGCAAGTCAAGAGGCTTACTCCCGGTCCGGACGGTCACGTGAACTGCGTCACTCATGATTCCCTTGCTTTGCAGAAACCGAATGTCCGCATCCATGTAGCATCGCGCCCCGAAGAGTGCCTGCTAGACTCTCTAGTCCTAGGCCAGACCTCCTCTCTGCAGGAAGAAATCATGGGCTCAGCCCCAGCCGGAGGTTCACTCCGACTGGGTGCCGAGCACAACATCTGCGCCACTACATGGCAAGAGTCCTTTACTTGAACTCAAGTAATACCATGTGAGCACTACAGCTGATGCAGGGGTCATAGGATCGGGCAATCATCTCGAACTGGAGCTCGAGATTACTGGTCTGACCCTTGGCAAGCAGCTCTTCGCCACCCCTACGAATGAAAGCCTCGATATCATCGAGGAACATTGCAGTAGGTGTGATGATGTCAGCTGCAGTTGTCTTCCCATCCTTTAGCTCATAGTGGTGGATGAGTGTACCGCGTGGTGCTTCAACGCCACCGGTGCCCGTGCCAGTCAATCTTGTCGGTTTCACTACACTCGGCGACTGTTGACCAAGGAGCTTGTCCACTGTTGACTTGATTTCGTCTAGCGAGTAGACCATCTCGATGGCCTGAGCGAAGTTGTTGTACAGCGGGTTTCTCGGCCATCGCTTGCTGTATAGCTTCTTGTAGCTCGCCTTGGCCTCACCCTTCAGCCGAGAGCCAAGCAGAAGCACCCTGGCGAGTGCACCGACAGAGTACGGCTTTCCAAGATAGGAGCAACGCTTGGCAAAGCTGTGTGGCACAACTCTCTCGCTTATGACACTCTTGTAACTGTCGAGCGGGTACTCCTTGCCGTCTGAGGTCATCAAGATGTCACCGTAGTAGTCGTAACCCGCATGTGGGGGCTTGCAGCAGAGGTATTGCGTGTCACGTTCCATGAAGTCTGGAACCTGAAGTGTCGACAACAGATCAATGGTTTCAAGGGCAAACGGCATGAGTGCAGAGGCCTCTTGTTTTATGGTGAGCAGGGTCTTCTCATCGGGGAGCTTTCCGAACCCTCCCAGTATCGGATTCTCGCCGTGAATCATCCTGCCGCCCATTGTCTTCATGACCATGTTCCCGAACTTCTTCAGTCTGAGTGCATTCGTCACGACCTTCCCATACTTGTCAGCCATGGCGACAGCATTGGGGTAGCCAAGAAAATCAGGGAGGGCAAGGAAGAAGACATGAAGGCTGTGACTCTCTATCATCTCTCCATGATGCATCAGATGGCGGTAGGTGTTGATGATTTCGGGCACTTGTATGCCGAGTGCTTTTTCGAGTCCTCTGAGCGCTGAGTACTTGTGGGAGAGGTTGCAGATCGCACAGATTCTTGGAGCAATGCTGATGTCCTCCTCCGGAGTCTTGCCGATTGCCATCGCCTCGAACATGCGTGGCCCCTCAAGAACTTGCACCTCGACATTCTTGATCTTGTTGTCCTTAATCTCGACCTTGATGCCTCCGTGGCCCTCAACTCTCGCCAAGGGCTCAATCATTATGGTGCTCTTTGTCGCCATCGGTCATATCACCTCATTATCTCCAGATCCTTGATGTACTGCAGGATCTTGTGCCCTCCATAATTGTGCAGCCGTCGTTTGATGTCTTCCCGCCCTATCCCGAATTCCTCAAAGCTCTTTACAATTTGAGCGAAGTTGCCGTCCTTGCTAGGTCCCCAACAACCAACACATGACAGCCCATAGGTTGGGCATACCGCTCCGCAGCCCCCGATTGTCAATGATCCGAGGCAGAACTTCTTATCAAGCAACAGGCAATGGTTCTCATTCAGTTTGCACTCATGGCACACTGGACGTGTGCACTCATCAGGAGAGGCCCCGTGGATGAGTCTTGAGAGGAGTGCGAATGTCTGCGGTTGGCCGATTGGGCAGCCTGGCAGATAGTAGTCCACTGTTATGTGAGCATCAATCGGGGTGGCCTCAACTGGGTCTGTGATGAATTTGATCTCACCATAGACCTGCTTGAGACGCTTGGCGAACTCTCCGTCATTGGCGAACATTGCCTGTGGCCCGCCACTGACCGCGCAGTTGCCTATCGCGACAACGATTTTCGCGCGTTTGCGAATCTCCTTGATACGCTCCTTCTCCTCTTCCGTACTAATGCTACCCTCGATAAGTGCAACATCTATGTCCTCTTCTATAGGATTGCTGGATGCCATGACAAACGACCTTATGTCGGCCGCATTGAAGAGGTTCAGAAGCTGATCCTCACTATGGATTATCAGAAGCTGGTCGCCAGCGCAGCCAGTGAAACCGTAGACCCCCACTTTGGGCTTTGTCACTGTTTTGTGTTTCATACGTTCTGTCATCTAGATCAACTCCCTGAAGTGAAGCGTGTCCCAGTATGTGAAGATGGGTCCATCCAGGCAGGTGTATAGGTAGTCCAGCACGCAGTGGCCACACTTCCCTACTCCGCAATGCATTCGCCGCTCAAGCGACATCTGTATCTGTGTTTTCGGAATCTTGAGGCCGAGGAACTTCTCAATCACAAACCTGTACATGACTGGAGGTCCGCAAACTACAGCGTTGACGTTCATTGGGTCGATCTTTGGCAGCTTGGAGAAGAGGGTCGTGACAACACCAACGTTCTCTTTCCACTGACCCGTAGGGTCCTTGTCAACGGTGAAGTAGCACTCGACGTCCTCCCGGTCCTTCAGCTGGAAGAACTCTGACCTGAACAGAATCTCCCCGGGGGTTCTAGCACCATATAGGAAGAAGAGCCTGCCGAACTTGTCTCGGTTGTCTAGGACATAGTAGAGTATTGAACGCAATGGAATGACACCGAGTCCACCGGCCACAATGAGAATGTCCTTCCCGTACATATCGTCAAGTGCAAAACCATCACCGTAAGGCCCTCGAACATAGATTGTATCGTTGTCTTTCTTCTGGTGCAGAACTGTCGTTACCTTCCCGACACGCCGGATGCCGAATTCAATTATGCCCGGACGACTGGGAGTTGACGAGATTGAGAACGGAGCTTCACCAACACCTGGCATGGACACCATCATGAACTGCCCAGGATTATAGGTGAAGGACATTGCCTTCTTCATGTCAAGATGTCGCACCTGCAGAAACCTGTGGTTCTCGATGAGGTCGTACTGGCGTACAATCCTGGCAGGTTCTGGCTGGAAAGGATTAGTGTATGAAAGCTCTACGCTCATTTCTTGGGCACCTCCCCGGTTGTCAGAGCTTCTGAGATGGTGAGAACGTTGATGTCGACAGGACAGGTTTCGACACACCTACCGCATCCCACGCAGCCCGGTTTCGCATATTGACTGCCGAAAGTCTTTAGCTTGTGAGTATACCATAGCTTCAGTCTGTCCGCACGAGCGCCACGGAAGTTGTGCCCCCCTGCTACTAGACTATACTCCATGAACATGCAGCTATCCCAGTACCTCTCACGCCTTCCGGTGTTAGCGTTGCTGACATCGAAGTGGTCTGTGATGTTGTAGCAGTTGCATGTTGGGCAGACCATTGAACACTGACCGCAGGATATGCACTTGTTAGCGAAGTATTCCCAGATTGGGCTCTGGTAGCTCATATCCATGATGTCCGGCATGTTTCGGAAGTTGAAGGACTTCATGAAACTGGAATCGCGCCTCGCGCGCCAGTCGACATACGCATCGAGGTCATCACGCGTAACTGTGCTCTCGAAGAACTCCTCCTTGTCGTGGATCATGTCGTATCCAATGCTTGAGCCAATCCAGACCAAGTAGAATTCTCCGACATCGACAAAGAACAGGTCGAAGCCCTCCTCGACGATGTCTGTGCCTGTACTCTTACAGAGTCCGTTCTGACACACGGCACATGACCATCCGATGATGATCGAGTTCTTGCGCTGCCCCATATAGTATGGATCAGCCGGCGGGTTATCGAATATCTTGTCAAGTTTGAGCAACCCATGAATCTCGCAGGGGTGTAGGCCGATGATGACCCTCTTCTCGATAGAAGAGTAATCAGGAGTGAAGCCATCCTCATTGAACTTGAATACGTCAAACCTCATGGGGTGAAACAGCTTCTTGGCAGGAATCATCGTCTTCTCGCCGCTCAAGACAAGGTCGCTAATCTTCTCGACCCTGTCATACGTTAGCACGCCATTCCTTCTGACGGGGCCATAGGGCGCTCCGTACTTGGCTGTGCTCTCGAGGAAGACCTCGAGAAACTTATGCTGCATCTTCATTATTCGCACGTGACGACACCTGACCGTTTGTGCACGAGATTGACTGGCCGGCGGAACTTCGTGCCTTATTAAATCAAGTGTTGATTCTGACTGCCTGACGGACCCGAACTCGGTCTTCTATCCGTTCAGCAGGCACAAATCGTTGTGAAACTGTTCTGGCCGGCGTTCGAAGGATCTTTTGTTGCAGATGTTCTTCTATACTTTATTGGACTAGTTCAATCCGACGACGTGGTGGCGGCTGCCGCTTGGCCGATTGCGGCCGCCTTGGTGCCCGCACGACGAGCTCTCGCCAAGACCCTTGGAAGTGACCGCACTTCACCTCTCTCTTGTACTCCCGCGGCCACTATCGTGTCAACTATGTTCATCGCAAGATAGTTCAGAGAATCAGTCAGCATACCTATCGTGTGGCGAGCTACCTCACTACTGGTCGCACCCAATGCGATTGTGACTACGACTGGTCGCCCTTTGAACTTGACTTTCTTCGCCCCATACCATCGATCCAGAAAGGCCTTGAACTGGGCAGTTGGACCCCACCAATATACCGGCGTGCCCAGAACCCAGACATGGCTCTTCTGCATTCGATCCAGAAGTCCCTTCATGTCGTCCTTTTGAGCACACACTCCTTTGAGGCATCTGTCACAGGCCTTGCAAGGAGAGATGTCCAGTTCGCTCAGTATCACTTTCTCTGTTGCCGCACCCTTCTCTTCCGCTCCTGCCAACACCTCATCGACGAGGGCCTCCGTATTTCCTCCTCTCCTCGGGCTGCCAACAATCCCCAGCACTCTGACAGAAACGGTTCGTTCAGCCATAGTATCACGTCACCCAACAAGTGCCTTCCCGTCTTGGGAAGGATAAATGCCTGTCTGCACTCCGTGCTGTTCACAAACACGTGGGAAGCATTCATATGCCATTCGAAGATGAGCGTCCCGATGGACGCTTCGGGATTGCTGATTAAAGTAAGACAGGCAAGGGAGCTGTTCACGGAAGGGCAGGCAAGCCATGACTCTTCTGCTCTGGAAGAAGCTCTGAAGATCGCTCTTGAGATCCGCGAGTTCTTGGATATCAATGACACTTCAGAGATGCAGAACGAGATCGACCAGTTCGAAGATCTTGATATGGGCCTGAACGCGTTCATTTTCAACTGCATGGAATTACTGGGTCACCACGACCGTATGCTGCCCTTCTTGGAGAGAGCAATCCACTATCTAGACAATGAGCGCAAACCCGATCTATGGCGTCAACTTGGACTGCTCTACCTCGCTCAAAAGAAGGACATCGATAAGGCATGTGATGCATGGAAGAGAGCAATTGAGTTAGACCCGTCGATTCTTGAGAGGTGCCCTGGCTTGAACTTGGTACATGCCTACGAGGCGCTGAAGAAAGCCGGCAAGAAACCGAGATGGAAACTACTGCATGCTGACCTCAAAACCGGAGAGTTCTCTGTGACTATGGATAGTAGTTGAGCAAGCCTGTCTTGCTTGGGCCATTGCCACAAGCAGTCCATCTCAACGAGACCAAACGAAACCGATGGTAATCTAGGGGTCTAGGGCTATGACGTTGGCTCACTTCGCCGAATGACACCTCTGCCAGTATGCAAATGAAAAGAAGAAGAGAAGGGCAGAACCGCGGGTTCTCCCTTCCTGCTGTGTCTATCCTACTTTAGTGCCGCAATTGGGGCAGAACTTTGCACCTTGGAGGGCCGTACCGCAATTCGGGCAGAACTTGGTTCCTGCCGCAGCTCCGGCTTGCCCGCTCTGCTGTCCACCTGAAACGGCTCCGCTTACAGCACCCATAAAACCCATGCCTGCACCGAAACCGGCACCCGGACTCTTGCCGAGTGACTCAGCTGCACTCTTCATGGTTTCCATGCCAGCCAGATGAGAGCCCTCGACCTTGCCGGTCTTGAGCCAGAAGAGTCGCTCACGGTACTGCTCGGTCGTGTCCATGCCTTCAAACTTGACGTCCACGAGCTCGAGTCCAAGTCTCTCAAAGTTCATGCGGACATTTGTCTTGACCTTGAGCGAGGTCTCATCGAGTTGCGTGAAGACAGTCTGCATGTCATAGTGAGCGAACTCGTCAATGATTCGTTCGTTCATGAACGACCGCAGATAGTCGTTGACCTTTGCAGTTGTGAACGCATTCTGGTTACCCACGACCTCATTCGTGAAGATCTTCGGCTCCTTGATCTTGAACCAGAAGTTTCCGTGAAACATCAATGGAGCCAAGTCGCTTGTCTGTCCCCTGCCCCCGAACTTGCCTTGGAACTGGGAGCGTGAGACGAAGATGCAGGTTGCTTCAAAGACATCTCCCTTGATCTTCTTCTGCAACCAGCCGACCATTCCAGGCATACTGCTGGTAGTCAGCTTGTGACGCCCTGCAATGAAAGTGTCGAGCGCCTTACCGTCTCTGTAGAATATAGCAACCTGATTCTCCATGACAGTTAGCTGACTGCCCCACTTGACCCTGTTGTCGGGGAAGCGCCAGACGATATCGTCCGGGCTTGCATTTGTCCACTCTATACTATCAGCCATGCTTTTTACACCCGTAGTGTGTTCGAGTATTGCGGCCTATTCGCTGTAATCCGTTTTAAAGATTGACATGTTCTGGCCCGCACTCGTCTTAGTCAACCACGAGGTCGACACTCTATTGCGTGTAGAGCCCACTATATAAAAGGAAGGTCGCGCACGGGAAGTTGAAAGAACGTTGTCAGAAGACCAGCCGCAGTCCACTGGCGAGGGCCAACGGGCAGAGGAGAGAAGTGCGCCAGCCAAGAGGCAGTTCAACCCAATAGGGTCGTATTTCTACATTATAGGCCTGACCATCGCGGCTTATGCCATGTTCTACGCCTTCGGGTACCTGATACTGATTGTCGTCATGCTCTACTTCCAAGTGAGCATCTTCAGAGAGGTTTCCTTCATTCTTGCCTCGTTCAATTACGGCTTCCCGCGGACAGCGGCCTATTTCAATGCAGGTCATTCCGCCATTTTCTTCGGTATCTTGACACTCAATGGCTACACGATAGTCCAATACGGCGTTCCGCTCATCCTTCCAGAGATTGGCGGTCTGACACTGGTTTGCCCGCTATTCATTATGATGGCTCTTCTGGGATGTAGAAACATAAGGTCGATGTATGTTCCAGTCCCACCGTCGCAGCCATGACGGTTGCGCGGTAGATCAATCCCTGCTCATATCATGAAGGTCATGAGGTCCCGGCCCATGGCCACATCAGTGCCCGTGTTCTGGCCAATGATTGTAGCGACCCTGCTACCATTGGACACCACCTCTGGAGAGAGATGGGATGCTATGATCCTCTTCGGCCTAGCCAGCTCTACAATCCGGGCAAGCTCGCTGGGTGCCGTGTGAACGCCTTCGGGGTGTTTTCCATCAAGCCACATGCACTCATGGATGAGAACATCGGTACCCTTGGCGAGCCCTAACACATCACTGCTCGGAGCAGTATCGGATGAGTACACGAACGAGTGGTCCTTGTGTTCAACTCTGACTGCTCGACCATCCACGGTCCCATGCTTGCTCTTGCAGCATCTGATTGTGAGTGATCCGACCTGCACAGTGTCCAGTTCTTTCAACGGTGTGACTTCTACTGGCACTCTACCCTTTAGGTATGGGTAGATTCTGTCATTCAGCGTGTTAAACCACTCATTCACAGTTAGTGGTCCGAACAGGTGAAGGCTCCTGTCGTACCCGGACATCATAAGGGTCTGGTACAGAGGCATGAAGTCAGAGCAGTGATCGACATGAAAGTGGCTAATGAAGACAGAATCAATCGACTTCACGTCGGCTCCGGTCTGCACCAACCTGTGGAGCACGCCGGATCCTATATCCAGAATCATGAGCCTTCCATCCTGCTCTACCAAGATGCCTGATTGAACTCGTTCTGGGTCCGGGTATGATGTGCCTGTTCCAAGCAGCGTGATTTTCATGATTATCGTCTGGCCCTTGGGTCAGAGAGCTAATCAGTCTTCTCCCGCCCAAGCTCTGAGGAAACGTGACTCGCAAGTGGAGAGGTGCCTTTGTTTCTCAGTCACCGATGCCATCCTTTGGGCAATCTCATGCAGTCAGTCATTGACCACACGACCTGTTACTCTGGGGACAATCAGATAGTCCATTGTATTGACGAAAAGTCTGAGATCGCGCAGAATCTTGGCATGCTGGAGGTTTGGTTCTCTCAACCTCTGACGGAGGTCCCAGCAGCTGATGTACTTGAGCACCCTGAGCAGTGATATTGAATCGACAGACACCGCACCCTGTTGAACACTTCTCCAGAGGTCATCGACAGAATCAATCAGGGCTCCGAGATGATCCAGCAAGAGGGGTCGCTCTATGCCGGTACGCATGTCCTCATCGACAAGCCTCTGCATCTCAACCAGAGTCTTCCGAGCCTGCGTATAGCAGTAGGGGACACGATGAGTGTGCTCGCCCTTGGACAAGTTCAGAATGTGCGGAGTTGCCACCGTCTGTCACCACTCTAGATTGCATTGTGGTATTTAACCCCGCCCTGCAATGCAGTCAACGAACGAGGGCTAGTCACCCTCTTTGATGGAGTGAGCTTGTTTGAGGCGGTAGACAAAGATGACTTGATTGTTGTGCCAGCCTAGGTAGTGGGATGCGAAACCACTGATTTGAAAACCACATGCCAAATAGAATGTTTGAGCATAATCCATGAAGTCGCCAGTATCCACACGAATGATCTCCATGTCCGGGTGATCTTCTCCGATTTGCTTAATGTAGTCCATCATGAGTCTGCCAATCCCTAGCCTCAGATGATTGTGCTCTGTGATGATTGACTCGATAATGAGCGTTCTCCAACCGTATCTGATTGCTGCGTACCCGACAATCTCTGCCGTTGCCTTCTCAGATGCGACGAGAATCCTCCCCGTGTCAGGAGACTCATGGAGAAAGCGCACTACTCTTCTCTCGTGGTCAAGGAAGTCACGACCGAAGTTCTCTGCGGTTAAGATGATTTCTTCGACCTGCTTCAAGTCTGTTGGGGTATAATCTCTCACCTGGATGCCTGATGTCATCTTGCCACCCGCGTCAGAAAGAGGGAAAAGAAAACTAGGAAGAACGGGTAGGAACCCGTTCTCTTCAGTTGCAGTATCCAGCCTGAACAGGACTCACTCTTGGTAGCCCTTCATGAAACCTTCGCGCTGGTTCCATTTCTCTTCGAGGCGCTGCATGATCTGCCACAGTCTGTACGTGTAGTTCCATGCATCGTCGAACTTGCCTTCGTTCATCTTCTCTGTGAACTCTTCAACAACATCGTTGATTGCACCGATATCGTCGATGAGCACGGAGTCGAACTGGTACATCTTGTCAAGTTCCTTCTCGTTGATCTTCTCCTTGGAGCCCCATCCCGCGTATCCGTAGTCAGCGTATCGCATCGCAGACTCGATCTTGTCGGTTAGAGCCAGCATTCTATCGAACGTTTCCCAGGTCTTTGTAAGGTTGTAGTCAACCATCATTGCCTGGAGCTTCTCAATGTCCTGCTTGACCAACCGAAGCTGATCAGCTAGGAATTCTCGAAGGACCTTGTCAGCGGAGCGGCGTTCTTCCTTCTCCTGGTATCCATGCCATCCAGGGATGTAGTGGGTGATCTTTCCCATTACGCCACCCTTGATGTCCTTGCCTGCTTTCTTCCGAATTCGTTCAGCAATGGGGTCGGTTATCTTGCCCAACTGTGCTTTCTCCTCATGCGTTGAACAACCCCTCTACGGCACATGACCAGGGGTTGACCTTGGTAAAAGCTAACAACGACTCCTTAAAAACAATCTCTCTCTAGTCTCCTCTGAATCATGGTTTCTGACTGAAAGAAGAAGGCACGGTTCTAAGTGCACTGCAAAAGGAGATGGTGTATGCGAGGCGTAGCAAAGACGCCTCGCTAGGCCAATCAGAGTGTGACTCTACCAGAGCTGATACTCCCGTTTTACGAAACCTTTCCAGACATGAGGCAGCTTGGCGATGACTTCCTCACAGATGCTCTTGACAGAACCTTTGATGGAGCTCAGATTCACGTTTCCGAATAGCTCGACGTTCACTGCTCTGGGCTCAGTTATCGGCGCACCTATCTGGCTCACAAGGTAACAGTATACCTGTTTCAGGTCAGGATGTTCCTCTGTTATTCGTTCGACAATCTCCCTGGCCGCCACGTTGTATGTCTTTCCCACATGTGAAACCGGGTTCTTGCCAGCGGCCGCTTCAAGTGTCATCGGCCTGTAAGGTGTGATTAGGCCGTTCGCTCTGTTTCCTCGGCCCACCTGCCCGTCGTCTCCGTGCTCAGCAGAAGTGCCTGTAACTGTGAGGTAGTATAACCCCTTTGATGGGTCGTCTGCGGTGTTGACACTGACAGTCACGGGCATGTCTGTGGTCTTGGCGCCTAGATCCAAGAGCATGTCCTTGATAGCATTCATCACATTCGCGTACTCATTCGCGTCGCGCGTTTCTGTCGAGATCACTGCGACTGCGACCTGAAGGTGAATGTCCTTTCCAACTCTTGTGCCCATGACCTTGATGTCTTCTCCAATCTGGGGCCACTTCTTCTTGGTTGCTGGGGCGTTCAGCAAGTGCTCAGCCTCCAGAACCAGCTTCTCAGTCGCTGACAATGGTGCATATCCAACACCAAAGCTTGTGTCATTCGATCTTGGCACCTCTACGCCTGCATCGAAATTGCCAACAAGGTCCGTGCTACCAGCACGTATCTTGTAGTCGATAATCAGATCAGAATTCACATCAAGATGGGGCAAGTCCTTGCTCATCCATTCACGTGTGTGTTCGATGGCAAACTTACCCACGGGTACCTGTCGTGTGTAGTCCTTCCCGACCACATCGACGGCACGACCACTCATCAGAATGTATATTGGTTCAATGACATCTCCGCAGCCGAACCGGACGTTCGACAGACCACCGGCAAGCAGAACCTTGTCGACGTTGTGATGCTGCACTCTGCCAAACGTTTCAAGATAGTACTCACTGAGGCGTATCGACAGCTCCTCAGCCGCCTTATCACATAAAGTGTCAGGGTGACCCTTGCCCTTTCTTTCAACAATCTCTACGCGTCGGTCCGGTACGCAGAGGCCTTCTCCCTTAGTGACTTCAAGGTTCAGTCCCATATTTCTCAACTCAATTGCTTTTCCGCGTCTGGCCGATGAAAGGTCTTAAATAGCTTCTCATTCTGTGAGCTTTTCTATTACCAAGGGTAATCATAAACGCCCCAGTGATGACCGACAGGAATGATGGAGCCAGTGGCTTATGATGATGACATCTGGACAGCTGACTACTATGAGACGTGAGAATGGGATGACTCAGGGAGAGCTCGCCAAGGCGGTGGGGGTTTCACAGTCGTACATAGCTCGGATTGAGTCGGGTACACTCGATCCAAAGTTGTCAGTTGTGAACAGAATCGTCGAAACTCTCAGCAAGCGCAAGGGTTTCACGTGTGGCGACATCATGACGCCAGACCCGGTGTCAGTCGATGCTCGTGACTCGGTGTCGACAGCGATACCGATAATGAGAAGACGCGGATTCTCGCAACTTCCAGTTGTCAGGAGCGGCAGAGTTGTAGGAATAGTGACCGAACGAGATATCATTCGTCACCTTGGTAGGGACCTCACGCAGATCTCTGTCCAGACAATCATGGATCCGGTTTCACCACCGATGTTTGACGAAAAGACTCCTCTCAAATCAATCCTCACTCTCTTCGATTCCTTCCAAGCTGTCTTGGTTCAAAAACAGGGACGGCTCACTGGTGTCGTGACCCGGGCGGACGCACTGAAGTCTGCGATGAGGCCTGAGCCGTCAAAATCCTAGTTTACGCCCATGTCCTCGCAGAAGTAGTTATAAGCCATTAGTAGGGAAGACTCTTCGGAGACAACCTTGGCTCAAGAACTCGAAGTCCTGGAGGACCTGCGTGAGGGCATTGACTCCTTCGTCGAGCGGTGGTCCAAGATTCAGCGTAATTCGATGAAGGCCATACAGGCTGTCACGAACACGCTTGCCCAGATCGAGCATCTTGATGGTCCAATGGGGAAGCTGGATGGCTTCAAGGACATCCGGGACAACACCCGTGGGAAGCTCTTGGTGACGCTTTTCGACAAGCTAGTGCCTGCCCTTGAGGCATCGATAAAGGAGTTCACAAAGCTCATGAAGATGTTCGAGACTCTGAGGCAGAGGGCATCGAGCATCCAGACCTTCGCTGAGTCGCTGAGGAACAATGTCGATGACACACCAGAGCTTGAGGACTTCATTGGATTCCTCGACCTCATTGTGATGAGTGTGCACGACATCCTCAACATGTTTGAAGCTGAGTTTCTCGTGAAGATTACAATCTACAAAGACATCGAGGAAGACGCTGCGGACATTGGCGTTGTCAGCAACTATCTGACTATATGGACCGCTGAACCCAATATCGAGCCGCATGCGCTGGAGAAGCTACTGAAGGACTTGGACGAACACTTCGAGCTTCTAAGAGACGTCTTTCAGGGGAAGACTGGTATCAGACTGCCCGACATCTATCGCAACGTGTCGTTCTAGTATCACCTGTTTCTGCCCGAGATCTTTCCCGGGTTTCGGGAAAAGCCAAGAGAACCATCTTGGCACCACTACCGTTCATTGTAAGTTGGACGAAGTTGGACACAGGAGCCTTTGTCCTCCCAGAAACGGCACTAGGGTCGTACTCCTTGAGGCTGGATTGTGTCGAGTCAGCCTCAAAGAGAGGTCTGGTTCGAGATATTTGAGCCCCTATCGAAAAAGTCCATGATTGTCCAACTTCTACGCAGCTATTGCATACCCTTAATTGAGAAACATGCCTGTCGGCCGCTTATTCGCACCTATGCCAGATATCGAGTGGATTAGCGCATGGCTGACAAGAATGATGAGATGATCGTGACACCCTGGGAGGTCAGGGGCAAGATAGACTACGATCGACTCATAGAGCTCTTCGGCACGCAGAGAATAGACCAGAAGCTGAAAGAGCGCATCTATCGTGTGGCCGGAGAGAAGCATATGTACCTCGAGAGGGACCTGTTCTTCTCCCACAGAGACCTCGATTGGCTTCTCGATGAATACGAGAAGGGGGATAAGTTCGTCATCTACACAGGCCGTGGGCCAAGTGGTCCGGTACACATTGGTCACATCGTGCCGTGGATATTCACCAAGTGGCTGCAGAAGAGATTCAAAACGCGTCTTTACTTCCAGCTGACGAACGATGAGAAGTTTTGGTTCAACGAGGAACTCACGATAGAGGATGTCCATCGCTTCACCCGTGAGAATGCGATTGACCTGTTGGCACTTGGCTTTGAACCTGAGAACACTTTCCTCGTAGACGACATCAAAGACATCAGCCTCCTTTACGAGATTGCTGTGAGGGTCGCGAAGAAAGTAACGTTCTCAACTGCAAAGGCCGTGTTTGGTTTCGAGAACTCCATGAACATAGGCGGCATCTGGTATCCCGCTATGCAGGCCGTACTTGCGTTTCTTCACTCTGAGATTACGGGCACCAACACACCTTGCCTCATTCCGTGTGCCATCGACCAAGACCCTCATTGGAGAGTGACACGCGATGTGGCCGATAAGCTGGGTTACTACAAGCCCGCTTCTATCCAGAACCGATTCGTGCCGGGTTTGGCAGAGGGAGGAAAGATGTCCGCATCTGATCCTATGTCTGCGATCTTCATGACCGACAAGCCGAAGCTCGCAAAGAAGAAGGTGATGAACGCTTTCACCGGTGGCCGATCCACGGCTGAAGAGCAGCGAAGGCTTGGAGCGAACCCCGATATCTGTTCGGTCTTCAAGTACTACAACTTCATCTTCGTGCCAGACAACAAGGAGTTGGCCGACATAGAAAGGAAGTGCAGAAGTGGAGAGATGCTCTGCGGCGAATGCAAGCAGATACTGGTCCCAAGGGTTTTGGACTTTCTTGAACGTCACCAGTCTGCTCGCGAAGAGGTCAAGGACCGGGTTGATGAGTTCTCAGCGTCGCGACTCATGGATGAGATCAAAAGATAGCTCCAAACTAGAACTGCGTCCTGTGTGAGGTTCTCAGCAGCATTCGATCAGCCGCAGTGAGCATGCCGGCCCTGGGGCAAGCGTCATTGAAATACTGGGCGGCTGAATGGGCCTTCATCACCACAAGTCATAATAGAGGAGGCAAGACATTATGCTTCAACTCATTGGATTTGGAGAGTCTGACAATGTCAAAGGAAGGACAGGCAGCGGACATGTTCAAGTGTCCGGTCTGCAATGGCAATGTCCGGACGGGTCCCGACGACGTGGTCATCACCTGCACGTACTGTGGCAATACGACCACGATTGAAGGGAAGGCGATCGGGGACCACCTGATGGAGATGGCCAAGGATGCCCAAGAGCGCGTCGATGGATTTCGCAAGTTCCTCGACAAGAACAAGGGCATGAACAAGTCTCTCGTGCAGGGGGCTCAGGTGGTCGAGAACAACCTGATCTTCGTCCCGGTCTGGACCGCGAAAGTGAAAGCCGATTCATGGTACAAGGGCTACAGAACCGTTCAGGTGCCTGTTCAGAAGACGAGGACAGTCAAGGACTCACAAGGGAATAGTCGCACCGAGAACTATACTGACTACGAACCAGGGTATGAACCTGTCCAGTCTGAGATTCACACAGACACTGATGAACGGCTTCTGGCAAGAAAAGGGTCTCGCTTCTATGGTCTAGATGAGTACCTTCAGACGATTGACCTGAAGGACACAGTCCCATACAGCTTCGAGAAGGTCAAAGACATGCAGCCGACGATGCTCAACGCAGAGATTGGCGCAGAGGAGTTTGAAAAAACGGTGCACGGTCGCGTTGCTGACAAACATAGAAGCCAGGCTAAGAGCGGCCTCACTGAGCTCTTCGACTGTAGGACGACGACGAACGTTCGAGGAACGACATATCTGCAGGCACCGTTCTCGCTTGTTCGCTACAAGTTCCAAGGCGAGCTGTACAAGTGCGCTCTGGACGGCAGCACAGGCAAGGTTGTCTTGGGAGAGATACCCGTAACAAAGAGTCAGAGGATGATGTGGGGAATCATGGGCTTCTTCGGCATCTTTCTGGCTGGTGTGGGTGGAGAGTTTGCCTACTTGGGGACGACGTTGACGGATGGGACTGCAGTCATGATTGGTGGAGCCATAGCGGCGATAGTAGGGGTAGCGTTGACCTTTCTGGGGCTCAGGGTGTTGCTGATGACTCAGCGGGAGAAGAAGGGGTGAGAGAGATGGCGAAGTGTGCGTTTTGTGATGCAGATTTCAACACCGGTCCAGGTGATGTCTTGTTGGTCTGTCCCTTCTGTGGGACTGCGCAGACTACCCAAGGCACGAAGTACAAAGAACACTATATGATCCGTGTTCATTTTGACACGACTGAGGCAGAAACAACGCTACTAGACTGGGTTTCGAAACAGCTTGGAGCGCCTGGTGACCTCGGTTCTGTTGCTCGTTTTGTGAAGGCTGAACAGATCTGGTACCCGTTCTGGGTGTCACGTGTGGATGCCCAATCGACATACAGTGGATCCGGGCGTGACGCCAACTTCTACGATGAGTGGCCACAGAAGCGAGGCGCCTACAAGAGAATCAGCTTCTTTCTCAAACCCGAGTCGGGCGAGTTCGTGCGTCGGCACGAAATAAAGATACCAGGTGTGCAAGGTCTTGACGAGGATGTCAAGAACCAACCCATCCCAACGAAGGCCAAGGAGTACTTCAGCCATGCCCATGCTGAGGAGTATGACGGCAAAGTCCTCCACAGTCAGATGTCCGAAGAGCAGGCTAAGGCCGCTGCCAAGCAGATGGCGTTGGAGAAGCAGACTGCACTGATCATGCAAGAGGTTTCCAAGATTGATACAAGACAGGACAAGATAGATGTCGGAGAAACCTTCCTTGTTCATGTTCCCGTGTGGGAGTTGGAGTATCGCTACGGCAACAAGAAGTACAAGGCGTCTGTGGCGGCATCTACAGGCTATGTCATAGAAAGCAAGTATCCTCGGTCAGCGGCGTTCAGGGCTGCAGGAATCGGAGTCGGTTTCATCCTATTCCTCGTGGGCGCAGGTCTATTGGCCCTAGCCACGGGTGTTCTGGGCATCCAACTGCTCACTGGCGGGGGCTTGGTGTCTGGCGGCCTGCTCGTGATTATGGGCCTCTTGTTCATGTACAAAGGCGCATCACGAAAGGAAGCCAAGGAGAAGGTATAGGACTCCTGTCCTATCCCTTTCTTCCCTTTTTCTCAGGTCTTGGAACGGGCAATCGCAAATGCGGCTGAATGCTCGTCACTGAGTCCAGTCTTGGAAAGCAGTGGTGACTCGCGGAGTGCGGCCTTCATGTTCGGGCTAAGAATGGAATCAACAACCACTCCGACATCCAGCTTGTTGTCAAGCGTGACAGGCGTGGAGTTGAGTGCATCTAGGACTCCTGCTCTCACGATCCATGGCCCGAACGCCTGATTCGCGGCGCTGAGCGACTCGTGGAGCACGATAACATGTGATGTTTCCTTCTGTCTGGCAAGGTGTGCGTAGACAGCGAACCTCGCATAATCGGCGTATACGGAAGTCTTAGGGTCCGTTGTTGGGTGCCGCGGATCCTCAAGACTGTATCCCTGGGAACGCACTCCCGCGTAGGTTTCGCTTCTCAAATAGTCGACTCTGGGTTCGCCCGGGAGCGATAGTACTGTGAAGGAGTCACCATACATCCTTCCGACCCAAATCTGGTATAGCCTGGACTCGGGTTTCTCAACGAGCTGCATGAGAGCAGAGTTGATGAAAGCGTCGATGACGGCTTTGTAGGCACCTCTCATTGGGACAAACCGACGATTGTGAAGTCTTCCCAAAAGACCGACGGCCATGATGCGCGCCACTTGGTCAATCGTGTAGTCATACTCGAGGAGCTGACAAATCCCATCAGAAGCTGGGATGTCTTTCTGCGTGATCTTCTCGGCGACCTTACTGACCTCGGGTTCTGAGAGTAGTTCGATAGACTCTACCAGGACGTCGGGACCTGAAGGGAGCTGTCCGAGCTGCGACTGGAGCTGACGGCTGGGAAGACTTTCGACCTTCACTTTCACGGCGACTGGTCTGACCGACAGAGCGATGGTCTGAAGGGTTTCAACCACGTCACTCGGATCCATGTCACGGCCATTGACTGGCATAACAAACCGGTAGAGGCCACGCCTCATTGCGGCCACTGTTTCTCTGTCTAGACCTTCCCAAGACTCAGGGTGGTCGTGTATCGATAGGTACTCTGATGGTTCGGTGGAAGCTAGGACGCCAGCTCTGAGAAAAGGATATCTTGCTGTATCTACGGAAACACCCGGAGGACTGAATACAGTAAGAGTTCTCCTCGTGGGTTCCCGAGCCAGTCGGACCTGAGTAGTCATCGCCTGACTGACGTACGTATGTTCTCCCTCTGATTGAGTGTAGACCTATTGAATCGGGATATCGGTCTGCCAAGTCTATTCCTCAGTTGTGGAGTTCAATCGAACCTACGACTCTGGCCTAGGGGGAGATGCCCGAAACTACCCATTTCGCCTGACGCTCGCATGGAAGGCCGATTTCAGGGGGAGTGTGACTGGAGGAGTATACAACAGAAGTGCAGATCTTGTAACAGGCGGATTCCTTGTGGGTTCCTCACTAGTAGGTCCCGCTTGTTCTTTCAAGCAGGCTACTGTGGCCTCAAGCTTTATGTCATGGCATGATGTGTCTGACAATCAGGCGGGAGCGCCAGCAGTGATGAACAGCAGTGAGGGAGTCCTCTCTCAAAGCGGCCGAAGAACGATTCATCGCTTTCTAGGTTCCCTGCCACCAGACCGTGATACCTCAGCTCTTCTTGCTTTCTCAATAGCTGCGACTGTTGCATCATGCGTCCACTACTTGGCCACAATGCTACAATGGACACAGCCCGGTTTCACACTGGATGACTCGTGGATACACCTACAATTCGCCCGTACTATCTACGAGGGTCATCCTTGGGAGTACTCCCCAGGGATTCCGTCAACAGGTTCCACTAGCCCCCTGTGGTCGATTGTGCTTTCGTTTCTGTTTCTCTTCACGCGGGACCCAGTTGGCTTGGTCTGGGGCACGTATATCGTGGCAACAGTCTTGTACTGTGCCTCCTCATGCTTGGTGGCGTTGATTGTACGGATCTACACTCAGGAAACGACTGTCGGATGTCTTGCAGTCCTAGGGTTTGTGTTGTTCCCACGCAACACTTGGCTGATGCTCTCCGGCATGGAAACGCCTCTGTTCATGTTCATGATTCTGCTCGCCGTATACCTGCTTGACAAACCCCAGATGAAATTCGATCCAGCGATAGGGCTGGTAGCAGGCTTGGCGTACCTGTCGAGACCGGAGGGAGTACTGATACTGGTCCTTTGTGTCCCGATGAGGTTTGTTATCCTTGGGTTCCGTAGAGACCTTAGTCTCCGGCGGTTGGCATCCTTCTTGTCGATTGGAGCCGTAGCATTCCTTGTCGCGGCCCCTTGGATTGCGTATTGTCTGAGTGTGACTGGACTCCCGTTTCCAGACACATTCTACGCGAAGGTCCACACGCCGACTCAGTACGAAATAGATGTCTGGTCCTTCTGGTGGAACGTATGGTTGCTCGAGTTTCCATTTATCACGATAGCGGCTATTACTGGAGTCTACCTTGCGGCCAAGGGTAGGCCATATCCTTGGCTACTTGCTGTTTCGCTCCTCCTGTTCTACAGGCTAAATGCCCCCTACATTGCGCTCATCAATAACGCCCGGTATCTGGTTCCTGTCTTCGACTTGCTTGTAATCACCTCCGTGCCTGGGCTTGTTCTCACCCTGCGTAGAATCTTGCCCTTGCCAGAGCGACCAAAGGCGAGAATCGACTTGAAGATACTGACACATGCTGTCGTCATTGCTCTGGTAGTGATCCCACTTGTCCCCGGGTACCTGGCTCAAGCTCCTTTCTTTGGGAATGCGGTCAAGAACATAAACGAGCAGCAGGTCCACATAGGCCTGTGGCTGAGGGAAAACACACCTGAGGATGCAGTCCTCGCCATTCATGACGCAGGGGCGCTTCGATTCTTCTCCAATCGCTCTGTCATTGACCTAGCAGGGCTGATCACGCCTGCCATCACTCACGGAAATATGACCACGATTGAAACCCTTGTCTATCTGCGAAATCAAGGCTGCGACTACTTTGTATTCTTCGACGAGCTATTCTTCTACAGATTCTTCCTAGCTGGAGCGTATGAGAAGATCTACACTGTTCATCTTGAGGACAATGTCATCAGTGGAAGGGATACCATGTCGGTATTCTTTGTGAACTGGACTGAGACCTCCTACTAGTGAGTCTTTGTGGTGTTCCAATCGGTTGAAGACGAATAAGCTTATGAGATGCGAGCACCCTCGACAAGGAGGGAGAGTCCATTGGTAGAAGTAAAAGCGCAAGTGGCAGAGTATCTCGACCTTCTGAAGATGAAGTATGCCTGGAAAGAAAAAGAGGGCTACTTCGAGCTTGTTTTCAGTGAGCGAAAGGACGACCGTCCGGCCTCTGCTGCTCGCCTAGACGAGGAGGGTTACTTCCGATATGTCATAAGGATCAAGCCGACCGCGAAGTGGGTGCAAGTGAGTTCTGACATCTACCCTGTCAAGAGTGTTCCTCCCGAGAAGAAGACCGATCTGTTGCAGGACCTGCTCGCATGCAACAGGAAGTATGCAGAGGTGTGTTTCGACTTCGATGAGGAGAGAGGAATGTTGGGGACATCGCAGGAGATGATGACACAGGGACTCAACTTCGACGAATTCAGAGAGGAGTTTTTTGCGGTACCATGGGCTGTCAAGAAGTTCTGGGCTGAGGTTGCCAAGAAGCACGACCTGAAGTGAACTCAAAGCCCTGATAGTAGCTGCCTGAGACTGCCTACGAGCTGTTCGTAGGTCTCACGAGGTTGACGCACGCCTGTCAGCCCACCCGTGTAGAGATCTCGGCTTCCTCCTCCTTTTCCATGCAATGCTCTGATCAGCTGACCCGCAATCTCCTCAGCGGTTACCCGCAGCTCATTTATGGCAAACACAATATTACATTTCTCACCTGGTGAGAAGAGCAGCATCGCTGTCGGACCCTTCAGTGATATCTTCTTGACTACGTGTTTCATCCTACCTGTGTCGAAACCCGGCAGGTACTCGTGGAAGAAGGCAATGCCTTTGACATCTTCGGCCAAGGGCCGCTCAGTCATTATCTGCTCGAATCCTTCCAGAAGCTCATTCCGCTCAGCCAAAAGAGTCTTCGCACGATCGAGGACCGCTCCAAGCTGATCGTACTCGAATGGAAAGTCATGCTTCCTCATCAGGACCATGTTGAGCAACCTCGATGCCAACTCAGTAGCTCCGTCGCCAGCCATGAACTCAAACCGAGCGCCAGACTCCTCAAGCTTGTAGTCAATGACCTTGAAGAAACCGATATCTCCTGAATTCAGCACGTGAGTGCCGGAGCACGCTGAGCTGTCAAACTCGCCTACTCTCACAACCCTGAGCATATCGTGTTTCGAGGTTACCCCTTCCCTCGTTCTGACAGACGGGTCAAGGCTGTCCGAGCTCACAACATCGCTTGTTACTGGAACATTAAGGCTCACGACACGTTGAACTTCTGCTTCAGCAGTAGTCATCTGCTCGATTGTGACTGCGCGGCCAGTCACCTCCACTGTGCCGTGCCTGCCGTCAATCCAGATGTAGCCCGGCTGAAGATCCGGGACCATTCTTCTGAGGCTGCCCACGAATATGTGCTCGGCAGTGTGATTGCGCATCATGGCCTTTCGCCACTCCATATCAACCTCTAGTGTGGTTGCCCCTACCACCTGAACGGGCTGCTCTGCGACCAGAGTGGTTTCTCCATCCCTCAGAACTGTGTCGATGAATCGAACACGTTTGCCCTGCACGAGGAGCGTTCCCTGATCCCCGGCCTGACCTCCGCCCTCAGGTCGCACAACATTCTCCTTTATACCGACTTCGAACACTTCGCCAGCCGCTCGACATCGAGTCACAGTGACTAGGTGCTCCTTCAAAGTCGGATTGCTCCAGTATGATGGTTGGTTTGGCATCCTTTCATCTCCGCCGAAACACACAAAACTCAGAGCAAAGCCCTATTCGAAACTAACGGATGATACAGGGGCACGTACAGATGGTCAGATTCCTGAAAAGAGATCCACAATCAAAGGCGAAGAAGCATATTGAGAAGGCCCTTTCCGAGATGGAAGCCGGCTATCCTGACTATGCCAGCGAGGAGTACGAAAAGGCAGCGAGGCTATTCGTTGAGGCCGAAGAGGTAGACTTTGCTGTCAAGTACTTCCGTGAAGCAGCCTATTGCGCATTGGAGAAGGACGACCATTTACGTGCGGCTGCCATGAAGACAGATGCTGCAGAGGCGCTGATTGCGGACGGGCGCTTTGACGAAGGCGGCGCCATTTTCTCAGAGGCATCTGACCACTACCATCGGGAGAAAAAGATCAATGAATCCGCGCGTGCCTTGTCTATGTCGATTCTCTGCTATCTGGCCGCTCGCAATTTCGACACGGCAACGAACCTGTTCAGAAAGGCTGAGAAGCGGTTCACGGGGGCAGCATCTCCAAGGGTTTCAGCCTACGATTTGGCCACGATGGGTGTCAAGATTCTATGCGAAGGCGAGGCTGCAGACGCTCGCGAGCTGGCAAAGATTGTGGAGCAGTTTAAGACAAAGTCAGTTGAATCGACCCTAGTCACCTTTGTTGCGTCATCGCTGCGGCTTGCCCTGGAAACCGAGGTCTCTCTAGAGTGGGCTGGCCGCAAGGATGACATAATCAGAGTGAAGACACCGATAGAGTTTGAGCTTCGCTACAAGTGCCCGGTGCCTGTTCGTGTCATCGATCATCGCATCGCGCTATCCAGCAACCTGACCCTCACGAAGGCTCCGAAGATCACGGGAGCCAACGCAAAGGAAGAGTCATGGCTCATAGAAGTGAACCCCATCCTGAATGGTAGTGCAGTCGTTGGCCCCCTGAAGCTGACGCTTGAGGGGGACAAGGTGCTGGTGAACAAACACAGTGACTCGGTCGCCTTTGAGGTCGCCCCAGCGCCCGCCCTCCTACAGGTTGATCTGTCTCCCCAGAGAATCAGTTGCGGACTTGGTGATGAGGTCGTCTTGGATGTTATCCTCATGAACCGTGGTGATGGTCCGGCAAACAACATCGATGTGAACACTGAGTTCTCACCAGGTCTCGAACTCGCGATGGGAAGTGGACAGAAGACCATACAGTTCATCGGAACTGGCGAACACATGAGATTCCAGTTGTACATGCGATCTGTTAAGGCGGGTGAGTCCCTCGTGACGGTGAAGGTAAGGGAACAGAATCAGGCTGATGAGATTGTCAAGACGGCGCTCGTGAGAGTCGGCTAGCTCACTTTCTTTTCCGGCTTCTTTCTCTTCTTCTCGCGCTCTTCGAGGATGCTAAGGCAAGCGTCCATGACTTCTTGGATGGTTTCTTCTTGTTTGAAGGTCCTCAGCAGATCCTCTGCTTCCTCAAGTCTGTTCTCAGTGAGCGCTTGGCTGAAGGTGAGAAGGCTCTTGAGCCAATCCCATGGAGTCTTGTCGACGATACGTTTGGCCTTGTCAATGCGCTTCTTTGCCTCGATGGTCTTCTCGATTGTGGCAAGACCCATCGCGGCCAGTGAAAGGTCTATCACAGCTCGCTCAGCCTTGCCCTCCTGAAGAGCTTCGTCTGCGGCCTTATCATAGAGTTGACCCATATTGTCGGCACATGTGAGGAAGTACTCGCTGTTGCCAAGCTTGTGACAAGAATGAGCAGCCCAGAGGTAGGATTGGGCCGCAGTCTCAGTCATTCTTCCCTCAAGGGCCTCTCTGGCAGCGTTCTCGAACAAAGTCAGAGCTGTGGCGAAGTCACTCAGCTCCTTGTATTGAGTCGCGGCCTCGAAGTAAGCTAGTGCAGCTGCCTTGTGATCGTCCTTCTCAAGGCTATCCTCTGCATGAAGATGGAAGTACTCGGCTGCCTTTCTGGTCATTTCTACGACTCTCTCAAGATAACAGCTTGCAGCCTGCTTGTACTGCTTCGCAGCCTGAAAGTACTTCTCGGTTTCTGCGAACTCACCAGCAAGCCGCTCCCATTGACCGCATTCGTCGTCCATTCGATTCAGACTCCCAAGGGCAGTTTGTCACCTAACCGGAGGAATGGCCTAGTCAGGCTCGTGTTTAGAGTTGTGACACAAAAATACATTGCGCCTACATACCGGATGTCGATAAAACGAAGGCTGCAGGGCTTGCGCGTCTTTGATACTGCCCCTTCAGTGCTGCAAGACACTTCTAATCCCGTTTCAGTTCCGCCAGTATCTCTTTTGCCCTCTCGACTCTCACGTTCTTCTCCTTCACAAGACGGTCCGCGATGACATCGATTAGCTCTCCTTTGGCTCCTGCTGTCGCAGCGACATTTCGAGCGTGTAGCGCCATGTGCCCTTTCTGTATGCCTTCTGCGACGAGAGCCCTCAAAGCTGCTAGGTTCTGAGCCAGACCCACGCTGGCGATGACATGCCCCAATTCGAGGGCGGTCTTCACACCAAGGATTCTGACACAAGTTCTGGCAGTAGGATGAATCTTGGTCGCCCCGCCAACAAGCCCCACCGCCATAGGAATCTCAATAGTACCAATGATATGGCCGTCCTTTCTCTTCTCATACTTCGTGAGCGAGGAGTAGCCCCCGACAGCAGCATAGCTGTGAGCCCCCGCCTCGATGGCACGGAAGTCGTTTCCTGTGGCTATGACTACGGCGTCCACACCGTTCATGATGCCTTTGTTGTGGGTCGCGCACCTGTATGGGTCAGCTTCAGCAAAGGCCCAAGCAGCGATGATGCCATCGACGATCTCGTCGCCACCTAGCAGCTCCTTGTCAAAAGTCGCGGTGGCCCGGACGATTCTGAGGTCTGCCAGATTGGAGAGGATGCGCAGCAGAACCTTGCCGCCGGTGAGTCTTTCGACGAGAGGTGCCACCGCCTCAGCCATTGTGTTGACCGCATTCGCCCCCATCGCGTCTCTCACATCTACAATGAGCTCGGTGATCAGCATCGGCCCGATATGGCTGTCAATCACTCTGACTCTGAGGTCTTTTGCCCCTCCACCGAATCGCACCAGAACTGGGTCTTGTGCGTTGGCAAGGCTGAGGATTTCGTCCCTCGCCTTCAAGACTTGTTGTTTCGCAGCAAATGGTGTTGGCACACCCACGGCTTGGACTTGTGCTATCATGAGAGGACCTGTGTCAGTGGCTGTGAAGCCTCCTAGGTCTCTCGCCATTCGTGCGGCGTTACTTGCCGCTGCGACGACAGACGGCTCTTCAATGGCCATTGGAATGAGGTAGTCTTTGCCATCGACTAGGAAGTTCGTTGCGATTCCAATAGGCAGGGTCATGGCCCCAACGACATTCTCAATCATGTGGTCGAGGATCTCCATGTCGACCCGTCCCGGGTTCGCAAGGGCTCCAATCTCATCATCACTGAGACCTGCCAGCTCTGCCAGCTTCCTCGCCCGCTGTTCCCTCGTCAGTTTGTAGAAGCCTGAGATCCGCGAATCCACCACCATTAGCACCTTCCATTCCAACCCCCTTCCAGCCCTAATAAGAATGGCGGAGGTTTCGCCGCCTGTGACTGTTGTGACCATAGGTTTAAGTCATGGACTCTAGTGCGTGCGCTCTGGTCTTGGTCATGACTTCTGAGAGAGACTTTGCCGAAACAGTCGTCGGACTCTGTAAGAAACGCGGATTCTTTTGGGGGCCATCACCTGAAATCTATGGCGGCAGCTCGGGACTTTATGACCTCGGCCCTCTTGGCAAGCTACTGAAGAATAGGCTTGAATCAGAGATTCGTTCCTCTTTCGTAAGGGCCAACTTCTGGGAAGTTGAATGCCCCACTGTTTCTCCGGAAATAGTCTGGAAGGCATCTGGACACCTCGAGGGTTTTGTCGATCCCATCACCCGATGCACGAAGTGCGGTCAAGCTTATCGTGCTGACAATTTGATCGAGGAGGAGGTTCCTGATGCCGACATCAAGGGTCTCTCTCTGGACAGACTGGCAGAGAAAATACGGGAATTGGGTGTAAAATGTCCTGCGTGCAAGGGGCAACTGGGTCCAGTGGAGCGATTCAATCTCATGCTTAAGACCCGTCTTGGTCTCGACCAAGATGCCTACATGCGTCCGGAAACCGCCACGACGACTTACCTGATATTCAAGAGATTATTGACATTCTTCAGGGACAAGCTTCCGGCAGCAGTGTTCCAGATTGGTAAGGCGTACAGGAATGAGATCTCCCCACGACAGGGCATACTGAGACTTCGGGAATTCACTCAGGTCGAGGCACAGCTCTTCATTCTGCATAAGGACGAAACCGACTGGCGCGCATTTGACGACATCAAGTCCTATGAACTTCCTCTCCTGCCGTACAAGATACAGGAGAGCGGATCACATGAGGTCACCACATTCAGAGTGTCTGACGCCCTGCGGCAAGGTCACTTCAAGACAAAGGCCTACGCTTGGTGCGTGAATCTTGCCTATCAAGTATTCAGGAGCATGGGCTTCCGACCGGAATCGCTTCGACTACGGCAACACCTGCCCACGGAACGGGCACACTATGCAGCTGACGCATGGGACGTAGAAGTACAAACAAAGAGCTTTGGATGGGTCGAGTGCTGCGGGGTACATGACAGAGGAAACTACGATTTGGGCCGGCACCAGCAATACTCGAAGGAGAACTTGAGTGTCAAGGACGGCAATGAATCAGTCGTGCCTAACGTTCTTGAGATTGCGTTTGGCGTTGAGCGGCCTCTGTTCTGCCATATCGACAATGCTTACGCTGAAGACTCCGAACGAGTGTGGCTGAGATTTCCACCTCACATCGCGCCAGTTCAAGTGGGTGTGTTTCCACTCATGGGCAAGCCCGAACTAGTGGGTCCATCGCAGGAAATCTACGACGAGGTCCTAGACAGCGGACTCACGACCTACCTTGATTCAACGGGTTCGATAGGCAGACGGTACAGGCGCCAAGACGAGATTGGGACGCCGTTCTGCGTGACAGTTGACTATGACTCACTCAGAGACAACACCGTGACTGTGCGTGACAGAGATACAATGGAACAGGTCCGCATTTCCCGCCCCGAACTTGTTGGTATCCTGCTGAAACTGGTTAAAGGAAAGGCAACTATTGCAGCACTGAAAGAGGGTCAGCCTGCGACAATCTAGGATCGCAGGCGTTCTCATGCATTACAGGCAGTTCACAGCATGGTTATTGCCCTACTGCTTGTGGTTCTGCTTGAGTCTATTTCAGTGGTCCTGTGGGACGCGCGCCTGGAAACAGACCTGCCAAGTCATCCTTGAGGGCTGCTTTTTGTACTACTACACCCTTGCGCTTCAAAGCATCCCAGACTGTGTCTGTCATCTCAACGAGGTTCTTGCCCTGGAACTGGAAGGTTTCAACGAGCCTGCCTTGGTCCTTCAGCTCGATAGCAGATTCCCTTTTCTCGATTGTGAACTTTGTGCCTGTGATTCTCATGTTGACCACCGGAACGAACGGAGTTGCCCATTCAATAGTGTGGTCGCGATATAACTACATTGTGGCTGGTTGCGCAATTCAGAAAGAGTCATAAGCTGCTCAACTCAACGGGTCCGAGAGGTCGCCCATGAGCAGTAAGGATGCGGGAGGCGTCAGGCTGAAGGCCATCTTGGTCGCTGTTGACGGTTCTGAGTATTCCTACAAGGCTGTCCACTATGCATGTTTGATTGGGCCGGCCGTCGGAGCAGAGATTCTCCTTCTTCACGTTGTTCCGATGCTGCCCTCCGCTACGCCCTATCATGACACAGTATCGGATCAGCCCTTCCTCGCGCTTCAGCAGGTAGGTGAAGACATCCTTGCGCGTGCCAAGGCAGTCGCCTCCTCGGATGGCTGCAAAGTTATTGACCTGCTATCCCACGGCGACCCTGCCAGTAGAATCATCGAAGTAGCTGAAGAGAAGAAGGTCGATCTGATAATGGTTGGTTCCCGGGGAGTCAGTGGAATCAGGCGTCTCTTCGTAGGGACCACCAGCGATAAGGTCGCCAAGAGCGCCCCCTGTCCTGTACTGATTGTACGATAGTGTCCTTCTGGACTCCAGTCTATGAATCATGAAGCAGGATAAGATCCCAAGAGCGAGAAACCCTTGAACAATCAAGCGAGATTCGGACTCACTGTAGATATCGGAACAACCTGGGTGACTTTACACCTCGTTGACTTGGCGAATCGGAAGTGTCTTCTCCAGAGTATTCTCCATAACCCGCAACAATCGGCTGGTCTGGATGTTGTTTCCCGCATTAGATTCTCTCAGCGTGATGATTCCAGATTCAGGTGGCTGACTTCGTCAATCAGAACATGCATCGATGAGGGAGTCAGACAAATCCTACGAGAGCGCAGTCTGAGGCCGGGGTCGATTGCAGATGTTGTCGTGGTTGGTAACACTGTCATGCACCACCTGTTCTTCGGTTTCCCTGTCGGTCACCTGTTGACCCCTCCCTACGTGGCAGACCACAAGGAGGCAATCACAGTCCCATGTGCAAGTGTGGGTCTAGAGCTCGGCGAAACCACACAATGCTATTCACCACCTGTCATCGAGTCATATGTGGGACCGGATGCTATAGCTCTGATGATGGCTTCCGGTCTTGCCCAACAGGATGAGCCAGCGATTGCTATTGACCTCGGCACCAACACAGAGATAGCACTAGGCTCAGCGGGAGCGACATGGGTGGCGTCGGCCGCTTCGGGCCCAGCCTTCGAGGGCATGTCACTGGACTGCGGTATGGCGGCCGCTGAGGGGGCGATTCGCGAGGTTTCGATAGACCCAACGAATCTGAAACCAACTTTCGAAGTATTCGGTCATGGCTCACCATCCGGAATATGTGGCACAGGCGTCATATCTGCACTGGCGGGGATGCTGGACGCTGGCATTGTCGATTCAAAGGGTTCCATGAACCGGGAGATTGAGTCAGTGTGGCTGTCGAAGTACAGGGATGTGATCAGCTATACAGTCTGTCCCGCAACTCAGTCGCAGACCGGGAAACCAATCTACATCTCACAGTTCGACTTGCGTTTAGTTCAACAATCGAAGGCTGCAGTCCTTGCCGCTGTCAGCGTGCTTATGGACTATGCGCGCATTAGTGCAGAGGATCTGCGCAAGGTGTACCTAACGGGCTCGTTTGGCCACGGTCTCAATCTTGAAGATGCCTATCGCGTCGGAGTTCTGCCGCGGTTCAGTGGCGCCCACGTCAATCAAGTGTTGGGTGCCGCTAGCATCGGAGCCGATATGATTGCAGCAGACCTGCTACGAAAACGTGAGGCCGATTATCTGGCGGCCTCAACACGATATGTGGAGCTGGTCGATAACCCTCTGTTTCAGACTAGATATGCCGAGGCCCAATTCTTCCCACCCGGTGGTCAATAGGTTAATCTCCTGTGGTCTAGGGTTTCGCCGCGTCTTATTCTTGAAGATGATAAGGGGACACCATCTTCTGTCCTGACCCGGGGTACGACAATGATGTCGAAACGGCGTAGGCCATTCCTTGCTCGCATCTCGTTTATCTGGAACGCGTTGGCAACCACACCGATCTCATCTGACACTATCAATGCCTCAAGGTCCTCCATCGATTCAGCACCGCCCTCTCGGGTTTTGATGGCGAATACAGTGCATCTCGATGACTGGCCCTCCGATTTTATGAAACTCATCAAGGCCCGCTTGCGTTCTTCGAAGCTCTGTATCTTGTCTGCTTCAGTCTTGTCACTCAGCATCTCGTTGGTTGTCAGTCCAATGCCGACCCAAGAACCAAGCTGGAAAGCCCTCCGGAGCAAGTGTTTGTGTCCATCATGAAGATGGTCAAAAGTACCCGCGAACACGACCTTCTTGTAGGGACAGATCTGCTTCTTCGACTCTCAGGCCTCCCTCGTTTCTACGAGACCGAGCCTCTTTAGGTCTTCAACGATTCCGAGGAGCATCTTCTGATCCATGGGTCCGAACTGCATACAGATGCGGTTCCATATGTCAGTCAGTGGCCTCCACTCAACTGAGAAATTGAGGATCTCATCAATCCGTTCGGAGATCTGTGTGTCAGACTCTCGGATTTCCATGTACTTGATGAGCATCTCGTCACTTGATCTCGCTAGATAACTCGGATCGAGGGCATACCTCAGGTGGCGTTTCACTTCGACATCAAGGTTCTCCTTGCCTATCTGGAAATGCTCTTCCTCCTTTGCCTCTAGACCGGCTTCAGCACACGCTCCCTCGTATGCCCTTCTAGCAACTACCATCTCAGCGGCATATGTCATCTCAAGACCTGCTCTCACGGACTGTCTGAGGGCCTCCTGTTCCTCAATGAGCGGCCACTCGCTAGAGGCGGCATTGAGGGTGGCCTGCCCGAGCTCGTGTGCCAATCCCAGCCACTTGAGATACCTTGGGTAGAGAGTTTCTGGGTTGTCAACGCAGGCGGACAAATCGGTGACAGCCCTTTCACCAACCCTGTGGAGGAGCTCGACTGCCTCGTTTCTTGCGGCTATCAGAATCAACTCTCTCATCACACGCTTGGGGAGTCCCAAGGACAGGGCACTCAGAATGACGGTTCTGGTTATGAATTCCATCTGGACCGGGTCAATCTTATCGGGTGTATCAGTCGATGTGTGGTAGAATCTGTCAGGGAACTGGTTGATCATTACTGCGGGGATACCTAGCGTGGCGTCAACAAAGAACAGGTGATCGCTGCCTGCAGAATATACGTCGTAGGTCCACTTGATTGGGCAGGCGGTGCCGCCAAGTGGGTGCTTCGGTTTTCTAGCAACTTCTCTGTTCAACCAGTAACGAATCAGATTATTGAGGGTCGTTGGCAGTGAATGAGGCGTTCTGTACAAGTGCAGGAGAGACCCAGACTTCGCCGGATCGGCTCCCACCATGTCGACGTTCACCATAGCCTTGCATCTAGATGTGAGTTCTTTCTCATTGTGTACAAGCTTGACCGTTCCACTCCACTCAGGCAACCAAAGGAACCTGATAGACCGGCTGGGCTCAGGCACGACCCCTTCGGCAATCAGTTTCGATATCACTCTGAGAGACTCAAGAAGCACAGCAGCGCCCGACGCGTTGTCATTTGCGCTTGGGTGGGGGTGGCAGATGTGAGCCACAAACCAAACCTCGTCCGTTGTTTCCTTTCCCTTAATGAGCGCAGACACGATCTCGATCTTGCCCGTCCCAAGCTTGGCATCTACCTTCGCCTTGACTTTCACCCTTTTGCCTTCATCAAGCCACCTCTTGATTTTCACCGCGTCCGATTGCGCTAACGAAAAGCCGAAACGAGTCTTGCTCGCTTCGCCCGGTCTCGGCCATATTGCGCTATACGGCCTTAGGTTGCCAATCTCATCTGAGCCTGAAGGTGCCGCGTATATGAGCACGCCAGCTGCATTCCTCTGAATACAGGCACTCCTATGCACATACGAAGCTCGACCCTCTGCAAGTACAATCTTGCCCGCTACTTCTCTGTTCTCGAAATCGTTTGGCTTCACTCCCTTGCCGACGTACACAACCTCGGCCTCGACGTCAGCTGAGCACGACTGCGCTACCAGAGAAATCGGTTCAACGTCGAAATCTGCAAGTGTCCGTTGCTCTGGCTCCGTTAGCTCCAGTCTTCCAGATTTCGGGAACCAACCATAGATATCTTCCCACGTTTCGATGGAGCCTTGTCCGGTTGCAGGGTACTCGAAGACCTTCAGCTCCGCTTTTGACACTCTGGCTATCTCGTTCTTGAGATACTCCACGGCATCATGAATGCCTGGGCTTGCCTGGATCCTATGAAAGCGGGTGAGGTCTCTTACGTAGTCCACTGCATGCAGGCCTGATGCAGTATCAGCGACCGCCTCAACGACCTCTTCAGGTAGCATTTGTACTATTCACCACAACAGGTCAGTGAGACAGCCCCCATAAGTAATCTACTACTATCGCCCTCCAGTCTTAGTCTGGGTTGACTTCACAAACAGTGGCAATCACGAGGTCTGTCCGACGAACCTTTTTTACTCGGCGAAACTGCACGGCTCTGTTAGCGCTAGGTGAGGACCAAGGCTATGTCTGACCTTACTCTCATGACACTACTCGTGCAGTTCGTCCCCACGATCATTGTGGCACTCGCATACCTGTTGTTCTTTCGCCATCGCAGGAACCGGTTCATAGAAGCATTTCTCCTCCTGATGGTGATCAAGGTCATATCGTTCTTCCTGTACTACATCTGGAAGTATCCCGAAGCGGTGCCTCCCGGATTCAATAGTCAAGTCGAGGGAGGCGACCTGTACTGGATTCTTCTTACTGACTTCCTGTTCCAGTTCTCTTACAGCCTTCAGGAGTTCTTCACCTGGGTTATGGTGTCTTTTGTGGCCGTGCTGTTTGGGCAACTGGTCTTGTTGCTGAAGCTCGCTCTTCAAGAGCCCGTGAGAATGCGATTTAACAATGTCATACTCCGAATGACTGGAAAGAAGCCTGAAAGCGATGGATACTCCGGCCTCAAAGACCGATTGAATCATGTGTCATTCTCTGGTGTCGAATCCCAACCGCTTGATCCGAAAGTCGTTTCCAAGGCATGGGCAAGCGCATGGAAAGACTATCTGATAATCGGACTGGCCACACTGTTGCCGTCTATAGATGTGTACATGGCTCAAGGGGACAACTACATTATTGGTGTCCTCATATTCCTCACCTGGATCTATCGATTTGGTTACCCCGCGTCAAACCGTATTGCCAAGGGTGCAGGAATCAAGCTGGGTGAGAAGGACCTCGGCGCCGAGATGATGAGAGGTGTGCTCGGGTGGTTCTTTAGGTTCAACATCCTTCTGACGCTGGTCACGATTGCACTCAACGCATGGGAGCGCATTCAGAGCGGCACTCTTGACCAGCTCGGTCTCTACTACATCAGCGGCCTCATCCTCGCGGCCCCTCCCATCCTGTTTGCGGTGCTACTGCTACCCATGACTGAGAGCTTCTCAGAAGTGCTGTACAAGCGAGTGTTCGAGGGTATCGCTCGACCGCGTGCAAAGCTGACTGGCATCAACTGGCGCAACGCTCTTGTGAACTTCATGTCCTCC
>Ga0153915_10000307_pt1 | contig 44706 bp, 41 predicted proteins | sample Opewatmetagenome_2_FD_107003 | JGI IMG/M metagenome (GOLD analysis project Ga0153915, IMG submission 107003) | Freshwater wetland microbial communities from Ohio, USA - Open water 3 Core 3 Depth 3 metaG | ecosystem: Environmental > Aquatic > Freshwater > Wetlands | place: USA: Ohio, Lake Erie...
CTACCTTGAACAAAAAATTAGTATAGTATGAAACGAGCATGCCTGTACCAGGCACCCAAGCAGATGATAATCGGCATGCGGCGTTCCATCTGGCCTTAAACAAAAAATATTATCAGATGAAAAAATATGTAATAGGACTGGATTACGGTACCGACTCATGCCGCGCTCTTATTGTGGATGCGGTTACGGGCGCCGAACAGGCTTCCTCTGTGAAGTACTATCCACGCTGGGCTAAAGGCTTGTATTGTCAACCAACAGCCAATCAATACCGTCAGCATCCGAGCGACTACGTGGAATGTCTCGAGGATGCTGTGAAGGAGGCGCTTTCCAAGTGCGATCCTTCTGTGGCTGAGAATGTCGTTGGCATGTCATTTGATACGACAGGCTCAACACCGGTTTTTACCGACAAAAACGGTACACCATTGTCATTGTTGCCTGAATTTACCGAAAATCCGAATGCCATGTTTGTGTTGTGGAAAGACCACACTGCCATCAAAGAAGCCGCTGAAATAAACGAACTTTGCGCCAAATGGGAAATTGACTACACGTCGTATGAAGGTGGTATTTATTCCTCAGAATGGTTCTGGGCTAAAGTCCTGCATGTGCTTCGTGCAGATGAAAAGGTACGGAAGGCTGCTTATTCAGTGGTAGAACATTGCGATTGGCTGCCAGCGTTGCTTTGTGGTGATACAACGCCGGAAACCATGAAGCGCAGTCGTTGTGCAGCTGGTCACAAAGCTATGTGGCTGGAAAAATGGGGTGGATTGCCAACTGAAAAATTTCTGGTAACATTAGATCCGTTTTTAGCCGGTTATCGCGATCGTTTGTTCAGGGATACTTATGCCAGTGATACAAAAATTGGTTACCTGACCTCCGAATGGGCAAAACGCCTGGGACTGACGACGAACGTAGCTGTCGGTGTAGGTGCTTTTGACTGTCACATGGGAGCTGTCGGTGCTGAAGCAGTGCCCAATGCACTTGTCCGCGTCATCGGAACATCAACGTGTGACATTCTTGTTTCTTCGTATGAAGAAGTAGGCACCAAGTTGGTAAAAGGCATTTGTGGCCAGGTTGACGGATCTGTCATTCCTGGATACATGGGCCTTGAAGCCGGACAATCAGCTTTTGGAGACATATATGCCTGGTTCAAACGCGTGATGGCATGGCCAATCGAAGAATTGATCGGAAATTCCAATGTGATAGATGCTTCCACTAAACAGAAACTAATGGATGAGGCGATGGACAAAATCATTCCGGTGCTTTCTGAACAAGCTGCAGCCATTGATCCTAAGGAAAGCTCCGTGTTTGCTACTGACTGGATGAACGGACGTCGTACCCCTGATGCCAGCCAGCTGGTTAAAGGAACTATCTCCGGCCTGACGCTTGGTTCGACTGCACCTATGATTTTCCGTGCACTGGTTGAAGCTACAGCTTTTGGTTCCAAAGCTATTGTAGATCGTTTTACCGAAGAAGGTGTCACTATTGAAAGCGTAATTGGTATCGGTGGAATCTCACTGAAATCACCATTCGTGATGCAGACAATGGCTGATGTATTGAATATGCCAATCAAGGTGGCAAAAAGTGAACAAGCCTGTGCCTTTGGTGCTTCGATGTTTGCTGCTGTCGTTGCTGGTGTGTATGACAACGTGGAAGATGCACAGAAAGCTATGGGACAAGGTTTTGCCAGCGAGTACAAACCCAATCCCCCAATGGCCGCTTTCTATAAGGAAGTCTATAAGAACTATGCACTGCTTGGTAAGGTGACAGAAGAAAATTTCTTTAACTCTCTTTGATCAGGTTTCATACTATACTAATTTTTTGTTTTTATTGATTGATAATCAATCTATCTGACTAAAATTTTGATAATTTTCCGGTTGCCATCAAACCATATTTCAGCAAAATAAAGACCTCTTCGGTTGGCTAAGAATTCAGGGGTAGTGGAGACTTGTTTAAGCTGACCAGTTGAGTCGTATAATTTGATAGTGGTTCCAGGATCAATACCTTTTATGTAAATCATCCTGTCTCTGACATCAGATAGGATGTTAGTGTCCTTGGTATAGGTGATAATAACGGACGATTTCTGGGTGGTCAGGCTGGCAGTGTCAGAACTAATACCTGTAGCATAACCATCGGTTCCTTTTACGCAATATAAATACGTTGATTCACTATCCATTTCGGATACAGTGAGAAATGTGTCAGTCACATAACAGGGACTATAATTATAAACAGGACTTAAGATGGGCTTGTTATCAGTGTAACCAGTCAACTTATAAACTGTCAGATAATACCCCGTTGCCCAGGATAAAGCAGCCCAGTTTGCCATGAAGTTAAATGAAGTGATATCTGTGGCGGTCTTAATGGATGGTTTACTGTTAATGGTAATCAAACTAAGGGAGTCTGAATAACCAGAATTGATAAAACCATTGGTGGATCGAACTTTATAGTAATACGTTGTCTGTTCGTAAGGAACATGGACAATCGTAGACGTGTCTGTCACCAATAAATTTTCATAGCCTGAAATAAAGGTTTTAATGGTATCTCCGGAATGGTTGTCAACCGTATATACATCCAGCATATAACCTGTAACTCCACTGAGAGATTGCCAGTTTGCAGTAAATGAAAATGGCGTTATATTTTGAGCAGGTTGTAAAACCGGAATTGGTAAAATCGTGTCTCCACCCATAAAATTAAAAAAAACAGTACTGTTCGTTTCTGCTATATCATCAATCGGTTTGTCCAAGGCTGTTCCACTCCAGGTAAGCATAGATGGAGTTGTGTTGTCTGTGAATGAGGTTATACTGGCACTTCCGGGGAACGGATCGCCTTTCATATTAGCCAGATAAGTCGTATAATTTGAACCGGTATAGATTATCCTGACGTCGTCGGCTTCTTCAATATCCGCGCATTGATGATTCGAAATGGCATTGACCATGTTGTATTGCCATAAATAGGCATAACTCCATGTCACTGTTGTACCATAATAGCTTAGTGTTGTTGTTGCATTACTGCGTCTGTCAATGTGGTAAATAAGTAATCCGTGATAGGGTAGATAGGCATCCCAGGTGCCGGTTGTTTGTTGCCGGTTTTCCAACAGGAAATATTCGCCATCGTTGGATGTTTTGATGATGTACCCTTTGTTTGATGATGCCAATGATGCCAATGTCTGACTTGTGGGGCTATTCAACTCCACTGGTTCAGTCCAACCAAGCAACTGACGTTCAAGCAGTGTCAGGCAAGGAGGAACACATCCGTCACCATTATAGGCTCCGTACGCCATTAAAGACCACATGTCAATATCAAAGGCTTCACCGTTGTAATAATCATAATCGACATCATATAAGTCAGGCAATCCCACAATATGACCGTATTCGTGTGCGAATGGGCCCATACCTGTCATTTCGGATGATCCGTCCAGTTCGGCACTACAGGCATACTCATTTATTTTTTTTCCATCCAGCGTCAGCCTTAAGCCGGCACTGGTCAGACTCCAGGAGTGTGGCCAGATGGTATTGGCTGATCCCCCATCTGCTTCTCCTTTACCAGCATAAAAAACATAGACATTGTCAACTGCCCCATCGTTGTCAGCATCATATTCAGAAAAATCCACTAGGGAAGATGCAGCGACACATGCATCTCTTATCATATTAGCCGGACGGACATCCTCGTCATCCTCGTCGTTGGCTCCGTAGTATGACACAGGATTGCTTAGCGTGACCGGCCCGACAACAGTGAATTCAGGTATAAATATGCCGGAAGAATTAGCCGTGTAATAATCACGAACGCTGCCAATGTGGTTACCTCGGTCATACCCTTCCTGATTTAACATGTCATCAAATGCCGTCTGAGCGTTAGTCGTCGTAAAGGAAACATCAGAATAATTGACCAGTATGACCAGCGATTTGACGGTATCCTGTGTTGGATAGTCGTTTATAAGAGCACTGCTTTTTGCTTGTATGCCGCTTCTTAACGCGGAATTTTCCTGCAGGGCACGTAAAAAACGTTTGCCGGCAAAGGCTTGCCGTTGATCCTCAGAAAAAGTAAGTCCAGGTTTGATGGTTTTTAAAAATTGCCGGACTTCATCACTCCGGTCGGATTCATCTGTGGCAATCACATATCCCGGTATAAGGTTTCCTGCTGTATCGTGTATGGCATACGTGTAAAATCCTTCCTTATCAGCTCGTAAAATATATCCGTCCGGACTCTCTGCATAGTGAAAGAATTCATCACCTTTCATATAAACGGGTAGTTGTCTGCCATCAGGCTGGCTAACTTTCACGATACTTTTGGGGGCTGGTATGGAATAACCCGTTTCGATGCTTCCGATAATCGTTACAGCAAACAACAAGATACTAAAGCCGAGGCGTTTCATCCGATTTTTATATGGTTTAATCCAGAGTCAGTCATGTACAAAGGTTTCTATCTGACTGGTATCTATATAAACTAACTTGATTCTTTGCGGGCAAATGTAGAAAGATTCTTTATCTTTGTGAAAAAAATTTCCGAAAACATATGAATAGTATCGACTTACTGAACAAAGCAGCTGACAATATCCGCATTTTGGCTGCATCCATGGTTGAAAAAGCCAAATCAGGCCATCCCGGTGGAGCCATGGGTGGCGCAGACTTCGTAAATCTTTTATTTACCGAATTTTTAGTTTATGATCCTCAACATCCAACCTGGGAAGGTCGGGACCGTTTCTTTCTGGACCCTGGGCATATGTCGCCAATGCTGTACGCTCAATTAACCCTTACAGGAAAATTTACATTGGATGAACTGAAACAGTTCCGTCAATGGGATAGTCCTACACCGGGTCATCCTGAAGTAGACGTCACTCGTGGTATAGAAAACACCTCGGGCCCTCTTGGGCAGGGTCATACGTATGCCGTTGGAGCAGCTATTGCTGCCAAATTCCTGAAAACAAAATTTGGTGAACAAATGGATCAGACCATTTACGCCTATATTTCTGATGGCGGCGTCCAGGAGGAAATTTCACAAGGAGCTGGTCGTTTGGCAGGACACTTGGGATTGGATAACCTGATTATGTTCTATGATTCCAACCATATACAGCTTTCCACTGAAACAGCTGCTGTTACCAGTGAGAATACAGCTGCCAAATATAAAGCCTGGGGTTGGGAAGTTTTTGAAGCAGACGGCAGCAATGTGTCTGAATTACGGGACGCGTTGAGAAAGGCCAGGGCGGTCAAAGGCAAACCAAGCCTGATCATTGGTAAGACTATCATGGGCAAGGGTGCTGTTACTGCCGATGGAAGTAATTATGAAAATAAATGTGCTACTCATGGTATGCCTCTGGGTGAAGCTGGGGCGAGTTTTGAAAAAACCATCCTCAATCTGGGTGGCAATCCTGAAGAGCCGTTTGCTATCTTTCCTGAAGTCGCAAAACTCTATGCCGACCGCGCTAAGGAATTACAGACTATCGTAGCTAAAAAATATGAAGCCAAGACTGCGTGGGCAAAAGCCAATCCTGAAGCTGCTGCCAAACTGGAAAAATGGTTTTCAGGTGCGGCTCCAACGGTTAACTGGAGTGCGATTGAACAGAAACCTGGTCAGGCTACACGTACCGCTTCTGCAACAGTATTGGGCTATTTGGCTCAGAATGTGGAGAATATGATTGTGGCTTCTGCCGACTTGTCCAATTCGGATAAAACAGATGGTTTTTTGAAAAAGACAAAAGCGATAACCAGGGATGACTTCAGCGGATCTTTTCTGCAGGCTGGCGTTGCTGAGTTGACGATGGCTTGTGTCTGTATCGGTATGGGCCTGCACGGTGGTATTATTCCCGCTTGTGGAACCTTTTTCGTTTTCTCCGATTATATGAAACCGGCAGTCCGTATGGCCGCTCTGATGGAAGTTCCAGTTAAATTTGTCTGGACACACGATGCTTTTCGGGTAGGAGAGGATGGACCAACACATGAACCGGTAGAACAGGAAGCTCAGATCCGTCTGATGGAGAAATTGAAAAACCATAAGGGACACAATTCCATATTGGTACTTCGTCCGGCAGACGTAAATGAAACAACGGTAGCTTATCAGCTTGCCCTTGAAAATATCAAAACGCCTACAGCATTCATTTTAAGTCGCCAAAATATAACTGATCTGCCAGGGAGTTGCTATACGCAGGCACAAAAAGCTGAAAAAGGAGCCTATGTGGTATCGTGCGATGGAAATCCGGATGTTGTATTGCTGGCTTCAGGCTCTGAAGTATCCACGTTAGTCGATGGTGCCGAACTGTTGCGCAAGGATGGCATTAAGGTTCGTATCGTATCCGTACCGTCCGAGGGACTGTTCCGGAATCAGTCAGCCGATTATCAGTCTTCCGTATTACCTGTTGGTGTTAAACGGTTTGGATTGACAGCTGGTCTTCCAGTCAATCTGCTTGGATTGGTTGGAGAAAACGGTCGTATCTGGGGTCTTGAATCGTTTGGTTTCTCTGCTCCCTATAAAGTTTTGGATGAGAAACTTGGATTTACAGGTACTAACGTGTATATTCAGGTAAAAGCCATGCTCTGATTTATTGATTTGATTTACAGTGGCGAAGTTATTATATCCATCATTTTTTCATTACTTTTGCACGCAGTAACCAATTAATTAAACGTATGAACTCCGATGATGTCCCGGTCGCGATATGCAGTGACCATGCCGGATATGAACTTAAAGAATCAATTTTAGACTGGTTTTCAGAAGAAAACATCCCTTTTACCAATTTTGGAACATACTCTCCAGACAGTTGTGATTATGCAGATTTTGCCCACCCTATGGCTGAATCCATTGAAGAAGAAGAATCAAACATGGGAATAGCCATCTGTGGATCAGGGCAAGGTATGAGTATGACGCTCAATAAACATCAGGGAATCCGTGCCGCCTTATGCTGGAATAAGGAAATCGCAACACTTGCCCGTCAACATAACAATGCAAATATTTGTTGTTTGCCTGCCCGTTTCGTGGATAAAGAAACCGCTATAGAAATCATTCGGATTTTCTTTTCCACGGAATTTGACGGAGGTCGTCATCAGACCCGCATTGAGAAGATGCCTGTCTAATACTCTCTGTTTCCGAAAATAAGGCTACCTATTCTGACCATTGTGCTGCCTTCCTCCAGAGCAATCGGATAATCGTCCGACATGCCCATGGATAATTCGCAGAAAGCGGTGTCTGAAGGGAAGTATATCTTTTTTACCTCGTTGAAAAGGTGTTTTAATGTACGGAATTCAGAATGGATTTGTTTGGCATTATCCGTTAACGAAGCCATGCCCATCAATCCTTTGAGCTTGATGGATCGGAAGTCAATATACGCTCCTGATTTAAATAATTCGTGACATTCTTCCAGACTAAAGCCGTATTTGGTTTCTTCCTTTGCAATGTGCAATTGAAGCAGACAGGGAATAATCCGTCCGATCCGCTCAGCTTCCTTGTTGATTTCACTGAGCAAACGGAGCGAATCGACACTGTGAATCAAAGCGACAAAAGGAGCTATCTGACGGATTTTGTTCGTTTGAAGATGACCAATCAGGTGCCACTGAATGTCTTTTGGCAAAGTTTTCTGTTTTTCAACGAGCTCCTGTACACGGCTTTCTCCAAATGTTTTATGTCCTGTCTTATAAGCTTCCAGAATAGCTTCATCAGGATGAAATTTTGATACAGCCACCAACGTCACGTTTTTTGGCAATGATTGCCTGATGCAATTCAGATTGGCTGTTACAGACATGGTATTCACGTTTAAACCAGTTATTGCTTCTGGCGGGTTAATACAAAACGGATATCACAGGACGCTTTTCAAAGAAATCAGGACGCTTCTTCCACGGACTCTTCAGCTATGGCAGCATAGGGGTATACATCAAGAATGGGTGTATCGGTGATCATGGCTATCTCGTAGTCGCTCATGGTGCCTTTCATACCTTCATTCAGGCGAGTCAATGCCTCCTGGATATCTGAGGCTTGTACCAACATGGTCGAAGGGACTCTTTTTTCAGTGCCTTTTTCCTGATCAAGAATAATGAACAAGACTTTAGCCCGGTACCAACGGTCTCCGGTGGGAGAATCAAACAATTCATATACCCTGGTCCGTTTGATGTTGGCTACGGTAAATTCTCCGCTCATATAAGGTGATACTTCCTGGATCAGACGGGCTTCGGCTTCTGTAAAACTAAGCGCATCCACCAGAAAAGTATCGGTTTTTTTTTTTTGTTTCCCATCATCGGGTGAAATTTTTTCGTACTGGATTTTGCATTCAAACCAGTTGTGCATAGTAACCATAGTTGATAATCAGTTTTTTAATGAAATAGCTGTTGACAGGAAGAGTCAAGGCTGGTACAAAGGTACAAAATTGAGGCCTGAAAAATAAGAAAATTATAAACCATAGATGACTTTTTATGTCTAATTTTACATAAACAAACATTTTCAGACTTGTATTATTATGTACAGACGATTTCTTCTGTTGCTTATAGCGGGGCTGATTACAGTGACCGCTATTAATGCTCAATCTCTCAGGATTATTCGGAATGCTCTCCATCATGATGATGAAAGCTGGTATGGCAGTGCTGAATCACTCGTAACAGCCAGGAATGTCCTGTTGTTGCAAAAAAACAATGGAGGCTGGCCCAAGAATATTCATTTCTATAATAAACAACTGTCAGATAGTGATATAAGTGAACAGTTGGTGCAAAAGAAAGATACGAAGGATGCCACAATAGATAATGGGGCAACCTATTCGGAAATGCTTTTTTTAGCAAACATGTACCAGGCAACCAGGGATGATATATATCGGGAAGCCTTTGTAAAAGGCCTGTCTTTTTTATTCAGCATGCAGTACGAAAACGGAGGATTTCGGCAGTTTGATCGAAAGGATGGCTATTACACGCACATCACTTTCAATGATAACGCCATGAGCAACGTGCTTCAACTGATGAGGGCTGTTGGATCAAACCATTCCTTGTTTAACGGGATGGTATCAGACTCATTGAGGTGCCTGGCCGATGATTCGTTTAAGAGAGGTATAGCATGTATTCTGAAAACTCAATACCTCCAAAACGGAAAAAGAACAATCTGGTGTGCCCAGCATGATGAGAATACCTTTCTTCCTGCCAAAGCCAGAGCCTATGAATTGCCTTCATTGAGTGGGGCGGAATCTGTCAATCTGGTTGTTCTGCTGATGGAGTTGCCGAATCCTGACCAATGTGTCAAAGATGCCATTGTCGGAGCCATGGACTGGTTTGGTGCTAACCGTATTACTGATAAGCGTCTGGAATGGTATGTCAATGCTGAAGGACAACGTGATGTGCGTATGATTAACAGTCGCGAAGGCAATGATCTCTGGGGTCGTTTCTGCGATCTGGAAACGAACCGTCCATTTGTTTGCGACAGGGATGGTATTATCAAATACGACCTGTCTGAGATAGGATATGAACGTCGCGTTGGCTATGGTTGGTTTACAGACGATCCCGGACGCTTGTTTCCGAGGTATGAAAGGTGGAAACAAAAACACTTGGTTTTCCAGCCTTGATCAATCAGTCGTTTTCACTTAGAAAATCCGATGTGTTGTTGTATTGACCTTCGTTGAGGTTTGTTCTGATATTGATGAGGGCTTTAACGGTGTAATCGATGTCTTCTTTGGTATGCAGAACCGTAGGCAGGAACCTGAGTAATAATTTGTCTTTCTGGACGAAGGGGTAGACCATTATCGGGCAGAAAATGTTGTAATTTTCCCTGAGATCGATGATGAGATTGAGTGCCTGATAAATCGTACTAGGTAGGAAAATAGGGATTACACAAGCCTCGGAATTGCCTGTATCAAAATGATGCTTTATCAGTTCATTCCTGAAATAATGAACTTTTTTATGAAGCTCTTGTCTCAGTTTGGAGTGATGTTTGAGGTAATCAAGCCGTTTGAGCATGCCAGCTACGTAAACCATGGGCAATGCCTTCGAATGTATCTGAGTACGGGTATGGTAGCGAAGGAAATTCATAATGTCTTCCGGGCCGGAAACAAACCCTCCTAAACCGGCAAACGCTTTCGAAAAGGATCCCAGGTAAATATCAATCTCTTTATTGACACCAAGCATTTCTCCTGTACCTGCTCCGCTCTTCCCTTCAATGCCGAACCCGTCAGCATCGTTGACCAACAGGCGGAAGGTGTATTTTTTCTTGAGCTCGACAATTTCTTTCAGTTTTCCGTAGTTGCCGGTTGTTCCAAAAACGCCGTGTGTTATCACCAGAATCCCGCCATCGGTCTCTGTTACAATGGACTCGCCTTTGACAAGCTGTTTTTCAAGGCTTTCTATGTCGTTGTGTTGGTACACGTAGTGTCTGCCCATATGCAGACGGATACCATCCAACAGGCTGGCGTGAACCAGTGAATCATAAATGATGACATCGTTTCTGCCACACAGGGAATCAATGATGGACATAAATCCCTGATAACCATAGTTTAGGACGATGGCATCGCCTTTTCCTGTCATTTCAGCCAATTCAGATTCCAGTTTTTCATGCAGGCTTGTTTGTCCGGACACCACCCGGTTACCGACAGGATAGGAAAGGCCCCATTTTTGAGTATTGGATTCGTCTTCAGCACGGATTTCTTCGTTCGAGGCAAAACCGAAATGATCGCTGATGTTCCAGTTGAGCACTTCGCGGCCACGAAACTTCATTCTTGGACCTAGCGGACCTTCCAATTTAGGATAGGTAAAGTAACCGTATAGCTGCCGTGCCAGTTTAGAAACAGGTTCTTCGTTTGCCCGAATGTGTTCGAATAGATCCAAGGTTGTCCCGGTTTAAGAAAAACAAAAATACGAATATTTTCTTTTGCTGTTCATCAATCAGCGGTAAGTCTGTGGAAAAAGCGTTATTTTTGACAAATATTACCGTGTAAGCTATGATATGAAGAATTTATTTAAGGAAAACAGGCTTTTTTTCGTGCTGTACGTGTTGATTCTGTTTTTTTCAATAGGTATACTATTACTATATAATAAAGCGAATATACATCTATTCATCAATCAAGTAAATAGTCCTTTTCTTGATTTATCCTTTCGGATCGTCACAGCATTTGGTACACTATACCTTATTGCGCCAATCATTGTGCTGATGGCCTTTAAAAGTTACAGGTCAGCCTTGACTGCGGTAGCCTCTTCGCTTTTGGCATCTCTGCTGACGCAAATCGGAAAGCATCTGATCTGGCCGGATAGTCCTCGTCCGAGCTTCTTTTTTGAATCATTACAGGAACTGCATGTGGTTGAAGGCGTACATTTGCATAGTGCGCATAGTTTTCCATCAGGCCATACGGCCGGGGCGTTTGCTTTGTTTATAGTATTGGGTTTGTACAGTAAGAACAGTGTGCTGAAAATAAGTTTTCTACTGGCTGCCTGCCTGGTTGGATATTCCAGAATGTACCTTTCACAACATTTTTTGGTGGATGTGACGGTAGGATCACTGATCGGGACGTTATCGGCTATTGTTTGTTACCTCTGGTTCAACTCAAGCTCCAGGGCTAAAGTGACCTGGTTAGACAAATCCATCAGGGTTCAAATCGAAAAAACAGACTGATTGATGCTTTCAATGTAATCCAGCAATTCTTTCCGGCCTTTTTCCTTTACGGTCGATGTCGTAAAAACAGGTGGAATTTCTTCCCAATCCTTGCTCAGCACATCTTTATAGGCATTCAGATTGGCACTTAATTTACTTTGTGAAATCTTGTCGGTTTTGGTAAAGATGATGGCAAAAGGCACCTGTTTTTCACCCAGAAATTCAATAAACTCCAAATCTATATCATGGGCTTCGTGTCTGGAATCCACCAAGACGAAAAGGCAAGTTAATTGTTCTCTTTTGAGTATGTAATCGGTAATCATCTTGTGTAGTTTCTCACGGGTTTGCAGACTGATTTTAGCATATCCATATCCGGGCAAATCCACGATATGCCAGCTGTTATTGATCAAAAAATGATTGATTAATACTGTTTTACCAGGTTTTGAAGATGTTTTGGCCAGGTCCCTGACATGAGTCAGCATATTGATGAGCGAGGACTTTCCAACGTTTGAACGGCCAATGAAGGCATATTCAGGCAGGTTGCCCGAAGGACAAGCGGACAAGTTGGTGCTGCTGATAATGAAGGTTGCACTAGTGATTTCCATAGGTGGTGTTTGGTTTAGATGTTAGCCATAATCCGGTAAAAGTGAACAATCCGTTCAGCATGAGTAATTCATAACCAAATGAATAATTTAGCCAGGATTGTGAAACGGACTGCAAGATAAAACAAAAAATGGGAGATGATACTGCAATCCAGGGAATGAATCTGTCGGTGGCCACCCGTTTCGTCAGCAGTCCGAAACTGAAAAGTCCCAGTAACGGACCATAGGTGTAGGAGACAATGACATAGATCGCATCAATCAAGGATCTGTTATTGACAAGCCTGAACATCAAAATGATAATAATGAACAAAAAGGCAAAACCTACGTGCGTCCATTTGCGGTACCGTTCATCGTCCTGTTTTTCGGCAATATCGATGCAAAAAGAGGTGGTCAGGGCTGTCATGGAGGAATCGGCACTTGAAAAGGCAGCCGATACGATGCCAATGGAAAAGAGAATAGTCACAATCGGGTTCAGATAGCCTTGTGTAGCAAGCATAGGTAATATTTCATCAGAATTAACAGGAAGCTGGATGCCCTTTTGGGTAGCAAATGTCAGCATGATGCCACCAAGTGTCAGAAATAACAGATTTAGCGGGATAAAGGCAAAGCCGTACCAGTACATATTTTTCCGGGATTCGCGCAACAACCGGATGGTTCTGTTTTTCTGTATCATATCCTGGTCAAGACCAGTCATAACCAGGGCTATGAAAATACCGCTGAAAAATTGTTTGACTACGTGTTGCTTGCTATGCCAGTCGGATAGTTCTATCCATCGGCAGTATGGGCTTGTACGGATGGTTTCGGCAATACCAGGGATATCTTTACCCAGAGCATGGCCGAATTCCAGGATAATCCAAATGAGTGATCCTACCAGAAACAAGGTTTGCAGGGCATCGGTCCAGACCAGGGTTTTGATGCCGCTGCGGTAGGTATATAGCCAAATCATGAAAATAAATACGGCTGTTGTCAATGCGAACGGGACGCCAAGTTGATTCAATACCAGCGTTTGAAGTATCAGGACAACAATGTAAGCCTTGGCGGCAGCACCAATACTTTTAGCCAGAATAAAGAAGCCCGCTCCGGTTTTATATGCTTTCGGCCCAAAGCGTTTCTGCAGATATTCGTAGATACTGGCTGATTCCAGTTTATAATACAGGGGCAACAAGACGTTGGCAATCAACAGATAGCCAAAAAAGAAGCCCACCACGGTTTGCATGTACAGAAAGTTGTTTTCACGAACCATGCCAGGAACGGAGATGAAGCTGACGCCAGATACAGAGGTTCCGACCATACCGATGGCCACAATATACCAGGGAGATTGCTTGTTACCGGTAAAAAATGCTTCATTGCCACGTTGTTTGCCAACAAGCGAGGAAACAAGCATCAACAGGCCATAATACCCTGCCAGGATGATTATAATCCAGATACTAGGATTCATGGCCGCAAAGGTAGTTTATTTGCTTGAGTTTGTCAAAGTGGTATTTTGAATGTATCTTTGTGCATAAGCAAAAATCGTTTTTTTATGAATCAAACGTTTCCATCAACATTGCTGGAAGAAGCTGTGAATGAATTCTCAAAATTGCCAGGGATTGGGAAAAAAACGGCCATGCGTCTGGTACTTCATTTGCTGAAACAACCCTCTGAGCAGGTTTCACGCTTCGGAAATACCATGATTCGGTTAAAGAACGACGTATGCTACTGCAAAATCTGTCATAACCTCTCTGATCACGAGATTTGTCCGATATGTTCCAATCCTTCCAGAGAAAATAAACAGATTTGTGTTGTCGAAAATATCCGTGAAGTTATGGCCGTTGAAAACACGGGTCAATATAATGGTGTATATCATGTTCTTGGCGGATTAATTTCTCCCATGGATGGAGTGGGCCCTTCTAATCTGGAAATTGACAGTCTGGTGGAACGGATTGCCAGTAGAGGGGCTGATGAAATAGTGCTTGCCCTTCCGGCTACCATGGAGGGTGATACAACGGCATTTTTCATTTACCGGAAACTGGCTTTTTTCAATGTGACCATTACAACCATCGCCCGGGGTATTGCTATAGGAGATGAACTGGAATACGCCGATGAAATTACCCTCGGACGATCCATCGTTAACAGAATTGCTTATAAAGTATAATAACCATGGAGTTGCAAAAAACATTCAAGCGCATTTATTTACTGACATTTTGTGTCATTTTGCTGTTGATGGTGCCGGCCTTTCATCCAGGTATTGTTTTACCAAAGCTGGATCAGACGTCAGCTATGAACCTCCAACAACTGCTGATCCTTCTTGGATTGGTTGGATTTCCCGGTGTGCTTATCTGGTCAAGCAAAAAGGTGAAAACCCTTAAACGGCTGGATTCCGAGGAAGAACGTCTGAAACAATATAAAACCGTGGTTATAACACGTTTGGTTGTTTTCACTGCCATCAGCCTGTTTGCCCTGTTTATGCAACTGTTTACGGCTATGAAAGGTGCTTTTATGTTCATGATGATCATACTGGTCCTGTTTATGTTTATTTGGCCGACTTTTGCCCGCTTCGTTTCTGAAACGAGCACTGAAGAAAAAGAGGTTGATGTGATTGCTGATCAGGACCATGAATCGGCCAATTTCTCTGAACAGGACCAGAATACGTTTGAAGAATCAGATAAACATCTATTGTAAAAAACCTCGAATTATCCAAATATTAATGCCTGAATGAATGAAACTGTTTGAAAACGATCAGATCAGACTTAGGGCTCTTGAACCGGAAGATCTGGAATTTCTCTACAAATGGGAAAATGATACGCGATTATGGGAATATGGAAATACCCTGTCACCTTTTTCCAAATATGTGTTGCACGAATATATCGAACACTCTTCTCAGGATATTTATGAAGTAAAACAGCTACGCATGATCATTGAGGAAGTAGCTTCCGGTTTCCCCGTAGGTACTGTGGATATCTATGATTACGAACCTTACCACAATCGGGCCGGAATCGGCATATTGATTGATGATGCCTATCAGCACAACTACTATGCCTTAATGGCACTTGAGCTGATGAAGGAGTATGTCTTCGGATACCTTAAATTGCATCAGTTGTATGCTTTTATCCCTGCCGATAATGTACCAAGCCTGCATTTGTTCCGCAAATCGGGCTTTAAAGAAACAGGCTTATTAAAACATTGGAACAGTTCGCCTGGAGGAATGAAAGACGTTTTTATTTACCAATTGGTTCCCGGCACTTGATCCGTATGTACAGGCGCAGAATACTCCTGAAAAAAGAGGGATGGTGTTTACCGTGATACTTGTCATAATACTGGAGCATGGTGTCGTAAAACCAGTTCCTGCTGGCAGAACGGATTATCGTATCATTTCCGTCTATACCTGATTTGAACTTATGATGGATGACCGTGACTCCCGGATAAAATACAACAGTGTATCCGGCTTCCCTGAACCGCCGGCACCAGTCGATATCCTCTGCGTACATAAAGAAACGTTCATCCAACAACCCTACCTGTTCAATGGCTAATTGGCGTACCATCATAGCGGCTCCTGTACAGGCATCAATGGTATGAATTTCCTGCCGGTTTTTCCATCCTTGATGGTATTGTGCCAGACATCGGGAGTGTGGAAACAATCGTTCGAATCCTAGAAGATAGGTGAGGGCTGCCCATGGCGTTGGCTCACCGCGATGACAGGCCATGTCTGTCTGGCCGTCACCCAACAGAACATGTGGCGTTATTACAGCGACGCGTTCATGTTCATCCAAATAGTCAATGAGTTGATCAAGTTTTCCATTGACTGCCGGTATTTCTGTATCGCTGTTTAATAATAGTACATATCTGGAATTTATTTTATTCAGAGCCAGGTTGTTACCGTACGCAAAGCCTCCGTTAACGGGCGATTCAATTAGCCTGACCCATGATTGCTTTTTCAGATAAGCTACAGAATGATCTGCGCTGCCATTATCAACGACCATAACTTCTATGCTGAAATGTGTTGTTTTCAGGTAGTTTTCCCGAATGGATGGTAGTAATCGTTCCAGCAAACGCTGGCCGTTATAGTTAACGATGACAATGCACAGGTCGGTTATTGTCTGACTGGATACTTGATACGGGCATGCTTGTTTCATTAGTCGTCTTTCAATGGTCAAGGCACAAATAATCAGTCATCATCAACAACAAAATCAAAATCATCATCTAAACCGGAATCATCGGTTAACACAATAGGTGAAGAACCCTCGGATGAAAAATCATCCAGATTCCTGCGGTCTTTTTTTGTCGGACGTCCTGTTCCTCTGGCGCGCCCATTGATGGCAGCCAGGCGACTCATTTCGTATAGTTCAAGTTGATTGGCCGGTGTAACATTTTCCAGAACCTCTAGTACCAGTTTGGCTCCAACCCGGTTTTCTATTGGTTTCAAGACTTTAAAAGACCAGGTGACGGGTGGTTTCCGGATATCAATGATATCACCAGCTTTAATCATTCTGGATGGCTTCAGCGTGTTTCCATTCTGGCAAATACGACCTTTTTTACAGGCTTCTGTTGCGATCGGGCGCGTTTTGTACAAACGAGCAGCCCACAGCCATTTGTCGATGCGTACTTCCGTTGCCATCACCGTTTATTGAAATCATTCATAGTGCGCTGAATACCAGCCAGACAAAAACTTTGAATGATTTTACCAGCCAGCTCAATGCGTTCAGGAAGGGTTTCCAGTTGTTCTGGAGACCAGCCACTCAATACATAGTCGATTTGATGGCCTCTGGGGTAATCTTTGCCAATGCCAAAGCGGAGTCTGGCATAATCCTGAGTACCAAGGATATCCTGAATATGTTTTAAGCCATTGTGACCAGCGTCGCTACCGGTGGGGCGCAGACGAAGGCTGCCAAAGGGCAATGCTACATCGTCAACGATGATCAATACATTTTCGAGGGGTGTCTTTTCAGTTTGCATCCAATATCGGACGGCATGTCCACTGAGGTTCATGTAAGTAGATGGTTTGAGCAGGGTAAGGACATGACCTTTCAATTTCATATCTGCAACGGCTCCATAACGTTTATCTGTAAAGGTAAGTCTGGCATCAATGGCCAGATCATCTAAAACGTCAAATCCTATATTATGACGGGTATGTTGGTATTCTGCGCCAATGTTTCCGAGACCGACGATGAGAAAATGCATAGCTGTTCACTTGACTCCCCCATAATTTAGTATCTATGGCTCGGGGGATAGGTTGTTATTGAATACAAAAATAGGAATTAGGGTGGTAGTACCGAATTATTTTACAAAAAAAAAGGCCGTCCGGAAAGACGACCTTTTCTGCCAGTGCTATTATTCATTTTTTGGTTGCATCTTTAGCTGCTGCGGCAGCCAAACCACGAGCTACACGTGTCAGTTTGACAGCGCATACAATAGCTTGTTTTGCAGACATGATTTCAAGCTTATCAAAACTCAGTGAACCAACCTGCATGGTTTTACCAAGATCAAGATCGGTCACGTCAATCTCCAGTACATCTGGTATGTTCATATACAAACCTTTCACTTTCAGCTTGCGGAGTTCTTGACTTAGTTTACCACCAGCTTTCACACCTTCGGAAAGGCCAGTCAGTCTGACAGGCACATCCATCTGGATAGGCTTGTTATCGAAAATCTGCATAAAATCGATGTGCAGGGTTGTATCTTTTACCGGATGGAACTGGGCCTCTTTAAGGATGGCCATGTACTTCTTGCCTTCGATTGAAAGCTCAACGGTGTGGATATCAGGGGTGATGATTAAAGGACGGATATCGTTTTCGTCCAGATTGAAGTGAACCACTTCTTCGCCTCCGTAGAGGACACACGGTACGTTACCGTTTTTGCGGATGGATTTGGCTGACTTTTTGCCAAACTCGGCCCTTAAGGTACCGTTCAGTTGTAAATTTTTCATTATTAAAAGGATTTTGTGTTACTCAAAAATTCAAAGATGTGCTTAAAATTTTCCCATCACACGGATGTGTCAAAAAGCGGCGCAAAGATAGTAAAAAAAAGGGTTGTTGCAACAACCTTCTGCTATTTACTCGAAATCTGTCAGGTCAAGTTTAATAGGGGGCTCATTTATTACGGTTTCGTCTTTATGCTGTACCTTTCCGGACTGACTATCTGTTTTGGATTCGTGATCATTGATGTAGCGGATGACATCAATCAGGGCTTCTGTAAATTTCGACAAGTCTTCCCTGTATAAAAACAGTTTGTGCTTTTCGTACGTAATCTCAGGATTTTCAGGACTGCCTGTCATTTTTTTCTTGCATTCGGTCAAGGACAAATAAAATTCATCATTATTCCGGTTGCGTCGTACATCGAGGTAGTATATGCGTTTTCCGGCTTTGACGGTGCGGCTGTAGGCAATATCTTTTTCAAAGTCATCCATCTTATCCATAATCTTCCAAATTAGAAGTTTTCAGAAAAACTCTTTTAGTTTTCAAATTTCACAATTAAATTTAATACCTGCAACGGCCTATTCAGATTTTTATCGTATTTTCGCAGTGTATTTACGTTCTTAGTAGCTCCTTCATACAATGATCAACCGCGTTTTAATTCGCATCAAGGCTGTCCAGATGATTTATGCCTATTACCAAGGCGGATCCAACGATCTGGTAAAAGCGGAAAAAGAATTTTTTTACAGTCTTGAAAAATCCTACGATTTATATCATTTATTGTTACAGTTGGTAATTGCCATTACACAGTATGCGCGGCAACGCATGGATGCAGCCCGAAACAAATACCTTCCGACAGAGGAGGAAAAACATCCCAATAGTCGTTTTATTAACAACGTTTTTACAGCCCAATTAGCTTCTAACAAGAAGCTTAATCATTTTCTGTCTAATAGCGGACTATCCTGGTCTAATCAGGAGGTTTTTGTCAAATCGTTGTATGAGACAATTGCAGCTGAAGATTTTTTCAATGAATACATGAATGAACCAGAAGCCAGCTACGAATCGGACAAGGAGGTTTGGCGCAAGATATTCAAACGGATTCTTCAGAACAGTGAAGCCCTGTGCGATGTGCTGGAAGAGATGAGTATTTATTGGAACGATGATCTGGATATTGTCATCACCTTTGTCATCAAGTCTATCAAGCGGTTTAATCCCGCAACAGGGCCGGATCAGGAACTGCTTCCTATGTACAAAGACGACTCGGACAAGAAATTTGCCTCAGACCTTTTCAGGGGAGCCATTATTCATAGGGATTTGTATAGAACACTCATTGACGAGGCTGCTAAGAATTGGGAGCTTGAACGTCTGGCTCTTATGGATTTGCTGATCCTTCAGGTCGCACTCACTGAAATATGTGAAATTGAGGGTATTCCCGTCAACGTTTCGCTTAATGAATACATAGATATTGCAAAAGTGTATAGTACTCAAAAAAGTGGAACTTTTGTTAATGGCATTCTAGATCAGGCTGTTACATCTCTTCGTGGACAGAATAAACTTTTTAAGGCCTGATTTCATTTGAATCTGCTCTTCAAGACAGTTCTTTATCAAAATATAATGTATATTTGCATAAAACACATTAAACCAAACTAACATGATTTTATCTTCAATTTTTCTTCAGAAAGCGGCAGCCGGAAGCGCAACAGGTTCCGGTGGTTATTCTTCCTTATTGGTACTTGCCCTGATTTTTGTGGTCTTTTATTTTTTTATGATCAGACCTCAAAATAAAAAGCAGAAAGAAATCCAGAAAGCGCGTGCCGCTCTTAAATCGGGTGACAGGGTCGTAACCTCGGGTGGTATTTACGGTAAAATCCGTGAAGTGAAAGATGATTCATTCATTATTGAAATATCTGATAATGTGCGGATAAGGGTTGAAAAATCGGCTGTTTTTGCTGCCGGTGCTGAAACACCTGCTTCTGAAGAAAAGAAATAATTGTTTGTGGGACTATTTCGTGCCATAGGACTGTTTCTGAGACAAAGAATCGGAAAGATCACTGGTTTCTTTAGAAGCACACTCAGCAAGGAAGCAGTGGTTTTTATGATTTTCGTGTTGGTTTCTCTTTTTTTTTGGATGTTGCAATCCTTGCAGGAAATCAATGAATACGAGCTCACGATTCCAATTACCTATGAGGCGGTTCCTCAAAATGTTACCATAACCAATGACCTGCCAGAAGCATTTCATGTCACGTTAAGGGACAAGGGTACATGGCTTTATGATTATTACAGGCATCGGAAAGAACTTACCGTCCATCTTAATCCGATGGATTGGTATAAAGCGGAAGGCATCAGCTATGTTGAAATGGGGATTATCGAATCCCGTATCAGGTCAAAATTACGTCCTACAACACAATTGCTTTCCATGGTACCGGACACAATGGCCCTTTTTTTTGTGGAAAAGGCCAGTAAAGCACTACCGGTCATACTTAACAAGGATATTTCGCCATATCCACAACATTTCCTGATAGGTGAGCCGGTCGTATATCCTTCGATTATTACAGCTTATGCACCTCAGGGAATTCTTGACCGATTGACAACTGTGGAGACCGCGTTAGTTAAGGTTAAAGGATTGAAAAAGTCAACTACGTATAAGGTCAGGTTAATTGAAAAAGAGGGTGTGCATTATTCGACCAACTATGTATTGGTCAGCGTAAAAGCTGAAGAATTCACAGAGAGAACCATTTCAATTCCTGTTACTGGCATGAATTTTCCTGTTGACGAACGGCTGTTATGTTTTCCTCCGGAAGTGAAAATTTCTTACTTGATTGGATTATCTTCGTACAGCAAAGTTGATGAACATGATTTCAAATTGGCCGTTGAATACGACGAGTTGCTTAGCTCCAGCGATAAGGTTTTAAAGCCTGTGCTGATAAGAAAACCCGCCTCTGTCCAGCGTATCAGAATTCAGCCCGAAAGTGTTGAATGCCTGATTGAAAAAAAATGAAAATACTTGGTTTGACAGGCGGTATTGGAAGTGGTAAGTCAGTAGTGGCTGAATTGCTTCAGTTGATGGGTGTTCCTGTCTATGATTCAGATGAACGTACCAAAACACTTTATGATACCGATGAAGACTTGAAAAAGGCACTGGTGAAGTTGTTTGGAGAATCGGTATATGAAGGAGGACAATTGAATAGACAGAAGCTGGCCGATTGTATTTTTTCAGATTCAGCCGCCCTTTACGCTGTCAATGCCTTGGTACATCCTATTGTCGATCGTGATTTCCGGAACTGGGCAATGACTCACCAGACGGCTTCATTAATTGTGCAGGAGACGGCTATTTTATTTGAATCAGGACTGAGTGAACAATATGATGCTATTGTGTGCGTTTCGGCTCCTGAAGCACTTAGGATCAGCCGGGTTTGCCAACGAAGTGGCATGACGTCGGAAGCTGTTTTGGACCGCATGAAAAACCAGCTTTCTGAAGAGGAAAGGTTGCTGCGGTCGGATTTTATTATTGTGAACGATGAAATCCAGGCATTGATTCCACAAGTAATACATATACTGAACGTTTTGGAAAGTTTCAATAAAATCAATTAACCGATTGTTTTTTAATATGTCTGACTATGCTTAAAAAAATTGTCTCCATTTCTGGTAAACCGGGTTTGTATCAAGTAATTTCTCAGGGGAAAAACAGGCTGATCGTTGAATCGCTGACTGACAAGAGGCGTATGCCGGCATATTCTTCTGATAAAGTGGTATCACTTGGTGATGTATCCATGTTTACAGTAGGAGAGGACAAACCGTTGGCTGAGATTCTTGAAGCCATGAAAAACAAAGAGAATGGTACTGTCGCCAGCGTTGATCCCAAAGCTGATGCGACGGTCCTTCGTACTTATTTTAAGGAGATCGTTCCTGATTTTGATCGGGAACGAGTTTATCCGACAGATATCAAGAAACTGATTCAATGGTATAACCTGCTTATTTCAACGGGTCATACGGAATTTTCCATTAAGGAAGAAACGGCTGAAGAAGCCAAGTAATGCTGCTTGCGGCATTAGCATAAACACGGGTATATTTAATTATTTTCTTATGAAACGAGCCTGTTTGTACCAGATATCCAAGCGTGATATCATTCGACATGCGGCGTTCCATACTACCTTGAAAAAAAATAGTACAGTATGAAAACAGGTGAAATGGACATGCTTGAATATGATGAGGATGTTGCAATACAATTCATCCGAAATCATTTACCTCAGGAATTGAAGGGTAAGTTCAGTGATGATGATTTAAACTACATCATTGATTTGATCTATGAATTTTATGACGAGAAAGGGTTCTTAAACGACGAAGAAAAAGAAGTTGAAGTCGATCTGGACGAATTAACGGCTTTTGTTGTCAAGAATGCAAAGAAAGACAAGGTTGGAACGTATAAGGAAGAAGAAATTCAATTTATTGTGGATGGCGAGATAGCGTATTGCGAATCATTGGGCGTATTTGAATGAACAATCTAAGTTGTCCCAACAAAAGGTGTAACTGACGTCAGGTTTTGAAAAACTTAGTCTTATAAATTGAAGTGGCTACCTTGACACAGGCAGCCACTTCAATTTTAGTTGAAATCCTCGAGCGCATTCCCTGCTGCTTGCGGCGGGGTTAGCGAGCAAAACACAGGATCCCTTTTTGGAATCGGAGATTCCTCGCGGCTTGTCGCGAGGAGCTTCAATTGATTTTCAGGAATGTTTGGCTTTAAGGGCTGTATAAATTTCAGCCTCAATGGTTTCGGCCAATTCAGGATTGTCACGCATGCATTCTTTAGCGGCTTCACGACCTTGACCGATCTTGGTATCACCATAACTGAACCAGGAACCACTTTTTCTGACAACGCCCAGTTCACTACCAAGATCGATGAGCTCCCCGGAATGGGAAATACCTTCTCCGTACATGATGTCAAATTCAGCCTTGCGGAAAGGAGGAGCAACCTTGTTTTTAACTACTTTTACGCGGGTTTGGTTACCGGTTGCTTCTTCGCCATCCTTAATCTGGCCGATGCGACGGATGTCAAGGCGGACAGATGCATAAAATTTAAGCGCATTACCACCAGTGGTTGTTTCGGGATTGCCGAACACAACGCCGATCTTGTCGCGAAGCTGGTTGATAAAAATACAGGTTGTATTGGTTTTATTAATAGCTGCAGTGAGTTTACGCAGCGCCTGCGACATCAGACGAGCCTGCAGACCCATTTTAGAGTCACCCATTTCTCCTTCAAGTTCAGCTTTGGGAGTTAAGGCGGCCACTGAATCAATAACGATGATGTCGATGGCCGATGAGCGTATCAGTTGTTCGGTTATTTCCAGTGCTTGTTCACCACTGTCAGGTTGCGAAATCCAGAGATTTTCGATATCGACGCCCAGTTTTTCGGCATAGAAGCGGTCGAAAGCATGTTCTGCATCAATAAAAGCAGCAATACCTCCAGCTTTTTGTGCTTCGGCTATGGCATGAATAGCTAATGTCGTCTTACCGGATGATTCGGGCCCGTAGATTTCAATAACACGACCACGGGGATAACCGCCTACACCCAGTGCTACATTTAAAGCAATGGAACCGCTGGAAATCACAGAAACATCTACGACAGCTTCGTCCCCCATTTTCATAATGGAACCTTTGCCGTAACTTTTTTCAATTTTTTCCATTGCGGCCTGCAACGCTTTCAGCTTCTCATTCACCGGTGTGTTGACCTCAGTTGTTTCTTTTTCTTTTGCCATGGTATCGTCTTTTTGATGATTTGTTTGTCAAAGATACAATAAAAGCCAATATTACACATTAATTTAATGTTAATTAATATTAAATCAACAAGCGCATTTATATGACAGGCGTAACGGGCATTCTTTGCTGGAAAACAATAAGATCAAAATTCTAAATCAATGTTGAAGTATTCCTTCCAAGGTAATCCGTTTTCGGTTAATGCATTCAGAAAAGGGTCAGGATCAAACTCTTCCACATTGAAGACACCCGGTTTTTTCCAGAGCCCCTTCATAAGCATCATGGCTCCACACATGGCTGGTACTCCCGTTGTATAACTGACCCCCTGAGCTCCGGTTTCCTTGTAGGCTGCTTCATGACTGCAGTTATTATAAACGGCGTAAGTCACTTCTTTGCCATTTTTGATGCCACGAATACGGCAACCGATGGAGGTTTGACCCTTGTAATTTTCTCCAAGTTCACCTGGGTCAGGCAGGACGGCTTTCAGAAACTGAATAGGAATAATTTCAACACCATTATAAATGACGGGGTCGATACGGGCCATGCCAATATTCTGGATAACACGCAGATGTGTCAGGTATTCCTGTCCGAATGTCATCCAGAAACGGGCGCGCCTGATGGTTGGAAAATGTTTGACCAGCGATTCCAGTTCTTCATGATAGATCAGGTAAGATTCTTTTGGGCCAACTTCCGGGTAGGTGAGCGGCTTATGTATTTCGTGGGGTTCCGTTATGACCCATCGTCCATTTTCCCAGTATTTACCTTTTTGTGTGACTTCGCGAATGTTGATTTCCGGATTGAAGTTGGTGGCAAACGCTTTTCCATGCTCTCCGGCATTGCAGTCCACAATATCCAGGTAATGAATTTCATCGAAATGATGTTTGGCGGCATAGGCTGTCCAGACACCGGTTACTCCCGGATCAAAACCACATCCTAGAATGGCGGTGAGGCCGGCTGCTTTGAAGCGTTCCTGATAGGCCCATTGCCAGGAATATTCGAAATGCGCTTCATCCTTTGGTTCGTAATTAGCCGTGTCAAGGTAGTTAACTTCACAAGTCAGGCAAGCATCCATGATGGTTAGGTCCTGATAGGGCAGAGCTACGTTGATGACGAGGTCGGGTTTTTCAGCAGTAAACAGAGCAATGAGCTGATTTACATCGTCAGCATCCACCTGTGCGGTACGGATGCGTTTTTTGCCAATGGCTTTGGCAATATCGTCACACTTTGATTTGGTGCGGCTGGCTAACACGATTTCATTAAATACTTCAGGATGTTGGGCTAGTTTGTGAGCCACAACCGTACCAACGCCACCGGCACCGATTTGTATTACTTTTCCCATGTCTGTCTGTTAAATTAAATAAGCACACAAATTTACACGATAATATTGATTTTTCACAAGAGCGTATAAAATTGAATTTCCGCGAGCGCACTCCTCGCTGCTTTTGCGGCGGGGTTAGCGAGCAAAACACAGGAATTCCTATTGAAAATCGGAGATTCCTCGCGGCTTGCCGCAAGGAGCTTCAATAATATGGTTGATTCATAAAAAAATAGTATCTTTGCTTCGATTTTAGGGGTGTCCTGTGAAACGACAGGGCTGAGATAATACCCTTTGAACCGGATGTAGATAATCCTACCGTCGGGAAAACGCAAGCACGTAATGTGTCTTCAGGTATCCTTCTCTTTTTACCCCTTTTTATTGTTACACTTAAATAAAGTAAAACATGAAAAGGTTTTTTTTGTGCCTTGTGGCAGCCTGTGCCACTCAATTCACGCTCTTTTCTCAAAGTAGTTCCGTTCATCTGAAAACAGGTGAATCGCTGTTGATGACTGAAAACGACAGTCTTCATGCCCGAAGTCTGGATGAAGTGGTGATCCTGTCCAACCGTGCCTCCAAATTTACACCTGTGGCCCAGACAAATCTGGAAGCCAGTGAAATTCAGTTGCTTACCGTGGCCAATAACTTGCCGCATTTACTCTGGATGACACCTTCACTGGTGGCTACCAGTGAAAATGGTACAGGTTCCGGTTATAGTTCTTTCCGTATCCGTGGCACCGATGCCAGCCGCATTAATGTCACTCTGAACGGTATTCCTCTGAACAATCCGGAATCGCAGGAAGTATACTGGGTAAATATCCCGGACATGAATTCGGCATTGCAAAGCATCCAGGTACAGCGTGGTGTGGGGACTTCCACCAACGGATCCGGGGCTTTCGGTGCCAGCATCAACATGACGACAGGTCTCACGACTACGGATATGTACCTCGAATCTGCCACCACTGCCGGCAGTTATGGTATGTTTCAGCAAAACCTGGCGTTCGGAACAGGTCTGTTTGGAAAGGGATGCAGCCTTAATTTACGCTATTCCAACCTGACAACCGATGGTTATGTCCGCAATGGTTGGTGTGACCATGAGTCCTTGTTCGCTTCATTTGTGAAACGTTTTAAAAAGTCAGGTTTGCGTCTCAATTACATTTATGGTAATCAGCATACAGGTATTACCTGGGAAGGTATTTCTAAAGCGCAGATGGATGCCGATCCGACATACAATCCTGCCGGCGAAATCACAGACGGTGTATATTACGACAATGAAAGCGACAATTACCGTCAACATCATATTCAGGCATTTTATACGCATGAATTATCCAACTATCTGTTGCTGAACGCTGGATTAAATTATACAGACGGGTTTGGCTATTATGAACAATACAAACAGGACAAATCTTTTGCTTCGATGGGTATTGCTGACCAAACGGTGGAAGGTGTTGTCTATACGGAAACAGACCTGATACGACGCAAAAATATGGACAATGGTTTCTACACAGGTAACCTCAATCTGGATTATACCAAAGGAAAACTGTGTGTACAGACAGGGGCTATGTACACCTTGTATGAAGGTGATCATTTTGCCACATTACTTTGGACGGAATACAATGAAAACATCCCGTCTGGTTATGAGTGGGTAACCAACCATGCCTTGAAAACGGACGCTAATATGTTTTCCAAGGCAGAATACCGTATTTTAAAAGGGCTGAATGCTTATGTTGATTTGCAATACAGGTATGTAGATTATGTACTGAGCGGTGTTGATGATGACGACATGCTGGACATGTCCCAACATAAGACCTGGTATTTTTTCAATCCTAAGGCTGGTCTTTTCTATGAGCTGAATCCGTTCAACAAGTGGTTTGTTTCAGTAGCAGTAGCCCATCGTGAACCGACAAGGGCTGATTTGAAGGATGCGTTCAAGTCTGGTAGTTCCAATCTGATCAGGCCCGAGAAACTGACGGACTATGAAATGGGCTATACGTTTGACAATCAAATTTTCATGGCATCGGCAAATTTGTATTTCATGTATTATAAGGATCAGTTGGTAGCTACCGGGAAACTCAATGATGTAGGCTACAAACTGATGAGCAATGTAGACAAAAGTTATCGGGCAGGAGTGGAGCTTTCTCTGGGCTATCGTCCTGTACACAAATTGCAACTTGATGCCAATGCTACCGTAAGCCGGAATCGGGTTGTGGATTATACAGCCTGGTATGAAACGTATGACAACAGCACCGATTGGGGTTCGGCCAATCAACTAAGCGAGCACTTCGATGAGGCCAAACTTCCATTCTCTCCCGAATTGATTGCCGCATTTAGTGTAACCTGGAAACCTATCAACAATTTTTGTCTGATTTACACAAAGAAATACGTAGGTGAGCAATACATTACCAACACCCAGAACGACAACCTGAAACTGGCAGCGTATATGACAGCCAATCTGTCATTGGTCTATGACTTTACCATCAAAGGGGTTAATACCAGGATTGGCTTATATGTCACCAATTTAGCTGATCAGGTGTATAGTTGCAATGCCTGGGGGTATGAAGCGCATTTTGCCAATGGGGACGAGACCTATACTGAAATGGGATTGTATCCGGTTGCGCCTCGTAATTATTCAGCTAAATTTACAGTGTTATTTTAAAAGTGTGCAATGAATGTATTGATTCTGGCGGATGGAGCCTTTCCTTCGAATGAAAAACGGCAAAAGCTGTTGCGTATGGCTGCCCATATTGTGTGTTGTGATGGGGCTGTCAAAAAACTGGTGGAGTTTGGACGAGAACCTGATGCGGTTGTTGGCGACATGGACAGCATTTCCACGGAGTTGAAAACCCGTTTTGCTGACCGCCTGTTCCAAAATCAGGATCAGGAGACCAATGACTTGACAAAAGCTGTTGACTACTGTATTGAACAAGGTTTCGATGAAGTTGCCATACTCGGAGCTACGGGGTTGCGGGAGGATCATACATTGGGCAATATTTCGTTATTGTCCGAATACAGTACCCGGCTGAAATCCGTCTGTCTGCTTACCGATTATGGTCGGATTGATTCTTTCAGATCGGGTATGTCAATAGATGAATATCGGGAACCTGGTTTTGACAGTAAAGCTCCTGTTGTTTGTACCACCCGTGATGGCTCTTGTACAGTGGCCCGTTTTGAAAGTTTTCAAGGGCAGCAGGTTTCAATTTTCTCATTGGATCCTGTCACTCGCATTTCCGCCCTCGGATTACGCTATCCTATTGAAAATCGTTGTTTTACTTCTTGGTGGCAAGGAAGTTTGAATGAGGCTGAAGGATCGAACTTTTCTCTCTCCATTGATCAGGGGTGTTTATTGGTATATAGACTTGATGTACAGAATAAAGCAACAATTAATTTTATTTCTGGTGGATAAATGCCGCGATGGCTTTCACAAATCCGTCTGCCAAAGGCCATTCAGGAGTATTATAGGTGGCCAGGTTGGCCTGACGGTCGCCATCAATGAATCGAAACAGGTGGTTCATGTTTTCCAGTAACAGCAGTTGAGATCCCGGTCTGGCGGCTGATAATCGTTTGGCATCATCAACAGTTACCTGAATGTCATTTGTACCCTGGATAATGAGTGTCGGTATAGCTAATTTGCTGATTTCGGTCTGGGGATTATATTTGAACCAGGAAATCAGGTATGGCTGCACACTCGGACGGAATATGGACATGACCTTCGGATCGATAGTTGAAACGGTTTTACCCATGACCAGGCTGTCAATAATTGGAAAGGACATATCTTGCCATTCCTGTGGTTGTGCTCTCAGTTGTTCTTTGAGTAATTCGTCGGCGGGCCGTCCTGGACCGGCTACCGAAACCAATTTGTCAGCCTTGGCCGCCGCCAGTATACCAATCAGCGACCCCTCGCTATGCCCTAACACACAAATCTGTGTAAAACGGTTGTCTTGTCTGGCCAATTGAATCCATTTTTTTGCATCGTTCACATAGTCATCAAAAATAAGGTCGGCTTCATCTTCCACGGATGCAACACTTTCGGCAATGCCTCTTTTGTCGTAACGAATGGAGGCTATAGAGTATCCGGCCAGTTCGTGAGCTAGCTTTTTATAGGCATCACAGGTCATGGTCGGATTATTGCCATCTCTGTCTGTAGGGCCGGAACCGGCAATAATCAAAACCAACGGTACTTTTTCAACTTGTTTTGGAATTGTCAATGTCCCGAACAATTTACCTGTTTTGATCGATAACTCAATGGGTGTTTCCGTATAGCAGACAATCGGATCAGCCACCGTTGGTTTGTTCTCTTCCGCTTTGATTTCACTCCGGACAAACCTCAACGGCATACTCTGGCCAGCCTGAGTATATGTACCGGTGATGGTGTCACCGTCAAGGATACCTGAATAGCTGATTTTGGCGATGCGCAGCTCGATGGTCAGAGTAGGATTTTCAAACGTAATATGACTCATCCTGATGCCCTTAGCCCCTTGATCGGGACTGTCCATCGTGGCATTGTACCCGGATGCTGTTTGTTGGATGTGAAAAACGAGACGTAAAGAGGTTTGTTGGATGTTGAGTGAACCATTCCATTCGCCTGTGATATCCTGGCCAGCCACTCCCATGGCAGCCATAAAAAAGAAACCGCCCAATAAACGCCTTATCATTTATTAATCAATTAAATAGATGAGTACTTTGGATAAAACCTCCGAAACAAGCAAGGCAATGAGGAAAGCCACCGTCAGTTTTCTTCCTTTAATGCCGCAGGAAACTTTCAGGCCGTTGTACATCAATGTTATACACCAGGCCATTACCGGTAGGGACAATACGATCAATACAACAAAAGAAGCAGACTGGAACAATACATACGGATCCTTGTACAGCTCGGACAAATCGGGAACAGAGGTAAAAAATCCGCCTATTGCCAACAAAAGACCGGGTGCCTTGGCCAGGGTCATGGTTCCAAGTATGTCGATGAACCGGAACCCCTCTGATACAATCAGACCGGTCACGTACATGACTCCAACCAGGCATACAAGATCAATGGCAAGATATACGAATGATTGTGAAAGTGAGATTTTGATCATGTGCATGTCAGCCACGCCGTCAAAAGCAATACTGCTGTACGAACCCAGAATACCCATCAGCGCGATAAAAAGCAGACCCACTCCAAATGCCTGCCAGCCTGCAATACGGGTGAATGGATTAATTAACCATTCAAAAACCTGTTTTTTCATCTGTTTATAATTTTTAGTAAAAGGTCATATGTAACGCCGCACGCCGGAATGATCATCAACTTGGACATTTTGTGCAAGCATGCTCGTTTCATAACTGTTTATTTTTTTGATGATGTCATTGAGTAAATTCCGTACGGTCGGGTAACTGAGCTTCATTTGTGAAGCCATATCCTTGAGACTTCCACTGTTTTTGACAAAACGGAGAATGAATTGTTGTTCCTCCTCGGAAAGGAGGGCCAATACCGGCAGGTTGTAGGAACCACTTACTTCTGTTGAGCATGTGTTACACTTCAAACAGGTTACAGTGAGTTGCGCGTGGCAACTTGGACAATGAGTTGGCTGCATAATTTTTGTGCTTTTTATGGCACAAAGATACAACTTATTTTGAATATTTCAACAATATCCATTAATTTTATTTAGTTCGTATTTAATATTATTAATTTACATGATGATAAAATAGTATGAAACGAGCATGCCTGTACCAGGCACCCGGGCAGATGATAATCGGCATGCGGCGTTCCATACTACCTTGAACAAAAAATTAGTATAGTATGAAACACCCAGGTAATCGATCCGGTCGTACCAGTTCCAGGTAATCAGGGTGTTTTTACAATTAGAAATCATAAATTATAAATACATAGCAAAATGGTAGTTGTTTCAAAATATGTCTTTCAAAATATTTATCACATAAATATATGTAATATGATAGTTGCAGCTGAAATATGATAATAAAAAGTACGATAAAATAGAATAAATATAGCAAAATGACAAATAAAATGTATTGAAGATAATAAAATGATTATTTTTATTGCTTTTTGGAAAATATCAAATATCTTTGTGGTGAAAAAGATTGAAAAGTTGATAAAGATATGAGGTTCACCAAAATGCACGGAATAGGCAATGATTACATTTACGTGAACGCCGTGCGGGAACAAATAAGTAATCCGAATATTCTGGCTAAGCAATTAAGTGACAGGCATTTCGGCGTTGGTTCAGATGGGCTGATTTTGATACTTCCATCTGATGTCGCTGATTTTCGCATGCGTATGTTCAACTATGATGGGTCAGAGGCGGAAATGTGTGGAAATGCGTCCAGATGTGTTGGAAAATATGTATATGACAAGGGTTTAACTAGCAAGAGGGTCATCCGGCTGGAAACAAACGCTGGCATTAAGAAACTTAACCTCACCATTGAAAAAGGTAAAGTCAGTGTTGTTCGTGTAGATATGGGAGAACCAATTCTTGAACCTTCATTGATTCCGGTGATTACAGAGGCCAGGAATGCCGTGTTTTTACCGTTGAACATTGATGATATTAAATACGAGGTGACTTGTGTGTCTATGGGCAATCCACACGCCGTCATTTTTACCAGGGATATTGATATGCTGGAATTATCTGAAATAGGACCAAAATTCGAATATCACCCGATTTTTCCGAATCGTATCAACACGGAATTTGTTGAGGTGATTGATCCTGGCCATGTTAGAATGCGTGTATGGGAAAGAGGAGCTGGTGAAACGCTCGCTTGCGGAACAGGAGCCTGTGCTGTATTGGTAGCCGGCGTGCTTTGTGGTTTATTGAATTCCAAAGCCAGGGTGGATTTACGTGGCGGAAGCCTGGAAATAGAATGGAACAGATTTGATAACCGGGTTTATATGACAGGTGGCGCCACTTTTGTTTATGAAGGAGAAATAGGTTATGGTATTGGTTAATGAAAATTTTTTGAGTTTGCCCGGCAATTACCTGTTTTCCGAGATTAATAAGAAGGTAATGGCTTTTAGATCACGGTATCCGGATGCGGAATTGATACGTATGGGCATTGGTGATGTCACCAGACCTTTGGCGAAGGCGGTGATTGATGCAATGCATCAGGCTGTTAGTGAGATGTCTGACGAAAATACGTTCAGAGGCTATGGGCCGGAACAAGGATATGATTTTCTGATTAAAAAGATTATTGAAAACGATTTTTTACCCAGAGGGGTCAATATACTACCGGAAGAAGTTTTCATCAGCGATGGATGCAAGAGTGATATGGGTAATATCGGAGGTTTATTTGACCGCGAAAACGTGGTTGCAGTTACCGATCCTGTTTATCCTGTATACGTGGATTCCAACGTGATGGATGGTCGGGCTGGTCAATTACAGGCATCGGGTATGTGGAACAAGGTGGTCTACTTACCCTGTACGGCTGAAAATGGATTCATTCCTGCATTGCCTGATAAGCCGGCTGACATCATATATCTATGTTATCCTAACAATCCGACCGGCACTACGCTGACAAAAGCTGAATTGAAAAAATGGGTGGATTATGCCTTGGAAACAGGCTCTTTGGTCTTATTTGATGCGGCTTATGAGGCATTTATTGCTGAAGACACTATTCCTCATAGTATTTACGAAATTGACGGAGCAAAAGAATGTGCCATAGAATTCAGGAGTTTTTCAAAAAAAGCTGGTTTTACAGGGATAAGATGTGGCTATACAGTGGTTCCGAAAGTACTTACCGTTAAATCAGCTGCTAATGGAAAAGTCTGTTTGAATGCTCTGTGGAATCGTCGTCAGACAACAAAATTCAACGGTGTTTCTTACATTACCCAAAGGGCGGCTGAAGCCGTTTACACACCAGAGGGCAAGAAACAGTGCGATGAAAATAGTGCCTATTACATGAAAAATGCAGCCATTATCCGATCTGGTTTAAAAAAGATTGGATTTAACGTTTATGGTGGTGTCAATGCTCCGTATATATGGTTCAGTACGCCGGACAACAGCGGTTCATGGCATTTTTTTGACCGGATGTTGCGTGAAATTCATGTAATTGGTACGCCTGGTGTGGGCTTTGGCCCAAGCGGAGAAGGCTATATACGGTTGACGGCTTTTGGAAGTAGAGAGGACACTATAGCAGCTATGAAACGTTTTGAATCGTGGACTTTATAAAAAAATAGGTTTTCAGTTTAGGATTATATTTTGACACTATTAAAATCAATTATTTATGTCATCACTTAGATTTCATTTGGTAAAAGAGGCCTTTTCGCATGCGCCTGTCTGTGCTGTTGCACCGAGTAAAAAAACGTCAGAATATTATGGTGTGAATGTGTTCAACCGTGACAAGATGAGTAAATACTTGTCAAAGGAAACCTTCAAGATTGTAACAGATGCCATTGATAATGGCAAACCATTGGGACGTGAAATTGCTAATCATGTGGCAGCCGGTATGAAAATGTGGGCGCTGGAGATGGGCGTTACACACTATACACATTGGTTTCATCCGTTGACAGACGGTACGGCCGAAAAACATGATTCATTTATTGAACATGCCGGTAATGGCAACGTGGCTGAAGAATTTGAAGGCAAACTGCTTGCCCAGCAGGAGCCGGATGCTTCCAGTTTCCCGAGCGGGGGTATTCGCAATACCTTTGAGGCCAGAGGTTACACAGCCTGGGATCCATCATCACCTGCTTTTATAGTTGATGATACGTTGTGTATTCCAACCATTTTTATATCATATACTGGCGAGGCTCTTGATTATAAAACGCCGCTTCTAAAAGCGTTATCCGCGGTTAACATTGCCGCGACGGAAACCTGCCGCTTTTTTGATCCGAAAGTGAACAAAGTTCAATCCAACCTTGGCTGGGAACAGGAATATTTTCTGGTGGATGAATCACTGTACAGTGCGCGACCGGATTTGATGCTGACCGGCAGGACCCTGATGGGGCATGAATCATCCAAAAACCAGCAGTTGGAAGATCATTATTTTGGTTCTATCCCTCCACGTGTTGCTGCATTCATGAAAGAATTGGAATATGAAGGTTATAAACTGGGTATGCCGTTGAAGACCCGTCACAATGAAGTAGCTCCGAACCAGTTTGAGTTGGCTCCGATTTATGAGGAAACAAACCTGGCTGTTGATCACAACTTATTGGTGATGGATGTTATGACTAAGGTCGCCAGACGCCATCATTTTCGTGTGTTGTTGCATGAGAAACCCTTTGCAGGCATCAACGGATCTGGTAAACACAACAACTGGTCATTAAGTACGGATACGGGGGTGAACCTGTATAGCCCTGGCAAGAATGCTGAAGAAAACCTCATGTTCGTGACATTTCTAGTCAACACACTGATGGCCGTCCATAAAAATGATGCCTTGTTGAAGGCTTCCGTTGCTTCGGCTACCAATGAACACCGCCTCGGTGCCAATGAAGCACCCCCTGCCATTATCTCCGCCTTCCTTGGAGTTCAGATTTCCAAAGTGCTTGATCAACTTGAAGCCAGTACTACGGATGAGGCCATCAAGTTTGATGCAAAGGGTGTCTTCCAGATGGGGGTAGGTCAAATACCCGAATTGTTAATGGATAACACTGACAGAAACAGAACTTCATCTTTTGCTTTTACCGGAAACCGGTTTGAGTTCAGGGCTGTAGGTTCATCGGCCAACTGTGCCTCAGCCATGACGGCATTAAATACGGCTGTTGCTGCCCAGTTGATAGAATTCAATACGGAAGTCAAAAAGCGGATTGAGGCCGGTGAAAAAAAAGAAAAGGCCATTTTTGCGATTATCCGTGAATACATCAAGCTATCAAAACCGATCCGCTTTGACGGGAATGGCTACAGTGATGAATGGAAGTCAGAAGCTAAGAAAAGAGGGTTGGATTGTGTGACGAGTGTTCCTGTGCAGTATGATGCCTATCTGAATCCCAGAGTGATTGACCTGTTTGTCAAAACCGGAGTGATGAGTGAAGTGGAAATTCATGCCAGGAATGAGGTTAAATGGGAAACGTATACCAAAAAGATTCAGATTGAAGCCAGAGTGTTGGGTGATATGGCATTGAATCATATTATACCTGTGGCTACCCGCTATCAATCGGCGTTACTTGACAATGTCTATAAACTGAAAGGTTTATATGAGCCGGCTAAGTTTAACCTGCTTGCTCAGGAAAAACTGACCTTGATAGAACAAATAGAATCGTATGTCGATGCTGTTCAGGCACAGGTTGGTTTGATGGTAGAAGCGCGCAAAGTGGCTAACAGGATTGAAAATGAACGCGAAAAGGCGGTGGCCTATCACGATACAGTATCACCTTATTTCAATAAGATTCGCTATAACATTGACAAACTTGAATTGATTGTGGACAACGAAATGTGGCCATTACCGAAATACCGCGAATTGTTGTTTATCAGATAATACTTCTTCATAGTTTTCTTAGGTCAGAAACGCCCCAAAGGCGGGAATTATGAGGAATGAACCATTCCCCCAGGCGTGGGGGAATGGTTCAGTTGAGTATAAACAAATACAGATTTGAATTATAAAGAAAGATTGTATGTCGAATTATCCGATGGCTCGGGGTTTGTATGAACCTGAAAATGAGCATGATGCTTGTGGGGTGGGTATTGTTGTGCGTATCACAGGTGAAAAGACGCACGACATCGTCGAACGTGGCTTGCAGGTGTTGGAAAACATGGTGCACCGGGGGGCTGAAGGTGCTGACCACAAGACAGGAGACGGTGCGGGGATTATGGTCCAGATTCCTCATGAATTTATATTGCTTCAAGGAATTCCGGTTCCTGAAAAGGGACACTATGGAACTGGATTGGTGTTTTTTCCAAAGGCAAAAAGTGAGGCCGACTCATGTATGGACATGCTGATGACGGTATTAAAATCGGAAGGTTTGAACTTGTTGGCAGTCAGGGATGTTCCCGTCAACAGTGAAATTCTGGGAGAAATATCAAGGTCGAATGAACCGGTGATACGTCAGATTGTTGTCACCGGGGACGAAAAGCCTGACGCATTGGAACGGAAGCTCTTCATTGCCCGAAAAAAAGTGGAAAAAGCGGCAGCACAATCTATCCTGTCTGAAAAACGCAATTTTTACATTGTCAGCCTTTCAACCAAAAAAATGGTGTATAAAGGGATGTTGAGTTCTGTTCAGCTCAGAAGTTATTTTCCTGATCTGAGTCATCCCAATTTTACTTCAGCCATAGCTTTAGTTCATTCCAGATTCAGTACGAATACCTTTCCAACCTGGGATCTGGCGCAGCCGTTCCGTTTCCTGGGACATAATGGGGAAATCAATACCATTAAAGGTAATCGCTTTTGGATGCAGGCAAGGGAAAGTGTGCTGAAGTCCGATCTTCTTGGAAATATGGAGGATCTTTATCCTGTTTTACAACCAGGTATGAGTGATTCGGCCTCTCTGGACAATATGCTCGAGTTTCTCATTATGTCAGGGAAAAGTCTTCCACACGCCATGGCTATGCTGGTTCCTGATTCGTGGAATGACAAAAACCCCATTCCTGATAATCTGAAGGCATTTTATGAATATCACAGTACATTGATGGAGCCCTGGGATGGCCCGGCAACATTATTATTTTCAGATGGCAGGTACACTGGTGGTATGCTTGACAGAAACGGTCTCAGGCCGGCCCGTTATCTTATTACGACAGATGATGTGATGATCGTTGCCTCTGAAACAGGTGTTCAGTCATTTCCTGCCAGTCATATCAGAGAAAAAGGACGCCTGAAACCAGGAAAGATGCTTATGGTTGATACAGAAGCGCATACAATTATATATGATGCTGAGCTCAAACAGGAAATAGCACAAGCCTATCCCTATCGGGAATGGCTGGATAAGTACAGGATCAATATTGGCAGCTTGTCTTCAGGAAGAGAAGTTAAAACGGATTTGCCCAATCTGAATGCCTATATGCAGGCATTTGGCTATAACAAAGAAGATATTGAGCGGCTTATGATACCAATGGCCATTGAAGGTAAAGAGCCAGTTTCATCTATGGGCAATGATACGCCTGTAGCCGTGTTATCTGATAAACCACAACGATTGTTTGCCTATTTTCGGCAATTATTTGCACAGGTGACAAACCCCCCTATTGATCCTATCCGTGAGGAGCTGGTTATGTCGTTGACTTGTTTTATTGGTTCTCATCACGCAAACATGCTTGAACCAAGTGCTCATCATTGTAAAGTGGTTAAATTAAAGAGTCCGGTCATCACCAACAGAGAGTTTGATTTATTGAAAAATATCCGATACAAAGGTTTTTCAACTGTAGAATTACCCATGCTTTTTCCCTTGTCAGGCGGTGCCAATGCTTTGGAAAAAGCCGTTAACAACCTGTGCCTTAAAGCGGAAGAGGCTGTGGAAAACGGACACAATTACCTGATTCTGACCGACAGAGGTGTTTGCGAAAGCATGGTGGCCATACCGTCATTATTAGCTGTTTCGGCGGTACATCACCACCTGATTGAATGCCGGAAACGCATGCAGATCGATATTGTTGTTTAAAGTGCTGAACCTCGTGAAATCATGCATTTTGCCTTGTTATTTGGCTATGGAGCCAGTGTCATCAATCCGTATATGGCTTTTGCGGTATTAAGTGATCTGGTGAAGAACAAAGAAATACAGTCTGATTACGAAACTGCCGAGAAAAATTATATTAAATCGGTTAATAAAGGTCTATTGAAAGTACTTTCAAAAATGGGTATCTCAACCTTGAGAAGCTATCGGGGCGCGCAGATATTTGAGGCCATTGGTATCAGTTCCAACGTGTTGCAGCGTTATTTTGAAGGAACAACATCCAAAGTGGAAGGTATCACGCTGGAAGATATAGCCAGGGATGCCATCCTGATGCATAAACAGGGATTTGCAACAGATGAGCCTAAAGGTCCCGTCAATGAAGGCATTTATACGTGGCGAAAAAATGGTGAATTGCATGCTTGGAATCCTGAAACGATAGCGCGGTTACAAATTGCGACCAAAACGGGCTCCTATGATAAGTACAAGGAATATGTTGCTGCAGTAGACCAGAAAGATCATCCTATTTTTTTGCGTGACTTCCTGTCGTATAAAGCAACAAAACAGATAAACATCGATAAGGTTGAGCCGGCTTCTGAAATCATGAAACGGTTTGTTACCGGTGCTATGTCTTACGGTTCTATCAGCCGCGAAGCCCATGAGGCGATGGCAATGGCTATGAATTTTATCGGAGGGAAAAGTAATACCGGTGAAGGAGGGGAAGATCCGGAACGATATAAACCCCGTGCAGACGGATTAAGTACCCGCAGTGCTGTCAAGCAAGTGGCTTCAGGACGTTTCGGTGTGACTGCCGAATACTTGGTGAATGCCGATGAAATCCAGATAAAAGTTGCCCAGGGTGCAAAACCGGGTGAGGGTGGTCAGTTACCTGGTTATAAGGTGGATCAGGTCATTGCAAAGACGCGTCATTCTATTCCGGGTATATCCTTGATATCGCCACCACCTCATCATGATATCTATTCAATCGAAGACTTGGCTCAACTGATTTTTGACCTGAAAAATGTCAATCCGGCAGCCCGCATCAGTGTCAAGCTGGTTTCTGAAAGTGGCGTGGGAACGGTTGCTGCTGGTGTAGCAAAAGCAAAGGCGGATATGATTTTAATCAGCGGTTGTGAGGGTGGTACCGGTGCCAGCCCTTCCAGCTCTATTAAACACGCGGGATTGCCCGTGGAAATTGGCCTGGCGGAAACACAACAGACTCTCGTTATGAATGGTTTACGCGGTCAGATACGTTTGCAGACAGATGGACAGCTTAAAACGGGCCGTGATATCGTGATTTCCGCTATGCTGGGTGCTGAAGAATTTGGTTTTGCTACCAGTGCCTTGATCGTACTGGGGTGTGTGATGATGCGGAAATGTCATTTAAATACATGCCCTGTCGGTGTTGCTACTCAGAATGAGGCATTGCGCAAGCGGTTTACCGGAAAATATGTGTATCTGGTTAATTTTTTCAATTTTCTGGCTGAAGATGTCCGGGAACACCTGGCTGCTTTAGGTTTCACCAGGCTTGACGATATTGTTGGAAGGACTGATTTGTTGCAATTTGTTCAACGGTCTGACAATCCAAAGATGAAGAAACTGAATTTTTCCAAGCTGTTGTATATGCCTGAAACGGAAAACAGGAATGCTATTCGTAATATAAAACCTCAGATTCATGAGATTCAGGATGTACAGGATCGTACAATGATTGAGTTGGCAATGCCTGCTCTGGAAAAACAAAGTCCTGTGCAGTTTACGCGTGACATCCGTAATACAGACAGAACGGTTGGAGCGATGCTTTCCGGTGAAATAGCCAAACGCTATGGAAATGAGGGGTTACCAAACGATACGATTAATTGTACATTCAAGGGTTCGGCCGGTCAAAGCTTTGGCGCATTCCTTTCAAAAGGTGTTACGTTCAGACTTGAAGGAGATTCGAATGATTATTTAGGAAAAAGCCTTTCCGGTGGACGCATTATTGTGGTTCCGCCAACTGGTTCGAATTTTGCTCCTGAAGACAACATCATTGCCGGAAATACCCTTATGTATGGTGCTACCAGTGGAGAGGTCTATATTAATGGCCAGGTAGGTGAACGTTTCTGTGTCCGTAACTCGGGTGCCATTGCTGTTGTGGAGGGCGCAGGAGATCATTGCTGTGAATACATGACGGGTGGCAGAACTGTTGTCCTTGGCAAAACCGGAAGGAACTTTGCTGCCGGTATGTCGGGGGGCATTGCTTATGTGCTGGACGAGGGGGGTAACTTTGATTATTTCTGCAACATGCAGATGGTCGAACTTACTCTCGTCGAAGATATGGCGGACAACCGGGAATTGCGCAATTTGATCGCGGCCCATTTTCGGTATACACAGAGTCCGAAAGCCAGACATATTCTGGAAAACTGGAATGAGTATGTTGAAAAGTTTATACGGATTATACCGATAGAGTATAAGAAAGTGCTTCATGATGAAAAAATTGAAGCTGTTAAAAAGAAAATTGCACAAGTAGAATACGATTATTGATATGGGAAATCCAAAAGCATTTTTGACAATAGACCGTAAAGAGGCCGGTTATCGCCCTGTTCACGAGCGAAAGACCGATTATGGCGAAGTCGAACAAACATTGAATAATGAAGACAGGATGTTGCAGGCATCCCGATGTATGGATTGTGGCGTGCCTTTTTGCCATTGGGCTTGCCCCTTGGACAATAAAATGCCTGAATACAACGATTTGCTTTATAAGGGAAAATGGAAACAGGCTTGGGAACTTTTAGCCGAAACCAACGATTTTCCGGAATTTACCGGCAGGATATGTCCTGCTCTCTGTGAAAAATCCTGTGTGCTTAACATTCAACACAGTGCTATCACCATACGAGAAAACGAAGCCTCTTTAACGGAAAGGGCGTTTAGTGAAGGTTGGATTCGACCCAAACCGCCCAAGAAACGAACCGGAAAGAAAGTTGCCATCATCGGAAGTGGTCCTGCAGGGTTAGCAGTTGCCAATAATCTGAACCAAATAGGGTATGAAGTGACTGTTTATGAAAAAGCACCACAATCAGGAGGGTTGTTGCGTTTTGGTATTCCGAATTTTAAATTGAATAAAAATATCATTGATCGCCGACTGGCATTGATGGAATCGGAAGGTGTCCGGTTCGTGAATCACGCGGAAATAGGCCGTACCATCTCGTTTAAGGAAATACAACATTCGAATGATGCTATCTGTCTGTGTATTGGTGCCGGCAAGCCAAGAGACTTGCCAGTAGAAGGTCGTGAATTTGCGGGCATACACTTTGCACTTGACTTTTTAGTTCAACAAAACTATAAACTGGCCGGAATCCCTCTGGTTGGTGAAGAACTTTCAGCTAAGGGAAAACATGTTCTGGTCATTGGCGGAGGCGATACAGGTTCAGATTGTGTAGGAACTGCGAACAGACAAGGTGCCGTTCAGGTTACACAGATTGAACTATTACCGATGCCACCGACAGGCGAAAATCCGTTGACGCCATGGCCCTATTGGCCGAATGTTCTTAAAAATTCAACCTCACACGAGGAAGGTTGTGAACGTTATTGGAGCCTCACGACAAAGCGCTTTATCGGGCACGATGGTCGTTTAAAAGAAGTGGAAATTGCTGAAGCGGAATGGGTAATCGATTCGGCTACAGGACGGGCCACAATGAAAGAAACTGGTAAAACGAACATCATAAAAGCAGACATGGTTCTTTTGGCCATGGGTTTCGTCTATCCTGAACACGAGGGCTTGCTGGATGAGATAGGGGTGACGTATGATAACCGTGGCAATATTTCTACAGATAGCAGGCAATCAAGTTCAATTAAAGGTATTTTTGCAGCCGGTGATGCCGCATCTGGTGCCAGTCTTGTTGTACGTGCCATGGCCTCCGGCAAAAAAGCGGCCCAGTCCATTCATTCCTATTTATCTGAAAAGTCCTGATCTCTTTTTGAGCTATCTTCAGTAGGATTTCTCGTGGACTGATTGGACCGCTCGTCCTGAAGGATCGTTCATTTTCTTGAATGCTTCGTCCCACTCCAGTGCGATAGGCGTGCTGCAAGCTACAGAAGGAACAGACGGTACGCAGGAAGCTGCTGAATCAGAGGGAAAATGTTCAGCAAAAATGCAACGGTAATAGTATTCTTCTTTATTTAATGGGGGATTTACAGGGAATCGTTCAGCGGCCTTAGTCATATCCTCATCGCTGACCTTCTCTATGGCATTGGCTTTCAGATAATCAATCCATCCATAACCAACACCGTCTGAGAATTGCTCTTTCTGACGCCAGGCCACTTCAGCAGGTAAATAATCTTCAAAGGCCTTGCGAAGCACGTGTTTTTCGATACGCCCCCCCAGGCACATTTTATCAGCGGGGTTTAAGGTCATGGCTACATCCATAAACACTTTGTCCAGAAAGGGAACACGACCCTCTACACCCCAGGCGGCTAATGATTTATTAGCTCGCAGGCAATCATACAAATGCAGTTTGTCCAGTTTACGAACTGTTTCATCGTGAAGGTCTTTAGGTGATGGTGCCTTGTGAAAATAAAGATACCCCCCGAAAATTTCGTCCGCTCCTTCGCCTGAAAGCACCATCTTGACGCCCATAGCTTTAATAGCTCTGGCTAAAATATACATTGGGGTTGATGCTCTGACCGTGGTGACGTCATACGTTTCCAAATGGTAAATAACATCACTGATAGCATCCATTCCTTGTTCTATGGTGAAATTAATTTCGTGATGAACGGTTCCGATGTATTCTGCTACTTTACGCGCAGCCGCCAGATCGGGAGATCCGATCAGCCCGACTGCAAACGAATGAAGTTGAGGCCACCATGCATCCTGAATACTCCCGCTTTCAATACGTTTAGCTGCATATTTTTTGGCAACGGCTGAAATGATGGATGAATCCAATCCACCGGATAACAAAACCCCGTATGGAACATCCGACATCAATTGACGTTTGACGGCTGCTTCCAATGCATCCCTGAGTTTATCAATGGATGTATTGTTATCTTTGACGGATTCATAAGACATCCAATCACGGCGATACCAACGTTCCAGGGCTCCATTTTTACTGTAAAGCAGATGTCCCGGAAGAAATACTTCTACTTTTGTGCAATAGGGAAGCAGAGCCTTCATCTCAGAAGCTACAAAAAACTGGTGATTGTCATCCCAACCCATATATAAAGGAATTACACCGATGTGATCACGTGCAATCAGATACACATCGTTTTTGGTATCATAAAGCGCAAAAGCAAAAATACCATTCAATTCTTCCAGAAAATCAATGCCTTTATCTTGATAAAGAGCCAGGATGACCTCACAATCAGACTTAGTCTGAAACTCGTATGAATTTTTGTAGCGTTCGCGTATTTCTTCATGATTGTATATTTCACCATTCACCGCTAGAACACATGTCATGTCGGGTGAGTACAATGGCTGACTCCCAGACATAGGGTCAACGATGGATAGTCGTTCATGCGCCAATATCGCCTTGTCACTACAAAAGATACCAGACCAGTCAGGCCCCCGGTGTCTTATCTTTTTTGCCATTTTAAGTACTTGTGGCCTTAACTCTTTGGCTTCACATGTCAGTTCGAATGCTCCTATAAATCCGCACATAGTGTCATGAAATTTTGAAAACGGATAGCAAATATACAAAGAATATCAATTATTTTTGTCAAAAAAGCAGTATAAAACAGATAATAATATACAAAATAATAGCTGTTCCTGCTTTTGGTTTCCATTTGAGTTAAAAAAAACAGTATATGGCAATGAAAGGGTGTCACAATGACACCCTTTCCAACCTAATACAATGAAACCTAACCTGATTTTTAATCAAAGGCTGTGTAAGCTGTTTCGCCGTGTTGTGTTTCGTCAAGTCCGATCGCCTCTTCCTTGGCATCGGCACGAACGCCAACTATCACGTCAGTAAGCTTAAACAATAAGAAAGTTCCGATACCGGAATAAGCCAGCGTGGCTATGACAGCAATAGCCTGAACACCTAACTGATGCCAATTGCCAAACAATGCTCCACTATAGGAAGATTGGACAAACGGAGTGGCCAATACGCCCGTCAGGATGGCTCCCAGGATACCACCAATGCCATGTACACCAAAAGCATCGAGGGCATCATCATAACCCAGTCTGGGTTTGACAAAGGCTACCATCAGAAAACAGATGACTGATACAACTACACCAATAATTAATGCACCTGAAATCCCGACAAATCCGGCTGCGGGCGTAATGGCTACCAATCCGGCTACTGCACCGGTACATACACCAACTACAGTTGGTTTGCTTCCGTGGAACCAATCAAGCAATGCCCATGTGAGTGCGGCTGTGGCTGCTGCTATATGGGTTACCATGAACGCGTTGGCAGCCAGCCCGTCAGCAGCCAGGCCGCTTCCGCCGTTGAAACCAAACCATCCGAACCATAGTAAGGAAGCACCGATAAATACATGAGGTATGTTGTGCGGAGGAATAGCATGACCTTTATAATCATGACGTTTTCCAAGCATCAGCGCTGTCACAATGGCAGCAATACCGGCATTGATATGAACCACCGTACCACCGGCAAAGTCGAGTGCCCCCAGTTTGAACAACCAGCCGTCGGCAGACCATACCCAGTGAGCGATGGGGTTGTAGATGAACAAAGCCCATAATATTGAAAAAACCAGAAATCCTTTAAACTTAATACGTTCGGAGAAAGCACCGATAATCAACGCCGGTGTAATCACTGCAAACATACACTGGAACATGACGAAGACAATGTGTGGAATGGTACCGATCGTGCCACCATCGGCTGTGGGCTGTGAATGTGATATAAAATAAGGACTAAGGTCCCCGAGGTTGATGCCTTTCAGAAAAGCCCAGTCAAAGTTGCCAATTAACGGTGCCAGGATTCCTTTTGAACTGCCAAAGGCCAAACTGTAACCACATGCAATCCACTCAATACTGATGACGGCGGTGAGAATCAAACACTGCATCAGAACGTTCAGTACATTCTTACGACGAACAAGTCCACCGTAAAAAAGGGCAAGACCGGGGATGGTCATTAACATGACAAGCGCTGTGGCGACAATCATCCA